>Ga0308173_10002110_pt1 | contig 10468 bp, 12 predicted proteins | sample PhyPR1_FD_203716 | JGI IMG/M metagenome (GOLD analysis project Ga0308173, IMG submission 203716) | Soil microbial communities from UC Gill Tract Community Farm, Albany, California, United States - DLSLS.P.R1 | ecosystem: Environmental > Terrestrial > Soil > Agricultural land | place: USA... | reverse complement strand
GCGAATGCAGCGGTGGCCGATCGTTGGAGGGTCGCCGTGTTGCTCATAAGCCTTTGCGGATGGATGCCGTTTACGGAGAGATAGTGGCGGGACTTAGGCGTCTCAACCTTAACTGGCTTTGAGTGAAATCAACCGCTAGCCATTCGCCATGAGCAGCGCACCCGCAACCGTACGTCCGGTCCAGACGAAGAAGGACAAGAAGGCTTTCGTCGACTTCGCGTGGGAGGTCTACAAGGATGACACGCACTGGGTGCCGCCGCTGAAGGACGAGGTTCACGGCCTTATCACGCCGGGCAAGAACCCATGGTTCGAGCATGCGAAGGCGCAGCTCTGGTTAGCGGAGCGTGGCGGCAAGGTCGTCGGCCGCATCAGCGCCCAGGTAGATGATCTGGTGCAGGAGCACATGGCGTCGGGCACGGGAAACTGGGGCATGTTCGAGGCGCTCGATGCCGAGGCGGCTACCGTCCTGATCGCGACCGCAGAGGACTGGCTCCGGAAGGAGGGCATGAAGACGGCGCTAGGCCCCATCAGCCTGTCGATCTGGGACGAACCGGGCCTGGAGATCGAAGGCTTCGACGAGGACCCGACGGCGATGATGGGCCATCACCGCCCCGAATATCGCGGGTGGATCGAGGCGGCGGGCTACAGCAAGGCCAAGGACCTGCTGACCTATGAAGTCGATATCGCACGTTGGGACGATCCCAAGATCAACCGCCTGATCGCGGCGGGCGAGCGCAACCCGCACATCCGCATTCGCATGGTCGACAAGAAGAAATTCGACGAGGAAGCGCGGATCATTCTCAACATACTGAACGACGCCTGGTCGAGCAATTGGGGCTATGTTCCGCTTACGCCCGCGGAAATCGCTTATGCGGGGAAGAAGCTGAAGCCGATCATCTACAACGAACTGGTGCGCGTCGCCGAACTCGACGGTGAACCGGTCGCGTTTATGATCACTATTCCGGACATCAACGAGCTGACGAAGGACCTCAACGGCGAGCTGTTCCCGTTCAATTTCGTCAAGCTGTTGTGGAGGCTTCGTAATCCGCGCGTGAAGCGTGCGCGCGTTCCCCTGATGGGCGTCGCGAAGAAGCTTCACCAGTCACGGCTGGCAAGCATGCTCGCGTTCATGTTGATCGAATACACACGCCGCGACTGCGTCGGAAAGTTCGGCATCGAGATCGGCGAGTTCGGCTGGATCCTCGAAGACAATAAGGGGATGCTCTCCATCGCCGAGCTGCCGAGCGCGAAGGTGAACCACCGCTATCGCATCTACGACAAGACGCTCTGACACCGCTCGGTTACTATCTTCCACTCACCCCGTGCGACGAGTGGTTGCGCTCCCGCAACGAGCTGTTCATGTGCGCAGGAACGTTGCCGCAGCCATTGCGTTTGCGGAACGGGATTTGGGTGAAGAGGAGAAGAACATGAGAGGGATTGCGCTTCTAGTCGCCGCTACCGGCCTATTGTCGGCTTGCGCGACGACGCCGCCACCGATGCAGACCTGCCCCGACGGCTCGCAGGTTGCCGCAGGGCAGCCCTGCCCGCCTCCGCCGCCTCCGCCGCCGCCACCGCCGGTCGTCTGCCCTGATGGAACGACGGTCCCGGCGGGCACGAACTGCCCGGCTCCGCCGCCGCCACCTCCGCCTCCTCCGCCGCCGATGCCTACCCACGCGGGCGAACGCGGGTAAGGGACCAGCCTTCGTTGTCGCGGCGCAGGCATGCGCCGCGACAATCGCAGGGAGGATTTAGCTGAGCTCGATCCAGGTCGGCGCGTGGTCCGAGGCCTTTTCCTGGGCCCGCGCCCATTTATGGACGCCCGCGCCGCGCAACCGGTCGGCTGCCTCCGGCGAGCACAACAAATGATCGAGGCGGAAGCCCAGGTCACGCTGCCAGCAACCGGCGGTATAGTCCCAGAAGGTGTAGAGCTTCTCCTCGTTCGGATGAAGCGCGCGCAATGCGTCGGTCCAGCCCTGGTGGAGGATCCGGCGCCATGCTTGTCGCGCCTCCGGCTGCATGACGGCGTCCCTCTCCGTCGCACGGACGGAGAAGACATCGCGGTCCTCGGGCACGACGTTCCAGTCGCCGCAGAGAACCGCCGGTCGCTCTTCCACCAATAACTCGCGCGCGTGGTCGATGAGCCGCTCGAACCATTTAAGCTTGTAGTCGAATTTCTCGGTTCCGACGGGATTGCCGTTCGGAAGATAAAGTGAGCCGACGACGATGTCGCTCACCTGCGCTTCGATGTAACGGCTGTGGGCGTCGTCGGGATCGCCAGGAAGTCCGACGCGCCGCAGCTCCGGCTGATCGCTCTTCGCGAGGATGGCGACACCATTGAAACCCTTTTGCCCATGCCAGACAGCGCCATATCCGGCTGCCTCAATGTCCGCGATCGGCAGCGCCTCATCGGCGCATTTGAGCTCCTGCAGGCACGCGACGTCCGGCTGCTCGCGCTCGAGCCATTCGATAAGCCGCGGCAGGCGCGCGCGGATGCCGTTGAGATTGTAGGTCGCGAGCTTCATGGCACCGCGCTTAGCGGCGGCCGTTCAGGCAGGGAAGCGCGCGTAGCCGCGCTGCGTTATCCGGTCGACGCAGGCGCGATATTCTTCGAAGCACTCGTGGCCTTCACGGATGACACCGACGGCTGCATCTGATTCGCCGCGCAGGTTCGTTAGCGAGATCGGGACCGCCGCCGGAGTGAGCTGAGCGCCTTCCCCGGCCGCCAGTGTCAGAAGAATCCCGCTCAGGCCGCCGCCCGACGGGCGGTTGAGCAGCGCCATCCTGTACTGACCCTCGCTGATCGTTACCAGGTAGATCGCACCGGAGATGTTCGGGAAGGAGACGAAGCCCTTTTGTTCATACTCGGCATCGCTCCGCGACGCCTCGCTGAAGACCAGATGACCCTTGTCCGCGTCCCACGCGATCGATGTCAAGTAAGCGAAGACCGCCTTGTGCTCGCTGAACGACGGGCGGAGCGTGAGATAAGTGCCCTCCAGCCACTGAACCGCTGCCTGAGCATAAGCACCCATGGATTCAGGCGCGAAGTGCTTCCCTCCACTGTCGCCTCGCGAGCGCAACGCGGTCCCAAGCGCATCTTCGATCCGCACCACGGTCGAGAGGGTGAACGGCCTGCTTCCCGCCAGCGCTTTCTCGAGCGTCGAAAGGCTGATCCTCGCCTCGTTGGCGAGCCATTGGCGGGAAAGATGCCGGCGAGCGAGTTCTTCGCGCACGAGCAATGCGACCGAATCACTTCCTTCGACACTTAGATCACTCGGCATCGACTCGCCCCCCAGCGATCCGGACATTTCCGCACATTTCCGTACATGGCGTCAACGGTCCGCACGCATTCCACACAAAGAAGGCGAGCATTTCCAAGACTTTCCCGTGGCGGCGAATCGCCGTCCGAGCGAAATGCTGCCTCACATTCACGAGAGCGATCAGGGGGTAAAACGATGCTCGGCTATAGGGCACGTACTGGATTCGGCGGCATGATTGCGGTCACTGCGGTCCTGCTGTTCGTGCAACTCATGACGGGCGTGGCGGCCTTCCCGCTATGAGCCCGCTGTGGTCAGACATGGCGCTTGCCCGCGCCGCACTGGCGAAAGCTGTCGAGCGCGGCGTTCTTGATGAGCAACCCACGCCTGAGAAAAGCGCGTCCGAAAAGAAAGATCCTGCTCGGCGCGAAGCCGTCCGCCGCCTCCCACTCCCCCGGCTGGCGAGCTTCGCGCTGTAAAGACGTGTGGCTCTATTGCGAAAATCCCAAAGGCATTTTCGCGCAGTTCAATCCGAAGGTCAGTTGTTCTGCGCAAATGGCTGCCGAAAAGGGGCCGCCAGCGCAGACCATCTGGCCAACCGCTAAACGCTAAAGTTGCGAGTAAGCGTGATGCTCATGTTAGGTTTGATGATCGGCGCGGTCGTTCTCGCGCTCATCCAGTTCGTCGTCATCCTGTGCATGACGGCGAGAGGTCAGGACACGTTTGCGCCGTCACCAGACGGCCAGGCGCCCGACGAGGCGAACTCTATACGCTGAAGGACGAGCCGCAACCGCAGCCGGACTGTGCGTTGGGGTTCGTTACGCGGAAGGCAGCGCCGCCGAGATCCTCGACGAAATCGACTGCCGAGCCACGGACGAGATCGAGGCTAATCGAGTCGACGACGAGCTTCACGCCATCCGTTTCGGCGACGGAGTCGTCGTCGGTCTGCTCGGCAAGCTCAAACTTGTAGGTGAAGCCGGCGCAGCCGCCACCGTCCACCGCGAGACGGAGGATGGCAGGCTTCGCCTGGCGCTGCGCGATCCACGCCACGCGCTTGGCTGCACTTTCAGTGAGAGTGATGTCGCTCACGAAGCGGAGATAGGGAGCGCCGTAGCTCCCCGCAACATCAACGGCCGCCAGCCGGTCCGCCGATTGCCACTGCGTCCATCGAAGCCGCGCCGGAGCGCTTCTGCATCGCAAGCACGTAGTCGGTCGATTTCATGAAGGGGATCGGGTTGACGGCACGGCCGTCGATCCGGACTTCATAATGGAGGTGGTTGCCGGTCGAGCGGCCGGTGGAACCCATGCGGCCGATCTGCTGGCCCCGGGTGACGTGCTGGCCAGCCGACACGAGGATGGCAGACATGTGACCGTAGCGCGTGGTGATGCCGCGGCCGTGATCGACTTCGACGAGGTTGCCGTAGCCGCCGCTGTTCCAGCCTGCGCGGAGCACCGTGCCGTCGGCAGTAGCGTAAATGGGGGTGCCGTACGAGCCGGCGAGATCGATGCCGGGGTGCATTGCAGCGCCGGCGTGGAATGGGTCGGAACGGACGCCGAACCCGCTAGTGAACGAAACGTCCATCTTCACCGGCTTCTCGGAGGGAACTGCAATGACGCCGTCCTGCAGTTGGTCGAGCTTCTTCCAGCTGTTGAAGAGTTGCTTGAAGGTTGCATTGCCTGCGGCTTCAAACGGGCCGCCCATTCCTTCCGGACCGTTGACCCGGGCCGGGGTGATTCCAAGCCGCTTCAGCTCGGCGGCAGTCACCTGATAACGTACGTCCAGCGCCTTGGCGACGAGCGCGGCCTGTTCGAGCTGTTGCCGTTCGACACGCGCAAGCGGGCCATCCTTGGCAAGGCGCCCACCGGCAGCGGCAGCAATGAGCTGGGGATCAATCTTCTGGCCGCTGAGGGCCGCTTCGATGAGGGCCTGTCGCTGTTCGATTTGATGGGCACGCGCTTCAGTGGCTGCGGAAAGGCTGGCGAGATCGCCATGGGAACCCGTGAGGAGGCGGGCGGTAACAAAGCTTGCCCAAGCAACAAGAACGAGAAGGACGGCGAAGAGCATCGCCTGAAATGGAGCTGAGACACGGAACCGGCGTAGCCGTGCTCCGTCGTGGACGAAAAAGTCCCGGTCACGGAAAAACGTCGTCGTCACCGCCAGTACTTGGGTCATTTGTCCCCGCTCCACAGCTCACGAACAGACGCATTGCTGCGCTGCTCGCCCATTTCCACACCGATCAGGAGCTCCCCAGCCCCTCGCCAAACAGCAGGAATTGCCCCTTCCCGTGCTGGCGAAGGTGGAGACTGCGCGGAGTTGGTAAACAAATTCAACCTAGGGTTACCCAACCCGGGACGAATCAACCGTTGGGCACGATGAGTCGTTCTGCGGCACGCACATTCGAAGAAAATCAACCTCTTGTGCGGTGCAGCATACGTATACGTGAACAGTTTCGGATGCGATTCTTTCGCGCGGCCTTGCCGACTTCATAATCGGCCTTACAACCGGCTTCGGGCCACGCCGTCCCAACGCGGCGCGAGCTCTCTGTAAGGAGAGTCAGATTGACTGAAGTTGCCGAAGCCGGCGCCCTCGTGCGCATGGCAAAACCCGCTACAAAACCTGCTAGACCTTTCTTCTCGTCTGGTCCGTGCGCGAAGCCGCCGGGCTGGAGCCCGGCGCTGCTCAACCGGCGCGCGCTGGGCCGTTCCCACCGCGGAAGCGTGGGGAAGTTCGTCCTCGCCGAAGCGATCGAGCGCACCCACGCCCTCCTCGGATTACCCGCCGATTACCGGCTCGGGATCGTCCCCGCATCCGATACAGGTGCAATGGAGATGGCCATCTGGTCGCTCCTGGGAACCCGCCCCGTGACGATGCTCGCGTGGGAGAGCTTCGGTGCCGGCTGGATCGCGGACGTGGCGAAGCAACTGAAACTCGACGCTGAAATTCGCACTGCGGATTACGGCCAGGTTGCGGACCTTGGCGGGATCGACCCGTCGAACGACATGGTCTTCACGTGGAACGGAACGACCAGCGGCGTGCGCGTGCCGAACGCGAATTGGATCGCCACCGACCGGACCGGCCTCACCCTCTGCGATGCGACCTCCGCCGCCTTCGCCCAAGACGTTGATTGGTCGAAAATCGATGTCGGCACCTTCAGCTGGCAGAAAGCTCTCGGCGGCGAAGCGGCACACGGCATGATCGTGCTGAGCCCTCGGGCGGTCCAGCGTCTCGAGCGGGAGCCAGCGCCCCGGCCGCTTCCGAAGATCTTTCGCCTGACCAAGGGCGGCAAGCTGATCGACGGTATTTTCCACGGCGAGACCATCAACACCCCATCGATGCTTTGCGTCGAGGACTGGCTGGTCGCGCTCGATTGGGCGGAGAAGGTCGGCGGTCTCCAGGCGCTGATCGCTCGCGCCGATGCCAACGCCGCGGCACTCGACAAGTGGGTCCAGTCGATTTCGTGGATCGAGCATCTCGCGCAGGATCCCGCGATCCGTTCCAATACCTCGGTCTGCCTGCAGTTCGCCGATCGCGGTGACGAGGACGCGAACCGCACACGGCAAAAGGCGATCGGTCAGCTGCTCGAGCGCGAGGACGCTGCCTACGACATCACAGCGTATCGCGATGCGCCCCCGGGACTGCGCATATGGTGCGGTGCAACAGTCGACACCGCCGATATCGAGGCTCTTGGGCCGTGGCTCGATCACGCCTGGGAGGCAACGCGATGACGGGGCAAGTACGAGTCCTCATCGCCGACAAGATGGACCCGCGCGCCGCGGCAATCTTCCGTGAGCGTGGGATCGAGGTCGACGAAAAGCCTGGCCTTACCCCCGACGAGTTGAAGGCCATTGTCCCCGATTACGATGGGATCGCGGTCCGGAGCTCGGCGAAGATCAGCGCGACGATCATGGACGCAGCGCTTCCTCGCCTGAAGGCGATTGGCAGGGCGGGCATCGGCGTCGACACGATCGACGTCCCGGCTGCGTCCGCGCGCGGTATCGTCGTCATGAACACGCCGTTCGGCAATTCGATTACCACCGCCGAACATGCGATCGCCATGCTCTTTGCGCTGGCACGCGAGATTCCGCAGGCCGACCTGTCCACCCAGTCCGGCAAGTGGGAGAAGAACCGCTTCATGGGCGTCGAGCTTGCCGGCAAGACTCTCGGGCTTATCGGCTGCGGGAATATCGGCTCCATCGTCGCCGACCGTGCGCATGGCCTCAAGATGAAGGTCGCCGCTTACGATCCCTTCCTCTCGCCGGAGCGCGCCGTGGAGCTCGGCGTCGACAAAGTGGAACTGGACGAGTTGCTCACCCGCGCCGATTTCATCACCCTGCACACGCCGCTGACCGACCAGACGCGGGGGATCCTCTCACGCGAGGCTCTCGCCAAAACGAAAATGGGCGTTCGCATCGTCAATTGCGCACGCGGCGGCCTGATCGATGAGCAGGCTCTAAAGGACGGGCTCGAGAGCGGGCACGTCGCCGGCGCCGCACTCGATGTGTTCGCACAGGAGCCGGCCAAGGAGAATCCGTTATTCGGCACGCCGGGCCTCATCTGCACGCCGCACCTCGGCGCTTCGACGACGGAGGCGCAGGTCAACGTCGCCATACAGATCGCCGAGCAGATGAGCGACTTCCTGCTGCTCGGAGGCATCACCAACGCCGTCAACGTGCCGTCACTTTCGGCGGAGGAAGCACCAAGGCTGAAGCCCTACATGGGGCTGGCGGAGAAGCTCGGGCGGCTCATCGGCCAGATCGCCGGAACCGAGATCCGCTCGATCGACATCGAGGTCGAAGGCGCCGCGGCCGAGCTCAACATCAAACCGATCACCGGCGCGGTGCTGGCGGGCGTGATGCGCACCTGGTCGGACACGGTGAACATGGTGAATGCTCCGTACCTGGCGAAGGAGCGGGGAATCGCAGTGCGCGAGATCCGCAACGAAGGTGAAGGCGACTATCACACGCTCATCGCCGTCAGTGTCGGCACTGAACATGGACGCAAGCGCGTCGAAGGAACGCTGTTCGCCAATCGCGCTCCGCGCCTGGTCGAGATATTCGGCATCGCGGTCGAAGCGGAGTTGACGGGACAGATGATCTACATCGTCAACGACGACCAGCCCGGCTTCATCGGTGCGCTTGGGACCAAGCTTGGCGAAAATCGCATCAATATCGCGACCTTCAACCTCGGCCGGCGCAAGGAAGCTGGGGAGGCGGTGGCACTGGTCGCCGTCGACGATCCGATCACCCGCGACGTAGCGGACCAGCTCCACCGGCTGCCCGGTGTCCGGGAGGTCGTACCGCTTAGCTTCTAGCGCCGTTCACGATTTTGGGAGGGGCTCAGTGACCAGCCAATCGGCCGACGCGTCGCAGGTGAATTTGACGCGCTGGACGCTCGTCCTGTCCGGCTTCGTTGCGCTGGCACTCATCGCCGGCGCCCGGTTCGAGGCTTGGTCGAGCGAAACGGGGTACGCCGTGGGTTTCTATGCGTTGGACCGCGTCGGCGACATGATGCTTCCGCCTGACCTGTTCGCTCGGCCCGTTGCTGTTCAATGTGAGCACACATTCGCTCATTCGTGATCAGGTTTCCGGCATCGTTCCGCTTGTGATCGATTACCTTGCTGCCGCATCTTTTCCCTATCTCAAGGCACGCCCACTCACGTTCGCGCTCATCGCCGCCAACCTCCTCCTCGTCTCCAGACGGATGGCTCTCGGGCTGAGGACGGAGTCTTTTTCCAATGTTTATGCCCTCAAATGGCGAAAGCTCAGCGCGCCTGTCCGTCGCTAGTGGTCGACGCTGTCCTGCCGGAGAAGTTCGTCGGCACGGGTGGGCGACCACTGGGCCTGCGCGTTCGCCAGGATGAGCCCCGCAACAGGATCGATCAGACGTGCGCAGCGCTCGTCTGGGTCTGAGTATCTCTGGCTAAGCGCGCTGCCGACACCGCAGTTCCTCGTCTCGAAGCTCGGTCTCCAAGCGGACCCGCAGACGCTTCGGTCGGCCAGGCCGAATATATCGAACAGCCAATGCTAATGCGGGTTCCACCACCGATCCAATAGCGAAAAGGGCGCCCCGGTCGGGACGCCCTTACGCCAACACACCTGCGTGCGAGTGGTTGGACTCCGCGTTTTAGTGAGCGCTGTTACCGTCGGCGTCGGCGCTGTTGCGGACCGCGTCCGCCTTGTTCTCGCCAGCATTGCGAACTTGGTCGGCCGTGTTCTCGGCATTGGCCTGCACGTTGTCCGCGACGTTGTCCGCATTCGCCTCAATGGTGTCGGCGGTGTTCTCGGCATTCGCCTCGATATTGTCGGCGGTCTGCTCCTGCGGGCTCTTGTTACACGCACCGAGGGCGCCAAGGCCGAGGGCAATCGCAAGGACGGTGGTGGTTTTCACGTTTCAACTCCCCTGTTGTTGTCTCACGTCCGCGCGCACCGCGCGATACGAAACGGCAATACGCGCAACTGCGGTTTTCTGTTCCGCATGTTCAACGAAAGCTCACTTTGACGCGCCGCCGCTCGCCCCCTAGAGCGTCGGTTCCGCTACAGACAGGGAAGCAAATTGGGAAACGTCACCGTCATCGGCGCCCAGTGGGGCGACGAAGGCAAGGGCAAGATTGTGGACTGGCTGGCGAGCCGCGCGGACATGGTAGTGCGGTTCCAGGGCGGCCATAACGCCGGCCACACGCTTGTCGTCGGGAACCAGACCTACAAGCTCTCGCTGCTTCCGAGCGGCATCGTTCGTCGTACGCCGTCTGTCATCGGCAACGGCGTCGTCCTCGATCCGTGGGCGCTCAAATCCGAGATCGAACGCATGCGCGAGCTCGGCGTCGAAGTGACGCCTCAGATCCTGATGATCGCGGAGACCTGCCCGCTGATCCTTCCCATCCATCGCGACCTAGACGCATTGCGCGAAGATGCGAGCGGCTCAGGCAAGATCGGCACCACCCGCCGCGGTATCGGCCCCGCGTACGAGGACAAGGTCGGGCGCCGGGCAATTCGCGTGTGCGACCTTGCGCATCTCGATGAACTGGATCCGCTGCTCGATCGTCTTTGTGCACATCACGATGCTCTTCGCGCCGGCTTTGGCGAGCCTCCCGTCGACCGCCAACGGCTCAAGAATGATCTGGCGGAGATCGCAGACTTCGTTCTGCCGTTCGCAAAACCCGTTTGGCGCGACCTCGACGAAGCGCGTTCGCGAGGGCGGCGCATCCTGTTCGAAG
>Ga0308173_10002109_pt1 | contig 10470 bp, 8 predicted proteins | sample PhyPR1_FD_203716 | JGI IMG/M metagenome (GOLD analysis project Ga0308173, IMG submission 203716) | Soil microbial communities from UC Gill Tract Community Farm, Albany, California, United States - DLSLS.P.R1 | ecosystem: Environmental > Terrestrial > Soil > Agricultural land | place: USA... | reverse complement strand
GTGATCGCCGGTGACATCGCGTAGAACGATCCGAAACTCATTGGCCCGGTGCGCGCCGCGCTTGAGCTTGCGATTGTGGCGACGCGCTTCGAGCACGCGGAACTCCGCATTCGCGAGCGCGTGCCAATCCGGATCGGGCTTCCCCGGTAAATGCACCGAATAGGTTTGGCGCGTCACTGCATGGCGGTCCTTCATGCCTGCATAGCTGACCGCGCCGGGAGCAACACCGGCGTAACTCGCCAGTTGGCGCGCTACCCATTCGGTGTTCGCCCCCCTTTTTTCCACGCGCACGAACGCGTGCTCGCCGGCACCCTCCAGTTCGAACCCGAGGTCCTCCTCGACATAGAAATCCTCCGGGCTCGCGCGCAACGTTCCACTCAAAGGCGGCCCGCCATGGGCGAAAGGTAGCTCGGACGATTCCGCTGCGTTCAAGCGGAGCGGGCCGGTTGCAGCAGCACCACCGCATGAGCCGCGATGCCTTCACCGCGGCCGGTGAAACCGAGCTTTTCGCTCGTCGTCGCCTTGATACTGACCTGGGACACCTCAGCGTCGAGATCCGCCGCTAGCTTGGCGCGCATAGCCTCGGCATGCCCGCCAATGCGTGGCTGCTCGCACACGACGGTCACGTCGGCATTGCCGAGGCCGAATGAATTTTTGCGCATCAGGTCACGGCAGTGGCGCAGGAACACCCGGCTGTCGGCGTCGCGCCAACGCTTGTCTCCGGGCGGAAAATGCTGGCCGATGTCGCCGAGTGCGAGTGCGCCAAGAATCGCATCGCATAGCGCGTGAATGACGACGTCGCCATCAGAGTGCGCGACGATGCCGTGTGTATGAGCGATCCGGACGCCGCCGAGAATCACATGATCGCCGGGGCCGAATGCGTGGACGTCATAGCCTTGGCCGATGCGCATTTGTATCCTTTGTCGCGAGGCGTGAGACGAAATCAGATTGCGCTGGATTTATAGCGGGAACAATTCAAGCGCGGTCTTCTTGCGGTTCCCGGTTGGCTGCACCGATCTCTTGCGCCAGGAAGAATTCGGCGAGCTGCAGATCTGCGCGGGTCGTAATTTTGATGTTGGTTTCCGAGCCTTCGACCAGCAGTGGCCGATGTCCTGCATGTTCCATCGCCATCGACTCGTCGGTAGCATCGATGCCGGCCTCGCCGGCAGCCACGAGCGCCGCGATCAGCTCGCCGCGCCGAAACAATTGCGGGGTCAGGGCGCGCCAACGTTGGTCGCGCGCCTCCGTCGCCGCGACCATGCCGTTCGCGTCGGCACGCTTGAGCGTATCGCGAACCGGTGCCGCCAAAAGGGCGCCGCCGGACGCCGATCCCAGGCTGATCAGGCGCGAGATGTCGTCGGCGCGGACACAAGGCCGCGCTGCGTCATGCACCAGTACAAACGCATCCTTCGCAACGCTGTCGGGCAATGCCCGCAATCCGGCGAGTACCGAATCCGGGCGGCGACTGCCGCCGATTGCCGTGACCACGGGTTTCCCCCACGTCGCTTTCAGTGTCGGCCATAACTGATCGTCTGGCGCTAGCGCGACCACGATGCCGGCAATCCGCGGATGCGCATTCAGGCGCTCGAGCGTTTGCAACAACAGCGGCTTGCCACGCAGTTGCAAATATTGCTTCGGGATTTCGCCGCCAAAGCGCCCCCCGCGGCCAGCGGCCGGCACCACGCACCAGATACCGGGCTCAGTGCTGGCCATCGCCGTTCTTCTTCGGATCGACCGGCGGCTCTACCACGTGATAGAAGGTCTCGTCGGGTTTAACCAGCCCGAGTTCCGAACGCGCGCGTTCCTCGATGGCTTCGTTCCCGTTCTTCAGGTTTTCGACCTCGGCCGACAGCGCCTCGTTGCGTTGTTTGAGTTTCTGGTTTTCGAGTTTCTGTTCCGAAACACGCTGGCGCAGGCGCCAGACCTCGCGCATGCTCCAATCGCCGGTCCACCATTTGACTTCCAGCCCGAGCAGCAGGATCAGCAGCAATAACGCAACGTAACGCAGCACGCTTTTATCCGACGACCAGACCCGGCACGTTCGGAAACGCCTCACGCCCGGCGTATGTTGCTTCGCCACCGAGCGCCTGTTCGATGCGCAGCAGCTGGTTGTATTTTGCGACGCGGTCACTGCGGCAGAGCGAACCGGTTTTGATCTGCGTTGCGGTCGTCGCGACCGCAATGTCGGCGATCGTCGTATCCTCGGTTTCGCCGGAGCGATGCGAAACGATCGCGGCGTAGTTGGCCTTGGCCGCCATCGCGATCGTCTCGAGCGTTTCGCTCAGCGTGCCGATCTGGTTGACCTTGATGAGGATCGCGTTCGCGATGCCGTTCGCTATGCCTTCGCGGAAAATCGCGGGATTGGTGACGAAGTTGTCATCCCCGACCAACTGGATCTTCGTGCCGAGCCGACGGGTCAGCGCCTGCCAGCCATTCGGGTCGCCCTCGGCCATGCCGTCTTCGATCGTGATGATCGGATACTTCGCGCACCAGTCGGCGTAAAACTCGACCAGCTGTTCGGAAGACAGAGTCTTGCCCTCGCCGCTCAGGCGATAAGCGCCTTCCTCATAAAATTCGGAACTCGCCGCATCGAGGCCGAGGTAGACGTCGCTGCCCGCCTTGTAGCCGGTCTTGGCGATCGCCTCGAGAATAGTTTCGACGGCCTGCTCGTTGGATTTCAGGTCCGGCGCAAAACCACCTTCATCGCCGACTGCCGTGCTGAGTCCGCGCGCCTTGAGCACGCTTTTCAGCGCATGGAAAATCTCGACCCCGGCACGCAGCGCTTCGGAAAAATTGGGCAAGCCGACCGGCAGCACCATGAATTCCTGCATGTCGACATTGTTGTCAGCGTGCGCGCCTCCATTGACGATGTTCATCATGGGAACCGGCAACTGCAGGCCCGTGGCCTGGGGGCTGAGTCCTGCAAGGTATTTCCAGAGCGGAACCTTGCGCGACATCGCCACCGCGTGGGCGTTGGCAAGCGAGACGCCGAGCAGTGCGTTGGCCCCGAGGCGGCCCTTGTTCGGCGTACCGTCGAGCGCGATCAGCATCGCATCGACACCGCCCTGATCGGCGCCATCGAACCCGGCAAGCGCTTGCGCGATCGCCCCGTTGACGTTGCCGACCGCATTTCGCACGCCCTTGCCGAGGTAGCGAGACTTGTCGCCATCACGCAACTCGACCGCTTCGCGCGACCCGGTCGAAGCGCCGCTCGGCACGGCAGCGCGGCCGATCGAGCCGTCCGCAAGCGTCACTTCGGCTTCGAGCGTCGGATTGCCGCGCGAATCGAGGATTTCGCGGGCATGTATATGCGTGATTTTCGTCATGTGCTCTTGGCGCTCAGGGAAGAGGATTCGAGAAATCCGGCGCGCTTGGAAACACGGTCGAGTTCGATCAATGTTTCGAGCAGTGCCGCCATCTTGCCGAGCGGCCACGCATTCGGACCATCGCTCAAGGCATTTTCAGGGTCCGGGTGCGTTTCCATGAAGATGCCGGAGATGCCGACCGCGACGGCCGCGCGCGCCAGCACCGGCACGAATTCACGCTGGCCGTCCGATTTTCCGCCACCGCCGCCAGGCAACTGCACCGAATGCGTCGCATCGAACACCACCGGACAGCCGGTCTCGCGCATGACCGCAAGGCTGCGCATGTCGGACACCAGGTTGTTGTAGCCGAAGCTCGCACCGCGCTCGCAAACCATGACTTGAGTGTTGCCCGTGGCGAGCGCCTTGTCGCTGACGTGCTTCATTTCCCACGGCGACAGGAACTGGCCTTTCTTGACGTTTACCGGCCTGCCGGCCTTGGCGACATTCTGGATGAAGTCGGTCTGGCGGCACAGGAACGCCGGCGTCTGCAGTACGTCGACGACGCTCGCGACTTCCTCCAGCGGCGTGTATTCGTGGACATCGGTCAACACCGGGAGCTGCAGTTGGCGCTTGACTTCGCTCAGGATCCGAAGACCTTCATCGACACCGAGGCCGCGAAAACTGGACGCGGAGGTACGGTTGGCCTTGTCGTAGCTCGACTTGAAAATGAAAGGGATTCCCAACCGGCTAGTAATCTCCTTCAGCGTGCCCGCCGTGTCGATCTGCAGCTGCTGCGATTCGACCACGCATGGACCGGCGATCAGGAACAATGGTTTGTCGAGGCCGACCTCGAAACCACACAGCTTCATCGAATGCGGCTCTTGCTATCTGCGGTCGAACGAAAAGAACCGAAATGCCTCATGCCAGCGCTTCCGCCGCGAATTGCGGCGCCTTGCGCACCGCCTGGAATTCGATCGCGGCGCGGACGAAGCCGTTGAACAACGGATGGCCATCGCGCGGTGTCGAGGTGAATTCCGGATGGAACTGGCAGGTGACGAACCAGGGATGCTTCTGCGGCGACAGCTCGACCATCTCGACCAGCAGGTCGTCCATCGATTTGCCGGCGATCACCATGCCGAGATCCTCGAACTGCTGGCGGTAGCGGTTGTTGAATTCGTAGCGGTGGCGGTGGCGCTCGCGAATCACATCCTGGCTATACAGCTCGCGCGACAGGGATCCGGCCTTGAGCCGGCATTCCTGCGCGCCGAGGCGCATCGTTCCGCCGAGGTCGGACTCCTCGCTGCGGCGTTCCACGTCGCCCTGCCCGGTCGTCCATTCGGTAATCAGTGCGATGACCGGATGGGTGCAATGGCGTTCGTTCTCGCTGGAGTTCGCGCCATCGAGCCCCGCGATGTTGCGCGCAAAGTCGACCACGGCGGCATGCATGCCATAGCAGATGCCGAAGTACGGAATCCGGTTCTCGCGCGCGTAGCGGGCCGCGGCGATCTTGCCTTCAAATCCGCGCTTGCCGAATCCGCCCGGCACGAGGATTCCGTCGACGTCCTTGAGCACGTCGGCGCCGCGCGCCTCGATGTCCTCGGACTCCATCCAGCGCAGATTCACGCGCGTGGACTGCTTCAGGCCGCCGTGTCGCAAGGCTTCTCCCAGCGATTTGTACGCGTCCTTGTGCTCGACGTATTTGCCGATGATCGCGATCGTGACTTCGTGCTTGGGATGCTCGATTGCGGAAACGGTGTTTTCCCACTCGCTCAGGTTGGCGGGCTTGGCACTCAGGCGCAAATGCGACACGACGATGTCGTCGAGGCCCTGCGCGTGCAGCCATAGCGGCAATTTGTAGATCGTGTCGACGTCGACGGCGCTGATGACCGCCTTTTCCGGCACGTTCGTGAACAGCGCGATCTTGCGGCGCTCCGACTGCGGCAGCGGCTGCTCGCAGCGGCACAGCAGGATATCCGGCTGAATGCCGAGCGCGCGCAGTTCCTTGACCGAGTGCTGGGTCGGCTTGGTCTTGATCTCGCCGGCGGCCTTGATGTACGGCACCAGGGTCAAATGCATGAACAGGCATTTGTCCATGCCCTGCTCGATGCGAATCTGGCGGATTGCTTCAAGAAACGGCTGCGATTCGATGTCGCCGACCGTACCGCCGATTTCCACCAGCGCGACGTCGAATCCCTGCGTGGCTTCGTGGATGCACTGCTTGATTTCGTCGGTGATGTGCGGAATCACCTGCACGGTCGCCCCGAGATAGTCGCCGCGGCGCTCCTTGCGGATCACCGATTCGTAGATCTTGCCGGTCGTGATCGAATTCTTGCCGGTGAGGCGGGTGCGCACGAAGCGCTCGTAGTGCCCGAGATCCAGATCGGTTTCGGCGCCATCGTCGGTAACGTACACCTCGCCGTGCTGGAATGGGCTCATCGTGCCCGGGTCGACGTTGATGTAAGGATCAAGTTTCATCATCGTGACCCGCAGGCCGCGCGCCTCGAGGATGGCCGCAAGCGAGGCGGAGGCAATGCCCTTCCCGAGAGAGGACACCACGCCGCCGGTAACGAAAATCAGGGGGGTCATCAGCAAGCCCGATGCTGGTAAAGCGGTAGTTTACCGACTCGCGGGGGCGCGGGCGAGTTCTGCGTGATGTCGATCACTCGGGAAGCGGATGCCAGCCTCGCGCAGTTATCGCCTAGACGAAGCTAAGCCCCTGTAATCTATCGTCCGATGTGCTGCTCCGGAGCAGTGGCCGCGGCTCCAGCTCGCACAAAACTCGCGCACTTGTTGCCGCGATCAGCGTTTCACCTGCACGTTCGCAAAGCGCCCAGAGCAGCACGGCCGCGTCAAAAAAATCGCCCCGGTTGCTGGCCGGGGCGAAGATGGTCAATGCGACTGATTTGTGGTTGTCGTCGTGTGCTTGTTGCGCGTCCGGTTGTTTGCCGTTGTCGAGTTCTTTCGCGTCGTGGCGGACTTCGGCTGGGTTCCGCCGTTCATACCCGTGGTGCTGCCTGAACCACCCGTGCCGAGCACCGAGTTGCTGTTGGCCATGCCCGGCGAGTTCTGAACGTGCGAAATTGCGTTCGCGCTCGCGTGGGCCGGACCCTGCGAGTTGGAGCGTGCCGTTGCCCTTTGGGTCTGGCCGTGCGTGCTCGTGGTATTACCGCCGGTAGCTCCCGACGAGTTGCCACTGGCAAGCCCCGCGCCGGTGCCACTCGTGCTTCCGCTGGCAGTACCCGACGTGGTACCTGTTCTCGTGCCGGTCATCGTACCGGTACCAGTCGAGGTCGAACCGCCGTTGCCAAGTACGGAATTGCTGTTAGCGGCACCTGGTGAGTTCTGCACATGCGAGATGGCGTTCGCACTGGCATGGGTCGGACCCTGCGAATTCGCACGCGCGGCCGTTCGGTTGCTGCCGCTGCCGGAATCGTCGCCGGTGTCGTCATCGTCCGTGTCGCCGGTCGAGTTGCGCGCGCCGGACGTCGTGGCCTGCGTGCCGGACGTGGCCTGGTTATTGGAAGACAGCTGCGTGCCGCCCGCCGACTGCGTACCGCTTTGCGATCCGGCCTGCGTCTGCGTACTCGCCTGAGTGCCGGTCGACATCGCAGTGCTGGTTCCGGTTTGCGAAGTTGTCGATGACGGCTGCGAAAGCGTGCTCGTACTGGACGCTGAGCCGCTGCCCAGAGCTGAATTGCTGTTCGACATACCGGACGAATTACGCACGCTGTTTAGCGCGCTCGAACTGGCATAGGTCGCACCTTGGGACTGCGAGCGCGCATCGCTGCGTGCGGTCATTCCGACCGATCCGGGCTGGGCTCCGCGTGCTGCCGCTGAAACGGTCGCTCCGTGGTTGCCGCCGCCGTTCGCGCCTGCTGCTCCACCTGCGCCGCCACCATGGCCACCTGCTGCCCAGGCCGGGGTGATCAACGCGGCCGCTATGGCGCAATAAATTACCTTACGCATGATCATTACTCCTTGCTTGTTGATGAGCTCGATTGCTGAGATTCGTCGCTCCCCGTAGCGACGATTCCACCGTAGCAGCGCGCAAACGACGCGCACTGAATGAAATTCGAGTACAACAGGTGCTTAACTGCCTCTTGACCTCTGGCAACGGCACCTCCATCCTGCCGGGCGCTTCGCTGCGCAGCAGCCGCGCCACTACCGGGAACTCACGCAAGCATGAGCAGCAGATACAACGCGGCAGATATCGAAGTCTTGTCCGGGCTCGAGCCGGTCAAGCGCCGCCCAGGCATGTACACGGACACCACGCGCCCGAATCACCTTGCACAGGAAGTCGTTGACAACTCGGTGGACGAGGCGCTCGCAGGCCACGCGCGCACGATCGAGGTGATCGTTCACACCGACGGCTCGGTGGAAGTCAGCGACGATGGACGCGGCATGCCGGTCGACATCCATCCGGACGAAGGTATCCCAGGTGTCGAGCTGATCCTCACGCGCCTGCATGCCGGCGGCAAGTTTTCAAACAAGAACTACGCCTTTTCCGGCGGCCTGCACGGCGTCGGTGTTTCCGTCGTCAACGCGCTGTCGTCGAAAGTCGAAGTCGCGATCCGCCGCGATGGCCAGGTTTACCGGATGGATTTCACCCATGGCGATCGCGCCAGCGAGCTGCACGTCGTCGGCACGGTCGCGAAGAAGCAAACCGGAACGACGGTGCGCTTCTGGCCGGATCCGAAATATTTCGATTCGCCGAAGATATCGCTGCCGAAACTCAAGCACGTCCTGCGCGCCAAAGCCGTGCTTTGCGCCGGGCTGACCGTGCGCCTGACCGACGCGGCCACGGGCGAGAAGGATGAGTGGTACTACGAAGACGGATTGCGTGACTACCTGCGATCGATGCTTGGCAATGCCGAATACCTGCCTGCCGACCTGTACCTAGGTTCGCTCAAGCGAGACAACGGCGCGGTCGACTTCGCCCTGGCGTGGCTGCCGGAAGGCGACCTGACGCAGGAGTCGTACGTCAACCTGATCCCGACCATCCAGGGCGGCACCCACGTCAATGGGCTGCGCACCGGTCTGACCGAGGCGCTGCGCGAATTTTGCGACATCCGCAACCTGCTGCCGCGCGGCGTGAAGCTTGCACCTGAGGACGTCTGGGACCGGCTGTGCTTCGTGCTCAGCCTGAAGTTGCAGGACCCGCAGTTCTCCGGGCAGACCAAGGAGCGACTTTCGTCGCGCGATGCCGCCGGATTTGTGGAAAATGCCACACACGACGGATTTTCGCTGTTCTTGAACCAGCACGTCGACCTCGGCGAACGCATCGCCCAGATAGCGATCGAACGCGCAACGCTGCGGCTCAAGGCCGAGAAGCAGATCGTGCGCAAGAAGATCACCCAGGGTCCGGCCCTGCCGGGCAAGCTCGCCGATTGCGCCTCGAGCGACCTGACCCGCACCGAACTGTTCCTGGTCGAAGGCGATTCGGCAGGCGGCAGCGCCAAGCAGGCGCGCGACAAGGACTTCCAGGCGATCCTGCCGCTGCGCGGCAAAATCCTGAACACCTGGGAAGTCGAATCAGGCTCAGTGCTCGGCTCGCAGGAAGTGCACGACCTCGCCGTGGCGATCGGCTGTGATCCTGGCAAGGACGACATCACCGGCCTGCGTTATGGCAAGGTCGTCATCCTTGCCGATGCCGATTCCGACGGTCTGCACATCGCCACATTGTTGTCGGCGCTGTTCGTGCGCCACTTCCCGGCATTGGTGCGCGATGGGCACGTCTTTGTTGCAATGCCGCCGCTGTTTCGCGTCGATGTCGGCAAGCAGATGTTCTATTGCCTCGACGAAGCCGAGCGCGAAGCGCTGCTGCAACGGATCGAGCGGGAAAAAATGAAGGGCGCAGTCAGCGTCACGCGCTTCAAGGGCCTGGGCGAGATGAATCCGTCGCAGCTGCGCGAATCGACGATCCACCCGGATACCCGGCGCCTGGTGCAACTCACGACCAACGGTGCCGATGATGGCACCGCGAAGATCATGGACATGCTGCTGTCTAAGAAGCGCGCGTCCGACCGCAAGGAGTGGCTCGAGACCAAGGGCGACCTGGCGTCGCTTGAAGTTTGATCCTGGCGCTCGGGGACCAGGCGAACTCTTCGATGCGCATCCGCCCTGTGATCGTGCGGAGGCGCTGACTCCATCGGCCGTTCGCGTTTGATACCTCGGCGCGAACGGACTCGACCATTCAGGCGGATCGCTGCCGAACCTGCTGCGCAAACGGAATGGCGCCTGTGAGGCATTGGCGTGCAACACCTGTCATGCGGCAGGTGTGTGGATCATTGAAGACAGCACTCGAGCAAAGCTCTCAATACGCGCTGCAGATTGGCAGCGCGCCCTGCGTCATAGCGGAAAGAATCTTCGTCCATGTAATTCCGCTGCGCGAGCTCGAGCTGTACGGCGTCGACGCGTTCGCCAGGCTTTCCGTAGTGGCGCGTGATATAGCCGCCCTTGAAGCGGCCATTGGCAACGAAAGTGTAATCGGCCTGCGATTCCAGTACCTCGATCAGGCGCTGCTGCAGTTCGTTCGAACAACTGGCGCCGCCAGCCGTGCCGAGATTGAAATCGGGCAGGCGGCCCTCGAAAAGGTACGGTACGACGCTGCGAATCGAATGGCCTTCCCAGAGCACGACCCGGCCATGCCGGGCCTTGATACGCGCTAGCTCGGCCCGCAGCGCCGCGTGGTATGGACGCCAATAGCGATCCACGCGCGAGCGCAACTCCTCCGGCGACGGTTCCTGGCCAAAGTGATAAATCGGCTCGCTGGAAAATTGAACAAGTGGACACAGGCCGGTGGTGTTCTGGCCCGGATAGAGTGATTCATCGTCGGGTGGGCGATTGAGGTCGACTACATAGCGAGAATACGCAGGAACGATCACCGAGGCCCCCAAGTCGCGCGCAAACTCATAAAGGCGCGAGACGTGCCAGTCGGTGTCCGGCACCAGCCGCGCCTTTTGCGTCATGCTCCCTACGATGCCCTCGGGCAACAGCGTGCCGTCGTGTGGAAGGGAAACGAAGAGTGCGGTCGAGCCTTGGTGGAGTGTGTGTGTTTCCAATGTGCGCATGAGCTTGAGCGAGTGCCTCTGTTGACGACGGGAGAGGGAGTGTTTTCGCCCTTCCGCCTTCGGCACCTTCCCCCGCAAGCGGGGGAAGGAAATAT
>Ga0308173_10002108_pt1 | contig 10471 bp, 12 predicted proteins | sample PhyPR1_FD_203716 | JGI IMG/M metagenome (GOLD analysis project Ga0308173, IMG submission 203716) | Soil microbial communities from UC Gill Tract Community Farm, Albany, California, United States - DLSLS.P.R1 | ecosystem: Environmental > Terrestrial > Soil > Agricultural land | place: USA... | reverse complement strand
CGCCGCCGTGGCGGGCGGAGATCGACACGAACGCGGCGCCGATGCCGATGCCGAACAGCGCGTTGAGGCAGAACTGCACCGTGCTGCGCTGCAGGAGCCGGACGACGAGGGCCGCCACCGCCATCGCCAGGCTGGCGACCAGGGCGAACCGGAGCTCCTTGGTCGTCAGCCACACGATCGTGAACGCCAGGGTCGGGACGGCCGCCTCGACCATGCCGCGCCGGCCCCCCAGCGCCCGGGAGATCTGGGCCCGGACGACCGCCTCGACGGTGTCGACCGCGGCCACCTGCTCGCCGGTCACGGCATCAGCTCGTAGCGCGGGTTGTACATGATCCGCTGGTCCTCGTGCCGGCCGATCCGGCCCTGCACCGACATGGACCGGCCCGGGCTGACACCGGCGATCGTGCGCCGGCCGAGCCAGATCACGATGATCGTGCCGGTGCCGTCGTACAGCTCCGCCTCGAGCGCCGGCACGCCGCCGCGCGGGCGCAGCGTCACGGTGCGCAGCGTGCCGCGCAGCCGGACCCGCTCCCGGTCGGCGACCTCGCCGATCCGGTCGAAGCCCTCCGTGCCCGAGCCATGGGTGCGCCGCAGGTCGCGGGCCTCCTGGTCCTCGGTGCTGGCCCAGCGGCTGATCGTGCGCCGCAAGCGGCTCTTCTCCGCCATCGTGCGTCCTAGCCGAGTGGTCGCTCGACGAGCTGGTCGCGCGGCGGCAGCGTGAGCGGCAGCTCGGCACCGACCGGCATCGCCTCGCCACCGCGCCGCACGACGACGTCGGCGACGACGTCCTCCCACGGGCCGGCGGTCTCGTCCTCGAACGCCGGGCGCCCGAGCAGGGTGGCCCGGAGCATCCAGCGGGGACCGTTGACGCCGATGATCCGCGACGGCTGCGTGCCGGTCTGCCCGTCCGGCATCTGGACGGTCAGTGCGCAGACCAGCTCCGTGCCGAACCGGCCCTCGCGCTCGGTGGCCGTGCCACCGCGCTGCGCGAAGTCCGCGGCGATCGCCGGGCGCACCTCGCCCCAGAGGTCGCCCCCACGCGGGGCGGCGAACGCCCGGAGCTCGAGCGCGCCCTCCTCGGCGGCGAGCAGGACCGCCTGGACGGCCTGCGTCTCCTCGTCGACCTGCAGCCGCACCTCCATGCCGTCCCGCGGCGCGATCAGCAGCGCGCCGAGGTCGATCCGTCCGTCGGCGCCCGCGCCGGGCACGTCGTCGGCGTCGTGGGGTCCCGTGGCCGCGCCGGGGTCGGTGCCGGCCGGCGCGCCGGTCGCGGCGTCCTCGCCCACGCCCGGGTCCGCCCCCTCGACGGGGTCGGTGGCCGCCTCGGTGGGGGCCTCGGCGGACTTGCGGCGGAACTTCACAGCGACTACTCCTCGATCGGGTGCGTGGGGGACGTGAACCCCCCTGTAGAACCGTAACCTCCGGCGCCGCGCACCGAGGCGGGAAGGCGCCCGACCTCGGTGAACCGGGCGTGCTCGACCCGCTGGAACACCAGCTGGGCGATGCGGTCGCCGCGGCGCAGCTCGATCGGCTCGCGCGGGTCGTGGTTGACCAGGAGCACCTTGATCTCGCCGCGGTAGCCGGCGTCGACGGTGCCCGGGGCGTTCACGATCGACAGCCCGTGCCGGGCGGCCAGGCCGGATCGGGGGTGCACGAGCGCGACGTACCCCTCCGGCAGCGCGATCGCCACGCCGGTCGGGACCAGCGCCCGCTCCCCCGGCGCGAGCGCCACGTCGACCGTGGTCAGCAGGTCGGCGCCGGCGTCGCCGGGATGGGCGTACGCCGGCAGCGGGAGGTCGGCGTCCAGCCGCTGGACGAGGACCTCGAGGGAGGAGGACACGGGGCGGGACCCTACCGGTCGACCGGCCCCTGTGCCGTCGAGGGAGGGGACCAGTGAAAGGATCGGGTCGTGAGCCTGACGCCCTCCTACAGCGAGCGCCTCGGCGTGCCGCTCCGCTGGTGGGTACAGGGCACGATGCTGGTCGCGACCTTCTGGCTCGCCGTCGTGGTCGCGCTCCCCCCGGCGGCCGCCTGGCTGGTGACCGCGGTCGCGCTCGCGTTGCTGGTGTTCCCCCTGTGGTCCTACGGCTCGCCGCGGATCACCGTCTCGGGCGGCACGTTCACCGCCGGCCGGGCCCGGATCGGGGCCGAGCACCTCGGTGCGGTGGAGACGCTGGACGCCGAGCAGGCCCGCCGCGTCGCCGGCGTCGAGGCCGACGCCCGGGCCTACCTGCTGCTGCGGCCCTATCTCAAGCGCGCGGTCAAGGTCGAGATCACCGACCCCGCCGACCCGGCGCCGTACTGGCTGGTCAACACCCGCCACCCCGACGAGCTCGCCCGGGCGATCAGCGCGCTCACCCACGCCCGCTGAGCGCCGCCGACGCGCCGGGCCCGTGCGGCGCCGTGCCCGCGCCTGCGCGTCCGGGCGCCTGGGTACGCTGCCGCCATGGCATCAGACTCCCCGAACAAGTCGTCGAAGACGTGGACCGTCTTCTCCCTGGCCTCCAGTCTCGGAGCGGCCGCGGTGACGAAGAAGCTGCTCGACCGGGCCTGGCGGATCGCCACCGGCAAGCAGCCGCCGGAGAACCCGGCCGACCCCGACGTCGAGATCTGGGAGGCCGTGTCCTGGGCGATCGCGAGCGGCACCGCGGTCGGCATCGCCCGGATGCTGGCCCAGCGCCGGGCGGCGAGCTACTTCCAGCGGTCCACCGGGCACCTGCCCCCCGAGCTGCGCAAGGACCACCAGCGCCGCTGACCCGCCGCCTCCGCACGACGCACGAGGCCGCAGCCCGGTCACCGGGCTGCGGCCTCGTCACACCTCAGGGACGCCGCGATCGTGATCGTCAGGCGGCGCAGTCGCGACAGATCATCTTCTTCTCGTCGGCGAGCTGGCTGCGGTGGTGCACCAGGAAGCAGCTCATGCAGGTGAACTCGTCCTCCTGCTTGGGCTTCACCTCGACCGCGAGCTCCTCGTGGGAGAGGTCCGCGCCGGGCAGCTCGAACGACTCGGCCGCCTCGGCCTCGTCCTCGTCGACCTTGCCGGAGTTCTTGTCGTGACGGCGTGCCTTGAGCTCCTCGATGCTCTCCTCGGACTGCTCGTCCTCGTTCTTGCGCGGTGCGTCGTAGTCAGTCGCCATCCGTCGTCACTCCCACCCTCAGGCCCTCGTGCCGGCGTCCGCCGGCGTGTCGTCCGGCCCGTCCTCGAGCCGACGCGTCGGGGCGAGATTGTGCACCACCCGACGCGGCTGGACCAACAGCGGGTCCGCGCACACTATTCCCCGTTCGACCCCTCGCCTACCCCGGCGCCGTCGGCGGCGAAGCCGCAGGCGAGGACGGCCTCCCGGAACTCCGCGAAACCGTGTCGAGGAGCACACACCAGCAGCGTCATCCCGCTCGCCCCGGCGAGCAGCTCGACCTGCGCCCCGGCGGCCTCCGCCACCAGCGCGGCGGCGGCGTAGTCCCAAGGGTTGACGCCCTCCTCGACGTAGGCGTCGACCCCGCCCTCGGCCACCATGCAGATGTCGAGGGCCGCCGAGCCCAGCCGGCGCAGGTCACGGACCCGCGGCAGCAGCCGGCCCCACGCCCGCGCCTGGCGCTCGCGGACGGCCGGGTCGTAGGAGAACCCCGTCGCGACCAGGCGCTGCGCCAGCGGCGCAGGTCCGTTGACGGCGATGGCGGCACCGTCCCGGGTGGCCACGGCGCCGCCGTCGGCCGCCCGGTGGGCGACGAACTCGGTGCCGTGGGCGACGTTGAGCACCACACCGGCGACGGTGCGGCCGTCCTGCTCGGCGGCGATCGAGACGGCGTACTGCGGGATCCCGTAGAGGAAGTTCACCGTGCCGTCGATCGGGTCGACGACCCAGCGCACGCCCGACGTCCCCGCCTGTGAGCCGGCCTCCTCCCCGAGCACGGCGTCGTCGGGCCGGCGCTCGCCGATGAGCGAGCGGATCAGCTGCTCGCTCGCCCGGTCGGCCTCGGTCACGACGTCGGTGGAGCTGGTCTTGGTGTCCGCGACCCGGACCTCGCTCGCCCGGCGGTCGCGGACCAGCTCCGCCGCCCGGCGGGCCACGTCCAGCGCGATCCCGGCCAGCTCCGCGCTCACCCGTCGCTCCCGCAGAGGGCCGGGCGGGCGGCGCGCGGGTTCGGGCAGCAGCCGGCCGGGCAGACGTTCCAGCACGGCGGGTAGCTCCCGACGCTGGCCCGCGCCACCTCCTCCCCGCGCTCGACCGCGGCCCGCTCGAGCAGCAGGTCGCGCACGACCGCCACGAACCGCGGGTCGAGGCCGGCCGTGGCCGCGCGCGCCGCCGGCAGCCCGAGCTCCCCGGCGGTCGCCATGGCCTCGGTGTCGAGGTCGTAGATGACCTCCATGTGGTCCGACACGAACCCCACCGGCACCATCACCACCGCCGGCACCCCGTCGGCCTTCAGCTTCCCGAGGTGGTCGTTGATGTCCGGCTCCAGCCACGGGACGTGCGGCGCCCCCGAGCGGGAGCAGAAGACCAGCGCGTGGTCGTGCCGCCGACCGGTCTCCTGCTGGACCCGGTCGACCACCACGTCGGCCACGCTGCGGTGCTGGGTCGCGTAGGCACCGCCCTCCGTCCCGCTCCCCTCGTTCATGGCCTCGGGGATCGAGTGGGTGACGAACGCGAGGTGTGCACCGTCACGGACCGCGGCCGGCAGGCCGGCGAGCGCCATCAGCGTCGCGTCGACCAGCGGCTCCACGAAGCCCGGGTGGTTGAAGTAGTGCCGCAGCTTGTCCAGCCGCGGTGCGGTGGCACCACCCTCCTCCGTGGCGGCGACGGCGTCGAAGAGGTTCTCGCGGTACTGGCGGCACGAGGAGTACGACGAGTAGGCGCTGGTCACGAAGCACGCGGCCCGCCGGACGCCGTCGGCCGCCATCTGCCGGACCGTGTCGGTCAGGTACGGGTCCCAGTTGCGGTTGCCCCAGTAGACCGGGATGTCGAGCCCGGCGCCCGCGAGGTCGGCGCGCAGCGCGTCGAGGAACTCGCGGTTCTGGTCGTTGATCGGCGAGCGCCCGCCGAAGAGGAAGTAGTGCTGGCCGACCTCCTCGAGCCGCTCGCGCGGGATCCCGCGCCCGCGCGTGACGTTCTCCAGGAACGGCACGACGTCCTCGGGCTTCTCGGGTCCGCCGAAGGACACCAGGAGGAGGGCGTCGTACGGGCTCGGGTCGGGGGTCATGTCCTCATGGTAGGGAGGTGGCGACGATCACCCGTCGGCCGATTCGCCGCGCTCGCCGGGCGGCCCTACGCTGCTGACAGACATGCTCACCTCCTACCGCCGGATCCTCGGTCGACCCGGCACGCTGCGCTTCTCGCTCGCCGGGCTGGTCGCGCGCCTCCCGATCTCCATGGTGGGCCTCGGCATCGTCCTGCTCGTCTCGACGGAGACCGGCTCCTACGGCGTCGCCGGCGCGGTCTCGGCGGCCTACATGCTCGCGAACGCCGGGCTCGCGATCGTGCAGGGCCGGTTGCTCGACCGGTTCGGCCAGGGCCGCGTGCTGGTCGCCGCCAGCGCCGGCTTCGCGGTCGCGATCGGCCTGCTGATGACCTCGGTGCAGGCGGGCTGGCCGATCGGCGCGTCGTACGTCTTCGCCGCCCTCGGCGGCGGCCTGCTGCCGCAGGTCGGATCCAGCGTGCGCACCCGGTGGTCCCACGTCCTGGACGAGCCGGCCGAGGTGCAGACGGCCTACGCGCTCGAGGCGGTGCTCGACGAGGCCGTCTTCATCCTCGGTCCGATCCTGGTGACCCTGCTCGCGACGTCGTGGCACCCGCTGGCCGGGCTCGTCGTCGCGGTGACCGCCTGCCTCCTCGGCACGCTCGCGTACGGCGCCCAGCGGGCGACCGCACCGCCCGCCCACCACCGCTCGGCGAGCACCGGCCCGCGACCCCCGATGCCCTGGGCCACCGTGCTCCCGCTGGCCGCGGTGTCCGCGGCGCTCGGTGTGCTGTTCGGCGCCGCCGAGGTCACCACCGTCGCGTTCGCGCAGGAGCACGGCCACCGGGCCGCCTCCGGAGGTCTGCTGGCGCTCTGGGCGCTCGGCAGCCTGGCGTCCGGGGTGATCTCCGGGGTGATCCGCTGGCGACGCGGCCCGGCGCTCCGGGTCCGGGTCGGGTCGTTCGCCATGGCGGTCGCGATGGCGCCGCTCACGCTCGTCGGCTCGATCCCGGCGATGGGCCTCGCGCTGTTCGTGGCCGGGTTCGCGATCGCGCCGACCCTGATCGCCACGATGTCGCTCACCGAGGAGTCAGTCCCACGCGGGCGGCTCACGGAGGGGATGGCGATCATGCAGACCGGGCTGGTCGCCGGGGTCGCGCCCGGTGCCACGCTCAGCGGCCTCCTCGTCGACCACCGGGGCGCGTCGGCGGCCTACCTCGTCTCCGTCGGCGCCGGGCTCCTCGCCGCCGTCGTGGCGCAGCTGCTCCCCCGCCGGCCCCCGGTAACCTCTGCCCGTGGCGCCGCGGAGCGAGTGGCATAACTGGTCCGGGCTGGAGTCCGCGCGGCCCGGCCGGGTGGAGCACCCGACCGGCACGGCGGACGTGGTCGGCGCCGTGCGGCGCGCCCGCGCCGCCGGCACCACGGTCAAGATGGTCGGCACCGGGCACAGCTTCACCGGCATCGCGAAGCCCGAGGGCACCATGCTGCGCCCCGACCGGATGAGCGGCGTCGTCGCGGTCGACCGGGACGCGATGACGGTCACCGCGCTCGCCGGCACCCCGCTGCACGTGCTCAACGCCCGGCTCGAGGCCCTGGGGCTCAGCCTGCACAACATGGGCGACATCGCCGAGCAGACGCTGGCCGGCGCGACCTCCACCGGCACCCACGGCACCGGAGGGACCACCGCGTCGCTGTCGGCCCAGCTGTGCGGCCTGGAGCTGGTCACCGGCACCGGCGAGGTGCTGCGCGCCACCCGGAGCGAGAACGCCGACGTCCTCGACGTGGCACGCACCGGTCTCGGCGCCCTCGGGGTCCTCACCACCCTCACGTTCCGCGTCGAGCCGCTGTTCGTGCTCGAGGCGATCGAGACGCCGATGTCGTGGGACGAGGCGCTCGACGGGTTCGACGAGCGGGTGGCGGCCCACCACCACGTCGACACGTACTGGTTCCCGCACACCGACCGGGTCATGACCAAGACCGACGACCGGCTCGCCGTCGACGTCGCCGATGCGGACCCGCTCCCCCGCTGGCGGGCGTGGTGGGACGACCAGTTCCTCTCCAACACGGCCTTCGGAGCGCTGCACCAGCTCACCAACCGGGTGCCGGCCACCGTGCCGACGGTGAACCGGGTGGCCAGTCGCCTGTTGTCCGCGCGCCGCTACAGCGACGTCGCGCACCGGGTCCTCACCTCGCCGCGGACCGTCCCGTTCCGGGAGATGGAGTACGCCGTCCCGCGGGCCGACGGCCTGGCGGTGCTGCGGGAGGCGCGCGCCGTCCTGGACCGCTCGGACCTGCGGATCACCTTCCCGGTCGAGATCCGCGTCGCCCCGGCGGACGACGTGCCCCTCTCGACCGCGGCCGGGCGCGACTCGTTCTACCTCGCCTTCCACACCCACCGCGACGTCGACCACCGGGAGTACTTCGCGCTCCTCGAGCCGGTCCTCCGCGCCGCCGACGGACGCCCGCACTGGGGCAAGCTCCACACCCGCACCGCGACCGACCTCGCCCCGGCGTACCCCCGCTTCGGCGACTTCCTCGCCCTCCGTGACCGCCTCGACCCGGACCGGGTGTTCACCAACGCCTACCTCCGGCGGGTGCTGGGCGACTGACGGACGGCTCCCACCGCGCTGCGCTCAGACGCTGGCCGAGCCGCGCGGCACCGGGGCCTGCCAGTGCCGCCAGATCGCCAGCAGCCGCCAGCTCGTGCACAGCCCACCCCCCACCAACGCCACCAGGAGCAGGGGCACGTGGTGGACGCCGGCCACCACGACCGCGGCCCCGGCCAGCGCCGGGGTCGCGTAGAGCTCGCCGCGGAAGATCACCGGCACCCGGGACGCGAGGAGGTCGCGCAGCATGCCACCGCCGATGCCCGTGACCATGCCCATCAGCGCGGCCGGCGCCGGCCCGAGCCCGAGGTCCAGTGCCTTGAGCGCGCCGGTGACGCAGAAGAGACCGAGCCCGCAGGCGTCCAGCACGGTCACGGTCCGCTCGAGCCGCGCGAACGCCGGATGCCAGGTGAACGCCGCGACGCCCGCGACCACCGGCACCATGAGGTAGCGCCAGTCCGCGAGCGCCGCCGGCGGCGTGGCGCCGATCAGCACGTCGCGGAGGAAGCCGCCGCCCAGGCCGGTCGTGCCGGCCAGCACCAGCACGCCGAACACGTCGAGCTCCTTGCGGACCGCCACGAGCGCGCCGCTGATCGCGAAGACGAAGATCCCGATCAGGTCGAAGACGACGAGGACGGCCGAGGGGTCGTGCGTGGACACGACCGCGAGGCTAGTCCGGTCCGCTCCGGCGCTGGCGTAGGCTCGCACCCACCGAACACCGACTGAGGACACCGGTCCGAGCCGAGGGCTGCGAAGGAGCACGACCGCCGATGGCGCACCTGACGCTCACCGGAGTGAGCGACGACGGGAAGCGCCTGCTGCTGGCAGCCGAGGACGGGACCGAGCACACCCTCGAGATCGACGAGCGCGTCCGGTCCGCCGTGCGCCGGACCACCGCTTCCCGCCGATGGGAGAAGACGACCATGGAGAGCACCCTCCGCCCGCGCGACATCCAGGCCCGGATCCGAGCCGGCGAGAGCCCCGAGGCGGTGGCCGAGGCGGCGAGCACCTCGGTCGACAAGATCATGGCCTTCGCCGCGCCCGTGCTGGCCGAGCGCCAGCACGTGGCCGACCGGGCGCAACGCTCGTCGGTGCGCCGCGACGCCGGCCAGCCCGCCGGAGGCGCCCGCACCCTCGGCGACGCGGTGGCCGCGCACCTGCGCTCCGTCAACGTCGACCCCGAGGTCGTCGAGTGGGACAGCTGGCGCCGCGAGGACGGCCGCTGGTCGCTGGTGGCGCGCTATGACGCGCCCGGCCGCGGCGGCACGGCCGAGCTGACCTACGACCTCCCGGGCAACTACGTCACGCTCGACAACGATGACGCCCGCTGGCTCGTCGGCGAGACGGTGGCCGTCCCGGCGAGTCCCACCGACGACCTCCGCCAGGCGCGCGAGCGCCGGTTGAGCGTCGCGCGGACCGGCGACGAGGAGCTGCCGCTGGGCGACGACGCGATCGACCTGGTCTCCGAGCGACCGGTCGAGGCGTTCCTCGACGACGAGCCGCTCGCCGACGACGCTCTCCGCGCCGACGAGCAGGAGCGTCGGGAGGAGGCGGCCGACGCCGCGGCCGAGGACCGGGCGGCGTCGCAGGGCGGCCCGGAGGAGCCCGCGTCGGAGCTCGAGCCCACCGAGCCCACCCCTGAGCGCGCTGAGCCCGCTGAGCCCGCCGAGCCCGCCGAGCCGTCCACGCGGCGGTCGGTCAAGAAGAGCCGCGGTCGCGCGTCGGTGCCGAGCTGGGACGAGATCATGTTCGGCGGCGGCAAGCAGGAGTGATCCCACGGCCGGTGAGCGTCCCGAAGGGGTTCGCCCCGGCCCAGCCCCTGCCCAGAGAGGTTTCCGGCCGGTAACGTGCGCCCATGGCGTACTTCGTGACCGGCGCGACCGGCTTCATCGGCCGGCACCTCGTCCGCGAGCTCCTCGACCACCGCGACGGCGAGGTCTTCGTCCTCGTCCGCGGCGGCTCGCTGGCCCGGATGGAGGCGATGATCGCCCGCTGGGGCACCGACCGGGTGGTGCCCGTCGTCGGCGACCTCGCGGAGCCCGCGCTGGGCGTCGACCCGGACTGGGTCGCGGCGCACCGCGGCGGGATCGACCACTTCTTCCACCTGGCGGCCATCTACGACATGACCGCCGACGACGAGACCAACGAGCGGCTCAACGTCGGCGGCACGCGCAACGCCCTGGCGCTGGCGGAGGCGCTCGAGGCCGGCTGCTTCCACCACGTGTCCTCGGTGGCGGCCGCGGGCGAGCACCCCGGCACGTTCGACGAGACGATGTTCGACGAGGGCCAGGCGCTGCCGTCGCCGTACCACCGCACGAAGTTCGAGTCCGAGAAGGTCGTCCGCACCGAGTCGGCGGTGCCGTGGCGGGTCTACCGCCCGGCGATCGTGGTCGGAGCCTCCGAGACCGGCGAGATGGACAAGGTCGACGGGCCGTACTACTTCTTCGGGCTCATCAGGGCGCTGCGCGACCGGCTGCCCGCCTGGTTGCCGCTGCTCGGTGTCGACCTCGGCGACACCAACGTGGTGCCGGTCGACTACGTGGCCGCCGCGATGGACCACCTCGCCCACCTCCCCGGCCACGACGGCGAGGCGTTCCACCTCGTCAACCCGGAGCCGCAGCCCGTCGTCGACACCATCAACGCCTTCTGCGCGGCGGCCGGCGCGCCGCGGTTCGCGACACCGGTCGACC
>Ga0308173_10002107_pt1 | contig 10472 bp, 9 predicted proteins | sample PhyPR1_FD_203716 | JGI IMG/M metagenome (GOLD analysis project Ga0308173, IMG submission 203716) | Soil microbial communities from UC Gill Tract Community Farm, Albany, California, United States - DLSLS.P.R1 | ecosystem: Environmental > Terrestrial > Soil > Agricultural land | place: USA... | reverse complement strand
CGACTGAGCTAAGGGCGGTTGGTGTGTCATCTGCGCGGCGCAAGACAGCCAAGGCGCGCGCGCCGCAAACGAACCGAGGATTTTACCTCATCCGCCGGGCCGCGCGTCGCCCGCGGTCAAACCGGCTGGGGATGCATCATGAACCACCCGAAAAAGAAGATTCCGGCGATCACGCAATACACGCCGAACGACGCCAGCTTCCCGTGGCCTTCGAAATAGCGCATCAGGAAGCGCACGCTCAGATAAGCGGCGATGCCCGTCAGCACGCCGCCGAGCACGGCATCGAACAATTGGCCGGGGGCATGAAAGAGCTTCGGCAATTCGAGCACGCCCGCAGCAAAAATGATTGGCGTGCCGAGCAGAAAGGAGAACTCCGCCGCCGCTTCGGCCGTCAGGCCCGCGCCAACGCCCGCGATGATCGTCAGGCCGCTACGCGAAAAGCCGGGAATCAGCGCGCCGATCTGCGCGAGGCCAACCAGAAACGCCTGCTTGAACGTGAGCTTTTCAGGCGCACGCGGAGCGCTCAACGCGCCGCGGCTTCGCTGCAAGCGGTCGCCGAGCCACAGCAGCACGCCATTGACGACCAGCGCCGCCGCCACGATCCGCAGGTCGTGAAAAATGGGCTCGAGCCGCTTTTCGAGCAACAGGCCGACGATGCCCGTCGGAATGGTACCGATGATGAGCGCCCACATCATGTGGCTGTCGTCGTTGCGGCGTCCGCCGAATGACGCGAACCAGCCGCTGATCAGCGCAATCCAGCGCTTGCGGAAATACCACAGCAGCGCGAGCGCCGTGCCGAGATGCAGCGCGACGAGAAACGGCAGCAGTTGCGGCGCGTGCTTGTCGATATGCATGCCGATGAGGCCGGGAACGAGTAGCGTATGTCCGAGACTACTGACCGGAAAGAGTTCGGTTACGCCCTGAAGCACGCTGAGAAATACCAGAAACCAGAGAGTCACGCGTCGGTCCTTGTCGTGGAGAAAATGAAGGACGCGCCGCAGCCGGCTTCGCACGCCACGAGAGGCGCACAGAAGATGTTCGAACGGGGAAAGACAATGGTGCGGCGCGCAAACCGGACCGATTATGCCTAGGGGTCCATCGAGCGCCAAGCGCTATGCGCACACAATTTGACACCGACAGCAAACCGTCGGCGAAAGGGAAAACAACAGAAAGGTATTGATAAGCGAACCGAAAGAACCGGCGATTCAGTCCTTGAGCTTATAGAGGAACACTGCCGTGCTCGCGCCGAAGAGGCCGAACATCGCGACGCCCATTGCCATCGCCAAATCCATGCTTACTCCTGTCCGTTCGGTTCATCACACTGGCAGCATATAACAACACATCGCGTACTGGCCCGGCAGTCGCAGTTTCCCGCAAAGGGTTTCTCCGTAGGAAAAACCAAGGCAGAATCGCTGAACTATGGAAACAATCGGCCGTTCAACGGAGTGCCTTGCCATCATGTCATCCGATAAAGACATCATCGAAATCGAGCGCGACGGCGCCGCTATCCAGCTTGCACCGCACGCGGGCGCGCGGCTCATGACCTGGCGCGTCGGCGGCGAGCCGGTCATCCACTGGCCCGCTTCCGTCGATGAGGCCGCCTGGTCGAACGCCGCAAAGATCCGCGGCGGCAATCCGCTGCTGTTCCCATTTCTCGGGCGGCATTTCGTCGATGGCGAGATCGGCAAATGGCGCGATCCCGACGGCGTCGTGCATGCACTGCCGACGCACGGCTTCGCACGCAATCTGCCCTTCTCTGCCACGCGCGATGCCGACCGCCACGGCCTGCGCATGACGCTCGTCGATAGCGATGCGACCCGCGAGGGCTATCCGTTCGCGTTCCGGTTCGAAGCGGCATACCGCATCGTCGATGCGACCACGCTCGATGTCGAACTCACCACGTCGAATCCCGGCGAAGTCGCCCTGCCCTACTACGCGGGGCATCACTTCTACTTCCATCTGCCGCACGAGCAGCGCGCGGAAAGTAGCGTCGAGCTGCCTCGCACCGAACGGCGGCGCCAACTGCCGGACGGTTCGATCACCGATGCCGAGCCCGGCGCACCGCGATACTCGCTCGCGGACGCGGGCATCGTCGATTGCTTTCATTGCCTGACCGGCCCTTCGGACGAGCCGGTGCGCCTCGTGCTGCCGGGGCTGAACCGTACGGTCAGCTTCGAGTTGCATCAGCCCGATTCGGTGCCCTGGTACGCCGTTACCACATGGACGGAGTCGGACGCGTCGGACTTTTATTGCGTCGAGCCGTGGATCGGCTTGCCCGACGCCATTCATAACGGCCAGGGCTTGCGCTGGCTTGCACCGGGCAAGACGGAGACGGCCTCGCTGCGGCTCGTGGCGACGGCTCAATAAGCGTTGCTCTGGCCGGTGCGCCGCACGGGCCATTCTGTCAGGGGAAACCCGAGACGGTAAAATCCTGCCTTCGATCCGCCGCGCGAAAACCCAGGCGCGGCGGCGCTCTACGAGGTCAGGTTTTGCATAGAAGAATTCGGCAGTCCACCTGCGCATTGCTCGCCGCAGTGCTCGCCGCGTGCGGCTCGGGCCCGGTTGCACCGGGGTACTATCGCGTCGAGCGCGGCGACACGCTCTCGAAGATCGCGCGGGACAATCGCACGTCCGTCAGGAACATCACGCGCTGGAACACGCTCTCGAACCCCAACGCCATCGAGGTCGGGCAAGTGCTGCGCGTCGAACCGCCCGCGGGCGCCGCACCCGCCCCGAGCGCCGCGCCCCGGGCCGCTTCCGGCGGCGGGAAGAGCGAAGCGGGCGCGGACGCGCCTTCGCAGAACAAGCCGGGACCGGGCGTGTCGCTGGTGTGGCCGGCACAAGGCACGGTGATTCACACCTTCGATGGCAAGAACTCGAAGGGCATCGACATCGCAGCTTCGGCGGGCACGCCGATCGTCGCGGCGGCGACGGGCAGCGTCGTCTATGCCGGCAACGGCTTGCGCGGCTACGGCAACATGCTGATCGTGAAGCACAACGACGACTGTCTCACCGCCTACGCGCACAACCGGACGCTGCTGGTCAAGGAAGGCCAGACCGTCAAGCAGGGACAGCAGATCGCCGAAATGGGCGACACCGACAGCGATCGCACGATGCTGCATTTCGAAGTGCGTTACCAGGGCCGCTCGACGGACCCGTCGCGCTACCTGCCGCCGCGCTGAAAGCGGCGCGGCCGTTACGAGAAAGGTTACGAGGAAGAGGAATGAGGGAATGAGATCGACGAAGACATTGACCGCAGCCGCGATTCTGGCAGTTGCCGGCGGGGTTGCCGCCCTCGGAGGATGCGCGCACACGTCCACCATGACATATCTGCCATCCGGCGACGCGGGGTTTGCAATCAACTGTAGCGGCGGGGACGCGAGCACGAGCTGGGCGGCGTGCTACAAACAGGCGGGCGAAGTATGCGGCGCGTACGGCTACGACGTCGTCTCGAAGGACGCCGACAATGGCGCGACATCCGGTGGATCGGTTGCGGGAATCTTCGGCGCGAACATCAAGAATCGTTCGATGGTGATTCGCTGCAAGCAGTAAGCCACGCAGGTCACGCGTCCGACGGCTTGTCCTTGCCGGCTTTGGGCGCTCGCCAGCGCCCCGACAACGGGTCGATATGCGCGGCGAACGCGACGAGCGACGCAAGCGCGAGCGGAGCGATGGCGGCAAAAGCCCATAGCAGATTCATGGCGAAACCGGGTTGCAACAAGTTGCCCGATCATAACCGGGCCGCAAAACTTTCGCTTAAACCCCGGGTATGGCGCCGCGTCCAGTATTCGTGACCGATTACCGGCTTCTGCCGTGTGCGCCGTGCGTTACTGCGGCGGCGTCGGTGCAATGAGCATCGAAGGCGGGCGCGTGTCCGTCGGCACGCCCTTGTAGTCCGGCGGGTCTTGCGGCGGATGCTTCTGTGGGAAGGAATCGGCGCATGCGGACAAAACCAGCGCGAAGACCGCAGAACAGGCGAAGGACAGGACGATACGCGGCATGAAGTTCCCTGGAAAAGACAAAGGGGTTACAAGCCGAGACTTGTAACCCCTTCGTTTTATCGTGGTCGGAGCGATAGGATTCGAACCTACGACCCTCTGATCCCAAATCAGATGCGCTACCAGGCTGCGCTACGCTCCGACGAGCCGCGTATTGTAGCGTTGATGGGCGAGAACCGCAAACGCGACCGCGGCGCGCATCAGGGACCCCTGGCACGCATCGTTCTACCGCACGCTGAAGGGCCGACCTTCACCCGACAGAGACCTTAGCGGAGACCTTCGATGAACCTCATTCTCTGGCGTCACGCCGAAGCCGAAGACCACGCTTCGAGCGATCTCGCGCGTCAACTGACATCGCACGGACGCAAGCAGGCGCAAGGCATCGCGAAGTGGCTCAAGGCGCGCATCGACGACGACGCCATCTTTCTCGCAAGCCCCGCGACGCGCACCATCCAGACCGCCGAGGCATTCGGTGACCGTTATCGCGTGATCGACGATCTCGCGCCCGGCAGAACCGCGCAAAACGTGCGCGATGCCGCCGGCTGGCCCGGAGGCATCGCGCAGACGGTCGTCGTCATCGGGCATCAGCCGACGCTCGGGCGCGTCGCCGCGTTGCTGATGACCGGCGAGGAAGCGGAATGGTCGATCAAGAAGAGCGGCGTCTGGTGGTTTCAGGGCCGCCCGCGCGGCGGCGACGGACACATCGTCGTGCGCGCGGTGATGAATCCCGACCTGCTGTGACGGCATCGGCGGCATGTGTCGTTCATCGAAACGTCATTGCCACGCCATGCGAGCGTCACCGGGCGTCCCTACATTGGCGGGGACCAAAGCTACCGTCCCGCCGAGGAACGCCCATGCAAAACCCGCCGACGCCTTTCCTGCAATCCGGGGCGGCATCGCTCCCGCTCGATTCGCGCCGTCGCCTTCCGCGCACCGCGGAAACCGTCACCGGCCAGCACCGGCTGCAAGTCGCGTGGGCGCGTTCCGACGACGCGCTGCGCGAAGCCCAGCGCCTGCGCTATCGCGTGTTCGCCGATGAGATGGGCGCGCGCCTGTCCGGCCCGCCGGGGCTCGATGTCGACGCGTTCGACGCTTATTGCGATCACCTGCTCGTGCGCGATCTCGATACGCTGAAAGTAGTCGGCACGTATCGCGCGCTGCCGCCGCATCAGGCCGCGCGCATCGGGCGGCTGTATGCCGAGAGCGAGTTCGATGTCTCGCGCCTCACGCATCTGCGGCCGAAGCTCGTCGAAGTGGGACGCTCTTGCGTCCATCCGGACTATCGTCATGGCGCGGTCATCATGTCGCTGTGGGGCGGACTCGCTGCCTACATGATGCACAACGGCTACGAGACGATGCTCGGCTGCGCGAGCGTCGGCATGAACGATGGCGGCCACTACGCAGCGAACCTCTTCTGCTCGCTGCCCGCCGACGCGCTAGCCGCGCATGAATACCGCGCGTTCGCACATACGCCGCTGCCGGTGGAGGAACTGCGCACGGGCGTCGCAGTGAGCCCGCCGCCGCTCGTCAAAGGCTATCTGCGCCTCGGCGCGAAGATTTGCGGCGCGCCCGCCTGGGACCCGGACTTCAACACCGCGGACTTCCTCACGCTGTTTCGCCTGTCGGAGATCAACGCGCGCTACGCGCGGCATTTCATCGGCAACATGGGACGTTGAAGCCATGCGCGCCGACGCGCGGCCGGGCGATCAATCGCCGGTATAGATCACGCGATACGGCCGCCCGATCTTCTCCCACTCCATCGCTTCCTGCGTGAGGCTGTAGTCGGTGAGCGGATTGTTGGTCACCCACTCGCTCGGCAAGCGCACTTCGAAGCCGCCGGCCGCCGCCCTCACCTCGATGCCTGGCAGCCCGACATCCGCGCGACGCCGCGAGAGGAGCGCCGCGAGGCGCAGGCAAAAAAGCAGCGTCCACTCGATGTCGCGCGCCTGGGAGAGCTTGCCGAGCTTGCCCGCGTGACCGAGCACGAGCGCCGCAAGCCGCGCCTGATCGGTGCGCGAGAAGCCGGGCATATCCGCGTTGCTCGCGATATACGCCGAGTGCTTGTGATACGCGCTATGCGCAATGGACAAACCGATCTCGTGCAGCGACGACGCCCACGCGAGAAACATGCGGTTTTCCTCGCGGCGCTCGGCATCCGGTTCCCCGAGCTGATCGTAAAAGCTGATCGCGAGATCGCCGATGCGCTCGGCCTGCGCCGCATCCACGCCATAACGGCGCTTGAAGCCCTCGACCGTCACGGTGCGCATGTCCTGATGCTGCGAGCGGCCGAGCAGATCGTAGAGCACGCCGAGACGCAGCGCGCCGTCGGTGGTATCGACGTATTCGACGCCCAGTTCCTCGAACACGCCGAGCATGATCGAGAGCCCGCCGGCCAGCACCGGAATGCGGTCGGGCTTGAGCGCCACGAGCTTCAGCCGGTTCACGTTCTCCGCCTTGATGAGCGCGCGCTTCAGGCGTTCGAGCCCGCCGCGGGAAATGCCGTGGGTGTACTGTGGATCGTTGAAGCCGTTCGCCTCGACGAGTTCGGCGAGCGCGCGCGCCGTGCCCGACGAGCCGATCGCCTGATCCCAGCCCGTCTGCTTGTATTCGCGCGAGATGATCTGGATTTCGCGCTTGGCGGCGAATTCGGCCTGACGCATCGTGTATTCGTCGACGTTGCCGGCCGGGAAGAACAGGCGGCTGTGGCTCACGCAGCCGATATAAAGGCTTTCCATGTGGATCGGCGTGTAATGCGATCCGATGATGAACTCCGTCGACCCGCCACCGATATCCACGACGAGCCGCTTGCCCGCGCTCGCCGGCACCGAATGCGCGGCGCCCGCGTAAATGAGCCGCGCTTCTTCGCGGCCCGCGATGACTTCGATCGGAAAGCCCAGCGCGCTTTCCGCTTCGACCAGGAAGTCATGCGCGTTTTTTGCAACGCGCAGCGTGTTCGTTGCGACCGCGCGCACCTGATCCGGATGGAAGTCGCGCAGACGTTCGCCGAAGCGCTTGAGCGCGTCCCAGCCGCGCAACTGCGATGCGCGGTCGAGCATCTTGTCCTTCGAGAGCCCTGCCCCGAGGCGAACCGGCTCCCGCAGCGCATCGACCTGATAGATCTGGCTGCCTGCCGGCGTTTCCTCGACTCGCCCGACGATCAGTCGGAAACTGTTCGATCCGAGGTCGACCGCGGCAAGAAGATGGGGATGTGTGACCATCGGAGATCCAGAAAATCGTGAAGTGAGAAACGCGCTGCGCGCGTCGTTGCCGCTCTGCTACAGCGCACGAATTCTATTCCAAGGCTGGCGCAGACATTCGATTCGGGAACGCGCGCCTCTCGCTAGCGACGCTATCCGTAAAGTGAGTAGAATTTGTGACAATCGTTCTGTCACAATAAAGACATCTTACTGTGAGATTATCCGAACGTTCCTCTGCCCTTCCGATCGAGACACCATTCTCTCAGCCGATGTCCATACGCTACCCGCTCTTCAACCGCGAACTGGGCATTCTGGGTTTCAACGAGCGTGTACTGGCGCAAGCCGCCGACACTTCGGTGCCTTTGCTGGAGCGCTTGCGCTTCATCTGCATCACCAGCAGCAATCTCGACGAATTCTTCGAAGTCCGCATGGCGGGCCTTCAGGAGCAGATGCGCGACAACCCCGGCTCGCTCTCGCCGGACGGCATGTCGCTGCAGCATGTCTACGATCTCGTCTCAGAACGCGCGCAACGCCTCGTGCATCAACAATACGCGATGCTGCACGACATCGTGCTGCCCGCGCTCGAAATGGAAGGCATTTATTTTCATGGGGCGGAAAGCTGGACGGAGCAGCAGACCGCGTGGGCGCGCGAGTATTTCCTGAACGAAGTGCTGCCGGTGCTGACGCCTATCGGCCTTGATCCGGCGCATCCGTTTCCGCGCGTGCTCAACAAGAGCCTGAACTTCGTCGTTGAACTGGAAGGCACGGACGCCTTCGGCCGGCAAGCGATGATGGGCATCGTACAGGCGCCGCGCGCGCTGCCGCGCCTCGTGCGCATGCCGGAAGCGCTGTCGGGTTATCCGCATGGCTTCGTGCTGCTGAGCTCGTTCATGCAGCATTTCGTCAGCGAACTGTTTCCGCATCTCGTCGTGCGTAACTGCAACCAGTTTCGCATTACGCGCAATAGCGAGCTTTTCGTCGACGAAGACGAAATCACGAATCTGCGCGTCGCGTTGCAGGGCGAACTGCCGGCGCGGCATCTCGGCAACGCGGTGCGGCTGGAAGTGTCGGCGGAAACGCCGCCGCATCTCATCCGCCGCCTGCTCGACGAAAGCCAGTTGAAGGAGCGCGACTGCTATCGCGTGAATGGCGCGGTCAATCTCGTGCGGCTCATGCAGTTGCCCGAGATGGTGGACCGGCCGGACCTCAAGTTCGTGCCGCACATTCCGTCGGTGCCGAAGAGCATTGCGAACACGACCAATCTCTTCGACGCGATCGATCAGGGCGATATCCTGCTGCATCATCCGTACGAGAGCTTTCAGCCCGTGCTGGAATTGCTGCTGCACGCGGCCAAAGATCCGCAGGTCGTCGCGATCAAGCAGACCATCTATCGCACCGGCACCGATTCGCCGCTGATGGACGCGCTCATGCAGGCCGCGCGCAACGGCAAGGAAGTGACCGTCGTGGTCGAGCTGCTCGCGCGCTTCGACGAAGAAACGAACATCAACTGGGCGTCGCAACTGGAAGCGGTGGGCGCCCATGTGGTGTATGGCGTGGTCGGCCACAAGTGCCACGCGAAGATGATGCTGATCGTGCGGCGTGTGTCGCAAGGCGGCAAGACGGTGCTCAAGCGTTACGCGCATCTCGGCACGGGCAACTATCACCCGCGCACGGCGCGTCTTTACACCGACTTCGGCCTGATGACCGCCGATCAGGCCATGTGCGAAGACGTGCATCACGTGTTTCAGCAGTTGACGGGCATTGGCGGCGAGCTTTCGCTGCATCAGCTATGGCAGTCGCCGTTCACGTTGCACGCGAGGCTGATCGAAGCGATTCGCGCGGAAGCCGAGCACGCGCGCGCGGGCAGGCGGGCGCGCATTGTCGCGAAGATGAACGCGCTGCTCGAACCCACCGTGATCGCCGCGCTCTATGAGGCGTCGCATGCGGGCGTGAAGATAGATCTGATCGTGCGTGGCGTGTGTTCGCTCAAACCCGGCGTGGAAGACCTGTCCGAGAACATTACGGTGCGCTCGATCGTCGGGCGTTTTCTCGAACATCATCGCATCTTCTATTTCTATGCGAACGGTCAGGAGAACGTGTATTTGTCGAGCGCCGACTGGATGGATCGCAACTTCTTCCGTCGCGTGGAAGTGGCGTTCCCGATCCGCGACCGGCGTTTGAAGCGCCGCGTGATCGCAGAGGGACTCTCCGTCTGTCTCGGCGACAACCAGTCCGCGTGGGTCATGCAAAGCGATGGGCATTACCGCAAGCGCCGCTCGGGTAAAGCCATCCGCAATGCGCAGTTGGGATTGCTTGCGAAGTTCTGTTCGTAGAGCGCTATCAGCGCCCTCGCCTCGCGCTCATGCCGCAAGCGACTTTCTCAGCGCAGTGCGCTCAGCCGGAAAGCGCACGGCGAACGTGCTGCCCCGCCCCACTTCACTTTTCACATCGAGCTCGGCACGATGCCGTTGCAGCACATGCTTGACGATGGCGAGTCCCAGACCCGTGCCGCCCGTATCGCGCGAACGGCTGCGGTCGATGCGGTAGAACCGCTCCGTCAAGCGCGGAATGTGCTCGGCAGGAATGCCCAGGCCGCTGTCGCGCACCGTAAAGACCGCGCGGTCGTTCACGCGCTCCCATGAAACGTCGATTGCGCCGCCATCGGGCGTATAGCGCACCGCGTTCGTCACGAGATTGCCGAGCGCGCTCACCAGTTCGGTTTCGGCACCGGCGACGGTCAGCGCGTCGTCGTTATGGAAACGAATGCGATGACGTCCGCCCGAAAGACTGTTCGCATCGTCCTCGAGATGACGGAGCACCGCGCGCATGTCGAGCAGATCGTCGCCGGGCGGGCGCATGTCGCCTTCGAGACTGGCGAGCACGAGCAGATCGCGCACGATATTCTGCATGCGCGTCGCCTGCTGATTCATCATGTCGAGATAGCGCATGCGGTCCGCTTCGTCGAGTGGCAGTTCGCGCATGGTTTCCAGAAAGCCCAGCAGTACGGTAAGCGGCGTCTTCAGTTCGTGCGATACGTTCGCGACGAAATCGCGCCGCATGGAATCGGTGCGTTCGAGTTCGGTGATGTCCTGCGTGAGGATCAGCTTGCGGTTCTCGCCATACGGAAACACCTGCACGGAGATGGTCCGCTGCCGGTTCGCACCCATGCCCCGCATCACGAGCATCTCCTCGTATTGGTGCGAGTTCAGATAGCGAATGAAATCCGGATGCCGCACGAGATGCGTGATGTGCTGACGCAGATCGCGCTTCGCATCGA
>Ga0308173_10002106_pt1 | contig 10478 bp, 7 predicted proteins | sample PhyPR1_FD_203716 | JGI IMG/M metagenome (GOLD analysis project Ga0308173, IMG submission 203716) | Soil microbial communities from UC Gill Tract Community Farm, Albany, California, United States - DLSLS.P.R1 | ecosystem: Environmental > Terrestrial > Soil > Agricultural land | place: USA... | reverse complement strand
TCGCCGCCGCCATGATAGACGCCGGCGTCGTCTTGTCGCAGCCGGTGGTCAGCACGACAGCGTCGATCGGATAGCCGTTCAGGACTTCGACGAGTCCAAGATAAGCGAGGTTGCGGTCGAGCGCTGCGGTCGGCCTGCGGCAATTCTCGAAGATTGGATGGAGCGGGAATTCCATCGGGATCCCGCCCGCATCACGGATGCCGGCCTTGATGCGCTCGACCAGCTTCAGGTGAACCCGGTTGCACGGCACCAGGTCGGACCCCGACTGCGAGATGCCGATAATCGGCTTTCCGCAGCGCAGCTCCTCCCGAGTGAAGGCGTCGTTCATGTAGCGCTCGAGGTAGAGCGCGGTCATGTCGGGCCGCCCGGGCGCATCGAACCATTCGCGCGAGCGGAAAGGGCGAGCTGGGGTACGCACGGTCATTTAGCTCGCCCTCTGGTTGTCAGCCTTCCATCTGCTCCAGCTCCTTGCCGCGTGTCTCGCGCACCATCGACTGGACGAGGAAGAAGCTGATCACCGCGCAGATCCCGTAGAAGGTGTAGCTGACGGTGAGGCCCAGCTTCGCCGCCATCACCGGGAAGCTGAACGAGATGAGGAAGTTGGCGAACCACTGGACGAAGCCCGAGACTGCCAACGCCGAACCGCGGATTTGGTTCGGGAACATCTCACCCAGCATCACCCACATGACCGGGCCCCAGCTGAAGTTGAAGAAGATGACGTAGAGGTTTGCCGCGACAACCGCGATCACGCCCAGATCCTTCGACAGGACGAGATTGCCCTTGGGGTCGAGCGACCCGTGGCTGAAGGCGTAGACCATCACGAACAGGGTCACCGCCATCCCCGCCGAGCCGATGAGCAGCAGCGGCTTGCGCCCGATCTTGTCGATCACGGCGATCGTCAGGAAACATGCCGCGATCGATACTGCGCCCGAGACGATGTTGATCAGCAGCGACTGGCTCTCGGAGAAGCCCGCGAGCTGCCACAGCGTCGCGCCGTAATAGAAGATGACGTTGATGCCGACGAACTGCTGAAAGGCGGCAAGCATGATGCCGACCCAGACGATCGGGCGAATGCCGCCGCTCGGCGACCTGATGTCGCTAAGCCGCGGCCGGTGATCCTCGCTGAATGTCGCGCGGATTTCCTCGAGCTTCGCGTCGGCAACATGCGCGCCGAAGAGGCTGGTGAGCACGCGGTGTGCCTGCTCGCCGCGGCCCTTCGAAACCAGGAAGCGCGGGCTCTCCGGGATCAGGAACAGCGCAATCAGGAAGATCGCCGCAGGCAGCGCCTGCATCAGGAACATCCAGCGCCAGGCCTCGATGCCTCCCCACAAGCGTGCCGTCGAGACGCCGGCGGTCTTCGCGAGGATGTAGTTCACGAGGAAGGCGGCCGTCAGGCCGGTGATGATCATGATCTGCTGCACGGTCGTGAGGCGCCCGCGAATGCTCGCCGGCGCGACTTCCGAGATGTAGGCGGGCGACAGAACACTCGCCGCGCCGACGGCCATGCCGCCGCAGATGCGGGCGATCACGAAGATGATCTGCGAGGTGGCGGCACCCTGCACCAGCGCGCCGACGAGGAACAGGCCTGCCGCCAGCATCATCGTGTTGCGGCGGCCCATCAGGTCCGCAAGGCGCCCGGCGAAGAATGCGCCGATGAAGCAGCCGATCAGCAGCGACGCAACGGTGAAGCCGAGGCCGTTGCTCGGCGAAAAGCTACCGGGGACGAGCCCGAATGCCTTGCTCAATCCATCCTGGGTGCCGTTGACGGCGCCACTGTCATAGCCGAACAGGAATCCGCCGATCGTCGCCACTGCAACGATCGCGCCGATAAAGCCCATGTTCGCCCGCTGCGGACTTGCTTCCATTTCTGCATCTCTCCCCAATGCGTACTCGAATCGGCTCGCGCCTCATCGTTGATGTTAGCGTTAACGCTCCAATCCCGAAGCGCAATGCGAACTATGGTTTCCTCGGCGGTCCGGACGACTCCCTGATGATGAGCTCGTGATCCAGCACCATCTCCTGCGACAGGCCGCCGCTGCCGCTTCGGCGATGGCGCAGATCGGCCAGCAACAGCTCGAGCGCAGCGGCAGCCATCGCCGAAACGGGTTGGCGGATCGTGGTCAGTTCCGGCCACACGGTGGTCGCCGGCGAGGTGTCGTCGAAGCCGACCACCGTGAGATCGCCGGGAACGTCGAGCCCGCGCCGGTGCGCAACACTCACCACCGCGGCTGCCATGTCGTCGTTGCTGGCGAAGATCGCGGTCGGCGGCACTTCGCGGTCCAGCAGGCGCTCGGCCGCATCCAAACCCGAGCGGAAGGTAAAGAAGCCCTGCTCGACCACGCCATCGGCCTCTAGTCCTGCCTCGGCGATGGCGGCCTTGAAGCCCCGCTCGCGCTCCGTCGCGGCGATGTGGCTCGGATTGCCGGTGATCAGCGCAATCCGGCGATGACCAAGCTCCAGCAGATAGTTCGTCATCTCCCTCGCCGCCGCATAATCGTCGATGCGTACGTTCAGCGCGTTGGGGTACAGCTTGCCCATCGCGACCGTCACCACCGGCGTATTCGCCAGCGCCAGCTCGGTCAGGATCGGCACGGACTCGGACAATGGCGGCGGCAGGATGACGCCCTCCGCTTCGGCGTTCGCGAACCGGCGTCCAACTTCGCCCTGTTCGACTTCGTCCTCCGACTCGCATGGCTCGATCACCAGGTGGGAACCGCTCTTTCGCGCGGCCTCTAACGCTCCAACCAGGAATTGGCTGAGGTAAGCCGCGCTCGGGTTCGAATAGAGCAAGCCGATGTGCGTCGCTTCGCCGGCGGCGAGATTGCGAGCCGCCGTGTTGGGCGAATAGTTCAGCCGCTCGATCGTTTCGAGGACGCTCTTCCGCGTCTCTTCGCGGACGTTCCGTTCCTTGTTGATCACGCGCGAGACGGTCATCGCCGAAACGCCGGCTTCTCGCGCGACATCCTCGATCGTGATGCTGCCCCGGCTACGGCGGCTCGGCTTGTGGATCGGCGGGCCCATTCGTCAGGGTCTAGCAGCCGCAATCAGCATTGCAACGAAGCCACCCCCGCTCCTATGGTAGCGCTATCATTCGGGAGAGGGTGAGATGAAATTCAACGCGCGCGCATTGGGCGCCGTTACCGCAGCCGCGCTGCTTGCAATCGGTGCTCCGTTGCTTGCCGCCGAGGCACCTGGCTCTGCTGCGGCGCGCTACAAGGATCCCCGACAGCCGGTCGACGTGCGCGTTGAGGATCTGCTGCGCCGGATGACGCTGGAGGAGAAGGTCGCCCAGCTGCAGACGGTGTGGGAGAGCAAGGCCAAGCTTCAGGACGCCAAAGGCACCTTCTTGCCCGCACTCGCCTCGAAGAACTTCCCGGCGGGCATCGGCGGCTTCGCCCGCCCGTCCGACTTTCGCGGCGTTACGGCGTCCAACGGCGCCGCCGGAGCATCCGGCGAAACCGTCAACCGCGATGCCCGCCAGACCGCCGAATATGTGAACGCGGCCCAGCATTGGGCGGTCGAGCACACCCGGCTCGGCATCCCGATCCTGATGCACGAGGAATCGCTGCACGGTTATGTTGCGCGCGGCGCCACCAGCTTCCCGCAGTCGATCGCTCTTGCGAGCACTTGGGACCCGGCGCTCGTGACGCGGATCTTCGGCGTTGCCGCGCGCGAGGCGCGTGCACGCGGAGCGGCGCTGGTCCTTGCGCCCGTCATCGACATTGCGCGTGACCCGCGCTGGGGCCGCATCGAGGAGACCTACGGCGAGGACACGTACCTCTCGACGCAGATGGGGCTCGCCGCGATCAATGGCTTCCAGGGGCCAACCCTGCCGCTTCCGGCGGACAAGGTGCTCGTCACGCTCAAGCACTTCACGGGCCATGGCTGGCCCGAGAACGGCACCAACGTCGGCCCGGCGCATGTCGGCGAGCGTGAGCTTCGCGAGGCCTTCTTCCCGCCGTTCGAAGCGGCCGTGAAGACCTATCCGATCCAGTCGGTGATGGCATCATACAATGAGATCGACGGCATCCCGAGCCACGCGAACAGCTGGCTGCTGAACGACGTCCTGCGCCGCGAATGGGGATACAAGGGCGCGGTAGTTAGCGACTATTATGCGATCCGCGAGCTGATCAGCCGCCACCACATGTACAGCGACGTGAAGGATGCGGCGGAGCGCGCGATCAAGTCGGGCGTGGACGTCGAAACTCCTGATCCGGAGGGCTATGCGCATCTCGCGGAACTGGTCCGCGAGGGCCGCGTACCGATGCCCGTCCTCGATCAGGCGGTACGGCGGGTGCTCGCGCTGAAGTTCAACGCCGGGCTGTTCGAGAACCCGTATGCGGATGTGGCGACAGCGCAGGCCCGCACCGCGACGCCTGATGCGATTGCGCTTGCCCGCGAGGCTGCCGGGAAGTCGATCGTCCTGCTCAAGAACGACCGCAACCTGCTTCCGCTCAATTCGGCCAGCATTCATCGCGTCGCGGTGCTCGGAACGCACGCCAATGACACGCCGATCGGCGGCTACAGCGACGTTCCCGGCCACGTCGTCAGCGTGCTCGACGGCATCAAGGACGAAGCAAACGGACGCTTCGCCGTCGAATATTCGGAAGGGGTCCGGATCACCGAAGGGCACTGCTGGTCCTGCGATGCGGTGAAGCTCACCCCTGCCGCCGTGAACCGCAAGCTCATCGCGGCAGCGGTGCAGACGGCGCGCAAGGCCGACGTGGTCGTGATGGTCCTCGGCGGCAATGAGGCGACCAGCCGTGAAGCCTGGGCCGACACGCATCTCGGCGATACCGCGAACGTCGATCTCATGGGTCAGCAGAACGATCTCGCGAAGGCGATCTTCGCGCTTCACAAACCGACGATCGTCGTCCTGCTGAACGGGCGTCCGCTCGCGGTGAATTATCTTGCGCAGAACGCAAATGCCCTGCTCGAAGGCTGGTACCTCGGTCAGGAGACCGGGCATGGCATTGCCGATGTGCTGTTTGGAAAAGTGAACCCGGGCGGCAAGCTGCCGGTCACGATCCCGCGTTCTGTCGGCCAGCTGCCGGTCTTCTACAACCACAAGCCAACATCGCGCCGCGGCTACCTCTTCGACACTACGGCACCGCTGTATCCGTTCGGCTATGGCCTCAGCTACACGTCCTTCGACGTGTCGGCGCCGCGGATCCTGACGCCAACGATCGCGGCCAATCAGACGGCGCGCGTCGCGGTCGAGGTGGCGAACACCGGCAAGCGCGCGGGTGACGAGGTCGTCCAGCTCTACATGCACGACGACGAGGCCTCGGTGACTCGCCCGGTGATCGAGCTTCGGCGCTTCCAGCGCGTGACGCTCCAGCCCGGTGAGCGAAGGACGATCATGTTCGAACTCACGCCGAACGATCTCGCACTGTGGAACCCGGACATGAAGAAGGTCGTCGAGCCCGGCACCTTCACGGTCTCGGCCGGCGGCAACTCGGTCGATCTCAAGTCGGGCAAGCTGACGGTGACCGGCGCGCCTCTGCTGATCGCGGGGACCGCTCGGCCGTCGAGCGGCGAGTAACTGCTAGGGGTTCGGCGCGGTCGGTCCCGCGGGGCAGATGGCGGCGAGCTTCGCTCCGTATTCGGTGCGGACCGGCAGCTTGATGCCCTTCCCCATCGCGTGCCCCTCGAGGCCTTCGGGAACAGCCGCGTCGAGCGGGTGGATGCGATCCTTGTAAAAGGGATCCTGCTCCGCCCGGGGCAGGCTGACGAAACGGAAGCCCGCCGAGCGGTACAGGCCGATGAGCTGCGGCAGCATGCGCGCCTCGAACGCGCTCTCATGCAGCAGCGTCACGTACCGGATGTCGCGGCTGTAAAGCCGGTGCGAAAGCTCGCGGTAGAACCCAATCGCCTCCCACGCGGCTGCCAGATACATGCGCTCGAGCTCGGCGATGGACGCGTCGTCATGGACGGCGCGGCAACGTGCATAAGGCGCGGTCCACTGCCAGTCACCGAAGTCCATGGTCACGTCGGCGATCTTGTACCCTCTCGCGGCAAGGATCTGCCTCGCCGCCGCGCGCTGGGCCGGGTCCTTACCCTCGTCGAGAAACGGGTAGCGGAGCCAGTGCCAGTCGGTCCCGGCTGCCAACTGCTGGAGGAACGGCTCGTTGCGCGCGACCTCCTGCTCGAAGTCGGGAACTGTCATGGCGTTGAGATGCTGGTGCGACCAGGTGTGATTGCCGAGCGGCAACCCCGCTGCGCGCCACGCCTTGAGGACCTCCATCGTGCCGGGCTGGTCGACGGTCCAATGCGCGTTGACGAACCCGTAGGCAGGCACATGCGCCCGGGTCAGTGCGGCAATGATGCCGTCCGCGACCGTCTGCGGCGTTTCGCCGGTCGGTATCGGCCCGTGCAGCGGAAGGTCGTCGAACGTCAGCGCGATCTCCGGAGCACGCGCGGCGTGCGCCGGCGCCAGAGCGATGCCTGCAGCCAATAGCGCCGGACCGATGACCTTCATTTCTTCACTTCCGATTGAGCAAGCCAGGCCGAAACCCACACCAGCGGTGCGTTCCAGTTGATGGCCACCTCGTTGACGCTGTAGGCGCGCGCATCGTCGACCCAGCAGGTTTGCGGCGCGCACTTGCCCTTCATCGCGCCTGCCACCTCGTCCGCCATGGCAATATTGTTCGGCCCGCCCGAGAGGACTCCGGCCGGCGGCGACGGGAACTTGGGATCGAGCGAATGGGCCCAGAACCTATGGTGCGGGTTCTCCATCGGCCGCGCGCCGTAGCCGCTGATGAAGGAGCGATCGAGTGGATTGCGGCCGAGCAGATAGTCCATCGTGTGGATCACACCGTCACGGAAGCGGCGCTCACCGGTGAACTCGGCGGCAAGCGCCATCAGCATCGCGCGGTTCAGCAGGTTCGAGTTGGACCCCCAGGTGTAGCCGCGCACCGGCGCGAGCGGGACCGCGTAGCCGGTGACGTTCACGTCAGTGAGGAAGCGCGCCGCGGCGGCGGCGATGTCGCCTCGCAGCCGCTTCGCCTCGGCGGGACCGAGGACTTGCGGGTGCGTGGCCAGCGTCATGGCGGCAAGTGGCGCGACCGAGGGCCAGCCCGGCTCCGCCTCGATCGGCCTACGGAAGTCCGGCGCACGCTCGACAGCCTGCCGGTACTCGGCTTTTCCGGTCGTCGTGAGCAGCTCCGCGGCGGCCCAATAGAACTCATCAGACAGCTCATCGTCGCCGTAGCCGCCGCTGCCGGTGAAAGCGTCGACTGGGTACACGTCCGGATTGCGGACTGCGGCAGCCCAGGCGCGTTCGGACGCTGCAAGGCAACGGTTGGCGAACGCTGGATCGATGCTGCGCCAGATGCGGGCGCATTGTGCGGTCACTGCGGCGAAGTTCAGCGTCGCACCCGTGCTCGGCGGTGCAAGCACCCGGCGCAGCGGATCGCGGTCCGGACGCATCGGTAGACCCGTCCAGTGCTCGTCCGCGATCTTGTGGTGCACCATGCCGGACGCGTCGATGTCGATGAACTTGAGACCTGGAGCAGGCCTCTTCACCCCCGCCGGAGCCCGCAGGTGCGTGCCCTGCGGCACCTGCATCTTGAGGAAGAACTGGAGCTCCCACCGCGCCTCGTCGAGCAGGTCGGAAACGCCGTTCCGGTTCTCCGGGATCGCCGCCTTTCGGTCGGCGAACTCTGCCTGCGCACCGGCGCGCGCATTGTGTTCGTAGAGGTTGAGCAGCGTCCACAGCGCGATGCCGCCGTTGACGATATATTTGCCATGGTCACCTGCGTCATACCATCCGCCGGTTACGTCGAGCGAATAGGGGCACCCGGGCCACACATTTCCCTTCGTGTCCGCACCTGAGACGCAGGTCACGATCTCATGCGGGTGTCCGGCAGGACGTGCCAGGCGTTCGCCCACGAGCCGCGCCTCGATCGGCGTGCCGGCACGCGTCTGGTAGAAGTAGCCGAGAGCGTCGTAGGGAAGCCGTCCGTACAGGTTCGAAGTGATCGAGAACGGTCGGCTCGCGACCTCGCCTACCTTCAGGCGGAAGCATTGTCCGCTTCCCACGTATCGGCTGAAGTCGATCCGGTGGACGCTTTCTCCGGACCACCGATCCGGGCCGAACGGAATCGTTTTCCCCCGCTCCAGGATCCGCCCATTGGCAGCTTCCAGAGTCCAGTCGAGTGGTTGTGCGGACGCGCTCGGGACGATTGCGATTTTCACCCCGTCGGAGAGTTCGCCAAGCTGATTAAGCCGAATGGGCGAAACAGTCTGCACCGGAGCAGCCGAACAGGCGACCGCAACGGCGGCAGCGGCAAACGCCGCCAAACGCTTCATCGATGCTCCTTCGCGTTTTCGTCATGAGCGTAGAGGCCGAACACGGCTCCCACGAAGCCCCCTGCTCGTTTGGTGCTCAGGATCGTGCCGTCTGCACCTGAGCCCAGTCTGCGCCAGCGTCCCGGCGCAGTGCTCCACTCGAAATCGTAAGAAGCCCCGTGAGCCTCGATCCGCAGGTCGATCGGACCTGTTCGAGGCAGTTGCGAGGTTGCGACAATCGTCCCAAATGCGGGGTCGTCTCCGCCTCCCCGCCGCCGCAGCCGGATTACGCGCCGTCCGCCTTCACGCCCGACCGCAAGGAAGTACCAGTATTCGTCGCTCTGAAACGCGATCAATCCGGCTTCCGCACCGTCGTTCGACGGCTCGAAGCGGACGCGAGTCGTCGCGGCCGGGTTGAGGTGTTGCTGCCGGCGCGCGAGGAGCGACGGGTTGCCATGGGTGGAGAATGCTTCACGCCGCGGCTGGATTTCCAAGCCCCCGCGAGAGATGCTCCACCAGCGGGTCTTGGGATCGCGGAGCGTCATCCAGTAGAGCGGCAGCACGGAACGATCGAACTCGTCGCGGATCGTGAAGCGGCCACGCGTGGGTACCGCGGGCTTGGGCCCGACGGGCAGAGCCGGGCGCCGCGCTACCCAGGGGACGGCGGAGCCAGGCTCCGTGGCATGCGGCCAGCCATGTTCCCAGCGCACCGGCATCAGGAAGGTCTCGCGCCCTGTGTTGAAGAAGTTGTCCGCATAAGGCCGGACCCCGAGGAACATGGCCCACCAGTCGCCCCGCTGCGTTCGGACGAAGGAAGCATGGCCGGTCGAGGTGATCGGGCTTGGACGGCTTTTCGGAAGGTCGCGCTGGGTCAGGATGGGGTTGTCGGCATAGGCCGCGTACGGACCCGCGACCTTGTCGCTCCGGAACACGACTTCCGAATGCCCCTCCTCGGTCCCGCCCTCGGCCGCGATCAGGTAGTAGAAGCCGTCCTTCTTGAAGAGATGCGGTCCTTCGATCCAGATCGGGTTGCGCTCCGGGTGCGATCCCGAGTCCACCAGTACGCGCGGCGCGCCGATGGTCTTCAATGCCTTGGGATCGAGCTCGTGCAGCCAGATGGCGGTATGGCCCTCGTATCGCGGTCTGCCTTCTGGCGGTCCGTTGTGGACGATCCACGCGCGGCCGTCGTCATCGAAGAACAGCGACGTGTCGATGCCGTTCACGTCGGGCAGCCACACGGGGTCGGACCACGGGCCAGCCGGATTCGTGGCGGTGATGACGAAATTGCCGCCGCAGCCGACGCAGGTATTCAGGATGTAGAACTTGCCGGCGTGCCAGCTGATGTCCGGCGCGTAAACGCCCTGCTGCATCGTCATCTTGTCGAAGTTGAGTTGGCCGGACCGGTCGATCGCATTGCCGATCTGCGTCCAGTTCACGAGATCGCGGCTATGAAACACCGGGATGCCGGGGAACCAGGCGAAGGTCGAATTGACGAGGTAGTAATCGTCGCCGACGCGGATCACGCTCGGGTCCGGATAGAAGCCCTGCAGGACAGGATTGCCATACTCGCCGTTACGAGGCGCCGGCTGGTGATCGTCTCCGCGGTACTCGAACCAATCGAACCGCGCTCCTCCACCCTGTTGTGCGGCTGCCGCGGGCGCTGCCCACAATGCCGCAGCAAGGAGCGCGGTCGCTATCCGCATCAACGCGTCGGTACGGCCGTGAAGCTGCCGAGGCGGCACACCGGGAACGCGCTTGCGCCCGTCGCCCGGGCCTCGACCGGGTCATAGATGCGGATTCGGTCGTCACGGCAAAGTCGCGGAGACTGGGACTCGGTCTGGATGATCGCCGAGGCGTCCGCGCGCGCGGCGCTTGGGCAAGTGCCGACGAGATCGTTGCGGTAGGAAAGGCCGCCGACCGTGTCGAACAGCACCGCTTTGGGCGGCAGCACGTGCCGGCCCGAGACCGTCGTCAGGTCGATGCAGTTCACTTGCGCGCCCGCCTGGGTCAGCGGCGGCGCGGCCGTCGGCTGCGCATTGCAGGCGCCCAAACCTGAGAATAGCACCACAAGCATGCGCTTCATACCAACCTCCATCAGCTGACGTGACGTGACGATGCTGAACGAAATGCGTCGGCCATGGCTGCGCGGAGCGCCTTCGGCCGGAAGTTGGAGTCGTAGGGGGTGC
>Ga0308173_10002103_pt1 | contig 10482 bp, 11 predicted proteins | sample PhyPR1_FD_203716 | JGI IMG/M metagenome (GOLD analysis project Ga0308173, IMG submission 203716) | Soil microbial communities from UC Gill Tract Community Farm, Albany, California, United States - DLSLS.P.R1 | ecosystem: Environmental > Terrestrial > Soil > Agricultural land | place: USA... | reverse complement strand
TACGCTGTGCCTTCCCGGTGCCGGCAGGAAACCCCGGGCCAGGATCGCACTGCTTTCCAATCCGAAGTCGACCGGAAATCTCGCGCAGCTGCCGCGCATCCGCGCCTATTGCGCCGAGCACCCCGACATCTTCCACTACGAAGTCGAGCACGTCGACCAAATCGGTGAGGCGATGAAGTCGATCGCCCGCATTCGTCCGCGCGTTCTCGCGATCAACGGCGGCGACGGCACGGTGCAGGCGGCGCTGACCGAGCTCACCAACGGCCAGCACTTCGGCGACGCTCCGCCGCCCGTGGCGGTGCTGCCGAGCGGCAAGACCAACCTGATTGCCATTGATCTAGGCGCGCGCGGTGACCCGATCGAGGCGCTGGAGCGACTGACGGAGCTTGCGCGAGGGGGCGACCTTGCGCCTCATACCGTGGCGCGCGAGCTGATTGCGCTGCGCCGGTCCGGCATGGAAGACAAACCCGTGTTCGGCATGTTCCTGGGCGGTGCGGGCCTAGCCGACACGATGCTATACTGCCGTGACAAGATCTATCCGCTTGGTTTGCCCAACGGCCTTGCCCACGTGATCACAGCCTTCGCGGTCATCATGAAGCTGCTGTTGAGGATCAAGACGAACTTCCTGCCGCCTGACGCACAGCCGCTGGACGTTTTCGTGAAGGAGAAAGGCGACCGGATCAGCGGGCGTTTCTCCATCCTTGCTGTCACGACCTTGGAGAAGCTGCTGCTGTCCAACGAGCTTGCCGGGCGTCGCTCCGGCTCGCTCAAGCTGCTGGCGGTCGAAGAGCGGCCGCTCTCGATTTTGCGCGGGCTTGCTGCAGGCTTCTTCGGCAAGCTTGGTCGCGAAGAGGTCCGGGGCGTCCATTTCGAGGAGGCAGACGAGATCACGATCGAGGGCGACAACTCGCACGTGATCCTGGATGGCGAGACGTTCCGAGCGGTTGCGGGTAGCCCGATCAACCTGCGGTCGGCTCGCCCACTGTCGTTTGTAAGGCTCGCGGCTTAACCGCGTTTCATGCGGGAACTACGCGCCCTCGTTGCCGAGGAGCTGAGTCAGCCTGTCGACCCACGCGTCGCGGAGATGGCGAGGGCAATCGCCGCGCAGCATGGCAAGGCGAGCAGAGCCGTATTGTTCTATGGCTCATGTCTTCGCGAGCAGAAGCTCGAAGGGCTGATGCTCGACTTCTATCTGATTGTTTCGGACTACACGTCGGCTTATGATCGCCGTTGGCTTGCCGCGGCGAACCGGCTCATCCCGCCCAACGTCTTCTATTTCGAGGAAGGTGGTCTCGTCTCCAAATACGCTGTGTTGAGTGAGGACGACTTCCACAGGTTGAACGGCCCGGAAACGTCGAACGTGTCGGTATGGGCACGTTTCGCGCAGCCTTCGCGGCTTGCCTGGGCGGCCGATGAAGCTGCGCGCGGCAAAGCCGTGGACGCAATCGCCCGTGCGGCGCCGACCTTGCTTGCCGCTGCCGGCCGAAAGGCAGGCGAGGAGCCGCTCGATCGGTGGAGACGCGCGTTCGCCCTGACCTACTCGGCTGAGCTCAGGGCAGAGCGGAAGGGTAGGAGCGGGTCGGTCGTGGACACGGATCTGGGCCGCTACGAGCAATTTGCCGGACCAGCCATGGCTGCAATCCCCGATCTAGCTCGGCAACCAAGCTGGGGCCGCCGCCGCCTCGAAGGCAAGGCACTGTCTGTCGCCCGCCTGGCGAAGGCGAGCCTCACGTTTGCCGGTGGTGCGGATTACATCGCGTGGAAGATCAATCGCCATGCGGGAACCGAGATCAGCTTGAAGCCATGGCAGCGGCGGCACCCGCTGCTTGCCGGGATCAGCCTCTTGCCCCGCCTGCTGAAGAGCGGGGCGATTCGCTAGTACGCGCAAGCGCAGCTGCCACCGCGCTGGCCAATGCCCCGACAGTGAACGGCTTTCTCAAGAGCTCATAGCCGACAAGATCGTCCGTCTCGCCCTCGCCCACGTAACCGGTAACGAACAGGACGGCGAAGTCGCGTGGACTTGTTTTCTTGAGGTGCCGGATGAGCTCTGGACCGGTCATCTCCGGCATGATGACGTCGGTGATGACGAGATCGAACTCCTGCGCGTTGAACAGCTCGATGGCTTCGGGGCCGCTGGAACAGGCGACCGGCTCATAGTCGAGGTCCTCAAGCGCGCCCACGGTAGCGGTGCGCACTCGCGGATCGTCCTCGACCAGGAGGATGCGTGCTCCCGCCACATGCACGTCCCGCTCTCCGCGCTGGAGCGCCGGATGGAGCCGGACCGGCGCAGCGACCTCCGTGCGCGGCAGGTAGATCGACACCATGGTGCCTTTCCCGACGACGCTCTCGATGCCGACTTCACCGCCCGACTGATGCGCGAAGCCGAAGATTTGGCTTAGGCCGAGGCCCGTGCCCTTGCCGACGGGCTTTGTCGTGAAGAAGGGTTCGAATGCGCGCTCCAGTACGTCGGCCGGCATTCCGCAGCCCGTGTCGGATACGCTGATCTTTACATAGTCGCCGGCGCGGATGTCGCCGACCTCGTTCGACGCGAGCTTCACGTTCTCCGTGGTAATGCGCATCAGGCCCTTGCCCTCCATCGCATCGCGCGCGTTGACGGCCAGATTGACGATCGCGTTCTCCAGTTGGTGCGGGTCGACGTAGATGGCCCACGCGGACGGCTCCAGATCGACGTTGATCTGGATCTGCTCGCCGAGCGTCCGGTCGAGCAGGTCCGACATCCCGTCGATCAGTTCGTTGCTGTCCACGCGTTCCGGCAGCAACGGCTCGGACCGCGCGAATGACAGCAGGCGGCGGGTGAGGGCGGCGGCGCGGGTGGCGCCTTCCATTGCATTGTTGAGGTGCATCATCACCTCTCGCCTTGGGCCGTTGAGGCGGCGAAGCGCTAAGTCGATGCCGCCTACCACCACCGCCAGCATATTGTTGAAGTCGTGGGCGATGCCGCCGGTTAGCTGACCGACCGCTTCCATCTTCTGGACCTGGCGGAGCTGGGCCTCGGCGGCTTCGCGTTCGCTCGCTTCTTCCTTGAGGGCCTGGTTCGCTTCCCATAGCTCCTGCGTCCGATCACGCACCGCCATTTCAAGCTGCTCGGCCCGCTCCGCCTCGCTTTCTGCCTGCCGGCGAGCCTGCGCATTCTGGCGAAGCGCCTGGAACGCGACGACCCCAAGGAACACGGCACCAAGCCCAACAATGATACCGAGCCAACTGAGGTAGTCGGTGAGCGCGTCCGCCTGGGCCGAAAAGAATTCACTCCGCTGGATGGTCCCGGCACGAGTCAGCCGTTCCGCGCGGATGATGTCCTCGAGCTTGTCGTCGAGTTGGTGGGCCGTGCTGTGAGGGCCGTACTTTTCCTCTTTTGCCGCGGCGTAGAAGTAGCTGATGCCCGCTTCACCCTGGCTTTGAATTGCCGCGCGCGCAGCGAGGGAAAGCTGTTCTCCGAGCTGCTTGTAAAGCCGCTGCGCCTCGGCGACACGCGCCTGTTGGTCCGGATTGTTACGCTCTAGTGCGGCAAGCTGCTGGATCTGATAACCGGCATCCTGCCAAACGCTGGCATAGACGTTGCCGCTCGTCTCGACCTTCTCATCGAGGACGAAGCGCGCAAGTGCAGCCTGGGCGCGCGAGACATCGGCACTAACGTTCCGGACGACGAGCGCGACCTCGTAGGCGTGCCGCTCTGACGCAAGGGCTCGCTCACGCGAATCGTTGGCGATTTTAACGGCGAAGACCATCGCCATGAGGATGAGGGCTGCAAGCAGGCCGACCGCCGCGGCACCGCCACGCCGCCAGTCGAACCGGACGTCCTCCCCATCGTCCATCATCGGCGCAATGTAGTCGCGTTAACCTTTACGGGGAAGCCAAAGGTTCCCTGAAAATCTCTCAGCTTATGCAGCCAGTCGCACGCCCTGCCGCAGCAAACATGCCCAGGATCTCGCCGACCTGCTCTTCCGTGTGCAGGGCACAGAGCGAGCAGCGGAGAAGCGTCATCCCGGCCGGCGTCGCTGGCGGACGGGCGAGGTTCACATAGAGCCCCTCGTTGAGGAGGGCATCCCACATCGCCGCGCCGGTTTCGAGATCGGGCATGATGACCGCGATGATCGCCGATTGCGGCTCATCGGTGCCAAGCTTGAAGCCAAGCTGGCGCAAGCCGGCGTGCAGGCGCTTGCTGTTTTCCCACAGGTGGGCGCGCTTGTCGGCGCTGTCCATCAGCTTGCGGATCGAGGTTGCGGCGGTCGCAACGACCGACGGCGGCAGCGAGGCCGTGAACACGTATGGCCGGCAGACGAGCCGCAGAATCTCGAACTTGGGATGATTGGATACGCAGAACCCGCCCACGGTTCCGACGGACTTCGAGAAGGTGCCGATGATGAAGTCGACGTCGCCGATCACGCCCTGCGCTTCGGCCACGCCTCGACCGTGCTCACCGATGAAGCCCATCGAATGCGCCTCGTCGACCAGGACAGTCGCGCCGTTCGCCTTGGACACGGCGACCATCTCCTTCAGGGGCGCGATGTCACCGAGCATCGAATAGACGCCTTCGAGCACCACGAGCTTTCCTGCACCTTCCGGCACCCGCTTCAATCTCTTCTCGAGAGCCTCGATGTCGTTGTGGCGAAAGGGAACGATCTGGGCATTGCCCATCGCGCAGCCGTCGTAGATCGAAGCATGGCTGTCGATGTCGAGGATGATGTAATCGTCCTTGCCGGCGATCGTCGAAATGATGCCAAGGTTCGCCTGGTAGCCCGTCGAAAAGACCATGGCGTGATCCACGGCGAAGAAGTCCTTCAGCGCCTGCTCGACTGCCTTGTGGCCGCCGTAGGTTCCGTTGAGGACGCGGCTCCCGGTCGTTCCCGAACCAAATTCGTCGAGAGCCTTCTTGCCTGCGGCTATGACGTCCGGATCAAACGTCATGCCCATATAATTATAGGTTCCGAGCAGGATCGTGCGGCGGCCGTTACAGATCGCGACGGTGGGGCTCTCGACCCGCTCCATCACGAGATTGAACGGGTCGGTGACTCCGGTGTTCAGCAGCGCTTCGCGCTGCTCGATGAGCGGGTCGAACTTGGAAAAGAGGTCGTTCACGCGTTCAGTCGGCCCAGCGTATCGACGAGCTGGCCAACCGTCTCGATCTCCGCCTGCATGTTCATCGAGATGATCACGTCGAACTCATCTTCGATGTTCGCCACGAAATCCAAAACGGTGAGGCTGTCCCACTCCAGATCCTGAGCGAAGCGGGTGCTCTCGCTGACCGCGATCCCCTTCTTGTTGAAGGGCTCGACGAGCTCGAGGACTTTGGCGAGGGATTGCTGGCGGTCGGACATGTTTTGGTCGTTAATCGGCGTGTCGCTCTTTCGCAACGCAATGGGGCGCGATTGCGGCTCCTTTAGAGCCACCCTTGGGCTCGGTACCAATGTGCCGTGTCTTTCAGGCCTTGTTCCGTGTCAACCTCCGCGCGCCAGAGATCGGCAGGCGGTGAACGTTTGCCTTCGACTACCCAGTTGCGATGCGAAAAATATGCGGCGCGATCGGCGGTCAGCTTGGCTTTTTCGCCGCGAAGAAGCTGGTCGGCGTGGGCGGCAAGGCGGAGCAACAGGCCCGGAGAAGAGACCACTGCAGCCCTCGTTCCTACTGCTGCTGCCAGCGCCTTTGCGAATTCCCGGTGCGTCCAGCCGCCGGGCTTCCCGTCGTCAGGCTCGACGAGGGCGTTCGACGGAGCTCCTGGCTGCGCGAGGGCGACGAGCAAGCGGGCAAGGTCATGCGCATGGACAACCGATACGCGACCCCTCGGCGGCATCAACATGAGGCCGAGCTTGGCCATGCGGAACAGCTCGAGTGTCTCTCGGTCGCCTGGACCGTAGACTGCCGGCGGGCGGACGATCGCCCAGTCCAGCCCCGAGCTATGGACCAACTCCTCGGCGCGGGCCTTCGAGGCGCCGTAGAGCGAAAGCCTAGGCTCGCGCGCCGCGAGTGAGGAGACCTGGACAAAGCGCTGGACACCGCCCGCGGTGGCGGCCGCGAGCATTGCCAGAGTGCCAGCTACGTTCCCCTGTTCGAAACCTGCGGCGTTCGGCGCGTTGATCGTGCCCGCCACATGGATGATTGCATCCGCGTCGCGGACGAGTTGCTCCAGGGCGTCTCGGCTCGACAGGTCCCCCGCAACCCAGGTGAGCCCCTCGCGCGGAGGCTGCTGCCGACGGGTCAGCGCGTTGATCTCGTGCTCGGCGGCAAGAGCAGCGTCGATCAGGTGCGATCCGACGAAACCTGTGCCGCCAGTAATCGCCAGCCTCATACTGGGGACCAGGGCCTGTCTGCGTCCGCCGCTTCGCGTTTCTCGTCCGAGGTGACGGTACTGAGCCGGTCAATGACGGCATCGAGCAACGGTTCCAAGCCTTCCGCCAATGGAGCGCTGATCGGGAAGACCTTTGCTCCCGTCTCTTTCTCCAGCGTCTTAATCATTTTCGCGCGTTGCTTGTCGTCCAGCAGGTCGGCCTTCGTCAGCGCGATTAGCTCAGCTTTGTCATCAAGGCCGGCGCCGTAGCCTTCAAGTTCGCCGCGGACGATCTGCCAAGCCTCGAGCGGGTCGTCTCCAGAGCCATCGACGAGATGGAGCAGAACTCGCGTGCGCTCGACATGGCCGAGGAAGCGATCGCCGATACCAGCGCCTTCCGCGGCTCCTTCGATGAGCCCGGGGATGTCGGCAACGACGAACTCGCGCCCCTTGTGGCGAACAACGCCAAGCTGCGGGCGGAGCGTAGTGAACGGATAGTCCCCGACCTTCGCCGCCGCGTTGCTGACTGAATTCAGGAACGTCGACTTCCCGGCATTCGGCAGGCCAAGGAGTCCGACATCAGCGAGAAGCTTCAAGCGCAGCCACACCCACATTTCCTGACCCGGAATGCCGGTCTGGTGCTGACGAGGGGCCCGGTTGGTCGAAGTCTTATAGCTGGCATTGCCGCGGCCGCCCATGCCGCCCTCGAGCAGCACGATACGCTGGCCGACCTCCGTCAGGTCCGCCAGAAGACTTCGCTCCTCGTCGTCGGCGAGGATCTGGGTTCCGACAGGCACCTTGACCACGAGGTCCCCGCCGCCTGCGCCGGTCTGGTTCGAGCCGGCGCCCCCCTTGCCGCGCGGCGCCCTGAAGTGCTGAGTGTAGCGGAAGTCGATCAGCGTATTGAGGCCGGGGACCGCTTCGAACACGATGTCGCCGCCCTTGCCGCCGTTGCCACCGTCGGGGCCACCGTACTCGATGAACTTCTCGCGTCGGAAGCTGACGGCCCCAGGGCCGCCAGCGCCGGAGCGCACGAAGATCTTGGCTTGGTCGAGAAAATGCATCGCCGACCGGTTAGGCCATGCCGACGGCGAGGGGAACCTCGCATTGAAACCGCGGGCGGGCGGGCCATCTCACGTCGATGGTCCAGCTGTCCGTACTCGATCTCGCCCCGATCACCGAAGGTTCCGATGCGGGGGAGGCACTGCGTCACTCGGCGGGCCTCGCCCGAAGGGCCGAGCAACTCGGCTACAAGCGCTATTGGATGGCCGAGCATCACTCGATGCCGGGCATTGCAAGTGCCGCGACCGCCGTGGCGCTAGCTTATGTCGGATCGCACACCTCGACGATCCGGATTGGATCGGGGGGCGTGATGCTGCCGAACCATGCGCCGCTTATCATCGCCGAGCAATTCGGGACGCTGGAGGCGCTGTTCCCAGCGCGGATCGACCTTGGGCTCGGTCGTGCGCCGGGCACCGACCAAGCTGCCGCCTACGCGATGCGGCGCAACCTATCATCCGATGCCGACCAGTTTCCGAACGACGTGGTTGAGCTAATTAGGTACTTCCGAGGGGAGAACGCGCGGGTCCGAGCGATCCCGGGGGAGGGCGCGAATGTGCCGCTCTACATCCTCGGATCGAGCCTCTTCGGAGCGCAGCTCGCGGCGATGTTGGGGCTGCCGTACGCCTTCGCTTCGCACTTCGCGCCGCAGATGATGATGGAGGCGATCAGTCTTTATCGCGAGCGGTTCGAGCCCTCCGAGCAACTCGATCGGCCCCACGTCATGCTCGGCTTCAACTGCTTCGCGGCGGATACGAACGAGGAGGCAGCGCTGCTCTCAACGTCCATCCAGCAGGCATTCGTGGCTCTCAGGACTGGAGAACCGACGAAATTACAGCCGCCCAAGGCCGGATACGCCGAGACGCTCCCCTTCGAAGCACGGGCGATGCTCCAGAATATTTTCAGTTGCTCGGCCGTTGGGTCGCCCGAAACCGTGCGGCGGCAGGTGCACGAGTTCGTCGATCGCACGGGAGCCGACGAGCTTATCGTGACTTCGCAGATTTACGACCCTGAAGCGCGACTGCGCTCATATGAGCTGCTGATGGAAGCGGTGCGTCAGCCGGAGGCTGTTGCCGTCTCTTAGACCAGCGCTGCAGGCTTGGGGGTGCGCTCAGCTGGAGGGTTGCCCGCGTCCACCCGGTCCTGCGGGTGATGGGGGACGAGGATGAGGGTTTGTCCTTCGACGCGCCAGGAATCGAGCCTCGAGAGGAAGTTCATCCCGAGGACGTCGAGATTGCCGAGGCCCGGCCCGGTGACGATCCTGAGGTTGCGCGCGAGGATGTTGCCGACGCGGATCTCGTCCACCTTACCCGTTTGCGCCGGCGCAGCGCCGTTGGCAGTCTGAAGGATGACCGGTGCAAGCCCGGCGCCCACATCAACGCGCGCGTCGTTCGCGGTCCGTTGGGAGATCGCGGTCACCGTGGCGCCGCTGTCCACCAGCATCCGGCGCTGTACGCCGTTGACGGTCGCAATCACCCAGAAATGGCCGTCCGGCGAAATCCTGACCCGCAGCTCCCTGCCTGACACCTGCTGGTCGTCGAGCCCAAGCTTCTGCGTGAGATGGGAGAGCTCGGGCTGATACGGCGCCTGCTGAAGCAGGACGAAGATGAGAAAGGCAAGCAGGCCTGCGGAGAAGGCGAAGCGGATGATGCGCCCGATGTAAGGGATCCGCTGCAGCGCCATGATAATGACGGCCGCGCCGATCGCGTACAAGGCGAGGTGCTGCCATTCGGGCGCGGCGTGCGGCATAGAGCTTACCAACATCAAGCTGCCGATTTCGGTCCGGTCGCTGCCCGCTTCAACCCGCCCGAACGATTCTCAGGTGAAACGCTAGGCACTTCGGCCTTCTAGGGGCGTTTCTAACGTAAATCAGGCTGCGGAGCGTATTTATGCAAGAGCGCATCGTGGCCGTCGGCTTGCTTACCAGGCGCGACTTGAACCTGTTGGGTCCAACGTTCGATCGCGCGTGGCCAGTCGAAGACGCTCCAGCGTTCAACGAACTGCTGCGCGCTATCGACGACGCGGACCGGCGGTTCCAAAACGGGGTAGAAGCGCCCCGAGTATAGATCAGAACCGTTCCAGCAGGCGGTCGACAGTGTCTCCGGCAGTCTTTTGCTTGGTACTTCGCAGCTCCTGCGCATGTCGCTCGAGCGCGGAACGCACGAGTTCGATCTGCTGATCGGTGAGATGTTCAATGCCTATGAACTGCTCGCGCGCCTTGTCGACGGCGCGCAGCAACTCGTCGAGCTTGGCCTGCATGGCGGCACCGTCACGATTCTGGCTGTTCTGGATGAGGAACACCATCAGGAACGTGATGATGGTCGTGCCCGTGTTGATGACCAGCTGCCAGGTGTCGGAATAGTGGAATAGCGGGCCCGTCACGGCCCAGACGAGGATCGTCCCGACGGCAAGGCCGAAGGTCACGGGGTGCCCAGCGGCCGCTGAGACCTTCGTCGCGCACATGTTGAAAAAGCGCCGCATGCTGCCCGTAACGCGCATGCAACGAAACGGTGCCGAGATTACAGCTGTTTAACCGTGCGGGTGCTCTACATCGAGGCGATGCCGCAAGCGCTGGGCGGCGAGGTCGCGGGCGGCGTCTCGCGGCAGGCCGAGCGCTTCGGCGATCGGTGGGCCGAGCAGAGAGTCGCCGAGCGCGTTGAGTACGAGCGACAAGGTGCTTTCCGCGACGTGATGTTCCTCGTGACCAACTGCGAGCTGGGCAACGAGGCCGCGGATCGAATCCAGGATCGGGTTCAGTGCGTCTCGGTTGCCCGTCAGAATCATCCAGGCGGCAAGGGCGCCGGCTCCCTGGTTGCCGAATGCGTCGAAGCATTGGTCGACGATGACCCTGGCGTCGGTTTCGCCGGCTCGAGCACGCTCCACGGCATCGGCGATGCTTCCGTTGACGGAGTCGGCAATGGACTTCGCCAGCTCTCCCTGAAGTCCCGCTGCGGAGCCGAAATGGTGGAGCAAATTGGCGTGGGTGCGCCCGATCTCAGCCGCGACTGCCTTGAGCGTGACCGCCTGCGGCCCTTGCTCGATAAGCAGCTTGCGCGCGGCGGCGAGTGCTGCCGAGCGGCTTTCTTCGGGGGAGAGGCGGGTCCGTCTTATTGACACGTGTGTAAGTTAAACTATCTTGT
>Ga0308173_10002102_pt1 | contig 10486 bp, 8 predicted proteins | sample PhyPR1_FD_203716 | JGI IMG/M metagenome (GOLD analysis project Ga0308173, IMG submission 203716) | Soil microbial communities from UC Gill Tract Community Farm, Albany, California, United States - DLSLS.P.R1 | ecosystem: Environmental > Terrestrial > Soil > Agricultural land | place: USA... | reverse complement strand
GCGGCCGCCTCGTTGCTGCGGGCCGCCTCCTCCTCGGCGACCGGAGCGGGAGCCGGCGCCGGCTCCCGGCGACGGCGGCCGCGCCGGGGCTCACCGGCGTCGTCGTCATCGTCGGCCACCGCGTCGGGCGCTTCGGGCTCGCCGTCGCCGTCCGGCGCGGCAGCAGCAGCCACCGCCTCGGCCTCGGCGGCCGCCGCCGCACGAGCCGCGGCGCTCTTGCGCCGCGAGCGGCGGCGCTTCTTCTTGGGCGGCGCCTGCTCGTCGCCGGTCGCCGCGGCGTCGGACTCGGAAGCCTCGGCGCCCTCGAGGTCCTCGGCGCCCACCGCGCCGACGGCGACCTCGACCTGGGCGGCCTTGACGGCCTCGTCGCCCTTCTTGCCGCGACGCCGCCGGGAGCGGGTCTTGCGCTTGGGGAAGTTGCGCAGCAGCTCGCGCGACAGGGCGCTGGGCTTGCGCGCCATGCGCGTCCGCGCGCCGCGCACCACTTCCATCGCCTCGGGCGTGTGGGCCACCGCCGCGGCCAGCAGCGCGGCGCTCAGCCGCCGGTCCTGCTTGCGCGCGGCGTGCACCAGCCGCCGGGCGTTGCGCGCGTGCGCGCCACCGCTGGAGTTGACCAGCAGGCCCAGGAGCCGCTTGGTCTCGGGCCAGCGCTGGACCGCGTACTCCTCGTGGACCTCGCGCGTCATGTCGGCGAGGTCCCAGATCCAGTGCGACGCCTGGTCGCGACGGCCGATCCGGCGCTCGGCCAGGGCCTGCAGCAGGATCTTGACGCCCTCGCGGCGCTCGTCGCGCGACCACAGGCGCACCACGTCGACGGCGCGCTCGAACGCGTCGGCGTCGCGCGACTGCGCGATCTCCTGCAGCGCGCGCAGCCGCAGCTGCGAGTTCTTGTTGCGCTCGACGGCCGTCAGCAGGAACGAGCGCTTCAGCTCGCCGCTCTTGTCGAAGTGCAGCATCGCCCGCGCGCGCCGCCATCCGCTCGGCGCGACGCGCGCGCCGGCCAGCGCCGCCCACTGGACCTGCTCGCCGTAGTCGAGGAACTCGACGGCGATGCGCCACAGCTCGCGCTCGAAGACCTCGATGCGCTTGTCGGGATCGGCCGTGACCGGGATGACGCGGCGCTCGACGCGCACGCGGCGGCCGCGCCCGCGGCGGACGGGACCCACGACGATCGCGCCGCCGCGGTAGACCTCGCGGTCCAGCAGCGAGTGCAGCGTCACGACGGGGTCGTCGTGACGCGTCGCGGGATGGACGAAGTCCACGACGATGCCCGACTCCTTGCCGGGATGCCGGCGCGTCACGCGCCCGACGCGCTGCTGGTAGATGCGCTTGGACGCCGTCGGCGCCAGGTGCATGCAGATGGTCGCGCGGGGCGAGTTCCAGCCCTCGGCCAGCAGCTGCGCGTTGACGAGCACGTCGATCTCGCCGCGCTCGTACTTGGCCAGGATCTCGGCCAGCTCGCGCTTGGGCGTCTCGCCCGAGACGCCCATCGCCTTGATCCCGAGCTCGCGGAACGCCTCGGCGACGTTCATCGCGTGGCGCACGCCGGCCGCGTAGACCACGCCGGGCACGCCGTTGAAGCGCGTCTTGTAGAGATCGGCGATCGCCAGGTTGAACGGGAGCTGGTCCAGCAGCTCGGCCAGCATCTCCTGGTCGAACTCGACGTCGACCTCGCCCTTGCGCAGCGGCACCTTGGCGATCGTCCGGACGCCCGGCCCGGGCGGGATGCGAATCGAGCGCAGCGGCGCGATGACGCCGCGGCGGGCCGCCTGCGCGAGGTCGAAGCGCGAGGTCTGGGTCGGGAAGAGGTCGGTGACGTGGCGGGCGATCAGCGCGCCCGTGGCGGTCATGCCGACGAAGATCGGGCCCGTCCACGCGCGGATCGCGGCGGAGGTCTTGTCGCCCAGCGCGGTGTGCGCCTCGTCGCAGATGACGATGGTGTAGGCGTCGGAGATGCGGCCGGCGTTGCGGACGAACCACTGGTAGGTCTCGACCGTGACCGGCCCGTCGACGCGGCCGGTGCCCTCGCCGTCCAGGAGCGGGGGCGACTCGCGCTTGCCGTAGCCGCGCGTGTGCAGCTCGCCGAGGAACTGGTCGACCAGGTTGCGCCGGTGGGTGAGGATCAGGACGCCGCCGGTGCGCGACGCCTCGACGAAGCCCATCGCGGCGACGGTCTTGCCGGCGCCGGTCGCGTGCTCGAACCAGAAGCGCTTGCCCGCGTTGGGGTCGTCGGCCGCACCCTCCTCGATGTCCTCGTCGACGTCCTCGTCGGCCTCGTCGTCGTAGGACTCCTCCTCGGAGGGCGGCTCCTCGTCCTCCTCCTCGTCGTCCTCCAGGCCCTCGATCTCGACCTCGACCGGGGTCCGGTCCTCCGGCTCGTCGTCCTCGTCCTCGTCGTCGAGCTCGTCGGGCTCGACGGGCTCGGGCTCGACGTCCTCGACGGGCTCGGGCGCGTCGGGCTCGACGGCCGGCGGCGCCTCGTCGACGGCCAGGACGGGCGCGGCCGTCTCGGCCGGGCCGGCGCCGTTGAGGCCCTTCTGCGTGGAGGCCAGCAACGCGACGAGCGTGCCGGAGAGCGCATCGACCTGGTGGGGGTTGAGCAGGGTGCCGTCGGCCAGCCGCGGCTCGTCCTCGGAGAGCACGCGCTCGAGGCCGAGGAGCAGCGCGTAGCGGCGTCGCCACTTCGTCGAGGGCACCTTCTCGCCGCGCTCGATCTCGGCCACCGCCGCGTCCAGCGCCCGGCGCCGCGCGCTGCCCGGGGCGAGCGCGACCGACGCGTCCTCGCCCTCGTGGACGAAGCGCTCACGGGTGAACGCCTCGGCACGGGCGACGAGGGTGGGATCGGGGACGGATGCGGCCACGACGGCCGGCGGCATTGGTTCAGCCATGAACGGCTCTGCTCTTCGTGAGAAGCGTCCGCGAGGGAACCGTGGAGCGGCGGACGTGCGCTGGGCGGTCCGGCGATCGGACCGAGGGAGACGAGGGACATCCCTGTGAACAGCAGCTGCTCCCTCGCCTCGTACGCCAAGGATACCGGATCGGCCGGCTGATCCCCACCCACGTCCGACTACTCTCTTGGCCATGTCGCGGCGACGCCTCCTCACCGTCCTCGGCGCCGTCGCCGTGATCGCGATCGTGGTCATCGGCCTGGCCCAGAGCGGCGGCAGCACCAAGGCGCCGCAGCCGGACACCTTCGACCTCGCCGCGGCGCAGCAGAAGCTCGCCGGCGCCCCCGCGCCGCTGGCCCGCCTGCACGGGCAGGCCAACCGGCTGATCCCGACCGACCGCGCCAAGTTCGCCGACGTGATCTCCGGGCTCAAGGGGCACCCGATCGTGGTCAACAAGTGGGCGTCGTGGTGTGCGCCGTGCCGCGGCGAGTTCCCGGTCCTGCAGAGCGCGAGCGTCGCCTACGGCAAGCGCGTCGCGTTCGTGGGGCTCGACAGCAAGGACAACGACTCCGACGCCGGCAAGTTCCTGCGCCACTTCCCCGTGCCCTATCCGAGCTACGTCGATCGCAACGCCCGGGTGGCGCAGGACCTCGAGATCGGCCAGTTCTACCCGACGACGATGTTCTACGACGCCCGCGGCAAGATGCAGTACATCCATCAGGGCCCGTATACGAGCCACGCGGCGTTCGCGGCCGACATCGACCGCTACGCGCTGGGCCGCCCGCAGTGAGCGAGGTCCGGGTCGACCCGCTCAGCGGGCTGAAGACGATCGTCGCCTCGGGCCGGGCCGAGCGCCCCGGCGGCTGGCCGATCGCCGGCGCCGACGCCCCGCCGATCGACCCCGCGACCGATCCGTTCGCCGCCGGCCACGAGGACCGCACGCCGCCCGAGGTCGCCGCCGACCGGCCGGACGACGCCGCGGCGCCGGACTCCCCCGGCTGGCGCGTGCGCGTCGTGCCCAACCTGTACCCCTCGCTCACCGCCGACGCCGACGAGCCCGAGCGCTCCCACGCCCCGGACCTGTTCAGCGCGACCGCCGCCCGTGGCGCGCACGAGGTGATCATCAACGCGCCCGACCCGGTGACGTCGCTGGCCGACCTCACGGTCGCCCAGGTGGCCACCGCGATGGAGATGTGGCGCGCGCGCATGACCGCCCACCGCGACGCCGCCTACGTCCACGTGCTGGTCAACGAGCGCGCCGAGGGCGGCGCCTCGCTGCCCCACACCCACGCGCAGTTGTACGCCTTGGACTTCGTCCCGGCGCAGATCGCCCGCGAGCGCGAGCGCTTCACCGCCCACGCGACGCGCACGATGGGCGGCAACCTGCTGCAGGACCTCGTCACCGAGGAGGTCCGCCAGCGCGAGCGCCTCGTCGCCATCGACGACGAGGCCGTCCTGCTGTCGCCCTACGCGGCGCGCCTGCCCTACCAGCTCCTGCTCGCGCCGCGTCGCCCGCGCGACCGCTTCGAGGACGACGGGCCGCTCGGCGCGGCGCTGCTGCACGACGCGCTCCAGCGCCTGCGCCACGTCCTGGGCTTCCTGCCGCCGCTGAACATCTGGGTCCGCACGGCGCCACGGGGCGCCGAGCACTTCTGCTGGCGGATCGACGTGACCCCGCGCCTCACCCATCTCGCCGGGCTGGAGCTCGGCACCGGCGTGCATCTGAACGTCGTCGCGCCCGAGGCCGCCGCCGCGCGGCTGCGCGACGCGTGATCCTCGTCGCCCTGGCCATCGTGGCGGCGACCGGGGTCGGCGTCGGCGCCGAGCACCGCTGGCGCGAGGGCGCCGTGCTGTTCTCGCGCCGGCTCATCGACGCCATGGTCTGGGGCCTGCTGCCGTTCATCACCCTGTTCATCGTCGCCCGGCTGCACCTGGGCGGCGGCGTCGGGATCGGCCTCGTGCTCGGCTACGTCGAGCTCGCGGCCGTCGGCACGCTGGCCTACCTCATCGGGTCGCGCGTCCTGCGGCTCGCGCGCCCGAGCGTCGGCGCGCTCATCCTCACCGTGATCCTCGCCAACACGGGGTACCTGGGCATCCCGCTCAACGCGGCGCTGCTGGGCCACGACGCGCTGGCGCCGGCCATCGCGTGGGACACGATCGTCAGCCAGGTGATGCTCTACACCGCGGGCTTCGCGGTGGGCGCCGCGTTCGGGACCGAGGCGGGCGAGAGCCCACGCGAGCGGCTGCGCGCCTTCCTGACCCGCAACCCCGTGCTGTGGGCGCTGCTCGTCGGCCTGGTCCTGCCCGACTCCGCGGTCCCCGACGTCCTCTATAACACGGCCAAGGTCTTCGCCGCCTACCTGCTGCTGCCGGTCGGCTTCTTCCTCCTGGGCGTCAACCTCATGGGCGAGCGCGAAGAGGGCGTGCTGCGGTTCCCGCCGCCGCTGACGCCGGCGATCGGCGTGTCGATCGCCCTGCGGATGGTCGCCGCGCCGGCCCTGCTGGTCGCCCTCTCGGCCGTGACGGTCGACATCCCCGACGCCTACGTGGTGCAGGCCGCCATGGCCTCGGGCATCAACTCGCTCATCGTCGGCCACCTCTACGGCCTCGACCTGCGCCTGGCCGCCGGCGCGATCGCGTGGTCGACCGCGATCGCCGTCGCCGCCGCCCTCGTCCTGTCCCCGATCATCTGAGTCGCCATGCGAGCCCTGATCCAGCGCGTCACGCGCGCCGCCGTCACGGTCGAGGGCGAGACGGTGGGCGCCATCGGCCCCGGCCTGCTCATCCTGCTCGGCGTCACGCACGACGACGACGAGCGGGTCTGCGACCGCCTGGCCGACAAGGTCGCGGCGCTGCGCATCTTCGAGGACGCCGCCGGCAGGATGAACGAGCCGCTGGGCGAGGGCCGCGAGGTCCTCGTCGTCAGCCAGTTCACGCTCTACGGCGACGCCCGCCGGGGCAACCGCCCCTCGTTCGTCACCGCCGCGCGCCCGGACCACGCCGAGCCGCTCTACGAGCGCTTCCGCGCTCGCCTGCACGCCCAGGGCGGCGTCTTCGGCGCCCGCATGGAGGTCGCGCTGGTCAACGACGGCCCGGTGACGCTGCTGCTCGAGCTGCCCTAGGCGGCGTCCGGGCCGGTCGTCCGCCGGTGATCCCTGGCGCGAGCCCGGTGCGCCTGCAGGCGGCCGACCTCCGTATCGTGCCCGCCCATGCCGCCCGAGGATCGGTTCGTCCCCCGCTTCGCCGCCGAGCCTCCGCAGGAGCTGCTCCCCTACGGCCGCTGGGCCGACAAGCTGCGCGAGGAGTTCCTGGCCGCGTGCCTGCGGATCGAGGACGAGGTCGGCGAGCCGGGCGACATCGTCTGGTTCCCCGACCGCACCTGGGGCGGCCGGACGTACGTCCCCGCGACCTGCCGCACGTCGGCCAACCTCGAGCTCTACGGCGTCGTGTCCTTCGCGCCGGCCGTCGAGGACGGCCAGGAGCCCGATCACTTCGTGGCGACCGCCGACTGGACCGAGGAGACCGTCGAGGCCAACCCGGACTGGACGATCGACGTCTGCGAGGAGGTGGTGGGCGGCTGGCGCGGCGAGGTCGGCGCGGTCGCCGCCATGACGCTGGTCTGGGGCACACCGGTCGTCGACCGCGTCGCCATCGCGACCGCGGAGCTCACCGGCCTGACCGTCGACCAGTGCGTGCTGATCGAGAACCGCTTCACGCTGCTGGCGCCCGACGACTACCGCGGCGACACGCTCGACGTCGCGGTGTTCGACGGCGGCGGCCGCGAGCTGGCCCGCGAGTCGCTCTACACGGACGACGGCGAAGACGAGGCCGGCGACGACGACGACTGAGCACACCCCGGCTGACGGCCACCGCCACGGCCGCGACCGCGGCGTCCACGCGGGCGGCGCCGCGGCGCTCACGCTCGGCGCGCTCGGCGTCGTCTTCGGCGACATCGGCACCTCGCCGCTGTATGCCCTCCAGACCGTCTTCGCCGCCGACGACCACGCGGTCCACCCCACGCACGCGACCGTCTACGGCGTCATCTCACTCGTCTTCTGGACGATCACGATCATCGTCTCGATCGAGTACGTGACCTTGATCATGCGCGCCGACAACGAGGGCGAGGGCGGGATCATGGCCCTCATCGCGCGCATCCAGGCCGTCAAGCTCCAGCGCCGCTCGGCGCACGTGGCGCTCGTGATGCTCGGGATCTTCGGCGCCTCGCTGTTCTACGGCGACGGCATGATCACGCCGGCGATCTCGGTCCTCTCCGCGGTGGAGGGCGTGGAGGTCGTCTCACCGTCGTTCGAGAGCTGGGTCGTGCCGATCACGCTGGCGATCCTCACGGCGCTGTTCGCGATCCAGCGCTTCGGCACCGGCGTGGTCGGGCGCGCCTTCGGGCCGATCATGGGCGTCTGGTTCGCGGTGCTGGGCGTGAGCGGCACCGCGGAGGTCGTCCGGCACCCGGGCATCCTGCGCGCGATCTCGCCGACGTACGCCGTCACCTTCATGGCCGAGCACGGCGGCACCGCGTTCATCGCCCTGGGGTCGGTCGTGCTGACCGTGACCGGCGCCGAGGCGCTGTACGCCGACATGGGCCACTTCGGCCGCCCGCCGATCCGCCGCGCATGGTTCGGCCTGGTGTTCCCGGCGCTGCTGTTGCAGTACATGGGCCAGGGCGCGCTGCTCCTGCGCGACCCCGCCGCGATCGAGAGCCCCTTCTTCCTGCTGATGCCGGACTGGTCGCGGATCCCGGTGGTCATCCTCGCGACGTTCGCGACCGTGATCGCCTCGCAGGCCGTCATCTCCGGCGCCTTCAGCGTGACCCGCCAGGCGATCCAGCTCGGCTTCCTGCCGCGGCTGACGATCCGCCACACCTCACGCCACGAGATCGGGCAGGTCTACGCGCCCGCCGTCAACTGGGGGATCTTCATCGCCGTCGTCGCGCTCGTGCTCGGCTTCGAGTCCTCCCAGCACCTCGCCTCCGCCTACGGGATCGCGGTCACGGGCACGCTGACGATCGACACGATCCTCTTCTTCGTCGTCGTCCACGTGGTCTGGCGCAAGCCCCTGGTGACCGCGCTGGCCGGCGCCGCCGCCTTCCTGGTCGTCGACCTCACGCTCCTGGCCGCCAACCTCAACAAGGTCGTCCACGGCGGGTGGTTCCCACTGCTGATCGCCGCGCTGATCTTCACGGTCCTGACGACGTGGCAGAAGGGCCGCGAGATCCTCACGGCCAACCGCACCGAGCTCGAAGGGCCGCTGCGCACCTTCGTCGACGAGGTGCACGCGACCGATCCGCCCCCGTACCGGCCGGCCGGCACCGCCGTCTTCCTCAACGCCAACCTCGACACGGCGCCGCTGGCCCTGCGCGCCAATTACGAGCACAACCGCGTTCTGCACGAGAACGTGATCATCGTGTCGATCGTCGTCGACCGCGTCCCGCACGTGCGCGAGAACCAGCGCGTCAACATCGACGACCTCGGCTACGGGGACGACGGCATCGTCCACGTCACCGCCCACCACGGCTTCCAGGACGACGTCGACGTCCCGCGCACCCTGCGCCGCGCCGCCAAGCGCCTCGAGGGCGAGATCGACGTGTCGTGCGCCAGCTACTTCATCTCGCGCATGACGATCGTGATGACGCGCCGGCCCGGGATGGCGCGCTGGCGCAAGAAGCTGTTCGTCGCCATGACCCGCAACACGTCCAACCCGGTGGCCTACTTCGGCCTCCCCGACGACCGCACGGTCGTCATGAGCTCGCACGTCGAGCTGTAGCGCCCGCCCGCGCCTTAAGCGGCTGCAAAGTCGATCGCGGCAAGGTTGGGCCGGTGTCCGCTGCGCTCCCTCTCCTCCCCTCCCCACGGGGCACCGTCGGCATCGGGTTCACGCCGTTCGAGACCCGGCCCGACGTGATCATGCACCTGTCGGCGCGCGCCGACGAGCTCGCGCTCGCGCGCGTCGAGATCGCCGAGGGCTGGACGCACGACGCCACGATCCTGCTGGCCGAGCTGGCCCACCGCACGTCGCGCATCGGTCTCGGCACGATGGTCATCTCGGCCTGGGGCCGCACGCCGGCCACCATCGCGCTCGCCGCCGCCGGCCTGCAGCGCGCCTCCGGCGGCCGGTTCTCCCTGGGGATCGGCGCGGGCAGCCCGCCGCTGACCGAGGGCTTTCACGGCACCGCCTGGGAGCGCCCGGTCCTGCGCCTGCGCCGGACGCTGACCGCCGTGCGGGCGCTGCTGGCCGGCGACCGGCTCCCGGATCCGGCGCCCGGGGCGCGGCCCCTGCGCGCGGGCGTCGTGCCCGAGGCGCCCGTGCCCATCCTGCTCGCCGCGCTCGCGCCCGCGTCGATCCGCCTCGCCGGGGAGCTCGCCGACGGGTGGGCGCCGTTCCTGTGGTCGCGGTCGCGTCTGCCGGACGGCCGCGCGCTCCTGGAGGAGGGCCGAGCGCGCGCGCAGGCGCCCGCGGCGACGCGGGTCTCGGTCTGCGTCCCGGTCGCCCTCGGGCCCGACGAGGAGCACGCGCGGCGGCTCGCCGCCTGGTGGCTGTCGACCTACGCCACGCGCATGGGCCCGCTGTACCCGCGGCTGCTGGGGCAGCGGTTCGGCATGGCCGCGGGGCTCGACGCCGTCGTCGCCGCGGCCGGCGCGACCCGCGAGCCCGGCCTTCCCGCCGTCGCGGAGGAGCTCGCCCGCGAGGTCACGCTCATGGCGACCTACGATCGCGCCGCGGAGGCGATCGCGCCCTGGTTCGCCGCCGGCGCCGACCACGTCCAGCTCGTCCTCCCGCCCGGCCGGCCGGAGGGCGAGCTCGCCGAGCTGCTCGACGTCATCGCCGGGGCGGCGGCGGGCGAGCACCGCGATCGCGCCGCCGGGCGCGCGGTCGCCGAGAGGGCGCCCCATGGGTCCTGAGACCATCGCGCCGCCGGCCTGGCGGATCGCGGGGACCTACCTCGAGGCCTGCAACTGCCTCGCCGTGTGCCCCTGCCGCCGCGTCGGTGGCGAGGCCATCGGCCGGGCGACCTACGGCTGGTGCGAGGGCGCCCTGTCGTGGGCCGTGCAGGACGGCCAGGCCGGCGACATCGACCTCGACGGCCTCGCTGCCGTGCTGGCGTTCCGCTACGAGGAGGACGAGCCGGGATCGCCGTGGGACTTCGTCCTCTACGTCGACGAGCGCGGCGATGCGCAGCAGCGCGACGCCCTGGCCGCCATCCTCACCGGCGCCTGGGGCGGCTCGCCGCTGGCCCAGTTCCCCTGGGCGTTCAAGGCCCATCGACGGCTCGACGTCCGCAGCGTCCCCATCGAGGTCGAGCACCGCCGCGTCCGCGGCTGGTTTCGCGCCGGCACCCACGTCGAGGTCCGGGTCGGGGATCCCGCCGCCGCCCCGGGCCCCGTCACGTGCGGCATCCCCGGCCATGACCGGGCCGGCGAAGAGCACCACGCCGAGGTGCTGCGCGTCAGCGACGGCCCGCTCGCCTTCGACCTCGACGGCCGCTGCGCCTACCAGAGCACGTTCGCCTACTCCTCGCAGGCGTCGTGAGCAGCGCGGGATGGCCCGTCGCGCCGCTGCGCGCCGCCGCTCGTGAGCGGCCGCGG
>Ga0308173_10002101_pt1 | contig 10487 bp, 6 predicted proteins | sample PhyPR1_FD_203716 | JGI IMG/M metagenome (GOLD analysis project Ga0308173, IMG submission 203716) | Soil microbial communities from UC Gill Tract Community Farm, Albany, California, United States - DLSLS.P.R1 | ecosystem: Environmental > Terrestrial > Soil > Agricultural land | place: USA... | reverse complement strand
CCGAGGTCGGCTCGTGCCGGGGGGCCTGCTGATCCGGCGTCCCGGAGCCACCCCAGCCGCCCTCCGGCCCCAGGTAGGGCGACCGTTGCGCGCCGTCCAGCTGTGCCGCCCCGGCCTCCGACCCAAGGTAAGGCGACCTTGGTGCGCCGTCGGGTTGTGGCGGGGCGGTCTCCGGCGCGAGGTAAGGCGACCGCGGCGCGCTGTCGGGCTGTGGCGGGGCGGTCTCCGGCGCGAGGTAAGGCGACCGTTGCGCGCTGTCCGGTTGTGGCGGGGCGGTCTCGGGCGCGACCGTGGGCCCGTAGGCGTTGGTGTAGACCGACCCCGAGGGCGCCCACCCGGGCGCGCCCAGATCCCGGTAGGCGGGAGCCGGCCGCAGCCTGTCCTCCCGCGTGTCCCCGTAGGGATCGCGCCTCGGGGGCTCCCCGAACGGCGGCATCTGCTCCTCAGCCAGCCGCCCGTCCCGCACATCCGCACCCTGCCCGGCAGCCGCCGCGCCGAGCCAATCCCGCCCAGCCGCACCCTCGCCCGTCCCACGCCACCCCGACGCCTTACGCCGATCCTGCGCCGCGTCCCCACGCCCGTCGCCCGTCCGCGGCTCATCAACGAGGGGACCCTGCGGCGAAGCACCGCCCGTCCCACGCCGCCCCGCCGCCCCACGCGGGTTTTGTGCCGCGTCCCGACGACCGTCATCCGTCGTCGCACGCGGATCGTCCCCGTAGGGGCTCTGCGGTGTTCCGGTGGAGGCCCCGCCCCGCCCTGATGTCCCACGCCGATCCCGCGCCGCGCCCTGGCGACCGTCGTCCGTCGTCGGGCGCGGGTCATCGCTGTAGGGTCCCTGCGGCGACGCGGCGGAGGTCCCGTCCCGCCCCGGCGTCCCGCGCCGATCCTGCGCCGGACCGTGGTCCGTCGCCCCACGAGAGGGGGTATCCGGTGGCGCAGCGGAGGTTCCACGCTGCGCGGATGTCCCGCGCGGGTCCTGCGCTGTGCCTCCGCGACCGTCGTCTGTCGTCGGGCGCGGGTCGTCGGCGTAGGGGGTCTGCGGTGATGCGGCGGGCGGTCCTGGGGTTCCGCGCCCATCCTGCGCCGTATCCTCGCGACCGTCGCTTGTCGTTCCGCCGGCGGGGGTCGTCGCGCGCGGGTCGTCGAAATAGGGGGCTTGCCCTAGTGCAGCGGGCGTGCCGTGGCGCCCTGGGGTTCCGCGCCGATCCTGCCCTGTGTCCTCGCGGCGGTCGCCTGGCGTTCCGCTGGAGGGGGTCTGCGGTGGTGCGACTGGCGTTCCACGCCGCGTGGATGTTCCGCGCGGGTCCTGCGTTGTGCTTTCGCGGCCGTCCTCTGTCGTCGTGCGCGCGTCGTCGGTGTAGGGGGTTTGTGGTGGTGCGGCGGGGGTGCCGTGGCGGCCTGATGCTTCGCGCGGATCCTGGGGGGCGGCTTCGCGGTCGTCTGCTGTGACGCGTCGCTCGTCCGCGCCGGGGGGCTGCGTGGAGGGAGCGGCGCCATGACGGCCCGGCGTGCGGCGGGGGTCCTGGGTTGTGGACTCACGGCCGTCGTCAGCCGTCCCACGACGGTCCTGGGGCGGTGATGTCTGGTCCGGGGCGGCGGGGGCTTGGCCCTCGGCAGCGGGTACGGCTTGATCGGCGTACCAGGAGATGGTCGGGGTACGGCCTCGCGTGCCCGGACCGGACGGCCGGTCATCGTCGGCCTGGGTGGGCTCGGGTACGTTCTGCGCCACGTCTCGGGGCTTCGAGGGCTGGGGCGCTCCGCTACCTGCGGGCTGAGCTTCCCTCGCCGTGCCCTGGGCACCGGCTGCGGGGGATGAGTCCCGGCGCTTGGCGGCCACGTCTCGGGGCGTCTCCCGCGTGTCGCCGTACGGGTCCGCGGGGGCGCTCGGGCCGGATGCCCGACCGTCGCGACTGCCAGCGCCACGTTGACCCTCGGCCGTGTCCGGGGACGGCGTACCACCGTCTGCCTCGTCGGCCAGCCATGCGCTCGGGCCACTCTTGGAGGGCGTACGGCTGGCCGGGGCTTGCCGGGACGGAGGTTCCGTGGAGGTACGACCGTCTTGCGGCTGGTCGGTCTTCCGGATGCTCAGGCCGCCCGTGTCCGGGAGCGTGTCGCGCAGATTCGTACGGCCGGAGGAGCGATCGTCCTGGGCATTGCCCGACCGGCCGTCCTCCGGGCTCCGGGAGGTCGGTGCTCCGGCACCCTGTCGTGGCGGTGCGGTCGGACGCCCCTCGTCCGAGCTCTCAGCGGACAGCCAAGTGCTGAGTCCTGCCGCGGAGGAGTCGTCAGCGGCTTGACCGGAAGGAGAGGAATCTCCCGTTCGGCGGTCGCCGGGAGTCGAAGGCGTACCGCCCCGTGGGTCCTGAGCACCCGCGCCCTGGCCGCGGTACGAGGAGTCCGCAGCCTGGCCTTCGGCCGGACTTGCAGCCGGGGACATCCCCCGTCGCGGAGGTGCCTCCGGGGCATCGCCGTCCTGGTCGGGGGATGCGGCCCGACGGTCGTCGGGGCCTGGAGGCGTTGGGAGTGCGGGTTCGGTCGACCGGCGGGGGCCTTGGGGAGTGCCCTCGGCTGCGGTGGGAGCCCGACCCGCTCTTGGGTGGAAGACGATCGGGGCGTCCTCGGCGCCGCTCCGGGGCGTCTGCGCGTCGGGTTCTTCCGACTGGGGGCGATCTGTCCGCTGACTGCCGGGGTTCGTCCCGGCAGTAGGGCTGGTCTGCGGCGATGCCGAGGAAGCGTCCCTCGAAGGCTCAACGATTAGCCATGTGCTCGGGCCTGCCGCGCCTTGGTCAACATCCGACGAAGGGGCAGTCGGGGAGCTGGCGGAATCCGGCGATTGGCCCGCTTCGGGCGCAGCGGCCGCAGCCGGTGCCGCCTCGCGCGGGTCGGCGGCCGGCGTCGCCTGCCCGTCCTTAGGGCGGGAAGTGCTCAAGGGTGACTGGGGGCGTCCCGGCTGCTGGGTGCCGGTTTCCGGCTTGGAGAGAGACGGGGAGCCGGCAGGCTGAGACCCTCTGTCCTGCAGGCCGGATGCACCGACGCCCTGGTCTCCGAACGGCTCGCTCTGGGCACGCTTGGGTGGAGTTGGGGAGCCAGCAGGCTGAGGCCTAAGGTCCTGCGGGCCGGATGCAGCCTCGGTCGGGTCCCCGTACGGCGCGGTCTGGGCCTGCTTGGAGGGAGGCGGGGAGCTGGCGGGCTGAGGGCCACGGTCCTGCTGGCCGGGTGCAGCCGCGCGTGGGTCCTCGTACCCCTCAGTCTGGGCATGGCGGCCTCGGCGACCGGCGCGAGGCTCGGCCGGAGCCTGGCCGCTCTCCGGGTAAAAGCTGCTCGAACCCTGGGGCTGGCCGCCGGGATCCTGTGCGACCTCGGCTGCCCCAGTCGGGCGATCGCTCCGCCTGGAGCCGCCCGGCTGTGATGCCCCGGGGGCTCCCGCTCCCGGCTCGGAGGCCCGGCCCAGACTGCCCGCGGTCCCGCTCCCAGGCTCAGACTCCGCGTCAACGCGCGGCTCGTCCGTCAGCCATGTACTCGCAGCTCCGGACCCGTCCGAGAGACCGGAGGAACGGTCTTCAGCACCGGAGGACGGCGTCCCCTGAGGCGACGCGGCCGCGCCGCTGTCGGCCGAGGGCTCATTGGTGAACCACGTGCTCCCGGAGGCCGGGGCGGATGCGTCCTGTGGCGATGCGGCTACACGGCCATCCGCTGAGGAGCCGCTGTCGAGCCTGCTGCTGTCAGGAGTCGGGGCCGGTGCGCCCGGTGACGCGCCGGTGCGGCTATCGGCTGAGGGGGCATCGGTGCGCCATGTGCTCTCGAGAGGTGGGGCCGATGCGTCCTGCGGCGAGGGGGTCGCACGACCGTCCGCCGACGGGTTGTTGATGATCCACGTGCTCTTGGGCGCCGAGGCTGGTGCGCCTTGGGGTGATGCAGCTGTGCTGCGGGTGTTCGCTGAGGGGACGTTGGAGCGCTGCGTGCTGTCGGAGGCCGGGGTGGCCTGGGGTGAAGCGGCGGTGCGGCTGTCGGCTGCGGGGGCGTCGGTGGGCCGCGTGCCAGCAGGGGCCGGGGGCGATGCGTCCTGTGGCGAAGAGGTTGCGCGGCCGTCTGCCGAGGGGGTGTTGATGATCCACGTGTTCCGGAGGGGCGGGGCTGGTGGGTCTTGGGATGGTGCAGTTGTGCTGCGGGTGTCCGCTGAGGGGACGTTGGGGCGCTGGGTGTTATCGGTGGTCGGGGCGGCCTGGGGCGGGGTGGCGGGGTGGCTTTCTGCTGAGGGGGCGTTGGTCAACCACGTGCTCCCGGAGGCTGGGGGTGGCGGAGTGGTCTCGGCGGGGTCGGGGGTCAGCCAGGTGCTCAGGGAGTCGTCGGCGGCGGGCGACGGGGCGGGTCCGGAGGGCCCGGGCGGGGTCGAAGCTGGGGTGCTGGGGGGCTGAGGTGGCTGACTCGCACTAGGGCGCTCCTGCGCGCTCGCCAGCCTGGTTCGTTCGGGGGTGAGCGGGCGGGGGCGGCGAGGGGCGCCGTACCGCTCCCACTCATCCGCGGCCGGAACCGGGGGAGTGGGCGGCCCAGGCTGGGGCGGAGCGTCGGAAAAGGCGGGATCGGCGGCGGGGACCTCGAGATCGTCCTCGGAGTCCTCGACGCGCGGGGGCCACGGCATGGTCACCCGGGGAACGTCCGCCGAAGGGTCGGAGCCGGCCCCCGCGGGCTCCGAGAGCGGACCGGTCCCGCCGGGGGACTGTGTCACTTCGCGACCTCCTGCAGCACGGAGGGAGCGCGGCAGCACGGCCGACGCCCCCGTTCATCGAAGGATGAAGATTAGTGCGAACCAGGGTATTCGCGAATATTGGCCCTCGTGGTGTGAAAGCTCACAGCCGGCCGGGCGGACTGGTGCCGCAGACGTGCAGATTACAGCGGTCTGGGGTGCCGTCAGAGGCGAAGTAAGCCTGCTCACGGAGGGTCCACGCGTCCCACGCCGCCGCGTACGACGAGCCGTCGCGCGCGATCACCCGGCGTCGGCGCAGGTCAGCCGGGGCGGTCACCCAGATGCGGTAGGCCGCGGGGCTTTGCCGGCCGGCAGCCCCCACGCCCTCGATTATCAGGAAATCCGCAGCTCGTACCGTGATCTCCGGCCCGTAGGCGTCGTGGCGCCAGTCGTACGGACGGAAACGGGCGGTGCGCCCGATGCTCAGGGGTTGCAGGATCTGCGAGGCCAAAGCTGGCCACCAGGCCAGTGGCTCGGCGTCCCAGGGATGGGGGAACTGGTCGGACCCGATGACTTGGGCAGAGAGGGCCGCGCCGAGCCGGCCGGCGAAGGTCGTCTTGCCCGCGCCGCTCGGACCGTCCACGGCGATCACCCGGACCGGGCCGCAGGACGGCGGTAGGGTCCGGAGCTCTGCGATCATGTCGGTCAGCGGCATCAGCGGAATACTCGCAGGTGCCGGTCGGGGGGGATGCTGGGGAGGTAGGAGTGTCGGATATTTCGGCGGCGCAAGCCGCCGCGCACGTGCTGGCGAAGCAGGGGCTGGCCGGGGGGCGGCTGCCGTCCGTACTGGATGCGGTGGAGGCAACCGCCGGGATCTACAGCACCGCTCCCACGTGCTACCTGTCGTCGGCGGCCCGGGTCGAGGGGTTCCGGCTGGCTGACCTGGACAAGGAGCTCTACGCGGCGCGCAGCGCCGCCCGGGTGCGCTGCATGCGGGGCATGGCGTACATCGCCCCGACCGAGCTGATGCCGGTCCTGTTCTCGTGCACCGGAGAGGCCAGGGACCGGACGATCACCCGGATCGGCAAGGTGACGGGCCTGGGCGGGGACCGGGTGCTCGGGCTGGCCGACCGGATCGAGGCCGCGATGGCAGGCCGGCCGCCGATGTCGGTACCGGAGATCCGCAAGGCGCTGGGGACCGTCGAGCCGGAGGAGCGGGACGCCATCCCGATGGCCGTCGCACTGCTCGGACGGTTCGGCCGGATCGTCCGGGCGCAGGTGCGGGGCGGCTGGCGCAGCGACAACTTCACGTACGCGCGCTGGGCCGACTGGATGGGCGAGCTCCCCGCCGAAATGGACGCCGCCGAGGCGCGGATCGAGCTGGCGCGCCGCTATCTGAGGGCGTTCGGCCCCGCCACCGTCGACGATCTCAAGTGGTGGAGCGGCTGGACCAAGCGGGACGCCACGCCCGCGCTCACCTCCCTGGCCGAGAGCGGGGAGATCATCAGGGTCTCCGTGGACGGGGTCGACTCCTGGCTGCCGGCCGACGAGACCATCGGCGAGGCCGTCCCGTCCGTACGCCTGCTGCCGATCTGGGACGCCTACTTCATGGCGTACGCGACCTCGGGACGGGCCCGGCAGGTGGCGCCATCGGACTATCCACGGGTCTACGACAAGAGCGGCAACGGCACCTCGGTCGTGCTCCAGGACGGAATGGCGGCCGGCATCTGGGAACTGGACGCCGACGGCGGCCTGATAACGGTCGCGCCGTTCGGCGACCTGCGCTGGCCCGAGATCGAGGACGAAATCGGGCACCTGTCCGCGGCCATCGGTACCGATCTGCGGCTGGAGCGGGCGCCCGAGCCGGGACCGCTGAGTGAAGGGCCCCGTAACACGTTCCTTTCTCCCATTTCACTCCGGCGTAAATGAGATCGTGGCCTGTTGTTGCAGGCCGGCGCGGTCGGCGCGCAGTAGGCTCGCCCGGTGACAACGCGACACAGGACTTTGGCGCTGGTGCTGACCGGCGTCCTGCTGGCCGCCGGGTGTGGCGGAGGCGGCGGATCGCGATCGGCGAAGGCCGCCGGTGGTACGCCGACGTCGGGCACCTCGGTGGCGGCCGACGCTCCGGACGGCGGTACGGCCACGATCACCATTCAGGGTTCGAGTCTCGGCGCGCCGCTGACCGTGAATCCCGGTGAGCCGGTGTCGGTCGTGAACAAGGACAACGTCCCGTACACCTTGGCCTCGGGCTCGACGTTCACCGTGAAGGTTCCGGCGGACGGCAGGACCACCTTCACCGCGCCGTCGATTCCGGGTGCGTATCCGCTGAGTGCGGCGGCGAAGCCGGCCATGCACGGCACGCTGAACGTACGGGGAGTTTGAGTCGTACGTTATTAACGGAACACGGCGGTCATCCGCTCACCGGTTTTCCTAAGCGGCCATATCCGGCGAATTGGTCGTCTTTTCTCGGCTGCTGCGCTAAGAACGTGGCAAGACCTTGGGGAGACCGACGATGACCTTCCTCGACATCCACGTGCTTCAAGCGATGCCCCCTGCCGGGCCGCGGGCCGTCACCTATGGCGGCGTGCCCAGGGCGACCATCCGGGCGGGGCACTGGCGCAGGGTGATCCGGGAGGTGTTCCTCGCGGATCCGGGACTCGTCGACGAGGCCGGGCTGCAGACCACGAGGCTGCCCCAGCTCATCGCGGACCGGTTGGCCGCGCGCATTCCGGCGCTGGCCCCGGACGCCGACGTGATCGGGGCCGCCGCGACCGTGGCGGCGTTCGGCCCGGTCCGGTTCGCGATGGCCGGACGGCCGATGACCGACAAGCCGCTGTTCCTGGGCGAAGGGCAGATCGAGCGGATCGTCCTACGGCTCGCCGAGACCCGAATGGACCTGCTGGACGCCGCGGGGGACGACGAACGGCTCGAGAAGATCGTCGGCAAGCTGGCCCTGGACGACGTCGTGCGTACCGGGCATCCCGGTGCGGTCGCCTTGTTCGGCCGGTTGATGCCCGGCGACCGCGCCCGTACCGTCACCTCGGCGGTCACCCTCACCCACGCCGTGTCCACCCATGTCGTCACGGCCAACAAGGTCGGCGACTGTAGCGAGGAGCCCAACGACGGTGCGACGCTCTACCGGTTCGCCACCGTCAACACCTGTGACCTGACCGGCAACCTGGGCGGTGCGCGGGACCGGGCGGTCGATCTGGCCATCGCCTTCACCCGGGCCTTCACCACCAGCGACTCCGCCCGCCCCGACTTCGTGCTGTGCAACGTGCGCGAGGGAAGCGCGGTCAACTTGGCGGGCGCCTTCGAGGAGCCGGTACGGCCGGTCGAGGGCGGCGTGCTGTACGAGTCGGCCCGGCGCCTGCTGATCTATCAGCGGGACCAGGACGAGGTCTACGCCCAGCAGCCGATACGCACCGCCGGCGCGTGCCCGGCCTGGCTGGCCGACCGGCTCTGCGCCGACGGTGATCTCGACGTGCCCGACCTGTCCAGCCTGCCCAGTACGCTGGGCGGCATCCGGGCCGCCCTCGCGGACCGGCTGGCGCAGGGCTGAACCCTCGCTACAGGCGGCGGTGGGACAGCGACGGGAGCAGCCGCCGTACCTTGTCGGTGACGGCCAGATCCAGGTCCTGCACCCGTACGCCGGGGAACGGCCCGAGATCGGCGTGTACGACGCCCATCGGATCGATCAGCAGGCTCCGGCCCACCCCGGTCGGCCCGGACAGCTTGGGCCGGTCCCGGTCGGGGGCCTTGTCCACCGCCACGACCCAGGTGGTGTTCTCGATCGCCCTGGCCCGTACCAGCGTGGTCCAGTGCTCCTCCTTGAAGGTGCCCTGCCCCCAGGCCGCGATGACCACCAGCACCTCGGCGCCCTGGTCGACCAGCGCCCTGGCCAGCTCGGGGAACCGGATGTCGTAGCACGTGATCAGCCCGACCCGTACCCCCGCGATGTCGACGACGACTGGCGAGGATCCGGGGGCGACCCGCTCGGACTCCAGGTCGCCGAAGGCGTCGAACAGATGGATCTTCCGGTACGAACCGGTCAGCTCTCCATCGGCGTCGATTGCGACGGAGGTGTTGTAGACCCGGCCGTCGTCGGCCGGCTCGAAGACGCCCGCGATGATCGCGGTGCCGCGCTGCCGGGCCGCCTCACGCAGCGCCGTCACGAAGGGCCCGTCCAGCGGCTCGGCGGCGGCCGCCAGCTCGGTCCCGAAGCGGATCATCGTCGCCTCGGGGAACACCGCCAGATCGGCCCCGGCCGCCTCGCCGAGCGCCGTCCTGACTTGCTCCAGATTCTCCTTGGGGTCGTCACCGACCGGGATCTGACACAACGCCACGCGCATAACGGACTCCTCTCGCCGGTTCCATTCTTTCCTGTACCCGGCCGTAGGCTGACATGGTGATTGATCCGTTGGTTGGACGCATGCAGGGTTTCGGCACCACCATCTTCGCCGAGATGACGGGGCTTGCCGTACGCACGGGCTCGATCAATCTCGGCCAGGGCTTCCCGGACACCGACGGCCCGCCCGCCATGCTGGAGGCCGCGATCGAGGCGATCCGCTCGGGCGCCAACCAGTATCCGCCGGGCCCGGGCATCCCCGAACTCCGTGCGGCCATCTCCGCCCAGCGCGCCGAACGCTACGGCCTCGTCTACGACCCCGACTCCGAGATCCTGGTGACCGTCGGCGCGACCGAGGGCGTCGCCGCGGCCCTCCTCGCGCTCGCCGGGCCGGGCGACGAGGTGCTGGTCTTCGAGCCCTTCTACGACTCGTACGCCGCCATGATCGCCCTTTCCGGTGCGACCAGGAAGACGGTCACGCTCCGCCCGTACCAGGGCCGCTTCACCTTCGACCCGGACGAACTGCGGGCCGCCGTGAGCCCGCGTACCAAGCTGATCCTGGTCAACACCCCGCACAACCCGACCGGCACCGTCTTCACCCGCGCCGAACTGGAGACCATCGCCGCTCTCTGCCGGGAGCACGACCTCGTCGCGATCACTGACGAGGTGTACGAATACCTGACCTTCGACGACGCCGAGCACATCGCGCTGGCCACCCTGCCCGGCATGCGCGAGCGCACGGTCGCGCTCTCCTCGGCGGGCAAGACCTTCTCGGCCACCGGCTGGAAGACCGGCTGGGTCACCGCCCCGGCCCCGTACGTGCGGGCCGTGCAGACCGTGAAGCAGTTCCTCACCTACACCGCGAGCGCCCCCTGGCAGCGGGCCGTGGCGTACGCCCTGGGCCACGAACTGGCCTGGGTCGAGGAGCTGCGCAAGTCCCTGGAGTCCAAGCGCAACCGGCTCCTGACGGGCCTGGACGCGGCCGGCTTCGTGACCGTCCGCCCGCAGGGCACCTACTTCGTGCAGGCCGACATCCGCCCCCTCGGCTTCCACGACGGCTACGAACTAGCCCGCGTCCTCCCCGACCGCGCCGGCGTCGTCGCCATCCCCTCCCAGGTCTTCTACGACCACCCCGCCGCCGGCGCCCACTTCGTCCGCTTCGCCTTCTGCAAACAGGACAAAGTCATAGACGAGGCGGTCAGCCGCCTCGCATCTCTCGCTTGAGGTCTTGGGGGAGCCAAACGGGGAGCCAACGTCACGCGACTTAGGCGGACTTGTTGCTCTTGCTCTTGTTCCTGCGTGACCCGAAGATCGTGTTCATGGTTTCCGCGCCCGTCTTGATGACGGGCTTGAGCTGGTGCCGGTAGACCGACTCGGTCACTGCAGTTCCGGCGTGCCCGCAGAGATCTGCGATGGTCTCGATGGGCACGCCCTTGTCACTCATGATCGAGACGA
>Ga0308173_10002100_pt1 | contig 10488 bp, 13 predicted proteins | sample PhyPR1_FD_203716 | JGI IMG/M metagenome (GOLD analysis project Ga0308173, IMG submission 203716) | Soil microbial communities from UC Gill Tract Community Farm, Albany, California, United States - DLSLS.P.R1 | ecosystem: Environmental > Terrestrial > Soil > Agricultural land | place: USA... | reverse complement strand
CGGCTGGGACTGCGGGCCTTCCGACCGCCAGTGGAACTCGAAGGAGCCGAGCACCAGCCCCTCGACGAGGGCGCGCAGCCCGACGTCGTCGCTGAGGGCGGCCAGCGAGGTGGCCACCGACAGCCGGCCCTTGGTGTGCCGCGCGACGGCGGCGCCGGCGCGTCGCAGCTCGGCGGGGGTGCCCTCACCGACGCCGACCAGCAGCACCAGGCGCAGGTCGGCGTTGGTCAGGCCCGCGGTGTCCAGGACCACCCGCTCCACGACCTCGCCGGCCTTCCCGGTGGCCTCGCTGCTCTCGAGCAGCGCGAACAGGTCCTCGGGCAGCTCGTCGAGCAGCTCGGCGGCACCTGGACCCAGCGTCAGGCCGTCGGCACCGTCGGGGCCGACGAGCACCGGGATCGCCACGACGTCGGCGCCGACCACGGCGGACGGGGGGACGTCACTGACCGCGACCTGCGGCGGCGACACCTGGGTGGGCAGCGCCACGGCGCCTCCTTGCAACGGAACTGTGCGACGGACTGTGCGGCTTCGCTTCCGCGAAGGGTGGGAGCGCCGGACGTCCGGACCCCGACCGCGACCCTACCGCCGCGTCCGAAGAGGCGAGGACCCCGCCCGCTCCGGGGAGCGGACGGGGTCCTGACGTCGTGAGTGGCGCGGGGGTCAGCCGACGACCCCGTTGAGCGCCTCACCGAGCGCTCCTGCCTCTTCAGCGTTGAGCTCGACCACCAGACGACCACCACCCTCGAGCGGCACTCGCATCACGATGCCGCGCCCCTCCTTGGTGACCTCGAGCGGGCCGTCGCCCGTCCGCGGCTTCATCGCCGCCATGCGCACACCTCTTCCTGTTCGATGCGCCTTCCGGTCGTGGCGCTGATGAGTTGCGGTGCCATTATCCCTCACATTTCCCCCGGTCACGGCCAACCCGGCGAAGGACGTGCGGCAGACTCGTCCGCGTGCACGCCCGGTCCGCCCTCTTCGACCTGTACGGCGACCACCTGCGCACCCGCGAGAACCGGGCCCCGGTCGCGGCGCTGGTCCGGCTGCTGGCGCCGCTCGACATCGCCCCGCCCGCCGTACGCACGGCCGTGTCGCGGATGGTCCGGCAGGGCTGGCTGGAGCCGGTGCGGCTGCCGGCCGGACGCGGCTACGCGCTCACCGGCCGGGCCCGGCAGCGGCTCGACGACGCCGGCGCACGGATCTACCGGACCCGGGCCGCGACCTGGGACGGGGCCTGGGACCTGCTCGTCCTGGACCCGGTGACCCAGCGGTCGGCCCGGGAGCGGATCCGCAGCGGGCTGACGTTCCTCGGCTACGCCGCGCTGTCCGACAGCACCTGGATCGGCGCGTTCGCCTCGCCCGAGGCCGACGAGCTGCTGGCCGCGGAGGGCGCGACCTCCGCCCGCTTCCGCGCCTCCGACGACGACCCGTCCGCGCGGGCCCGGCAGGCGTGGGACCTCGACGGCCTCGGCTCGGCGTACGACGCGTGGCGGTCCTTCGCCCAGCGGCTGCTCGACGACCCGGCCGCCCAGCTCCCCCGGATCGACCGCGCGCCCGAGGACGAGCGGGCGTTCGCGGTCCGGTCCGTGCTCGTGCACGAGTGGCGCAAGTTCCTGTTCACCGACCCGGGGCTGCCCGCCGAGCTGCTCCCCCACGACTGGGCCGGTCACGACGCCGCCCGCTTCTTCGCCGAGGAGGCCGCCCGGCTGCTGCCGGCCGCGTCCCGCTTCGTCGACGCCTGCCTCTCCGAGCCCAGCACCGCCCACCCCGCCCCCGCACCCGACCGACTGGAGCCCGCCCATGACTGACCCCGTGCTGTACGACGTCGCCGACGGCGTCGCGACGATCACGCTGAACCGCCCGGACGCGATGAACAGCCTCGACGTCGCGACCAAGGTGGCGCTGCGCGACGCCGCGCAGGAGGCCGCCCGCGACGACGCCGTCCGGTGCGTGGTGCTCACCGGCAGCGGTCGGGCGTTCTGCGTCGGCCAGGACCTCAAGGAGCACGTCGGGATTCTGAAGGGCGGCGACCAGGACGCGCTGTTCGACACCGTCCCGGAGCACTACAACCCCACCGTCACCGCGATCTCGACGATGGCCAAGCCGGTCGTCGCGGCGGTCAACGGGGTCGCCGCCGGCGCCGGCGCGAGCCTGGCGTTCGCGTGCGACTTCCGGGTGCTGGCCGACACGGCCGGGTTCAACCTGGCGTTCAGCGGCATCGCGCTGTCCTGCGACACCGGCTCCTCGTGGACCCTGCCCCGCCTGGTCGGCCGGGCCAAGGCGATCGAGCTGCTCTACTTCCCCCGCACCATCAAGGCCGACGAGGCCCTCGAGCTCGGGCTGGCCACGACGGTGGTCCCGGCCGACGGGCTGGCCGGTGAGGTGGCCGAGCTGGCCACCCGGCTCGCCGAAGGCCCCACGGCCGCCTACGGCGCGATCCGCCGGTCGGTGCTGCACAGCGCCGGCCACGACCTCGAGTCCTCACTGGCGTTCGAGGCGGAGATGATGGCGCTGACCGGAGCGACGCAGGACCACCACCGGGCCGTGGACGCGTTCGTGGCCAAGCAGAAGCCGCAGTTCTCGGGACGGTAGCCACGTGAGACGACTCGGCGTCACCCTCCTGCTCCTTCTCTCCTGCCTCATCACGGTCCCGGCCGCGCACGCCGCCACCGCCCCGCTCCCGTCGTACCTCACGCTGCCGGGCTCGGTGCGGCAGCTGGTCACCGTCACCAGCGACCGGTGGTCGAACACCCGGGCGACCCTGAACGCCTGGGAGCGCGACGGCTCCGGCTGGCGCCGCGTGCACGGACCCGTCACGGTGCGGCTCGGCTGGAACGGCTGGGTGCGGGCCCGGGAGCGGCGGCAGAACACCGGCACCACGCCCGCGGGGAGGTTCACGATGCCCTACGCGTTCGGCAACCGCGCCGACCCCGGGGCGAAGCTGCGCTACCGGCGGGTCGACGGCGACGACGTGTGGCCCTACGAGCCGCGCGACCCCGCGACGTACAACATCTACCAGCCGTACCGGTCGCGGTCCTCGCACTGGCGCAGCGACTACCGGGAGCGGCTGGCGTCCTACGGCTACGAATACGCCCACGCGGTGGTGCTGGGCTTCAACCTGCCCAGCGGCGTGCACTGGTCGGCGAGCCGGCACCAGTACGTCGCATCGCACCGCGCGGACACCCGGCGCGGCGGCGGGATCTTCCTGCACGTGCAGCGGTCCCGGTACACCGCCGGCTGCGTGGCCGGGCCGCTCCGCGACATCCGGTGGACGGTCCGCTGGCTGGACCCGGCGATGAGCCCGCGGATCGTGATGGGCCCGACGGCCTGGGTGAAGCGCACCCTCTAGCAGCGGGTCAGCGGTGCGCGCCGAGCACGCGCAGCAGCCGGCGCGGCGCGGTGACGGTCATCCGGTGCCGGCTCGGGTGCGCGGCGTACTCCACGGTGACCGCCTGGCCGCCGTGCCGGGCCATGTACCACCCGGTGAACGTGCCGTGGCAGACCCCGCCGCAGACGAGGCTCTTGCGCGGCAGGTCCAGGTAGCGCGCCAGCCGCTGCGCGAACGACCGGGACCGCGCGGTCGAGACGTCGACCCCGTGCAGCGGCTGGTGGAAGCTGACGACCCGGCGGGGCCCGACCTCGTCGAAGAAGGCCATCAGCGCCCGGGTCTCCCGCTCGGAGGCGGCGCGGGGACCGGACTCGTAGCTGCCGTCGAGGTCACGCCAGTGGTGCGGGAAGTTGCGGTTCAGGTCCACGCCGTGGGCGTTCTTGCGGGTGTGCCGCGCCAGCCCGTCCGGGTTCACCACCGGGACCAGCCAGAGGTCGACCCCCGTGACCGGGCGTCCGTCCCGGATGGACGTCAGGATCCGGCGCGGCTGCGGCTCGTTGCCGTGCATGGTCGCCATCGCCACGGCCTTGTTCGGGGACGCGGGGTCGCCCACGCGGTAGGCCACGATCGCCCGGCCCTGCACGCTGCGACCGATCACCTTCGTCTCGACGACGGCGGGCCGGCCCGGGACGGCGTACGACGTGGGCGCGGCGGTCACCGGCGCCGGGGTGGTCAGACCCGCACCGACGAGGGCCAGAGCACCCGTCAGCAGCGGCAGGACACGTCGGAGCACGGGCGTCAGGAGAGCTTGCCGAGGGCCAGGAAGGCGGTGAAGATCACGACCCCGACGAGCAGGCCGACGTGGGCCAGGACGGAGAGGCCGGGGCCCTCGCCCCAGCTGTCGGTGGCCGGCCCCGACGAGTGCTTGCCCTTGGCCGGCATCCAGCGGGCGAGCACGAGCAGCCCCGCGACCACGGTGACCCACCAGAGCACGATGGCGATCCAGCCGAGCACCTCGATCTTGGTCACCAGGAAGGCGACCCACAGCACCAGCGCCGGAACCCCGGCGATCGTGTGCAGGTTGAGGACGCTCATCGGGATCGAGATCCGACCCGCCGCGGCACCGTCCTCGCGGGACAGCCGCACCCGGGTCAGCACGACGACCACGGCCGCCAGCGCGGTCAGCACCCAGGTGATCAGCATCGGAGTCACAGCCCGAGCATGCCCGAACCCGACCGTCCCCTGCACGTTCTACGCCGGGTCGGTCCCCCGTGTCGGCGTCTGGGCCTGTCGTTCCTCCACCAGCTGCCGCATCCGGTCCAGCCCGCGGTCGAGGATCCGCTCCACCCCCGGACGGGCCGCGCGCCAGCCCGCGACGCCCAGCGCCCCGAGGGGTACGTCGAGCACCTCCGCCCACACGAACCGGCTCGCCTGCTCGCCGCGCGCGAGCACCGCGAACTCGCCCTCGCCCCGGACGACCGTGCCCAGGTGCAGCACCTCGCAGCGACCGCCGCCGTCCTCGGAGCGCTCCCACGCGGTGATCGTCATCGGGTCCCAGAAGCCGACCCGGCCGAGACCGGTCCAGGCCCGGAGCCGGCCGCCCACGCCGGCGGCCTCGTCGACGCGCTCGACCCGGGTCTTGGGCACCCACTCCTCCTGGCGCGGCCAGTCGGTCACGTAGTCCCACACCACGGCGGCGGGTGCGGCGACGTCGACCTCGCGCTGGATCCGGATCCTCACGACGTCCGGTCCCGCGGGTCCTCGGGCCTCTCGAGCTCGGCGGCGAGCCGGTCGAGCAGCGCGTCCACCTCGGACATCCGGTAGCCGCGCAGCGCGGTGGAGAACCGCACCCGGCGCAGGTCGTGCGCGGTGAGCGGACCGTCGACGGGGACCCGCGCGTCGGGGCGGTCGTCGAAGGTCTCCGCCATCGAGCCGCCGCGCCCGGCGGCCACGAAGGCGATGCCGCCCATCACGGCCACGATGACGACGGCGAAGAACCAGACCATGGCTCGATCGTACGGAGCGGCGGGTAGGGCCGGGCCCTCAGTCGGGGCGGTCGGGCGACGTCGGCGACTCACCGCCACCGGGGGCGAGGCTGGTGCGGCGACGCTGGGCGTCGACCATCACCTGGACCGCCTCCTCGACATCGTCGGTCACCCGGAACATCTCCAGGTCCCGCTCGGACACCTTGCCGTCGCCCAGCACGGTCGAGCGGATCCACTCGACGAGGCCGGACCAGTACGCCGTGCCGATCAGCACGATCGGGAACGACGTGACCTTCTGGGTCTGCACGAGCGTGAGCGCCTCGAACAGCTCGTCGAAGGTGCCGAACCCACCGGGCAGCACCACGAAGCCCTGGGCGTACTTCACGAACATGGTCTTGCGGGCGAAGAAGTAGCGGAAGTTGAGCCCGCGGTCGACGTACTGGTTGAGCCCCGACTCGAAGGGCAGCTCGATGCCGAGCCCCACCGAGACGCCGCCGACCTCTCCGGCGCCCTTGTTGGCCGCCTCCATGACCCCGGGGCCGCCGCCGGTGATCACCGCGAAGCCGGCCTGCGCGAGCCTGCGCCCGACCTCCTCGGCCGCGGCGTAGGACGGGTCGTCCGGCTTCGTGCGCGCGGACCCGAACACCGAGATCGCCGGGCCGAGCTCGGCCAGCGCCCCGAAGCCCTCGACGAACTCGCTCTGGATCCTGAGCACCCGCCACGGGTCGGTGTGCACCCAGTCGGTCGGCCCGCGCGTGTCGAGCAGCCGCTGGTCGGTGGTGCTGGAGTCGACCTGCTCGCGCCGCATCACCGTGCGGCCGCGGTGCTTCTCCGGGACCTCGCTCATGCCGGGTCCCCCAGCCAGGCCCGCAGCTGCTTCTCGACCGTGGTGATGTGGCCGAGGGGCACGTGCTCGTCCTGCTTGTGCGCGAGGTGCGGGTCGCCCGGGCCGAAGTTCACCGCGGGGATGCCGAGACCGCTGAACCGGGCGACGTCGGTCCAGCCGAACTTGGGGTTGGCCCGGCCGCCGACCGCCTCGATGAACGCCGCGGCCGCCGGGACGGACAGGCCCGGCATCGCCGCCGGGGCGGAGTCGCTGAGCTCGATCTCGAACCCGTCGAACACCTCCCGCATGTGCGCGTAGGCCTCCTCGACGGACCGGTCCGGCGCGAAGCGGTAGTTGACGGAGACGACGCACTCGTCGGGCAGCACGTTGCCGGCGACCCCGCCGGAGATGAACACCGCGTTGAGGCCCTCGTGGTACTCCAGGCCGTCGATGACCGGACGCCGCGGCTCGTAGGCGTTGAGCCGCGCGAGCACCTCGCCGGCGCCGTGGATCGCGTTGACGCCGGTCCAGGACCGGGCCGAGTGCGCCCGCGTGCCGCGGGTGCGTACGTCGACCCGCAGCGTGCCCTGGCAGCCCGCCTCGACGACCGCGTCCGAGGGCTCCATGAGGATCGCGAAGTCGGCCTCGAGCAGCTCGGGGTGACTCTGCGCGAGCAGCTGGAGGCCGTTGCGCTCGGCCTCCACCTCCTCGCACTCGTAGAACAGGTAGGTCACGTCCCGGTTGGTGACCGGCATGGTCGCGGCGATCCGGAGCGCGACCGCGACGCCGCCCTTCATGTCGCAGGACCCGAGGCCGTGCAGCGCGTGCTCGTCGCGGCGGGCGGGCAGGTTCGCGTTCAGCGGCACCGTGTCGATGTGCCCCGCGATCACGACCCGCTCGGCCCGTCCCTGGTGGGTGCGGGCGACGACCGTGCGCCCGAAGCGCTGCACCTCCAGGTGGTCGACCGCCCGCAGGGCCGTCTCGACGGCGTCCGCTATCTCCTGCTCGTTGCCGCTGACCGACTCGATGTTCACGAGGTCCTCGGTCAGCTGCACGGCGTCCACGCCCAGATCAAGTGCCATGGGGCCATCCAACCAGCCGACGTGCCCGTTTTGCGGTGGGTGCCCTTCGGTAGCGTTGTGGGGTGACCGACTCCGCTGCACAGACCGCACCGACCCCTGCGCCCACGGCGGCCTGGGGCTACGGCCTCGCGACGTACGCCGGCACCGAGGGCGAGGGGGGCGTGCTCGACACGTGGTACCCCTCCCCCCGTCTCGGCACCCCCGACGAGGACCTCGAGGCACCGCCGGAGCTGGCCCGGCTGGAGGGCGTCGACGAGGTGCGCGGCGTGCGCCGGCTCCTCGTCCGCACCGTGGTCGACGACCTCCAGGCGCCGCCGGCCAACACCACCGACGCCTGGCTGCGGCTGCACCTGCTCAGCCACCGGTTGGTCGCGCCGCACACGGTCAACCTCGACGGCATCTTCGGCAGGCTCACCAACGTGGTGTGGACCGACCACGGCCCGTGCGCGGTCGAGGACTTCGAGACCACCCGCCTGCGGCTCACCGAGGCGCACGGCCGGGTCACCGTCCTCGGGGTGGACAAGTTCCCGCGGATGACCGACTACGTCCTGCCGACGGGGGTCCGGATCGCCGACGCCGACCGGGTCCGCCTGGGCGCGCACCTCGCGGAGGGCACGACGGTGATGCACGAGGGCTTCGTCAACTACAACGCCGGCACGCTCGGCGCCTCCATGGTCGAGGGCCGCATCAGCGCCGGCGTCGTCGTCGGGGACGGCTCCGACGTCGGCGGCGGGGCCTCGATCATGGGCACCCTGTCCGGCGGCGGCAAGGCGGTCATCTCGGTCGGCCGGCGCTGCCTGATCGGCGCCAACGCCGGCATCGGCATCTCCCTGGGCGACGACTGCGTCGTCGAGGCCGGCTGCTACGTCACGGCCGGCACCAAGGTGGCCGTGCGCGACGGCTCCTCCGCCGAGCCGAAGGTGGTCAAGGCCAGCGAGCTCTCGGGGGCCAGCAACGTGCTGTTCCGCCGCAACTCCACCACCGGGGCCGTGGAGGCCGTGCCGTGGGGCGGCGAGGGCATCGAGCTGAACGCAGACCTGCATGCCAACTAGGCGAAGACAGCCGAGTCGCCTGGGTCGCACCGCTCTCGTCCTGCTGGCCTGCCTGGCCGTGGTGGCCGGGGTGTTCGTGCTGTTCGACCGGGGCGTCGGCCCGCTGCCCAACCCCGAGGGCTGCCAGGCCCGGGTGGGCGGCGTCGTCGTGGACCTCTCGACCGAGCAGGCGGAGAACGCCACGACGATCGTCGCGGTCGCCGTACGCCGCGGGCTGCCGGCGCGCGCGGCCTCGATCGCGCTGGCCACGGCCTACCAGGAGAGCAAGCTGCGCAACCTCGACCACGGCGACCGCGACTCGCTGGGGCTGTTCCAGCAGCGTCCGTCGCAGGGCTGGGGCACCGCCAAGCAGATCCAGGACCCGTACCACGCGGTGAACGCCTTCTACGACGCGCTGGTGAAGGTCGACGGCTACCAGACCATGCGGGTCACCGAGGCGGCCCAGAAGGTGCAGCGGTCCGGGTTCCCCGAGGCCTACGCGGACCACGAGGCGGACGGTCGCGCGCTCGCCTCGGCACTGACCGGCTACAGCCGCGCGCGGTTCAGCTGCGTGGTGAACTCACCCTCGGGCCTGCACCGGCAGAAGACCGGCGCGGACGGGCTCACGCCGCGCGCCGAGACCGTGCGGGCCGACCTGCACAAGGCGTTCGGCGACCTGCCGCTCGGCGGCTTCGCGCCCGGCGGCGTCACCACCGGGCACATGAAGGGCTCCGCGCACTACGACGGCCGGGCGGTCGACGTGTTCGTCCGCCCGGTGAACGCCGCCAACAAGCGGACCGGCTGGGCGATCGCGTCGTACCTCGTCGCGCACGCGTCCCGGCTGGACATCGAGCACGTCATCTTCGACAAGCGGATCTGGACCACCGGGAGCCGTTCGGACCGGGGCTGGCGGGTCTACGACCCCGGCAACGCGCCCGGTGACCGCAAGGTGCTCGAGCACCGCGACCACGTGCACGTCGACGTTGCCGCGGGGTCCTGACGGTCGCCCGCGATCTGACAAAACGGGCATATAGCCCGTTCGGGCCATGTGGCGGCCGTTCGGCCATCCGGACACGGGCCGGGAGGCCGATGCCGCGACCTGGCACCGACCGCCAGGATGGGACACAGCCTGGGTGGCGGGGCGCCCCCAGCCAATTGGGAGGGGTGGGGGCACCCCTCCCCAGGGGGGTTCAGATGTACAGCGACTCGGTCCTCTACACGATCGGAACGGCTCTCAACCGTGCCCACGACAACAACGTCGCCGTGCAGATCCTCGTCGAGGGGCAGTGGCTCGCGGGCCGCGTCGCCGCGGTCGACGGCCACGGCGTGGTCCTGCACTCCGACGACGCCGAGCACGCCGTGATCCGGATGGGCAGCGTCTCCGCGGTGCGCGTCTTCGCCGCCGCTCCGTCCCGCACCCCGATCGGCGGCATGAGCGCCGTCCCGATGCCGTCGGGCTACGAGCAGTCCCGCTGAACCGCTGAGCAAGGCTCAGGACAGTCGAGCGCAGGCCGCCTCGACCCGCTCGTCGGTGGCCGTGAACGCCACCCGCACGTGCTGCGCCCCCGCCGGGCCGTAGAACTCGCCCGGCGCGACCAGGATGCCGCGGTCCGCGAGCCAGGACACCGTGTCCCAGCAGGGCTCCCCGCGGGTCGCCCACAGGTACAGCGACGCCTCGGAGTGGTCGATCCGGAAGCCGGCACCCTCGAGCGCGGTCTTGAGCAGGCCCCGGCGCCGGGCGTAGCGGGCGTGCTGCTCCACGACGTGCTCGTCGTCGTCCAGGGCGTCGCGCATCGCGACCTGCTGCGGCCCGGGCAGCATCAGCCCGAGGTTCTTGCGTACGGCGAGCAGCTCGTGCACCACGTCCCGGTCACCGGCCACGAACCCGATCCGGTGGCCGGCCATGTTGGAGCGCTTGGACAGCGAGTGCACCGCGAGGATCCCCGTGTGGTCGCCGTCGCAGACGTCCGGGTGCAGCACCGAGACCGGCGTGGTCTCCCAGGCGCACTCGACGTAGCACTCGTCGGAGACCAGCAGCGCGCCGCGCTCGCGGCACCAGGCCACCACCTTGCGGAGGTGCTCGACGGGCAGCACGCGTCCGGTGGGGTTGGACGGGGAGTTCACCCAGACCAGGGCCACCCGCTCCGGGCCGACGGAGGTGAGCGCGTCGGTCGCCCGAGTGCGGGTGCCGGCCAGACGCGCGCCGACCTCGTAGGTCGGGTACGCCAGGGCGGGGTAC
>Ga0308173_10002098_pt1 | contig 10490 bp, 7 predicted proteins | sample PhyPR1_FD_203716 | JGI IMG/M metagenome (GOLD analysis project Ga0308173, IMG submission 203716) | Soil microbial communities from UC Gill Tract Community Farm, Albany, California, United States - DLSLS.P.R1 | ecosystem: Environmental > Terrestrial > Soil > Agricultural land | place: USA... | reverse complement strand
GCGTTTTTTTTTGCACGCGCGTGCGACGGCGGCAGCCGCGGCCCGCCCATGTGCGCGATGCGGGCGCCGAATGACAACGCGACCGGTAAATCGTGCCAGCGCGCTCTGCGCGCCGCGTGTCGCAGCGACGACGGTCCCTCTGGCACGCGTCGGGCGCGCCCGGCAGCACGGAATTTGCAGGGTCGAGGGCGACGGCTTGCGTTGCCGTGTCGTCACGGCAGCGGTACGTCCACTACCCAAGGAGATCGTCATGCAAGCACCACTGCGCAAGACTGCGCTGTCCGTCGCCCTGCTGTCGGTGGGGCTCGCGATGAGCGCGATGGCACAGAACACCGGTTCGCAAGGCACGACCGCCGGTGGCACCAGCGGCAGCAGCGCCGGGGCCACCAGCGGCTCGACCAGCGGCTCGAGCACGAACGGCGCGACGTCGCGCGGCGCCACCAGCCGGTCGGCCGGCGCATCGTCGTCGAGCGACAGCCTTTCCCACGGCGACCGCAAGTTCATCGAGGAGGCGGCGCGCGGCGGCATGGCCGAGGTGCAGCTCGGCCAGCTGGCGGCCCAGAAGGCCCAGAGCAGCGAAGTGAAGCAGTTCGGCCAGAAGATGGTCGACGACCACGGCAAGGCGAACGACCAGCTGAAGTCGATCGCGAGCAGCAAGAACGTCACGCTGCCGACCGACCTCGACCACGCGCACAAGCGCGACTACGACCGGCTGTCGAAGCTGTCCGGCGCCGAGTTCGATCGCGAGTACATGAAGCACATGGTGTCCGACCACAAGAAGGACGTGAGCGACTTCCGCAAGGAAGCGAAGTCGGCCAAGGATTCGGAGGTCAAGAGCTTCGCGAGCTCCACGCTGCCGACGCTCGAGCAGCACCTGCAGATGGCGCAGCAGGCGGATGCGACGGTGCGCAGCGCGAGCCGCGGCTCGAACACCGCGCGGACGAGCGCCGGCGCGTCGTCGAACATGGGCAGCGGCACGTCGGGGTCGACGTCGGGCACGTCCGGCACGTCGTCCGGCGCGTCCGGCTCGACGTCGGGAACGTCGGGCATGTCGTCGGGCACGTCAGGGTCGACCTCCGGCACGTCGGGCTCGACCTCCGGCACGTCGGGCACGTCCGGCACCTCGTCCACCCCCCGGTCGGGCTCGGCGACGGCCGGCACGAGCAGCGGCAGCGGCACCGCGGGCAAGTAACGCAGTCCGTCCCGAGCGAGGCGGCGTCCGGGTCCCGGGCGCCGCCTTTTTCACGCCCCGGCGGGAGCGACGTCAGCCCGCCGGCGAGCGTGCCGGGCGCCGATAGGCGGCCAGGAACGAGGCGTCGGGCAGCACGTCGCCGCCGATCTCCGCCGGCAGCGTGCCGCGCCAGGTGCGCGTGAACAGCGCGTCGAGCCGCGCGGCGATGTCGATGCCGTCGTGCGCCCAACCGCGGTCGGTCGGCACCGCGCGCCGCAGGTTGTTCGCGACGAACAGCACGCCGTCGTCGCGCAGCGCCGCGTGGAGGCGCGCCAGGTCGGGCTCGGGTCGCGCCACGTGCTGGAGCACCCACACCGAGATGGCGAGCTCGACGCGCAGGCCGCGTCCGATCATGAGGTCGAGCATCGGCGGCGCGAGCGCGGCGAAGCGCGGCGAGCCGACGTAGCCGGGCGCCAGCTGACGCATGCTGGTCGACAGGTCGACGCCGATGACGAAGCAGCCGGTCGCCTCGATCAGCCCACGCGACATGCGCCCGAGCCCGCACCCGAAATCGAGCACGGCGCTCCTGTCGTCGAGAGGGCAGTGCTCGAGGATGCGCTCGACCATCCACGGCGTCTCGCGCGCCCAGCGCTCGTCGGTGGTCGTGCCCGCTTCCGGGGTGAGGATGATGCGGCGCGCCTCGTCGACGTCGCGCACGTCGAAGACGCTCGGCAGGTAGTTCGCCGCCGCGGGGTTCGTCTCGCTCATCGCCGCAGTCTAGCGTGGCGCGAGCGGCAGCGTCGCGATCACCTGGTCGGGCGCGTCGGGGTCGTCGCTCAGGGCGAAGCCGAGCGCGCGCACGAACGCGACCATCGCCACGTTCGTGCGCAGCACCGCGCCGCCGAGGCGCGCGAAGCCGCGCGTCGTCGCGACGTCCACCAGTCGCTCGATGAGCACGCGCGCAACGCCACGCTTCTGCCACTCGTCCGCCACGACGACCGCGAACTCGGCCGACTCGCCGTCGGGGTTCGCGACGTACCGCGCGACGCCGACGAACACCGGATGGCCGTGCGGATGCGCGACGTCGGCGACCGCGACGAGCGCCATCTCGCGGTCGTAGTCGACCTGCGTGAAGCGCGCGAGCATCGACGGCGTCAGCTCGTTGAGCTGGTAGAAGAACCGGAAGTACCGCGACTGCGGCGACAGGCCCTCGACGAACTCGCGCTCGAGCTCGCCATCCTCCGGACGGATCGGCCGCACGGTGACGACGCGGCCGTCGCGCAGCGTCGCGGCGGCGATCAGGTTCGCCGGATACGGGTGGATGGCCATGTGGCGGTAGGCGACGTCCGCGTGCCGCGCCGGGTCGACGCGCGCCCGTGCCTCGCCGACGATCACCCGTCCTTCGACCAGCGCGATCCGCGACAGCGCGAGCTCGGTGAGCCACGGCAGCGCGCCGACCAGCGTCGACACGCGCAGCAGCAGGCGCACCAGCGCGTCGTCGACGGTGGCGCGCGCCGCCGCGGTGGTGCCCGACAGCCCGACGCGCCCGCGCGCCTCGGCCACGAGGTCTTCCGCGAGCCTGCGCGACAGCGGCGGCAGCATCACCGCGACGCGATCGTCGTGCAGGCGTCCGCTCGACCCGAGCAGCACCACGGGACCGAACTTCGGATCGGTCGCGACGCCGATCACGATGTCGGTGTCGTACCCGCGCACGAGCTTCTCGACGACCACGCGCGGCCGCTCGCCGCCTTGCGCCGAACGCCCGGCGTCGAGCTCGCGCCACGCGGCGCCGAGCGCAGCGCGCGTGCGAACGGTCCGCGTCCACGGGTCGGCGCCGTGCGCCGCGCGCAGCGCGAGCGGAAAGCGCAGGCGGCCGGCAGCCGCCTCGAGCTCCGCCTGGCTGGTCGCGATCGCGCAGGGCGTCATCGCGATCCCGAAGGCTGCGAGGAGCGCGCCGATCTCGTCGCGCGCGAGCACGCCTCGCCCGGCCTCGGCGAGGCGCACGCGCAATGCCTCCGCGGCGCCGAGGTCGAGCGGCTCGGGCTCCGGCTGCAGCGGCGGCATCTCGAGCAGCCACGCCTGGTTGCGGCGGTACGCCGCGAGGAACGAGAACGCATCGACCGCGTTCTCGGGCGTGTAGAAGTTGACGACGCCGCCCCAGTCGAGCGCGCCCTGAACCTCGTCCCGCGCCAGCGCGCCGAGCCACGCGCCGAGCACGGGCTTCGTGGAGCCGCGCGCGATCACCGCAACCTCGCGTGCGGCATCGAGCGCGGGCATCGAGGGCCGCGCGACGTGCAGCGCGAGCACCGCGTCGACGCCCGCATCCTCGAGGCACAAGGACACCGCCTCGGCCATGCGCACGGGCACCGCGTCGCCGCGCAGGTCCACCGGGTTCGCGCGCGCGCTCTCGTCGGGCAGCAGCCGGTCGAGCGCGGCGATGGTGGCCGGTGCGAAGCGCGCGAGCTCGACGCCGCGCACGACCACGCTGTCGGCGGCGAGCAGCGCAGGCCCGCGTCCGTTCGACACGATCGCGAGGCGATCGCTGCGCGGTATGCGGCCGGTGGCGAGGATGCGCGCCGCCGCGAACAGCTGCGTGTAGCTCTGCACGCGCACCGCACCGGCGCGCCGGAGCGCGGCGTCGTAGACCGCGTCGCCGCTGGGGTGGCGCGACGGCTCCGCCGAGCGACCGGCCTTGAGCACGATCACCGGCTTGGTCCGCGCCGCGCTGCGCAGCGCCGACATGAACGCGCGCGCGTCGCCGATCTCCTCGAGATAGAGCAGGATGCCGTCGGTGTGCGGGTCGACCACCAGGCCGTCGAGCAGCTCGCCGACGCCGACGCCGAGCCCGGTTCCGAGCGAGATGACGGTCGAGAAGCCGATGCGCTGCGGCGCGGCGAAGTCGAGGAGCGCGGTCGCCACCGCGCCCGACTGCGTCACCAGCGCAAGCCGTCCCGCTCGTGCGGTCGGCGCGCAGAACGTCGCGTCGAGCCCGATGTCGGTGCGGATCACGCCGAACGCGCCGGCGCCGACGAGGCAGATGCGTTGCCGGCGCGCGGCCTCGCGGACGTCGCGTGCCCACGCCTCGCCCGCGCGCCCCGCCGGTGCCGACGTCATCACCACGGCAGCGGCGAGCCCGACGGCGGCGCCGTCCTCGAGCACGCCCGCCACGGCGACCGCCGGCGTCGCGATGACGGCGAGCTCGACCGGCGCGCCGATCGCCGACAGCTTCGGCATCGCCGGATGGCCGAGCACCGTCGCGTGCCGTGGATTGACCGCGTGGAGTGCGCCCTTGAAGCCCCCGGCGAGAAGGTTCTCGAACGCCGTGCGGCCGACCGAACCCGGTCGCTCGGACGCGCCGACCATCGCGACCGACGTGGGCGAGAGCAGCGGGCGCAGGTAGTGCTGCATGGGCGCGAAACCGTGGCGGGAGCGAGCGGATCGGACCTTCGACGCGGTCCGGACGGTTCGCGATTCTAGCCTCGTCGCACGCCCCGGGACGGACGGTGCGCGCGAGGTCGCCCCTATAATGGCCACTGACGTGCGCACGTTGCCCGCGTCCGGACGTTGTCTCGTTGCGCGAACGCACGGGCCCGTAGCTCAGTCGGTCAGAGCAGACGACTCATAATCGTTTGGTCGCTGGTTCGAACCCAGCCGGGCCCACCCAGCAAGCGCGTTCGTCCGCGCGGCCCATCGATCCGCCCCGATCGGCGCGGCCCCGTGCGCCCGTGCCCCGACGCGCGTCGAATTGGTTATCCTTCCGCGGCCCGGTGCCCGAAGCGTCACGGCCGACGTTCGAGGCCGGTGCCACGAAGCGACAGGAGACGCGTGCTGAAGCTCGGCCATTTCGCCGCCGCGATCGCAACGGCGGTCGGCGTCGCGGCATCGCTCGCCGGCTGCTCGAGCGACAAGCCGGCCGGATACCAGGGATACGTCGAGGGCGAGTATGCGTACGTCGCCTCGCCGTCCGCGGGACGGCTGACCCGGCTCTTCGTGCAGCGGGGCCAGTGCGTCGAGCCCGATGCGCAACTGTACGAGCTCGACTCCGAGCTCGAGGCCGCCGCCGTGCAGCAGGCGCAGGAGCAGCTGGCCGCCGCGCAGGCGCAGCTCGCGGACCTCGGGACGGGCAAGCGCAATCCCGAGCTCGCCGTCGTCGAGGCGCAGCTTGCGCAGGCCAGGGCCGCGGAAGAGCAGGCGACCCGGCAACTGCAGCGCGACGAGGCCCAGCTGGCCGCCGGCGGCATTGCGCGTGCGCAGGTCGACGATTCGCGCGCCAATCACGCGATCAAGTCCGACCGCGTGCGCGAGCTCTCCGAGCAGCTGCAGGTGTCGCGGCTGCCGGCGCGCAGCGACCAGATCCGCGCGCAGAGCGCGCAGGTGGCGGCGGCCCGCGCCGCCGTGCGGCAGTCCACCTGGCGGCTCGGTCAGACGCGCGGCACCGCGACGCTGGGTGGCCTCGTGTCCGACACGCTCTACCGCGAGGGCGAGTGGGTGCCGGCCGGCAGCCCGGTCATCCGCCTGCTCCCCCCGAAGAACGTGAAGGTGCGCTTCTTCGTGCCGGAATCCGTCGCGGGCCGCCTCAGGACGGGAACGGCGGTCACGCTGCAGTGCGACGGATGCGGCGCCCCCATCGCGGCGCAGGTCAGCTACATCGCCGACCAGCCCGAGTACACGCCGCCGATCATCTACAGCAACGAGACGCGCGCGAAGCTCGTCTACATGGTCGAGGCGCGCCCCGCGATCGCGGACGCGATGCGGCTGCGCCCCGGCCAGCCGGTCAGCGTCGCACTGCAATGACCGCCGCGCGGTCGGAGTCGCCCGCGATCGATGTCCGCGGCCTCAACAAGAGCTTCGGCGACAAGCACGTCGTCAACGACCTGTCGCTCCTCGTGAAGCGCGGCGAGATCTTCGGGTTCCTCGGTCCGAACGGCAGCGGCAAGACGACGTCGATCCGGCTGATGTGCGGCCTCCTCACGCCGGACTCGGGGTCGGGCACGTGCCTCGGCTACGACATCCGCAGGCAGACGGGCGAGATCAAGCGTCACGTCGGCTACATGACCCAGCGCTTCTCCTTCTGGGAAGACCTGTCGATCCGCGAGAACCTCGACTTCATCGCGCGCATCTTCGAGATGCGCGATCGACGTGAAGCGGTCGATCGCGCCATCGAGGGACTCGGCCTCGCGGCGCGCGCGGAGCAGCTCGCCGGCTCCCTGTCCGGCGGCTGGAAGCAGCGGCTCGCGCTGGCCGCCTGCATGCTCCACCAGCCGGAGCTGCTGTTGCTGGACGAGCCGACGGCGGGCGTCGATCCGAGTGCGCGGCGCGATTTCTGGCAGGAGCTGCACGAGCTCGCCGCGCGCGGCATCTCGATCCTCGTGAGCACGCACTACATGGACGAGGCCGAGCGCTGCCACAAGCTCGCCTACATCGCGTACGGCCGGCTCATCGCGCAAGGCACGGCGCAGGACATCGTCGCGGCCCAGCACCTCACCACCTGGTCGATCGCGGGCGGCGACACGTGGGGCCTCGCCACGCGCCTGAAGGGGCAGCCTGGCATCGAGCAGATCGCCGCGTTCGGCTCGGTGCTGCACGTCACGGGCCGCGACGGCCCGACGCTGGAAGCGACGATCCGGCGCGCGACGGCGGGAACGGGCGCCGTCGCCGAGCCCGCCGAGACGGGCCTCGAGGACGTGTTCATCCACCTGATGGGCCAGGCGCCCGACAATTTCCAGCGTCCCCGATGATCGGCTTCTCGTTCACCCGCTGGTGGGCGATCGTCTGCAAGGAGTTCCTGCAGCTCAAGCGCGACCGCGTGACGTTCGGCATGATCGTCGGCATTCCGATCGTGCAGCTCGTCCTGTTCGGGTACGCGATCAACACCGATCCGAGGCACCTGCCGACCGCGGTGGTCTCGGCCGACCAGAGCGAATTCACCCGCAGCTACATCGCGGCGATGAAGACCACCGGGTATTTCGCCTTCACCCTCGAACTGCCCGACGAGGACGCCGCACGGGCGGCGCTGGCGCGCGGCGACGTGCAGTTCGTCGTCAGCATCCCCGCGGACTTCACGCGCAAGCTCGTTCGTGGCGAGCGGCCGGCGTTGCTGCTCGAGGTCGACGCGACGGACCCCGTGGCGGCGGGTGCGGCGGTCGGCTCGGCGCAGGCGCTGGTGACGTCGGTCGCGCTGAAGGACATGAAGGGCGCGCTGGCGACGCTGGTACCCGGACCGCCGCCGTTCGAGGTCCGCGTCCACAAGCTCTACAACCCCGAAGGCCTCACGCAATTCAACATCGTGCCGGGCCTGATGGGCATCGTGCTGACCATGACCATGGTGCTGATGACCGGGCTCGCGATCACGCGCGAGCGCGAGCGCGGCACGATGGAGAACCTGCTGGCGACTCCGACCCGGCCGGTCGAGGTGATGACGGGCAAGATCGTGCCCTACGTCTTCATCGGGCTGCTCCAGGCGACCATCATCGTGCTCGCGGCGGTCTACATGTTCGGCGTGCCGTTCGTGGGAAGCGTGCTCGTCCTCTACGCGGTCGCGCTGCTTTTCATCGCGGCCACCCTCACGGTCGGCATCACGTTCTCGTCGCTTGCGCAGAACCAGCTGCAGGCGATGCAGCTGACGGTGTTCTACTTCCTGCCGAGCATCCTGCTGTCGGGCTTCATGTTCCCGTTTCGCGGCATGCCGGAATGGGCGCAGGTGATCGGGCACGCGCTTCCCGCGACCTACTTCATGCACGCGGCGCGCGGCATCCTGCTGAAGGGCGCCGGCTGGGTCGAGCTGTGGCCGGACCTCTGGCCGATGATGGTGTTCACCGTCGTGCTGATGGTCGTCGCGCTGTCCTTCTACCGCAAGACGCTGGACTGATCCGTGAAGCGCGCGCTTGCCGCATTGACGATCGCCTCGCTCGCGGCGTGCAGCTTCGAGCCGCTTCGCGCGCCCCGCGTCGAGGTTCCGGAGCGCTACACCGCGGCGCCGACGCTCACCGGGACGGCGTCCGCGAACGTGCCCGGCGGCGACGAACAGCGCTTCGTCGCCGGCAAGGACATCCCGGCCGACTGGTGGACGCTGTTCCGCTCGCCCGCGCTCGACCGCCTCGTGCGCGATGCGCTGGCGGACAGCCCGTCGATCGCCAAGGTCGCCGCACGGCTTCGACAGGCGGAGGAGGACCTGGGCGCGCGCTCAGGCGCGACGCGGTGGCCGAAGGTCGACGGCCGATTCTCCGCCAACCGCGTCGACGCGGACGCCGACGCGCTCGGCACGCCGGCGCTGTCGTCGGCCCTGCCCCTGAATCTGCTGCTGGCGTCGGTCAGCGTGTCGTACACGTTCGACTTCTTCGGTGCGACGCGCAACGAGCTCGACGCGTTGCGCGCGGAGATCGATTTCGAGCGTTACCAGCTCGAGGGCGCCCGCCTGACGCTCGCGGCGAACGTCGTGACGGCGGCGATCCGCGAGGCTTCGTTGCGCGAGCAGATCGCCGTCACCGAGGAGCTCGCCGACGTGCAGGCGCGGCAGCTTCGCATCGTCGAGCGGCTGGAGCAGCTCGGCACGGCCGCGCTCACCGACGTCGTCGAGAAGCGGGGCGAGCTTGCCGACACGCGTGCGTCGCTGCCCGCGCTCCAGCTGTCGCTCGACCAGGTGCGCCACCGCCTCGCGGTGTACACCGGGCACGCGCCGGGCTCCGACCGTCTGCCGCAATTCCGCCTGTCCGACATCGCATTGCCGGTGGAGCTGCCGCTCGGCGTTCCCTCCGAGCTTGCCCGCCGGCGGCCCGACATTCGCGCCGCGGAGGCGCTCCTCCAGCAGGCCGGCGCGAAAGTCGGCATTGCGACCGCGAACTTCTACCCGCGCATCTCGCTCTCCGCGCAGGGCGGCTCGCTGGCGGCGAATGGGGCAGCGCTGCTGTCGGGCAGCGGCGCGTTCTACCTGCTCGGGGCCTCGCTGGCGCAGCCGATCTTCCACGGGCAGGAGCTGCAGGCCCGGCGCCGCGCGGCGGTTGCCGCGTACGAGCAGGCAGCCGCCGCCTACGAGGAGACGGTTCTGCTGGGCTTCGGGAACGTGGCGGACACGCTCCGGGCCCTCGCGGCGGACGCCGCGAGGCTGCAGGAGCGCGCCGCCGCCTCGGCGCACGCACGAGGCTCGTACGAGATCGCGTCGCGTCGCTACGCCGCCGGCGGCGTCAGCCTGCTCAACCTGCTGGACGGCGAGCGTCGCGTCCACGCCGCAGACATCCTGCGGATCCAGGCCGCCGCCGATCGGTACGCGGATTCGGCGGCGCTGCTGCAGGCGCTGGGCGGCGGCTGGTGGACCGACGAGGGCACGGCGACGGCGCCACCCCGGGGGCCGTAACGCCAGTCCCCCGCACGGGGCCGTTGCAGAGGCCGCGGGTTGCCGCCACAATGGCCGGCAACGACGCCCATACCGCGCGTGTCCTGCGCCGCGGAGGTCGGCCGTCGATCGATTGTGACGACCGGGAGACGAGCCATGCGTTCGGCGATTCTCGAGGATCTTCACGACATGGCCGCCGCACTCGCGCGCGCGGTCGACCGTGCGAACGTCCGCATCAAGACCCGCTGCGACGATCCCGCCACGGAGCGGCTCGTCCGACGTTGCCTGGTCCTGCAGCGGACGTTCGAGAGGCTCGCAAGGACCGTTCCGGCGAGCCACCCGGATCACGAGGCGATCGCCCGGGCCCGGGAGATCTACCGCCTCGCCGTCCAACGCCTGCTGGCGAGCGCACGCGTCGCGCGCAACCCGTCGCACGGCGGCGACGGGTTCGTGACACTGCCTGCGCTCGATCGCGCGCCGCACGAGCGTCCGCGCTGGGAATCCAGCGAGATCGGCCGTCACGCGCGCGACAGGCGAGCCGGCGCGCTCGAGCACGACTCGCGGCAGGGGGATCGGCCACGCGCGCCGCTCACCGGTGGCGGCCACGTCGCGGGCGCGCTGGAAGGCCTCGCCGTCCACGCGGGCGCCGCCGCGGCACGGCCGAAATGGCGAAGCGGGTCGGCGGGGCGCGACTCGTCGCGCGCCGCGTGGTCGGCGCGTCGCACGCCTGCGCGCCGGCAGGCCGGCCACGCCGAAGTTCGCGATGCCCGTCGCGCGCCCGCGGACGGCATGATCGCCCGCCCCGTCGCGCTCGACGACGTCGTCGCCATGGCCGGCCCCGTGGCGCACGACGAGTTCATCGCCATGGCCGCCGACGCCGTGCGCCAATCGCGGCTGCGCCTCGAGTCGCTCCGAGGCGCCGCCGACCACACGCGCGAGACCGCGCGCCGGACGGCAGCGCTGGTGGACGAAACGGCGCGCATACTGAAC
>Ga0308173_10002097_pt1 | contig 10492 bp, 10 predicted proteins | sample PhyPR1_FD_203716 | JGI IMG/M metagenome (GOLD analysis project Ga0308173, IMG submission 203716) | Soil microbial communities from UC Gill Tract Community Farm, Albany, California, United States - DLSLS.P.R1 | ecosystem: Environmental > Terrestrial > Soil > Agricultural land | place: USA... | reverse complement strand
TTTTAGCCTGCAAAAAGGCGAACCTGCTGAATCGGAGTTGGCAAACCGCAAAGGTGAACTATGGCCGCAGGACAACCTGTTCACCTTTACCGATGAATTGAAGGATTTTGGAGACACCGCAGCGTTAATTGCCAATCTTGATTTGGTAATCAGCGTAGATACTGCGACAGCACATCTGGCCGGCGCATTGGGCAAGCCGGTATGGATTCTGAATCGCTATGAAACATGCTGGCGTTGGCTTTTGGACCGCAATGATAGCCCTTGGTATCCCACAGCGACGCTCTATCGGCAGCCAAGCATGGGCGAATGGGATACCGTGATTGAACGGGTCAACACCGACTTGATCAGGATGGTCAAACAGGACCGCTGATTTCGATTCGCCTCGATGCAACAGGTCTTGATAGCCTGCGCTGCGCTGGCTTCATTTCTTGAATGGCATTTCGTTGCGAATATTTTTACCGGTTTTTCCTTAACTCGCATTGTAGTCAGCGGTAACCCATCCGGGCGGACATGTGCAGGCAGGATCAACGGCCACGGTGCTTCCCTCACCGCACGCCTGCTCCCCGCTTGCCCAAAACATTTCAGCGGCGAAAGCCCGTACGACTTCACGCAAACAAGCATCAAAAGTCCGCGCTGACTACTCGACAGCTACGACCCACGCAAAACTCCACGCCGAAAACCTTGTCAAACTTGCATCTTATCAAGTTTTTGAGGAATTTCCGTGGACAAGCACACGCGCGAGCGCCGTGGCTGGTTGTGGTCGATTGCCGGCATGGGGTGGCATGCGATCAAGGTCGTTACCGTTGCAGGTATTGCCGTGGCGCTGCTGCTGGCAGGGCTGGTGTATGTGACCGTCCAGGAAACGCCCCAGGTGGACCGGCTGCAGACCGTGCGCGCGGTGCAGCCCAGCGTGGTTCTGGCCGCCGATGGCAGTGAACTGACCACGCTGCGCACCGTGCAGCGTGAATGGCTGCCGCTGGAAAAGATATCGCCGCAGGTGATCCATGCGCTGATCGATACCGAGGACCGGCGCTTTTACCAGCATCGCGGATTCGATATCAGGCGCACCCTGTCGGCGGCGCTGCATACCGCCAACGGCGAGACCCAGGGCGGGTCCACCATTACCCAGCAGCTGGTGCGCAACCTGCACCCGGAAGAGATCGGCCGCGCCCGCACCGTGAGCCGCAAGCTACGTGAAATCATTACCGCGGTGCGCATCGAACAGCGCTACAGCAAGGACGAGATCCTCGAAACCTATCTCAACACCGTGCCCTTCCTGTACAACGTGTATGGCATTGAAATGGCCGCGCGCACCTACTTCGGCAAGTCCGCCAGCGAACTCGGCGCGCTGGAAGCAGCCACCCTGGTCGGCATGCTCAAGGGCACCCATTACTACAATCCGGTCGTGAACCCGGAACGCGCGAAGGCACGCCGCAACGTGGTGCTGACGCAGATGGTGCGCGGCGGCCACCTGGCGCAAGCCGATTTCGACCGGCTCGGCGGCGAGCCGCTGCAACTGCGCTTCCAGCGCCAGGCCGAGCCGACCGGCAGCGCCACCCATTTCACCGAGTACGTGCGCAAGTGGCTGGTGGACTGGGCCGACCGCAATCACCATGACCTCGGCGCCGACGGCCTGGTGATCCAGACCACGCTGGACCCGAAGCTGCAGGCACTGGCGGCGCAGGCGGTGGAACGCCAGGCGCAGGTGCTGCAGGCGGTGGCGGACGTGGAATGGAGCCAGCCGTCCGGCAAGCTGCTGTCGAAGACCCCGGCCGCCTATGAAAAACTGCAGGGCAAGGTGGTGCCGTTCAAGCATTTCTGGACCGAGCGCGCGGACCTGCTCGACGCCTTCCTGCGCGAGACACCGGAATTCCGGCGCGCAGTGGCCGCCGAAGGTGAGGCGGCGGTGCTGCGCCGGCTCAAGCGCGATCCGGACTTCATCGCCCGGCTGCAGCAGGCCAAGACCCGGCTCGAGGCCGGCTTCGTCGCACTCGACCCGGACAGCGGCGAGGTGCGGGCCTGGGTCGGCAGCCGCGATTTCCAGCGCGACCAGTACGACCATGTGGCGCAGGCCGAACGCCAGCCTGGTTCCACCTTCAAGCCCTTCGTCTATGGTGCGGCGCTGGAAGCCGGCCTGGCGCCGGAGCGCATGTATGCCGATGGCCCGGTGGAGATCCGGCTTGGCGACGGCCGTGTCTGGCGTCCCGGCGACATGGGCGGCGCCAGCGGCCGCATGATGAGCCTGCGCGATGGCCTGGTGTATTCGAAAAATACGATCACCGCGCAGGTAATGCAGGATGTCGGCGTCAGGGAGATTGTCGACCTAGCCCAGGCGGCCGGCGTGCGCCGCAGCAAGCTTGACGCGGTGCCGTCGCTGGCGCTGGGCACCAGCCCGGTGACGCTGCTGGAAATGGCCACCTCGTATGGCACGATTGCCCGCGGCGGCCTGTATCAGGAACCGATCTTCATCCGGCGCATCAGCGACCGCAATGGCCGGGTGCTGGCCGAATTCAGCCGCGCGCCGGTACGGGTGATCAGCGAGCATACCGCCGTCGAACTGATCGACATGATGCGCGGCGTGATCAGCCGCGGCACCGGCACCGCGATGAAGACCCAGTTCAAGATCAGCGCCGACATCGCCGGCAAGACCGGCACCACGCAGAACAACACGGATGGCTGGTTCATGCTGATGCATCCGACGCTGGTGATGGGCGCCTGGGTAGGCTTCAACGATGCCCGCGTCACCATGCGCAGCGATTACTGGGGGCAGGGCGGCCACAATGCGCTGCTGCTGGTGGGCGACTTCTTCCGGGAAACGATGCAGGCGGGGATGCTGGACGCGAAGGCCGCTTTCCCGCGTCCGGAGCGGCCGCCGGTGATGGTGTCGGCGCCGCTGCCCTACGGCATGGATGCGCAGGGTGAAATCACCGGCGCCGACAGCCAGCGCCCGGCGCCGCCTGCCACGACCATGGCCGGTATCGTGGTGCGCCGTTATGCCGGCGGCGGCGTCTGGATCGGCGACAGCCAGGCAGCAGCCCAGGCCGACAGCATGGCGCCGGCGAAAACCGAGGAAGAACTGAGCGGCGTGATGAGCGGCATGGGGCGTGATCCGGCCAGCGGCGCCCGGATGGCGGCGCGCAGCGCGGTGGACTATGGCAACCGCAAGCCGGTCACCAGCGCTGGAACATCGGGCGGCGGCGAGACGGGTTTTGGTTCGGACACCGACTCGATTCGCTAAAAACACCGATTTGGTCAGAACTTGATGAAATTTGCACAGATAAGCTCTTTCAAATTTCGTTGACAAAGTGATATCCTCGACCCAGTTTTTTAATGCCAAATTAGCATCATCCGGCGCGCCGAAGCGGCGCCCGATCAACCGCGTTGGAGAGAGACCAAATGGACCAGCCCCAAGACCCGCAGCAAGCGCACGAACTGACCTCGCAAGTGACGTACAACCCCGACAATCTGCTGGACTCCCTGATCGAGCGGCTGAATCTGAAAAATGACGCGGCGCTGTCGCGCGCGCTGGAAGTGGCGCCGCCGGTGATCAGCAAGATCCGTCATCGCCGCCTGCCGGTCGGCGCTTCGATGCTGATCCGCATGCATGAAGTGTCGAACATGGACATTCGCGAACTGCGCGAGCTGATGGGCGACCGCCGCACCAAGTATCGCCTGAGCGATGCGCAGGGCAAGCCCAAGCCGGAAAAGGCGTAACGCGGTTTTAAGGCGGCGCGGCAAGTTATGTTGGGCAGCGCACTGTCGGCATCGATTCGAATCGGCATCATGGTTCCCAATGGTCATGGCTGAAAGCCTTGGTCTTGTGTCCACGATGATTTGAAGGAGATTCGATGAAAGCCAAGCTGATCGCTGTTTGCCTGTTTGCCTCGCTCGCCGGCCTGTCCGGCGCTGCCTCTGCCAAGGGTTGCGTGAAGGGTGCTGCCGTTGGCGGCGTGGCTGGCCATGTGGCCGGCAATCACGGCCTGCTCGGCGCTGCGGCCGGCTGTGCGGTCGGGCGTCACCGCGCCAACAAGAAAGAAGCGGAAAAGAGCGTGGCGCAAGCCCCCCAGGCCAATACCACCAGCGCGCCGGCAACGTCGCATTAAGCCGTATCGTCCGCCAGGCCCGCCTGAGGGCCACTATCCAGGCAAGCTCAGGCGCCAGGCGTAAAAGCCTGGCGCTTGTTTTCGCGCATGCATGAACGGGCCGCTGCCTGTGCCGAATGATGCTGGACGAAGCCATGGCGCAGGGCGGCCAGTTGGTGCGCTGAAATCACGTTGCCCAGCAGCGCCGAACGAGCCAGCAGCATGATGCCCTTGTCCTCGTTCCTCGCCACGCCCCGGCCTTCCAGGTGGCAGCGCGCCAGCCAGTGCAGCGCGTGGCTGTCATTCTTCCTCGCGGCAAGCTGCAGCCAGTAGACCGCGGCCCTGAATTTGCGGTGCTGCTGCAGAATCAGCGCCAGTTCGGTCTGGGCGCATGCATCGCCCTGGTCTGCTTCCTTCACCACTTCCCAGTGCCCGGCAGCGATATCGTGGTTCATGTAGGCCGCGTTCTGTTCGATCTCGATCGTTTCCCTGGCGCCCGGCGCAGGCGGAGACACCAGCCGGATTTCCCCGCTCCTGATCTTGCGCCGGAAGGTGCTTTCGCTTACGTCGCTTAATGTCATTGCCGTGGACAGGCTGACGGTACGCATGGGGGTGGCCTTTCATGTTGATTGCCGCGAACCGGCTTGTGGTCACCGCGATGCACGGGCGGTTCCGGGAATTGGCAGGGCGATAAGGGATGTTTTCATCGGCCGGCAGCTAGGATGCAGCAATGATTGTCCGCGGCGCCCGGTCAGCGCTGCCATGAACGGTGACAAACGTCCGTCATCTTCAAAAATAGAACATTGAACGAACGTATGGTCGTTGATGGATTGATTCCTGATGGCATCCACTTTGCTACTGCGTTGCGCCGGCAAATGCTCTTCACTGCCGGCTTCGTCCAACTCCATGGAGCAATCATGATCAAACATCGTTACCCGCGCGGCCGTGCAAGCGGCTTTACCCTGATCGAACTGATGATCGTCGTCGCCATCATTGGCATCCTGGCGGCGGTGGCACTGCCGGCTTATCGCGATTACACAAAGCGGGCCAAGTTCAGTGAAGTCATACTGGCGACGGCGGCGGCCAAGATTGCGGTGGAGATCTGCGCGCAGGACCTGGATGGCGTTGCGGCCTGTACGGGCGGAACCAATCAGATTCCAGCAAACATCACTGCGGCATCGGGAAATGTCGCAAGTATCGTCACCGCAGCCAACGGTGTGATTACGGCAACTGCCATCGGGACCAATGGCCTTTCCAGTGAAACCTACACATTGACGCCGACATATGCCGCGGGCAAGGTGACCTGGCAAGTGACGGGTACTTGCTTGGGTGCAAATCTTTGCAAATAGTGCTTGCCGGCCGAGGGAATCCATCGGCGGCGCCTTACTGGGCGGTTTTTCCGAAGCATGCCCCTACAGCCCCCGCCCCGACATCATCAGCGCCAGCACCGCATCGAACTCCACCGGCCTGCTGAAGTAATACCCCTGCATCTGGTCACATCCCTGTCGGCGCAGGTAGGCCAGCTGCTCGCCGGTTTCCACGCCCTCGGCGATGACCTTCAGGCGCAGGTTGTGCGCCAGTGAAATGATGGAAGCCACGATGGCGGCGTCGTCCGGGTCGGCACTGACGTCGGCCACGAAGGAGCGGTCGATCTTCAGGATGTCGAGCGGGAAGCGCTTCAGGTAGGCCAGGCTGGAATAGCCGGTGCCGAAGTCGTCGATCGACAGCGTCACGCCCAGGCGCTTCAGGTCATTGAGGATGTGGATCGCCTGGTCCACATCCTTCATGATCAGGCTTTCGGTCAGTTCGATTTCGAGGAAGCGCGGCGCGATGCCGGCTTCGGCCAGCGCCGCCTCGATGCTGGCCAGCAGTTCGCTGTGGCCGAACTGCCGGGCCGAGAGATTGACCGCCACCCGCATCTGTTCGAAGCCGGCGTCATGCAGCGCGCGCACCCGGCGGCAGGCGGTGCGCAGCACCCAGTCGCCGATCGGCACGATCAGCCCGGTTTCCTCGGCCACTGCGATGAAGCGGTCCGGCAGCACCATGCCCATGTCCGGATGGCGCCAGCGCAGCAGCGCCTCCATGCCGACCACGCGGCCGCTGGAGAGATCGAGCTGCGGCTGGTAATGCAGCAGCAGTTCCCCGCGTTCCAGCGCCGTGCGCAGCGCGTTGTCGATGCGCAGCCGTTCCAGCGCGCGGTCATTCATGTCGGCGGTATAGAACTGGTAATTGCCGCGGCCGCGCTCCTTGGCCTGGAACATCGCCAGGTCGGCCCGCTCGATTAGCGCATTGGCATCGACGCCATCGGCAGGGTAGGCGGCCACGCCCATGCTGCAGTTCAGGAAGAATTCCTTCTGTTCGAACAGGATGCCCTGGCCGACCGCATGCGCGATCCGGTCCAGCAGCACGAAATTGAGCCGGGTGCCCGGCTGCTCGCTCAACAGCAGGATGAATTCATCGCCACCCAAGCGAGCCACGGTGTCGGTCTGCCGCAGCACATGCTGCAGCCGTTCGGCGACGATCTTCAGGAAGGCGTCGCCGGCCTTGTGGCCCAGGCTGTCGTTGAAGAACTTGAAGCGGTCCAGGTCCAGGAGCACCACCCAGATCTGGCTGTTGTGGCGCTGCGCCGCGGCCATCATCCGTTGCAGCCGGTCATGCAGCAGCGTGCGATTTGGCAGGCCAGTCAGCGGATCATGCGTTGCCAGGTGGCGCAGTGCCTCCTGCGCGTCGCGGGTTTCGGTGACGTCGTACTGGGAAACGACGAAATGGGTGACCGTGCCCTGGACATCGCTTACCGGGGCGATGTAGAGATGGTTCCAGAACGGCGTGCCGTCCTTGCGGTAATTGCGCAGCACCGCGTTGGCGGCGCGTTGGTCGCGCAGCGCGCTACGGATCTCGGCCAGGCCTTCCTGCTCGTCGTCACCGACCTGCAGGAACTTGCAACCGTGGCCAACTGCCTCGGCGGCGCTGAAGCCGGTGATGCGCTCGAAGGCCGGATTCACATATTCGATGGCGAATTCCGGCGCGGTAGCGCTGGTGATGATCATGGCATTGGCGCTGGCTTCCACCGAGCGCTGGTGCAGCCGCAGTTCCAGCAGGGTAGCCGCGCTGCTGTCGGCCAGCGGCACGCCAGGCTGATGCGCCTCAGTCTTCATGTGGCGCCATCTTCCGGCCCCGTCAGCACATGGTCAGCCCTGTGGGGCCAGACCTGGTTTCGGCCGGCTTTCTTGGCGGCGTAGAGCGCGCTGTCGGCCAGTTTCAGCAACTGGTCCATGCCGCTGACCTGGCTGTCCATGCTGGCCACGCCGACGCTGACGGTGTAGCGGATTTCCTGGCCGCCTGCCATCACCCGCTGGCTTTCGACCGCGCTGCGAAAGCGTTCGGCCAGCCTGACCGCGCCTTCGAGATCGGTGGATGGCAGCAGCGCCGCGAATTCCTCGCCGCCCAGCCGCGCCACCACGTCGATTTCTCGTACCGTGGCCGACAGCGTCTGCGCCAGGTTGCGCAGCACCTCGTCACCCGCCGGATGGCCCCAGGTGTCGTTGATCTGCTTGAAGAAGTCGGCATCGATGGCCACCACCGACAGCGGCCGCGGAAAGCGCCGCCAGCGCTCCAGCTCCAGCTCGGCTGCTTCAAAGAAGGTGCGGCGGTTGGCGATTCCGGTCAGGTAGTCGCAGGCGCTGGCGCGCAGCACGCTGTCGCCGGCTTCGCGCTTGTCGGTGATGTCGCGGATGATCAGCGCATAGCCGCGCTCTTCTTCCGGCAGGTCGTCGTCGCGCGACAGCGGCGCGATCATGGTGTTGCCCCAGAAGCGGCTGCCGTCGGCACGCAGGCACCAGCCATTGTCCAGGCTCCAGCCGTTGGCGTCGGCTTCCACCAGGCGGTCGGCAATGCGGTCGCTGGTGATGGCGCCCGGCGGGTGGAACAGTGAAATCTGGCGGCCGATCACGGCGCGCTCGCTGTGGCCAGTAACTCTGGAAATGCTCTGGTTCCAGGATTCGATGCGGCCGCTCGGATCGAGCGACATCAGCGCGTAATCGGTAATGCCTGTCAGCACTGCGCTGAACCAGGCCTCGCTCTGCTTGAGCTGGCGTTCGCGCCGCACTACCTGGGTAATGTCGCTGATGACGGCCATCAGGCGGCTTTCGTCGAGCTTCAGCACCGTCAGGGACAGCATGCGCGCATCCTTCTTGCCGGGGATGCCGGCCGAAAGCTGCACCCGCAGGCTGTCGCAGACCGTGCCGTGCGACTGCGGGAACTGGTCCACCAGGTTGCGCAGTTCCGGCGCCACCTGGTCGAGCGCGTCGAACAGGTTGTCCAGGTTGCCGTTGCGCGACAGAGGCATCAGCAGTTGCGCCGACAGCGGATTGATCATGGCGATCGACCCGTCCAGTGCCGTCTGGACGATGCCCACCGGCGCCAGGTACAGAAACTGCAGCAGTGCCTCGTATTCGCTTTCCAGGTTTTCCACGCCGGGCCTTGCCTACAGCGCGCGCTGGATCAGCACATAACGCATCGACTGCGCCGGGGTTGAAAGCAGTCGCAGCCTGACCTTCACGGGCCGCATGCGCAGGGTCAGCACATAGTCGATGGTTTCATCCAGCGTGCTGCCGGCGCCGGCTGCGTCCTCGAAGCGCTGGGCCACCATGAAATTATTCATGCAGGGCGCGACATGGGTGAACAGGGCCTGGCCGAGCACGCGCTGCGGCGACAGGCCGGCGGCGCGCGATTCGAAGTCGTTGTACTGACGGACCAGGCCGTCGGCGTCGAAGCCGATCAGCCCGAAGTCCAGGCTGTCCAGTGCCTCCGGCGATGCGGATGCCAGGAGGGAAAGCAGTTCGGGCTGGGTGAAGACGTAATTTGCTAGCTGTGTCATGGAAAATTGGGCTGGACCGGTGGACGGAAATCGATAAGTTTCTTCCTAGAAATATGCTTATACCACAAGTCATTTCCAGCAGGCAATCAGTCAACCAATCAATCGATCGCCTTGCCGATCGATCCGCAGGATTGATAACGCGTAAGCCCGGACCAGCCTGCTGCAGAATGATGGCGGCGCCGGCCGGTCCAATCCTTACTGCATCAAAGCAGGCAAGGAGACCCGCATGGAAATGGAAACCGGAAAGCAAGGCGCGGACCGCGCCGGCAATGGGGAAAGCCGCCAGGCCGGCCAGGAGGAACCCGGCCGCGACCAGCCGGCCGAGAATGGCGAAGAGGCCCTGAATGACGCCCGCGCGCTGCAGCAGATGATCGAGGGCGTGCCGGATTCGGACGCGGAATTCAGGCGCATCGAGCAGAAGCGCTGACGGCCGGCGCCGTGCCGGCGAATGGCACGCCCGCCTAATCGGCGGGGAGCCGCAACGCCGCAGTTAGGCGGGGCCGGTCATGGCAGCTTCCGGGCTCCGTCCCGAGGTTCGTGACAGGCTCTATGCGGCGTTCGCGCCCTGCGCTTCGTTGTGGTAATGCCAGATGCGCTTGAGCGCATAGTCGGTGCCGGCCTTGCGGACTTCATTGCGGTCGCCGTCGAAGCGCCGGGTCTCGGTAAAGGTGCTGACCCTGCCGCCCTGCTCGAACGACCAGGCAAAGCAGATCGTGCCGGGCGCTATGCCGCCTTCGCCTGGGCCGGGGCCGGCCACGCCGGTGTCGGCGATGGCGACATTGGCGCGGGTGCAGGCCAGCGCGCCCTCGGCCATCTCGCGCGCCACTTCCTCGCTGGTGAGGTTGTAGCGTTCGATGGTTTCCTGCTTCACGCCCAGGCAACGCATCTTGGCCTCCTCGGAATAGGTGACGAAGGCGCATTCCAGCCATTGGCCGCTGCCCGGCGCGTCGGCCAGGGTGGAGGCGATCATGCCGGCGGTGCAGGACTCGGCGGTGACCAGCTTCAGCCTGTTATCTTCGAGATAGCGCAAGACGCTCTGCAGTTGTTGATCCATGCGGGGTTTTCCATTTCTGTTCAGGAGGGCTGGCGCCGCCAGCGCCGGCGAATGAGATAGGGCAGCGCGAACCAGGCGGCGCCGATGATGATGAACATCAGCGCGGCGACCGATACGCTGAAGGGCTGCTCGCCGGTCGCCAGGCTGAATACCACGAACATCTCCAGCGCGAAGGCGAGCATCAGCAGCAGCAGCGCGCTGCAGATGCAGCGGGAGGACAGCGCGATCAGGCGGCGCGACGTGCGGCCCGGTTCGGCGATGCGGTGAAGGGCAGCCGGGGCCATGCCGAGTGCGATCGCCACGCCCACGATCGCCAGCGACAGCAGGTGGGCATCCATGCTCAGGCTGCTCAATTCCTCGAAGCGCTGATTGAATACGGCAATGGTCTGGAAGCCGAACAGGGCCTGCATGCCGGGCAGCAGTATCCGGCATTCCTCCAGGATATTGCTCAGTTCTTCCTTCAGCGTTTCAGCTTCGCTG
>Ga0308173_10002096_pt1 | contig 10494 bp, 10 predicted proteins | sample PhyPR1_FD_203716 | JGI IMG/M metagenome (GOLD analysis project Ga0308173, IMG submission 203716) | Soil microbial communities from UC Gill Tract Community Farm, Albany, California, United States - DLSLS.P.R1 | ecosystem: Environmental > Terrestrial > Soil > Agricultural land | place: USA... | reverse complement strand
TGGAAAGTCTCTGTCCGGCAGATCGGGATTTCCCAGCAGCCATTCGCGGACGCGATAGAGCCTCGTGCTTTCGCGGCCTCGCATGTCCAGCAGCCACTCGATCGCGCTCTGGTGGTACCGCTCGCCCAGATATTCCGGCGGCAGCAGCGCGACCAGTGCCGTCACCCAGGTGCTTTGGTCGACTCCCGCACGGGGCGCCCAGCCGCCGTCGGAGCGGCGTACGCTGCGTATCCAGCGCAGCCCGCGGCCCGCGGCTTGCGTCTCCCCTTCTGAAAGCAGAGCCAGCACGGCATAGACCGTGGGTTCCACCCAGGATCCGCCGCGCACGTACGGCCAGCCGCCGTCCGAATTCTGCTTATCGACCAGATTGCCAACCATAGGACAGAATCAGATGACGGAGCCGGACCAGTGAGGCCGCCTCATCGGACTAGCTTCCCTGCCGTCGTCCGATGGAGGCTCCGCCAGCTACGAGAGGGCATTACCGGATCACGCGGCGCCTTCGCCGCCGGGAGAGCAGAATCACGAGCGTGACACCCGCCCCCAACCAGATTGCCCCTTGCATTGCCAAATCCATACTTTCGCTCTTTCTCCTTAAACCGTGTTGTGGGTGCGGCGCAGCCCACGGCTGCGCCCGCGGTACGCTTACCGCTGCGTGCGGCGCGTACGGCGCCGGCGCAGGAAGAGGTACATTGCGCCACCGGCAACCAGCCAAATAACGCCCTGAATCGCTGTTGGGTTCATCGTTTCCTCCTTCTCCCTATCCCGAGATGGACTTCATCATCGGGAAGAGGTATTTGAAAATCTGTAGAATCCCGGGGCCGGCCGCGACAATCAACATCGACGGCAAAATGAAAAAGAAGATGGGGAACACCAGCTTCACACCCACTTTCCCGGCGCGCTCTTCCGCTTCCTGGCGCCGGCGGGTCCGCAAAAAGTCCGAGTGGTTGCGCAAACTCTCGCCCATGCTCGTGCCGAACCGGTCGTTTTGAATCAGAATGGCGACCAGTTTCTTGACTTCCGATTCGCCGCACCGTTCGGCGAAGTTGCGCAACGCTTCACTGCGCCGCTTGCCCGCGCGCATTTCGAGAGTGACCAGCGACATTTCTTCGCTGAGCTGCGGATGGCTCACCTGAAGCTCGCGCGCCACGTGTTGAATCGCCTGATCCAGACCGAGACCCGCTTCCACGCTCACCACTAACAAGTCCAGCGCGTCAGGCAGCGATAGCCGCAGAATCTCCTGCCGTTTCTTGGCCTTTTTCTCGAGCCAAAAACGCGGCAGAATCCAACCGGCCGAGCAGGCCGAGAACAGCATGGCCACGCGCATCATCGGCGGCTGGTTCTGCATGTTGCCTTCGAACATCAAGGCGATCACCAGCATGGCGAGCGTCGCCATAATGCGGATGCCGTAGTACACCGGAACCGCGGTTTCGCTGCGGAAGCCGGCGCGAATGAGATCCGCGCGCAGCGTCGCAACTTCGGTATCCGAAGATGGCATGCGCGAGCCGATCTGCTGCAGCACCGTCACGATGGTGCTGGCGCCCGGTTCATCGCCGCTATCGGCGATCACGGCGTCATGCTTGCGATCGTCCGTGATCACGGGCCGGCCGAGCTGCTTCAGAAACTTTCCGGGTTTATAGAAAACGCGGTATCCCACCCAGGTGAGCAACACCATCAGCATCAGGAACGCGCATATCGAAACTGCCGCCGGGTTATTCATATCAAACTTTGATATTGATGATCTTCTTGATGAAGAAATTCCCCAGAATCTGCGCGGCGATGGCGCCGCCGATCATATATTTGCCCGTTGAATCTTCGGCCATGCCTTGCAGGTAGCCGGGAGCGACCACCAGCAGCGCCAGCATCGTGCCGACCGGGAGCAAAGTCAAAATTGTGGCCGTCAACCGGCCGTGCGCGCTGGCCGCTTTCACTTGGCCCTTCAGGCGGAAGCGTTCGCGGATGACATACGCCAGGCGCTGCAGAATTTCGCTTAAATTGCCGCCGGTCTGCTTCTGCAACAGCACCGACGAAGTGAAGAAGCGGACGTCCAGCAGCGGCACGCGCTCCGTAAAATTGCGCAGCGCGACGTCCAAGGGCGCACCCAGGTTCTGCTCATTGAACAGCGTGCGGAATTCCTGGCCCAGCGGATCCGGCATTTCTTCGCCGAGCATCTCCAGGCTGATGGAAAACGCGTGTCCGGCGCGCATCGAGCGAGCTAGAAAATCCAGCGACTCCGGGAACTGCGATTCCAGCTTATCCATGCGCTTCTTGCGTTTGTGCCGCACATACAGGTAAGGCGCAAAGCCAAACACAGTGGCCATGACGATCGCCGTCGTGGGACCGTTCATCAGGAACGGGAGCAGCGCGCCGATGCCCAGGCCGGGGACCATCGCAAGTCCCATCGCCGCCAGCAAACGGGTGGACGACCAGCTCAGGCCGGCCTGTTGAATCTGCTCCTGCGCGTGTTTCGTGAATTGGAAGTTACGGACGATGCCCTTGATGCCGCCGGGCTTATCGCTTTCCAGTTCCTTCAGCAGGTTGGTTTCGGCGACGACGCTATCGCCCGCCGCCGTGGACAGCATCCCTGCCACCTGTCTCTTGCGCTTCGCGTCGAAGAACTTCAGCGCCACGCTCACGGCGAGCAGAATGAGCGCGAAGACGACGACGAAGGCGACGATGACACCAAGCGCCATCTAGCCGATCTCCACCACGGTCTGGAACATCTGCGGCGGCAGCGCAATGCCGCAGGATTTCAACCGCTCGTAGAACTTGGGCCGGATACCCGTTGCGCGGAAACGTCCCAGCACGCGGCCGTTTTCCGTGATGCCGGTTTTTTCGAACAGGAAAATGTCCTGCAGGGTGATGATGTCCTGCTCCATGCCGACTACTTCGGTGATATGCGTGATGCGGCGGGTGCCGTCGCTGAAGCGCGACGTCTGCACGAATAGATCAACCGCGGAAGCAATCTGCGCGCGGATGGAGCGGATACCCATGTTGGAGTTTGCCATGCCGACCATCACTTCCAGGCGGCCCAATCCATCACGAGGGGTATTGGCGTGGATGGTGGTCAGCGAGCCATCGTGACCTGTGTTCATGGCCTGTAACATGTCCAGCGCTTCTTCCGATCGGACTTCGCCAACGATGATGCGGTCGGGACGCATACGGAGGGCATTGATGACTAAGTGCCGGATATGAATTGCGCCCGTGCCTTCCACGTTAGCCGGGCGTGTTTCCATGCGCGCGACGTGGGTTTGCTGCAGGCGGAGTTCGGCGGCGTCTTCGATGGTGACGATGCGCTCGTCTTCCGGAATATAGGAAGAGAGCGCGTTCAGCAGCGTGGTCTTACCGGAACCGGTACCGCCGCAGACGATCACGTTGAGGCGGGCTTTCACGCAGCCTTTCAGCAGCTCCAGCATGCCTTCTGTCATGGCCAGTTTGGCCACCAGATCTTCGCCCTTGAGCGCATGGCGGCCGAAACGGCGGATGGAAAGCAGCGGGCCATCCACCGCGACCGGCGGAATGGCTGCGTTGACGCGGGATCCATCGGGCAGGCGCGCATCCACCAGCGGCGACGATTCGTCCACGCGCCGTCCGACTCGCGAAACTACTTTTTCGATGATGCGCAACAGGTGCGCGTCATCCTTGAATTCCACCGGAGTGCGATACAGCTTGCCGCCGCGTTCCACGTATACCAGGTGCGGCGTGGTGACCAGAATGTCGCTGACGGTGGGATCTTGCAGCAGCGGTTCCAGCGGGCCGAGTCCAAACACCTCATCGAGAATTTCTTCGATGACGCGGTCCTTCTCCACCAGGCTGAGAGGCGTTTTCTCTTCCTCCACCAGCTTTGCGACGGCCGCGCGAATTTCCGCGCGCACGCGCTCACCTGCCATGGAAGAGAGAGCTTCCAGGTTGATGCGGTCCAGAAGTTTTCGGTGAAGCGTGAACTTCAGCTCCTGGTATTCAGGGGTGTAGCCTTCGCGGTTAAAGAGGCGGTTTACCCAACCCGTTTCGCGATTTTCACCCGATCTCGATACTGGATCTAATGCAGCAGCCATAGTCGTCGATGTCCTTTATTTGGTTCCTACGAATGACAGGAACCGGGGTTTCTTGGCGGTCGACTTCTCTTCCTGCAAATTAGCCAGCTTCAGGGCCAGCCGGGTAATGTGCTTCCCGAGGTCGCTGGAACGGTTGAGCATGCGGCCTTCGGCGTACGTCTCGTACAACTCGGGGTAATCGTTCGGAATCATGCAGAAAATGGGCACGCCGAGCATCTTTTCGAGTTCGCCGGGCGTGATGTCCAGCCGTTTCGGTGAGCGGTTGAGGATCAGTTTGATTCTGTTCTTCCCGAAGCCGCTATCCAGCAGCGTCTGGATAATCTGCTTGCTCTGATGCAGCGCCGGAACTTCCAGCGTGGTGACCAGGCAAACCTCGTCGATCTCTTCCAGCGCCGCCATGGCCATACGGCTGAGGCTGCGGCCCAGATCCACCAGCGTCCAATCGTAGTGCGGGCGGGCGAAGGCGATCACGTGCCGCACCTGGTCGTCTTTCGGCTGCTGCTTGGAAGCCAGTGCCAGCGGCGAGGAGACGATTTCCACTCCGGGAATGCCGTTGGAGACCAGCGCCTTCCAGTAGTGGAGATCCAGGCGATGCAGGTTATTGACCGCATCCAATATGGAGTACACGGATTTCGTTTTGGTGATGAACGCGATCATTCCGGCATCGAGATCGAGATCGGCCAGCAGGACCTTCTGATTCAGGCGCCCGAGTTCGGAAGCGACATGCGCGACCAGCGTCGTGGCGCCGCAGCCGCCTTTGGCAGACATGAAACCGAACGCTTTTCCGCCGCCCTTAGTCGCGCCTGCGCGCCGGCTGCGTTCCGCGGACCGCTTTTCGAGCGCCCGCTTCAGCGTGTCCTGTAGCGGCGGATAAAGATACTCGTTGATGCCCGCGCGCAGCGAAGCGAGAATGGCTTCGGAGTCCGCGCTCGTATTGAGCGCGATGAGCATGGGGTCGCCGCACGCGTTGCGAATGGATGTGACAAGATTTTCCAGCGGCTCTTTCCAACCGCTGATATCGACCAGTACAACGTCCGGGCGCATCCGCTCGAGCCGGTCCAGAAAGTTGCTGACGTCACCGACGTCCTGGTGTTCAACGATGATGCGGAAGGGCAGCTCTGCGAGACAGGATTGCGCCTGGTCCCACAGATCGCGGTTCTCGATTGCCATTCCGATCGTCAATGGGTACATAGCTGTTGTTCCGTGTCCTAGTGCTTCACCGCGGGAGCGGGAGGAGTTCCGCCTCCCGGACCCTGCGGGGTTCCGGGCGGCATACCACCCGGTTGGCCTGCATACGGGTCATTCGATCCATTGTTGGAATTGCCGCTGGGCAGTGGCGACTGCTGGCCTTCCTTCTGTTTTTGCAGGACCAGTTGCTCGTACGGCATGCTCGAATCCGGCGGATGCACAGGCACGGGACCGGTTTTGTCGATGCCGGGATGCTCCATGGGCAATTTGGTGTTGTCCGGCATGAACGGCGAGGGGAACTTGAGTTCCGTTGGCGGGGTGCCTGCCGGTAAAGGCCGCACCAGCTCAGGCGTGATGATCACCAGCAGCTCGGAGTTGTTCTTGGTGATCTGCCGGCTCTGGAAGAGTTTGCCGAGAATCGGTATATTGCCGATTCCGGGAACCTTCGAAAAGGTCTCCTGCACCTGTTTGTCCAGGAGGCCTGCGATCATGAAGCTCTGTCCGGCTTCCAGTTCCACTTCCGTCACCACGCGGCGCGTGGAAAGACCGGGAATCGTGAAACCGGAGATGGTTACGGAGTTGGCGAAATCCAGCGAACTCACTTCGGGCGCCACCTGCAGGCGGATCGTTCCGCGCGGCGTGATGGTCGGCAGGAAGTTCAAACGGATACCGTATTCCTTGAAGGCCACGGTTACCGTGCTCGCCCCGGCGCTAGGCTGAATCATCGGATAGGGATACTCGCCGCCCGCCAGGAAGCTGGCTTCCTTACCGTTGATGGCGAGCACGTTCGGCTCGGCCAGCGTTTCCAGCAGGTTCTTGTTTTCGAGCGCGGTGATTACGGCGCTCAGGTTGATATCCGGGCGCGAAAGCAGGATGTTGGCAACGCTGGAGATGCTCAGCGGCGGCTTGCCCGTGAAGCTGATCGGATTGCCCGTGCCGACGGCCGTGCTTTGATTGAAAGCCGCGGACGCGATATTGATTCCCAGATTCTGACTGGCGGACCGGTCCACATCCGCAAACCGCACCTTCAGCAGAATCTGCGGCTCTTCGCTGGGCACGTCCACCCGAAGCAGGTTTACAGTCTTGGCCGAGAGCGTGCTCGCGATGGCCATCACGCGATCGGCCGCAACCACATCCTTCACCGTGCCGCGGACGAAGACGGTTTCGTTATCGAACGTGACATTGATATCGGCGTCCGGAAAATCGCGCGCGATCTGCTGGCGCACCGCATCCAGGCGATAGGGGCTGGGGCGCACGGTGAGTTCGTACACCAGGCGGCTGCCGCCTTCCTGCCATACCATCAGGGTCGTAATGCCCGGAGCTTTTCCAGTGACCAGCACTTGCTTGGGATCGATAGCCACGCCGTCGGCGAGGTCGCCGTTGGCGATATAAATTCGCTGGATGCGCAGCGGACTGTCGATCGTGATCGACATGCCGATCGTGACGATCAGCTTGCCGGGCGTGCTCGGAGCGCCGGTCGGCTGTGCTTGCTCCGTCGTCGCGACGGCTTTATCTTGCGTCGGGTGAATAATGTCTATCGGGCGGACCGGCTCATCGGCGCGCACCAGAATGCTGGATGTCAAAAGCAGAGACGCCAGCAACAATCCTTCGAGCAGGCGGGAAGTCTTCATTTGCCGGACCCTCCGGGGTTATTGAAAGTGGCTTCGGATTTCCTGGTGCCCGAGATGATTTCCATAACGAAAGGCTTTTCCTTTTCTGCGGGCATCACGCGGGGCACCGGTATAGGCATCACGCGCTCAACGCGCCGGGGGGCCGGCGGTTGCTCGTCGCTGCTGGCCTTCAGCTTGGTGCCGTCAAAGAGCTGTCTGACAGCGGTGCCGGCCGTCTTAGAGAGGTCCCGGTCCAGCGGATTGCGCAGAATCAATTGAATCGTGGTCATGTTGGAAGCAAGGCTGAGCTGTTCAGCCTGCTCGGGCGTGACCAGGAGGTTGACTACCTGCACCACCACCGGCTTGCCTTCCGCGTCTTTCTTGAAGTCCTGTCCGGCGGAGAGCACTTCAATGTTCTGCAACAGAGTTTTTGTGATCTGTCCCAGGCTGCCGTCGCCGCCCGGCTTGTTTCCGGAGATGAGCACGTCCACTCTCATACCCGGCACGACAAAGCCCGCGACGCCCACCACGTCATTGACGCGAATGGCCACGGCGCGCATTCCGGGAGGAATCATCGAAGCCAATCCGCCACCGGCGCCTTTCGGGGCCAGGCGCGATTCGATGAGCGGCTCCTTGGCATAAATGGTGGTCGTAACGCCTCGGCCGACCACGTCCTGCATCTTGAGGACGGCTCCGGCGGGAATGGCTCCCGGCCAATCGGAGAGCTTGATGTCTTCCTCTTTTAGAACCGTGCCCACTTCCAGATTGCGAGCGGCCAACACCACTTTGGTAGTCACCGGCGCCGCCGCCTTGGTGGTTGCTGGCCGGTTAATCAACAACCGGTAGAGCAACAGGCTGGCGCCCGAAGCGACTACGAACGCGAACAGCAGTACTCCGACAAATCTCTTATTCATGCGAGTTCCTAAGTCACTCGGCAGTTCAGCGCCATCGTAATCGCCGCTTAGGTCAGGTAAGCGGCGCTAGATCGCCGCAACGCGCCTCCGAATGTTTTCTTGCTTACGCGCTGCGGCCGAATTCCGGGCCCAAATCCCCGCCGGCAAACTGCCCGGCGGAGAGGGGCATGTCGCACGCCGATGGCATCCACGGCGACATGCCCCGGTTTTGTTGACTAGCTAGCCTGCGAATTCGCGGCAGTGAGCTGGCTGTTGGTGGTGTTCCAGATTCCAGCGATGCTCTTGCCGGATCCGAGGAAGAGGGCAGCCGACGCCAGGGCGACGAAAGCCATGAGCAGGGTGTATTCGATGAGGTCCTGGCCCTGTTCATCGTTCCAAAAGTTGCGCAAAAAGGTCATTGAGGTTGCTCCTATGTTTTTGTTTTGTTGGTTGCGATCCGTAGATCGCTGGCTTGGGTTTTCGTGATCTCGCGATCACGGGTTTCTCCGCCGCCATTTGCGACGGAAACTGGTTTAGCCGCGGCCTTGCCGGCCGGGCGGAACACCACCGCGACGCCGTCGTCGTACACGACGCGCCAGTGCGGGGATTCCTTGAGCGCGCCGCACAACGGCGAGCTCGGAGATATGAGAACGGTATCGACGCCAAATCGCGCCAGCGTCTTTTCCCAGCCCACGTTCACGTTCAAAACGTCCAGGTACTTCTGACCGAATTCGGCGCCGTAATAATCGCTGCGGCCGTCGGTGAACACGCGAGTGCGGGGATAAAGGCTATAGATCAAATAGTCGCCCCACTGATCCGAAGTGAAAATATGCGCCGTGGGGTCTGCCGCCAGAGTGGCCGCGGCCTTCACCGGGAAAGTCTTCGGGCTGAACTCCGGACGGAACGTCGCCGGCGGGTGAGGCGCCGTAACCAGCGCGGCCACGAACAGAATCGCTGCGATGCTCACCAGGTGATAGCGGCCCACCGCGTCGGTTTCCGTCAGGTCCGCCGCGACGCTATTGAATTTCGCGGCGGCCCTGCGCAGCCAGGAGGCGATATTAGTTTCGGGCAACCGCGCCAGCCACAGTTGCACATCGGCGGCGGCGGGAGGCGCGGCAATCAGCATGAAGATCGGCACGTTGCGGATCGAAAGGAGAGCCGCGTGGGCCCACATCGCGATCAGCAGCGGCTGTATGTACTCGCCCTTGCCGGCGTAGCGAACCGCCGCGATCGTGCTGATCAGCAGCATCGCTTCAAAGAAAATCGCCAGCGGATGATGGAAATTAACGGATAAGAATTCGATGATGTGCTGCGACTGGTACGGATCGAGAAGGTACTCGACAACGTGCTTGTGCAGCTTATAGGTGTACGGATTCACCAGACTGGCTGCCAGGCAGGCCAGCGAAGTCAGGATGTAAGCTCCGGCGCGGTGCAGGGCCGGTCCGCGTTCGTCGCTATTCGGCGTGAGGACGGCCTTCAGCAACTCGCCCGCGCCGTATGCGCCGATCATGATAATGCCCACGAAGAATCCGCCGTGCAGGTTGGTCCACAGAATGGTGGCCGCCGGCAGCATGGCCAGATACGGAATCCCGCGCCAGGACGTGCGGCCTTCCCTTACCCGCTCCAGAGCGTGGTAATAAAGGACGACAAACACGAGAGTGAACAGGTGCGGCCGCGCCAGCCAGTGCACCGACGAGCTCACCGCCGCGGTGAGCGTCAGCAACACCGCTACGATGGCGTTGGATCTGCGCAGCACGAGTTTGTACAACAGCACGTACGTGAAGCAGATCATGGTGAGTGCCACCAGCCCTACGGCCGCCAGGCCGCCGTGCGCGCGAAGCAAAGCCCAGATCACGTCGCTCAGCCATTCCCATGCATACCAGGCGCCGCCCGGCTTGGAATAAGAAAAGATATCGGTGGTGGGGACGCGATGATTAGCCAGAATCCACTCGCCCGTGCGAATATGCCAGCCCGCGTCGCAATCGCTAAATAGCGTCTTCATACCTTCCATGCGGCAGAACAGGAACAAAATCGGCATGAGGAAGGCGAAGTCCGCCATCGAGGGCAGGAACTTGAGCACGAATTGTGGGCGGCTATTCTGCATGTCCGTTTAAGCCATCCACGAATTCACGACCGGCTGCAGGGATTCGATGGAGCGAACGCGGTCGTGAAAGGAGCGGAAATCCATATAATTCACGCGCAGCGCCACCGAGGGATACTCGCGCTGGGCCGTGGTGATGCGTGTGACGGTGCCCTGGCAGTGAATGCACTTCTGCCCGAAGCCATGATTGGCGGGCAGTTCAACCTCTACGGTGACGATTTGGCCGATGCTGGGCACGGGGAGCGCGCCATTTTCTCCGCGCCAGGCTACCAGAAGTCCGCTGCGGCTGATATTTTCCGTGAACATTGCGCTGCGCATCCAGAGCGCCGGCGACGTAACGTGGCACCGGAGCTGCATTTCTATCCGAGGACTTTCGCGCCTGTTTATATTTCGCATCGACACTGGCGAATTTAGCTCTGACAAGGGCCACCCGCAATATCGTAATTGGGCTATACACGCCGTGCTGGCGAAGGTTATTAGCAGTTGACGCCATAAGCTGGTAGGAACGCTATCTTTTTCAGGTAAATCCACGTTGCCGAACCTTTTTCGCACTTCGCGGGAGTACACCGATAGGGTTATTAGCAGTAAATCAACCGGTAAATAGTGCTGAATATAGTAGGACAATTCCGACCTTGGAATGCGTTGTAAAT
>Ga0308173_10002095_pt1 | contig 10496 bp, 10 predicted proteins | sample PhyPR1_FD_203716 | JGI IMG/M metagenome (GOLD analysis project Ga0308173, IMG submission 203716) | Soil microbial communities from UC Gill Tract Community Farm, Albany, California, United States - DLSLS.P.R1 | ecosystem: Environmental > Terrestrial > Soil > Agricultural land | place: USA... | reverse complement strand
CTCGTAGATGGTGTCGGCGAGCAGGATGATCGGGCTCACGCCGGAGAACCCGGCCGCGTCCCCCCAGTAGAACACGTACACGACGTCGCGACTCACGCGGATGGTGATGCTGGCCGCCGCCATCTGTGTGTCGCGGAACACCGCGAACCCGTAGATCCGTTCGCCAAAGATCCCGGCCATCTCGCGGATGCGATCCCACGTCATCGAGAGCGTGTAGCCCTTGCGGCAGGTGTTGCCGAGAATCAGCTGGTACGCGTCCGACAGCTCGGATACGGAGGTCAAGCGGCGTGTGGCGAACCCAAGTTCGCGTGCGCGCCCCAGCCGCCGGCGGCCGTCGGCATCGACTCTCGCGCTGAACGGCCGGTCGTCCAGGCGGATCGATTGATTGAGACTGTGCGGCGATGCCACATACCCGCGGTTATGCAGCGCCAGGTAGACCAGGTGCGACAGCTCCGGCGCGTGGGCGAACGGCGGTGAGACGATGCTGATGCGGGTCGCGCCGCGCTCGCGCAGGATCCGCTCCGTTTCGTCGGCGAAGAATTCGACCAGCTCCACGCCCGGCGACTCCTTGAAGTCGAAGCTGCCGAAGGTGCCGAGGCGCGGACTGCGAAACACCCCAGGCGAGGACTCCGCGAAGTGGATCGTGGCGGCCACCTGTCGCGAGCTGGTGGCGACGAGCTGCAGATAGCAGCCGTTCGGCGTGCGATGAATCTCGAAGAACTCCGCCGTGTTGAACAGGTGCGTCCACGGGGTCGGCAGGAACTCGTTGACGAGGACGGTGTAATCGTCCCGTCTCATCGGCCGTTCCCGGGAGTTCCCACTCGCGACCATACCGAGGGCTCGCTCACGAAGCAGGGCCAGTTCTGCGGACCGAATCCGCGCAGGACCGGCCGGTCCGGGCGGATGTAGACAAGATAGTCCTCATCATCGTCCTTGAACGTCGCCGCCAAACGGTAGTTGCTCTCCACGTACGCGACGACGCCTGGACTCGACGCACGCGCATAGGCGTCCAGCGCCGAACGCCGGGCCAGCACGATCGGCGGCATGAAGTGCCTGACGCGCTCGGTGGCCAGTTGTTGCTCGCGCGGCAGCCCCGCCCACGCGGCGGCAAACGCCAGGTGGCGCTGTGCCATCAGGCGATCGCCGTAGTAGTAGACCTCGGGTTCGAACCAGAGGACGACCAGCCGGTCCGATGCGGGCACGCAGTCGCGCACATAGGCTGCCAGCTGCAGGCTGAATCGCGCCCGGCGGTCGACATAGTACGCGAGCGGAGGCGACGACATCAGCTCCTCGTAGGAATCGCGCCACTCGGCCTGCACGCGGCTGAACGATTTACCGTGTCCGGCGAGATCCGCCAGGCGCTCGCCGAACCGGCCCTCGCCAGCCACGCTGCTGCTCATCGCGACCACGAGACCGATCGTCGGAATGGCGATCGCCACGCGAGGCCACCATCGCGCCGCTATGGCCGTTCGCCACAGCCACGCGACACAAATGCCGTATGACACGGCGGACAGCACGACCGCATCGGGGCCGCGCGCCGGAAACGGCTTGCGCAGCATCGCGAGATCGACGAGCAGCGCGAACAGCGCAAAGCCGATCAGGTGTTGCGCGGTGACCCATGGCGGCAGCGAGGACTGGATCTTCGGAGCTGCGACGATCAGCACGATCGGCAGCAGGTAGCACAGCGTGACCGCGATTTCGCTGGCGCGCTCCTGGGGATCGAGCGACGGCAGGACGCGCACGCGCAGCCAGGCGTGGTTGAACTTCCGCTGTTGATCGGCAGGCCACGTCGCCGGCAGGAGCGAACCTGTCCCGCGCTCGATGCCCGCGGTGTCCTCGATGACCGGCTCGTTGAGGATGCCCCGGAGATTGGCCAGCGCGGATTCGGACAACCGCACGCGCTCGACCGAATTGTCGACGCCGGCGGGCGTCAGCCGATAACGCGCCAGCACCTCGCGCCGCTGGTCCGCCGAGGTCGCCGCCGCCCAGCGAATCCCGATCACCGGGGCATAGGCGTCCGCCGGTTCGATCATCCAGAGGTGTCCGCGCAGGCGAAGCAGCGGCCACTCGTGTGGTCCCTGCGATACGTGCTCGACCTGCGCCGCCGCGATTCCGGTGCGCGCGTACTCGACCAGTCCTACAGCCCACTGCGCGTACAGCAGGAACGGCATCAGCACTGCCAGCATCGCCGCCGCGCCTACCGCGCCGCGGGTGATGGCGAGCCGCTGGACGCCGTGCGCCGCAACGACGGCGAGCGCCAGTCCGAGCGCGACGTAGATCCCGTGATCGGGCCGCCAGTAGAACGCGATCGCCGCCCACGCGCCGAAGATGGCGATGGCGGCCGTCGAGGGCTGTCGCACGTACTTCCACCAGAGCGCGGCTGCGACGGCGTAGACGATGCCCTTGGGGTAGGAATAACCGCGCGCGGCGGCAACGATCAGCAGCGGGGACGCCAGCAGGGCCGCGGCCAGGGAACTGGTCAGCCGCGCCACCAGCGCGAAGACGATGTAGGTGCTGATCGCCCACGCGAGCGCCACGATCACCGCTTCGGACATCAGGCGATCGCCGCCGATGGCCTGGGCCGCCGCGCTCAGTCCGTACTGCAGCACCCAGCCCTGGTCGAAGAAGTCCCGCACCGGCCAGTCGCCGGCCAGCAACTGCTTGGCGAGCGTCATGTGCAGGAAGTTGTCGTTGGTCGCGGACGTCATGAGCAGCGCGTGCCAGGCGGCGGCACACGCGGCGAGCGGCAGGCCGAGCGCCACCGGGATCCAGCCGGCGCGCCGTTCGACGGTCGGCAGCCCTGTCCTGTGGTCCTCGACCGGCGGCTGATCAGGAGCGTGCGGCGGCAGCTTCGACACGATTGGCAGCGAATTCCTCGACCGAACGCACGAGCGGCGCCGGCCGGCCCTTGGTGTTCTCGAAGATCCGCCAGACATAGCCGCCGACGATGCCGAGGGCCAGCAGCATCGTGGAAAACGTGAACAGCACCGCCAGCATGAGCGGCGTATAGCCCCGCACGTCGATGGCGCCGAACGCCCACGCCACGATGACCGCAACGCTGGCGAGCAGCGCGCCGCCGATGCCGACGGCACCGGCGATCAGCATCATGGTGATCGGCAAATCCGAGAATGCGAACGCCGTGTCGAAGGCATAGCGGAACTTGCGCTTGAATGACCAGCCGCTCTTGCCGCTGGCGCGTCGTGCCCGCGGAAACGTGATGAGCTCGCGGCGGAATCCCACCCAGAACAACAGTCCGACCAGCGCGCTGTTGGCTTCCGGAAGCCCGACGAGCACGTCACGGACGCGGCGAGTGCAGGCAAACGTATCGGTGCCGCCCTCCGGCATCTCGGGCTGGACGAAGCGCCGATAGAGCCGCCAGAACGTCGTAGACGCAAGTTTCGACAGCCACGGATCGTCGCGTGATTCGCGCTGGGCAATCACGATGTCGGCGCCGGCTTCGAGCGCCGCGAAGAACTGGGTGATTGACGAGACCGGTTGCTGCAGGTCGGCGGCCAGGATCGCGACGAACTCGCCCCGGGCGTGTGTCATCCCGGCGCGAATGGCCGCAAACGATCCGAAATTACGACTGAGCGCAATCAGTTGCGACGGAAACGGCATGCCGCCGAGCCGAAGCTTGAGCAGCGCATACGAGTTGTCGGGGCTTCCATCCACGACAAACACCAGTTCGAACGGGTGGGAACTGCCGGCGTAGAGCTCCGCGAGCTGACGGAGCAGCTCCGGCAGCGACGCTTCGTTGCGATAGACCGGCACCACCACTGAACGCGTCACCAGCCACCCCTCCGAAGTGTTGCTCATTTCAGAGGCGCCGGGTGGCCCGACGGCGACGCCGCGTCGCCCCGGGCGCCCTCGAGGCACGCGCGACAGAGACAGCTCGTGTATCGGCCGCGCAGGCGCGCCCGCGTCTCCCTGGTCAACGGCACGCGCATGCACCAGCAGCCGGTGATTGTGGCGCCGCAGGTGAAGTCGCCGCCGCAGCCCTCGCAGCGCGACGGCTCCTTCCAGCGAAGCGACACATAGCCCAGGGCGCGGCGCCAGGACGACATCGCTGTCATAGTGGCACAACCGGCTGCTCGGTTATGATGCAGGCTCCTGCTTTTCTGAGCCATAGGCCGTTCCGGCCCACCCTCACCAAAGCTCTTGTGAGGTGTCCCATGGGTCCAGTCAGTCCGCCGCCGCCGAAGATTCCCGCCGTGTGTCCCGCCTGCCGGTCGGCGTCCATCAGCACGACGGCCGCCAAGCCGGATAAGAACACCTACTGGCGGTGCAACACGTGCGGGGAAATCTGGAACGCGGCACGGCGCGAGGATCGACCGGCGGGAGGTTATCGATGGCGGTGAAGACCGATTCGGTCGCCCGGCACCTCAAGGAACTGATCGACGCGCTCGATCGGCGGGTCCCCCACGTCGAGCGGGCCGGCGAAGACGTCATTGCCCGCCAGGCGGCCGCACTGCGCGCCCTGGCCGTCGATCGGCTGGCCGAGCTCACGCGCGACGACCCGTCGGTCGCCGGTGATCGCGACGACGAGGTCTGAAACGCGTCGTCCCGGCCGAATTGCGCCTTCACGGCCCTTTGATCTGACCCTCCGCCAGTTCTGAATCCCACGCCTTTCGCATAGACTCTTTGGCGCCTTCGGGGCCAAGCGGCGCCGGCAGATGCCGGTTCCGCTGTTCAGCTCCCGCCGGCGATTACTGGGAGAATCGAGACCACCATGCCAGTCGCGTCGTTACCCGAAATCATGGATCGTGCGTTCGAGAAGCGCTACGGAGTGGCCGCCTTCAACACCGTCGATGACATCACCATGCACGGCGTCATCAAGGCTGCGGAGCAGTCGCGATCGCCGCTGATCGTGCAGATCTCGGTGAAGACGGTGAAGTTCTGGGGCGCCGAGGTCGTGCAGCACATGTTCACGGACATGGCCTCGCGCGCGACGGTGCCGATCGCGCTGCACCTCGATCACTGCCCGGATCCGGCGGTGGCGCGGGAGTGTCTCAAGGTCGGCTGGAACTCGGTGCTGTTCGACGGCTCCGGCATGAGTTTCGAGGAGAATCAGCGGCTGACGAAGGAAATCGTGGTCGCCGCGACGGCGCTCGGCGCCGCTGTCGAAGGTGAAGTGGTCGCGGTGGCCGGCGTCGAAGATGGCATGGGCAGCGACGAAGAGGGCGGCCTGCCACCGATCGAGAAAGAGCTCGAGTTCATCGAGGACACGGGCATCTACTGCTACGCCCCGCCGATCGGCACCGCGCACGGGTTCTACAAGGCGACGCCGCGCATCCGCTACGACCGGATGGAATATCTCGTCAAGCACACCAACATGCCCATGGTGCTGCACGGCGGCACCGGGCTCACGACCGAGGTGTACGAGCGTCTCATCGCGCTCGGCGCCGCCAAGGTCAACATCTCGACCCATCTGAAGAAGACGTACGCGGACGGCTTCAGCACCTATCTTGCGAAGAATCCGACGCAGTACGATCCGCTGAAGCTGATTGCCGCGGTGCAGCACGACGTTACCGAGATGGCCAAGGGCTTTTTCAAGACGTTCGGCAGCGCTGGCCAGGCATGACACGAGCGCTCATCTTCGATTGCGACGGCGTGCTCGCCGATACCGAGCGCGACGGTCACCTCGTGGCGTTCAACCAGATGTGGCGCGAGCAGGGCGTCAACTGGCAGTGGACGGTTGAGCAATACGCCGAGAAGCTGAAGATCGGCGGCGGCAAGGAGCGCATCGCCAGCCTGTCCCGCGACGCCGATTTCCGGGCGGCGTTCCACGTGCCCGACTCGGAAGCGGCGTGGATGGCGATCGTCGGCGCCTGGCACAAGCGGAAGAGCGAAGTCTTCCAGGAACTGGTGATGGCCGGGGCGATGCCCGGACGCCCTGGCGTGAAGCGGCTCACGCGCGAGGCTCTCGATCGCGGGTGGACGCTGGCGGTCTGCTCGACCTCGGCGCAGGCCTCGGTGCAAGCCGTTCTCGACAGCGTCGTCGGCCGCGATCTCGCCAGCCGCTTTGCCGGCGTCTTCGCCGGCGACATCGTCAAGGCCAAGAAGCCGGCGCCAGACATCTACAACTTCGCCGCGGATCGTCTGGGCCTTGCGCACGATCATTGTGTCGTCATCGAGGATTCGCGAAACGGCCTGCAGGCCGCGACCGCGGCGGGCATGGCCTGTCTCATCACGTTCAACGCGCTGACCAGGAACGAGGATTTCTCCGAGGCGGCGCTGGTCGTCTCCAGCCTCGGCGACCCTGGCGGTGAGCCCGCCACGGTCGTCGCGAATCGATCGCGGGCGCGCCCGTCGGGCCCGATCACCGTCGAGGATCTCGAGGCGATTCTCGCGGGCGTGGCGGTTCAGTAGGGCGAGTTTCCGACGGAGGTCATCGTGTCCAACAACAGCCTGGAAGCCACCGAGCTTTTCGTCCGGACGATCGCGGACGTGGCGATTCGCAACGAGAAGTACTTTGCCGACCTCGACGGCGTGTGCGGTGACGGCGATTTCGGTATTTCGCTCGCCGCCGGCTTCTCAAAGGTCATGGAGCAGTGGGACAACCTCGATCGCTCGAGCCCAGGCTCGCTCCTCAAGGGCGTGTCGATGACGATCGCCAGCCGCGTCGGCGGCGTCTCGGGCGCGATCTGGGGCACGGCGTTCCTCCGCGCCAGCGTGGCCGCGGGGACGAAAGCCGCACTGACGGCCGAGGACGTCATTGCCATGTTCACCGCCGCCACCGAGGGGATGAAGAAGCGCGGCCAGTCAGACCTGGGCGACAAGACGCTGCTCGATGCATTCGTCCCGGCGTGGGAGGAATTCGCGAAGGTGACCCGCGGCGGCGGCAGCAGCGCCGACGCCATCGCGGCGGCCAGCGTCGTGGCGCGCCAGAAGACCGAAGAAATCAAACCGTGGATCGCGAAGCGGGGCCGCGCGTCGTACACGGGCGAACGAAGCTGCGGCACTTATGACGCGGGGTCGATCGCCATTGCGATGATTGCCGAGGAGCTCGCGAAAGTCTGGACCAGGTCGTCGACCGTTGCCGAGAGAGGCGTGTGATGAAAAAGTTCGTGAACGATCCGAAGCAGTTCGTGCCGGAGATGCTCAAGGGAATCGCCCTCGCGAATCCCGGAGCCATCAAGTACGTGCCGGAGTTCAACCTGATCATGCGCGCCGACGCTCCGCGGGCGAACAAGGTGTCAATCATCCAGGGATCCGGTTCGGGCCACGAACCGGCTCACGTGATGATCGTCGGCCCCGGCATGCTCGACGGCGCCTGCCCGGGTGACGTCTTCGCCGCGCCGCCAATGGACTACGTCGTCGGCGCCTCGAAGCTGCTCAACTCGCCCAAGGGCATTCTCCACATCGTCAACAACTACAGCGGCGACCGCATGGCATTCGAAATGGCCACCGAGATGCTCGAAGCCGACGGCGTCACCGTCAAGACGCTGTTCGTCGACGATGACGTGGCGGTGCAGAACAGCACGTACACCGTGGGCCGGCGCGGCGTGGCCGGCAATTTCTTCGTGATCAAGGCGCTCGGTGCTGCGTCGGAGAACGGCGCCTCGCTCGACGAGTTGATGGCGCTCGGCCAGCGCGTCAACGCGGCCACGCGTTCGATGGGGATGGCACTGACCGGGTGCACGCCGCCGGCGAAGGGCACGCCGATCTTCACCCTGGCGGAAGACGAAATGGAAATGGGCGTCGGCATCCACGGCGAGCCGGGCCGTGCCCGCAAGAAGCTGGTGAGCGCCAACGACATTGTCGACGAGATCGTCGAGGCGCTCGTGACGGACCGGAAGCCGAAGCCGGACGGCGGCACCGACGCACCCGCGTTTGCCAGCGGTGACGAGGTCGCCTTGATGGTGAATGGCCTGGGCGGCACGCCGATTTCCGAGCTGTATGTGCTTTATGGCCGCGCCCACGAGCAGGTCGAGAAGCGCGGCCTGAAAGTGTGGCGCAGCTATGTCGGCGAGTACTGCACGTCTCTCGAAATGGCGGGTATGTCGGTCACCCTCTGCAAGGTCGACGACGAGCTCAAGCGGCTGTTAACCGCCCCCGCCACCATACCGATCCGCGTCTTCTAAGCCGCAACGATCGGCGGCGGCGGGAGCGATCCCGCCGCCGTCGCCCATGTCGATGCCTGTCCCGGTCTCCCGGGCAAATAATGGCGCCGCCCGGGCATGGTCACGCCGCCGGCCCGGGTTGTATTGTTCCCGCCTAACGGAAAGGGGCCTCGACATGACTCTAACTTTGAATCCGAACCAGGTCCTCTGGGAAAAAGGTGATTTCACCCGCATTGCCGCGAGCATGCGGGAGAGCGGGGAAGCCCTCGTCGCTAGCCTCGGCATCGCGTCCGGGATGAAGGTGCTGGACCTCGGGTCGGGGGACGGCACCACAGCGCTGCCGGAAGCCCGGCGCGGCGCCGACGTCCTCGGCGTCGACATCGCACGGAACCTGGTCGATGCCGGCAACCAGCGCGCCCAGGCCGAAGGACTCAGGAACCTCCGCTTCGAGCAGGGCGATGCCACGGATCTGAGCGCGCTCGCCGACCGCAGCTTCGACCTCGTCGTCAGCATCTTCGGGGCGATGTTCGCGCCCAAACCGTTCGACGTGGCGAAAGAGATGGTGCGGGTGACGCGGCCCGGGGGACGGATCGTGATGGGGAACTGGATCCCGAACGATCCCACACTGGTTGCGCAGATCCTGAAAATCAGTTCCGCCTACTCGCCGCCACCGCCCGAAGGCTTTGTCAGCCCCATGACCTGGGGCGTCGAGAGCCACGTGGTCGAGCGGTTCGGTGCTGCCGGGATCCCGGCGGACCGGATCACGTTCGTCAAGGACACGTTCACCTTTCTGACCGCTGAACCGCCGGCGGCTTTTCTCGCCGACTTCCGCAACTATTACGGGCCGACGATGAATGCCTTCGCCGCCGCGGAACAGAACGGGAGATCGGCGGACCTGCAACGCGAGCTGCAGACGCTGTTCGAGCAGCAGAACCGCAGCGGATCGAATAGCACCACCTCTATTCCTGCGGCGTTCCTGCGTGTGACCGTGACCGTCTGAGCCATCTGCCGCGATCCTGACCGCGCGCCATCGCGATGTTGGCGCGCGGAATGCTTCCGATTGCAATGAATACCCGGCAGTTCGTCCGGGAGAAACAATCGGAGGGACCGATGGCGAAATACAGTCGAGGTGCCGGCAAGAGCGTCAAGTCGGCCATGCATCGGCGCAAGAAGGGAACCCTCAAGAGCGGTTCAGGCCGGACAGTAAAGAGCCGCAAGCAGGCGATTGCGATCGGCCTCAATGAAGCGCGCGAGAAGGGCGCCAAGGTCCCGAAGCGGAAGTCGTCGCGGCGCAAGTCGACCGCGAAGAAACGCTAGACCTGAGCTTCGGATGGCCCCAGCCGATCACCCCGCGCACGCGGCAAGTACCGCCGAGGAGACGACCACCGTCGAGGAGAACCTCCAGGCTATCAAGGAGTGGGAGCTCGCGACGCTGCACTCCCGTTCGCCCGCGGAGCAACTCAGCGACTGGATCGCATCGATCGCGTCCACAGGACCGTTCATGGCCGGCCACGTAGTCTGGTTTGCCGGGTGGATCACGGTGAACCTGGGCCTGGTCTCACGTATCCGCCCGTTCGATCCGTTTCCATTCCCGTTCCTGACGATGACAGTGTCGCTCGAGGCGATCTTCCTCACACTGTTCGTCCTGGCCAGCCAGAACCGGCTGTCGCGGCAGTCCGACAAGCGCAGCCACCTCGATCTGCAGATCGATCTGCTGTCGGAACGCGAGATGACCACGGTGTTGCAACTCTTGCGGGATATCTCGGCACACTTGAATGTCAGGACGTCGGTCGCCGCGGAGCAGCTGCATGACCTTGCCAGAAAAACCGACATCCAGACGCTGACCGATCGGATGGAGGAGTTCGACGGCCCTCCCGATGCCGCACGTGCGTCCGATCCAGCCTCAGACCGGCAGCTGCGGTAGCGGCCGGTCCTCAAGTCTGTCCGTCCGCCACCGCGCTGGACACGTCTATTTCATGAGTTCGGCGAGCCTGGCGCTCACCGCCTGTCCCCAGATGTCGTAGCCCTTCGCCTGCGGATGCAGGTTGTCGCCTCGGAAGGAGTCGGGCAGGAACACGCCCTTGTCGTCGAGGAACTTCGCCCCGATGTCCATGTAGAAGACGTGCTGCTGATCGTCGAGCCTGGCGATGATGCGGTTGACCGCGGCGATCTTGTCGCGCACCGGGTCGCCGGGCACGCTGCGCGGGAAGATGGCGAGCAGGAGGATCTTCGCTGCCGGGAAGTCCTGGCGCATTTCCATCACGACCGCGCCCACGCCTTCGGCGATTTCTTCCGCGGTGTTGGCGGCGGTGTTGTTGGTGCCGATCATCAGCATCACGGCCTTCGGCTGAAAGCCCTGGCCTTCGCCGTTGTGCAAGCCCCACAGAACGCCCTGGGTGGTGTCGCCCGCGATGGCGAAGTTGGCGGTCTTCA
>Ga0308173_10002094_pt1 | contig 10496 bp, 9 predicted proteins | sample PhyPR1_FD_203716 | JGI IMG/M metagenome (GOLD analysis project Ga0308173, IMG submission 203716) | Soil microbial communities from UC Gill Tract Community Farm, Albany, California, United States - DLSLS.P.R1 | ecosystem: Environmental > Terrestrial > Soil > Agricultural land | place: USA... | reverse complement strand
TCACGTGGCCGGTGCGGGCGAGTTCCGCACGGAAGCGGCTGACGACGAACAGGGCGTAGTCGATGCCGATCCCGGTGCCGATCATCGTGACGATGGTGACGAGGAAGCCGTCGAAGGTGAAGCCGAAGGTCAGCAGGTAGATGACGCCGAAGGTCAGCACCAGCCCGGCCATCGCCAGCAGCAGCGGCAGTACGGCCGCGGCGAGCGCGCCCAGCGCCAGCACCATGACCGCGAGGGCGACCGGCAGCCCGATGGACTCGGCGCGTTCGGCGTCCCGGCTCTCGACGATGGTCTGGTCGTTGGTGATGGGGGAGTAGCCGGTGAGGTAGCCCCGGACGTCGCCGCCGGACGCGGACTTGATCGTCTGTTGCAGGGCCTTGGCACGGGTCGTGAGCTGGTGCGAGTCGCCGTCCAGCCCGACGACGGCCAGCGCCGCCCGGCCGTCCTGCGACACCTGCTGCCTGGCCTGCTGGTCGAAGGGGCTCAGTACGGCCGTCACGCCGTGTTGTTTCTGGGCGGCCGCGATGACCCGGCTGACCGCGGCCCGGTTGCCCGGATCGGTGATCCGGCCATGGGCGGCCGCGAACACGATGACATCCTGCTCGTTGCCCTGCCCGGAGAAGTGCTGCTGCAGTAGGCGGCTCACCCGGGCCGACTCCGACCCGTTGACCCCGTAGTCGGGGGAGCCCAGCCGGCCGGTCAGGAAGGGGAGCGCGGCACAACAGGCCACGAACAGCACCAGCCAGCTCGTGATCACCAGTCGGCGACGCGTGGCCATCAAAGTGCCCCAGCGATAAGCGTCCATCATCGACCTCCCAGGAGGGTGTGCACGGCGGCGGCCGTGGCAGGTATGTCGACATCGGGATCGAGCGTGCAGTGCAGGAGGAGACCGTCCAGCAGGCCAGCGACGATCGACGCGACCGCCTCGGGGGGCACGCCCGGGTGCACCGCGCCCTTCGCCTGGTCCCTGCGGACCAGTTCGGTGAGTGCGGCCCGGTAGTCCCGCAGGACCTCGGCGACCGGGACCCGCAGTTGCTCGTCACGGGTCGCCTCGCGCAGGATCTCCAGCAGCAGCGCCACCGAGGGGTCGGCGAGCGCGCCCGACGCGTACCAGGCGAAGGTCCCGTCCAGGACCTCGCGCACCGACCCGGCCTGCCGGACCAGCACGAGCGTCTCGCCCAGGACCTGGACCATCGCCTCCAGAGCCGCGGCGCGCAGCAGGTCGTTCTTGCCGCTGAAGTGATAGCTCACCGCACCGTGCGGCACCCCGGCCCGGGTCGCGATGCCCCGGGTGGTCACCTGTCCCCAGCCGACCTCCCCGATGAGCCCGATGGCCGCGTTGAGAATCGCCTGCCGGGTCGCGGCCCCTTGCTCGGCACTTGTTGGCCGTGCGCCTTGGCCGTCCGCCTTGTCCATATGGCCAAGGTACTCCTCCCGGCGGGCGGGTGTCAGGGCAGGAGGGTGTTTTCGATGCCGGCGATGATCGCCTGCAGGCCGGTGGTGAAGCCCTGGTCGAAGTTCTGGAAGATCTCCATCCCGGCCGCGGCGGCGAGCGGGTGGTCGGCCAGCCGTTCCGAACGGGCCTCCAGATCGAACGGCTCGGTGTCGGCGGAGGGGCGCATGGCCTGCTCCTCGATGACGTACCCGATCGTGTAGGTGTAGGCGGTCATCCAGGCCCGTGCCGCGGCGGCCGGGGTGAAGCCGGCCTCGGTGAGCCGGCGCAGATTGACCTCCATGCCCTCCGCGTAGGACATGTCGGTGAACCGGGTGCCGCTGTAGACCTTCGCCCCGTCGCGGTAGCGGAGCAGATGCTCGCGCAGTCCCCGCATCGCCGCCTGGAAGGCCGCCCGCCAGTCGTCCTCGGGGGGCGCGAGATCGGCCACCATGCGCCGCATCATCTCGGTCGCCATCTCGTCCAGCAGCGCCTGCTTGTCCTTGAAGTGCCAGTACAGCGCGGGCGCCTTGACGTCGAGTTCGGCGGCGATGGCGCGCAGGGTGAGGCCCTCGAGGCCCACCTCGTTCAGAAGGCGCAGCGCGGTCTGGGCGACGAGCCTGCGGTCGAGCTTCGGAGGTCTCTGAGCGGACACGGTTGACAGTTTAACGTCGTTAAGGGCATTCTCCACTTAACGATGTTAAGGAGAATTGAGATGGACGCTCACGACGTGCTGATCGTCGGGGCCGGGCCCACCGGGCTGGCCCTCGGGATCGACCTGGCCCGGCGCGGCGTCGACGCGCTGGTGGTCGAGCGCGGAGCTGGGCTCTTCCCCGGCTCGCGCGGCAAGGGACTCCAGCCCAGGACCCTCGAGGTCCTCGACGACCTGGGGGTGCTGGCCGAGGTTCTGGAGGCCGGCGGCCCCTACCCGGCCACCATGTTCTGGCAGGACGGCGAGCGACTGGGCGAGCACAGCATGTTCGACGCGGCCGAGCCCTCGGAGGCCGAGCCGTACGGCGGCCCCTGGATGCTGCCGCAGTGGCGCACCCAGGAGATCCTCTACCGCCGGCTGACCGAGCTGGGCGGGCGGGTCGCCTTCGGCCGCGAGGTCTCCGGACTGACCCAGAAGCCCGACGACGTGATCGTCGAGTTCGTGTCCGGCGCGCCGGCCGGCGCGCGCTACGTGGTCGCCGCCGACGGCGGCCGGTCGGCCGTACGCAGGCTGCTCGACATCGAGATGACCGGCGAGACCGTCGCCCCCGAGGTCATGCTGGTCGCCGACCTGCGGATCGACGGCCTGGACCGCGACCACTGGCATGTCTTCCCGCCCGCCGACGACCACGGCGCGCTGGCGCTGTGCCCGCTGGCCGGGACCGCGGACTTCCAGCTCTTCGCGCAGTTTCCGCCGGGGACCGAAGTCGACCAGTCGCCGGACGCCGTTCGCAAGGTCGTGGCCGAGCGCTCACACCTGGCCGCCGAGCAGGTGACCGAGGTGCGCTGGGCGTCGGACTTCCGGCTCCGGGCGGCACTGGCCGACCGGTTCCGGGACGGCCGGGTCTTCCTGGCCGGAGACGCCGCTCACGTCCATGCGCCGACCGGCGGTCAGGGCCTCAACACCAGCATCCAGGATTCCTACAACCTGGGCTGGAAGCTCGCCGCCGTGCTGGGCGGCGGTGTGCCCGAGTCGCTGCTCGACACCTACGAGGAGGAGCGCCTGCCCAACGCCGCCGCGATGCTGGGGCTCACCGCCCGGGTGCTGCGGGGCGAGGCACGGCGGGGCCGGGAGACCCAGCAGCTCGGCCTCGGCTACGCCGGCTCCTCGCTGTCGGTGGAGACCCGCGAAGGGCTGGCCGAGCAGGCTCTTCGGGCCGGCGACCGCGCTCCCGACGGCCGGCGCGCGGGCGTACGCCTCTTCGACGCCTTCCGCGGGCCGCACTGGACGCTGCTGACGGTCGGCGCCGACGCCGAGCCGCCCGAGCTGCCGGTCCCGGTGGTACGCATCCCGGAGTACGAGGCGTACGGCACCGGGTTCTTCCTCGTTCGCCCGGACGGCTACATCGGCTGGGCCGGCGTTGGCCCTGACGGCCTCGCCGACTACGCCGCCCGGCTGGGGATCGGCTAGGAGACGAGGTTCCCGGCGGTCACCGAGACCTCGATCTCCGCGCTGGGCTCGATGCCCATCGCCATGGCCAGCTTGCGATGGCGTACGGCCTCCTCGCTTCGGCCCTGGCGCTCCAGCGTGCGGGCCAGCGCCTCGTGCGCCCAGCCGTTGGCCGGGTCGATCTCGGCGAGGCTGCGCAGGGTCTGCTCGGCCCGGCCGAGCTGGGCGCTGTGGAAGTAGGCCCGCCCGAGCAGTTCGAGCGCCGCCCGGTTGGTCGGCTCGGCCGCCACCACCGGGGCGAGGATCCGCGACGCCGTCACATAGTCCCTGGCCTCGAAGAACATCGACCCGCGCTGGAACTCCTGGTAGCTCATCACCCCTCCAGAAAGTAGTTGACGGTTCAGTAACAGTGGAGGCGGCGAGATATTCCTAGTCGACGCTGAGGAGATCGCCTGGCTGGCAGCCGAGCTCCTGGCAGATCCGGGTCAGCGTGGTGAAGCGGATCGCCTTGGCCCGGCCGTTCTTGAGGATGGACAAATTGACGACGGTGACGCCGACCCGGTCCGCGAGCTCGGTGAGGGTCATGCCGCGTTCGGCCAGCAGGTGATCGAGGTGCACCTGGACGGCGTGTTCGGCTTCGCTGGTCATCGGGCTAGATCGTCGCCTCGATCTCTTCGCGCATGGTGACCCCGGCGCTGAGGATCCGGGCGACGGTGAGCATACCGAGCCCGGTCAGCAACAGGCTCCACGGCACCGTGAGACCGTCGATGAGATAGGGCCCGTCGTCGGAGTGGGCCAGCATGGTGCGCAGGAGCAGGATCTTGGCCACGCCGGTCAGGTTATCGCTGATCAGACCGCCGATGATGAGCCACCAGCCGAACCAGCGGACCCGGCGGGCGTTGGCCGAGGCGAACGGCCCGTCCTGCCGGGCCCCGCGGACCAGCCACCACATCAGCAGCAGCGCGCCGATGCCGAAGAGGGCCGCGGGAAGGTCGCCCAACGAGCGGAGGGTCCGCTGCCATGCCGTCGCATGCTCGGTGCAGAGATCGACGCCGGCATTGGTGGCTTGGACGCCCGGCTTGCTCAGATACTCCAGGCCACCGGTGTTGGCGGCTCCGGACGAGATGTCGTTGTCGTGGACGCAGATGGTCCGGTCGGTGAGCCCGGACACGCTCCAGTGCGAGCCTTTGGTGAACAGGGCGAACACGACGGCGCTGACCAGCAGGCCGATGGCGATCCTCAGCAGGATCGAGACCGTTGAGGCGAAGGGTTCGAGGGGGTTGCGCGTCTTCTCCGGCATATCGCTATTCGATAGTATCGACTTTCGATATGTCAAGGGGGTGGTTCAGGTCGGAAGGGCCGTTGTCGGTTCGGGCGGTGGGCTAGCGTTCGGCGGCGAGGCGGATGCCGAGGCCGATGAAGATGCCGCCGGTGGCGGTGTCGATGGCCCGGCGGACACCCTGGCGGCGGCGCAGCCAGCCGCCGATCCGCCCGGCCGTGACGCCGACCAGCCCGTCGACCATGAACTCCAGGGCGATCAGGATGGCCCCGAGGACGGCGAACTGCAGCCACACGTCGCCGAGCCGAGGGTCGATGAACTGCGGCAGGAACGCGACGGTGAAGGTGACCATCTTGGGGTTGAGCAGGTTGGTCAGCACCCCGTTGAGGTAGGCCCGGCGCGCCGACATGCCGGTGAGGTTCTCGGCGAGCTCGTCCTGGACGCCCTTGCGATGCCGGATCATCTGCACCCCGAGGTAGATCAGGTACGCCGCCCCGGCCAGCCGTACCGCGGCGAAGGCGGTCGGAACCGCGGCGAACAGCGCGGCCAGCCCCGCCGCGGCGACGGTGACGTGCAGGGCCTCGCTAGTCGCCACCCCCGCCGTGGCGAGCAGCCCGGCCCGCGGCCCCCCGCGCATCCCACACCCCAGAATGAACAGCATGTCCGGCCCAGGCGTGATCATCGCAATGATCGTCGTCAACGAGAACGCCAAGAGCAGATGGTCATTAATCGGCATACTGACGATTCTTTCAGGCGCATACGACGAACCGGGGTGGGCCCATGTACCCAGTCGTGGATCCGTACGACTCCGGCCTGCTCGACGTGGGCGACGGGCACCGGATCTACTGGGAGGTACGCGGCAACCCGCGCGGCAAACCGGCCCTCGCCGTCCACGGCGGCCCGGGCTCGGGATGCGGCCCCAGCTGGCAACGCCACTTCGATCCCGAACGCTACCGGGTCGTCCTGTTCGACCAGCGCAACTGCGGCCGCAGCCTGCCCAGCGCCGCCGACCCGGAGGTCGATCTGTCGGCCAACACGACCGGCCATCTGATTGCTGACATGGAGCTGTTGCGCGGCATGCTCGGCATCGAGCGCTGGCTGCTGTTCGGCGGCTCATGGGGCTCCACGCTGTCGCTGGCCTACGCGCAGGCCCATCCGGACCGGGTCAGCGAGCTGGTGCTGTTCAGCGTGGTGACGACCACCGCGCGCGAGGTGGCCTGGGTGACCCGCGACATGGGCCGGGTGTTCCCCGAGCAGTGGGAACGCTTCCGCGACCACGTGCCCGAGCGCGATCGTGATGGCGACCTGGCGGCCGCCTACTCCAGGCTCCTGCACGATCCCGATCCCGCCGTACGGGAGGCGGCGGCCCGCCAATGGTGCCGGTGGGAGGACACGCATGTAGCGACCGTCCCCGGCTACCAGCCCGACCCCAGGTTCGACGATCCGGCCTTCCGCCTGGTGTTCGCCCGGCTGGTCACCCACTACTGGGCGAACACCGCCTGGCTGGGCGACTCCCTGCTCAAGGGGGCCGGGGGGCTGGCGGGCATCCCCGGCGTCCTGGTCAACGGCGCGCTGGACCTCAGCGGACCCCCGGACATCCCGTACCACCTGGCCAAGGCCTGGCCGGAGGCGGAGCTGATCATCGTCGGTGGAGCGGGCCATGGCTCGGCCTACTCCGGGGTGGCCGAGGCGGTGGGGGCGGCGCTCGACGAGTTTTCGCTGGCGGTTAGGGGAGGTGGAAGGCGAGGAGGGTTGTGGAGTGGAGGGCGGTGAGGGTTGTGGCTTGGGTGTCGAAGGCCCAGGAAGTGTTGGGGTCGGGGGCGTGGAACGGGTGGTTCCAGATGAGCTTGCCGGTTTCGGGGTTCCAGCCGTAAAGGCCGGCTCCGGTCGCGCCGGAGACGCCGGTGCAGATCAGGCCGCCCGCCACGATGAGCGGGGCGGTGCCGGCCGCCGGGGTGTTGACCGACCAGCGGCGCTTGCCGGTACGGGCGTCGAGCGCGATGAGCTGCGGGTTGTCCAGGATGTAGACGTGGTCTCCGCTGACCAGCACGGTGCGGTCCTGGCCGCCGGGCGTGGCCGGGGTGTACGTCCACAGGTGCCGGCCGTTGCGCAGGTCCAGGGCGTACAGCGTGGGCGACCCGGTGTAGACGATGCCGCCCGCCACGGTGATCTCGAGCGAGAGCTGGTCGTCTCTGTTGGGATCGCCCGCCCCGGGAAGGTCGGTGGTCCAGAGCCGGAACCCGGTGTCCGGCGAGAGCGCGTCCAGCGTGGTGCGGGCCGGGTTGGCGAAGAACACGTTCGCGGGGTCCGCGGCGACCGCGTTGCGGACGTTGGCCTGGATCCACCGGTCCCGGCCGGTCGCGATGTCGAGCCCGAACATCTTGAAGTCGTAGTTGGGTGCGATCCGGCCGGCGATGAGCGTACGGCCGACGACACCGCTCGCGGAGAGGCTGGCGGGGCCCGAGTCAGGCCACTGACGCAGCCATACCTGCCGGCCGGTGCGGGGATCGATGGCGATCATCGTGGTCTGCGTGTCGGTGAGCACCAGCAGATCGGCCGATGCGACCTCGATCAGCAGGCTGCTCAGCGTGGGCGGCGGCTGATAGCTCCAGAGCGTCGCGTGCGAGTGGGGGTCGCAGGCGACCAGTGGACCGCTGGTCACGAGGGTGCCGCGGGCGGCCGGGGAACCGCCGGACTTGCTCAGCGCGTAGATACGGGCCGGGAGTACGTCGGCGTCCTCGTAGTCGGCGGACCAGAGCTGCCGTCCGGTGGCCGCGTCGAAGCCGCGGCACGCGGCCGTCCGGTCCTCGGTGACGATCGCACGGGGTGTCACGTGGGGCGCGAGGCCGTCGCCGCCGGTCGTGGCCTGCCACAGGAAGCGCGGCGGCCTGAGCCGCCGGTCGCCGCGGTCCAGCGCCGCCGCGGTGCCGCCGCCCATGACCGCGAGGCCCGCGACGGCCGCGCCGCCGATCAGCAACCGCCGCCGGGTACGCGCCCGGGTGACCGTGCGCAGATCCATGACCAGCGTGTCCTCGCGCTGCTGCAACTCGTCGCCGAGCCCGCCCGGCAGCCAGCCCGGGGTGACCGGCTGCGCGGCCAGCAGCGGCGGTAGCAGCCGCGTGGGTGGCCGGTGCTCCGGATCGGTGCTCAGGCAGGCGGCCACCATCTTCAGCAGGGACTCGGGAACACCGTCCAGATCGGGCGGCTCGTGCAGGGTCCGATGGATGATCGAGGGCACGGTGTCCCGGCCGTACGGTGGGCGGCCGGTCGCCGCGTAGGCCAGCACCGCGCCGAAGGCGAACACGTCGGTGGCCGCGGTGAGGCGGGTGCCGCGGATCTGCTCGGGGGACATGTAGCCGGGCGAGCCGAGCAGCCCGCCGGCGGTGAGCGCGGTGCCGTCCGCGGCCTTGCTGATCCCGAAGTCGATGACCCGCGGCCCGTCCCTGGCCAGCAGGATGTTGCCCGGCTTGAGATCGCGGTGCAGCAGTCCGGCCTCGTGGATGGCGATCAGCGCCTCGCCGAGCCCAGCGCCCAGCGTGCGCAGCGCAGGTTCGGGCATCGGCCCGTAGCGTTCGACGGTCTCCTTCAGACTGAGCCCGTTGACGTACGCGGTGGCCAGCCACGGAACCGGCCCGGTCGGATCGGCGTCCACCACCGGGCTGGTGTAGGCGCCGCTCACCTTGCGGGCCGCCTCGGCCTCGGCTCGGAAGCGGGCGCGGAACCGCGGATCCCCGGCGAGTTCCGGCCGTACGACCTTGACCGCCACCGCCCGTCCGGCCGGCGACGCGCCCAGGTAGACCAGGCCCATGCCGCCCTCGCCGAGCCTTCGCAGCAGCCGGTAGCGCCCGATGTGCCGCGGATCGGATGGTTCGAGCGCGGCCATCATCCACCCGTCCGAAAGCAGTAGAGCCGTTTCTGGTCGGTGGCGAACACCGACGATCCGGCCATCTGGACCACCCAGTCGTTGTTGGCGGTCGCCGGGCCCCAGTGCGTCCAGAGCTGACGGCCGTCGGTGCGACCGACGAAGAAGCCCTGGGGATAGCCGGAGTAGCCGCCGAAGGCCGCCGCGAGGAGGCCGCCGGACACGGCGAACTGCCCCGCGCTGACCAGCGGCTCCGGGCCGTACAGCCGCCACCTGGGCGTGCCGGTGGCCTGGTCGTACGCGCGCAGGTCGGCACCCTTGGCGATCACGTCGGGGCCCGAGGGGATGACCGTGTCATAGGCCAGGTCGACGTTCGGATCGGTGGGCTGCGACCACAGGGCCTTCCCGCTCGCGGCGTCGATCCCCTGGAGCCTGCCCCCGAAGTTGCCGAAGACCCGGCCGCCGTAGGCCGTGATGTCGAGGTTGTCCCAGTCCCGGCCGCCGAGGTCCTTGGGCCAGGTGTAGGTCCAGCGCTTGCGGCCGGTGGCGGGATCGAGCGCCGAGAGCGCGGGTTTTTCGTTGAGGTAGACGCTGCTCCGGTCGACCGCGCCGGTGCCGCCGAACGGGCTGCTCCAGATGGTCCGGCCGCTTGCCAGGTCGACGGCGATGACGGCTCCGCCGGTCAGCCGGGGGCCGGATGTCTTCATGACGGCCGTGCCGCCCACGACGCCGTAGACGTTGCCGGGGATGACCTTGTCGGTGTCGGTGTGGAACGTCGTGGTCCGGCCGGTCGTCGCGTCGATCAGATTGAGCAACTGGTCATGGCCGCCGGTCACCAGGAATCTCGACCCGTCGACGGTGTCCCAGGTGCCCAGCGGGATGTCGTGGGTCCAGAGTTGCCGCCCGGTACGGGCGTCCAGCGCCCAGATCCCCTCCCCGGCGCCGAACAGCACCACGCCGGCGGTGGTGAGCAGGTACGCCCCGTCGGTGAGTTCGGTCGGCGGGGTGAAGGTCCACGCGGGCGGCGGTGCGGTGGCCAGTGCGGTGCCGTGCGGTGCGGGCCTGGCGGTCTTCTGCGGGGTACGGGTCAGCGCCCACGCCGCCGTGCCCCCGCCCGCCCCGGCCACCGCGACCGCTCCGACGGCGGCCAGGCCGAGGACGCGCCGTCGCCGTACGCCGATGGCCGGCAGCGGCGGAGGAGCGGTGACCGGTCCGGACGCGATCTGATGCGCCTCGGTCTCCTTGGCCGTGACCGCCTGCCGCAGCGCGGGGGACAGCAGCGCCCGCGGATCGGCGGGGGCCAGTTGCGCGAGTAGGTGTTCCAGCGTGGGACGGGCGGCCGGTTCCTTGGCCAGGCAGGCCGTGAGCAGCCGAAGGAGCGAGCCGGGCACCCCGCTCAGGTCCGGCTCGCCGTACATCACCTCGTAGAGTTGCGCCGCCTCATCCCGCTCACCGAAGGGCTTTCGGCCGGTGGCCGCGTGGACGAGGACGCCGCCGAGCGAGAACACGTCGGCCGCCGGACCGGCTTCCCTGCTGCCCGCGATCTGCTCGGGCGCCATGTAAGCCAAGGTGCCGAGCATTCCGCCGGTGCCGGTGAGCTGTGCGGCGTCCGCGGCCTTGGCCACCCCGAAGTCGATGATCTTCGGCCCCTCCTCGGCCAGCAGGATGTTGCCCGGCTTGAGATCGCGATGCACCAGCCCGGCCGCATGAATGGCCTGCAGCGCCTCGGCCAGTCCCGCGCCCAGCGTGCGTACGGCGGGCTCGGGCATCGGGCCGATCGTGCCGACCGCCTCGTCCAGCGTGGGCGCGGGGATATAGGCCG
>Ga0308173_10002093_pt1 | contig 10496 bp, 5 predicted proteins | sample PhyPR1_FD_203716 | JGI IMG/M metagenome (GOLD analysis project Ga0308173, IMG submission 203716) | Soil microbial communities from UC Gill Tract Community Farm, Albany, California, United States - DLSLS.P.R1 | ecosystem: Environmental > Terrestrial > Soil > Agricultural land | place: USA... | reverse complement strand
CTCCCCCATGGCGTGCTCGGTGGCCACGTTCTGGCAGCACGTCGAGGTCTCGACCGCGCCGCTCGCGTCGAGCCGGTGGTAGTAGCCGGGCACGATCTTGTCGAGCACGGACTTGTCGGCCTGCCCGGAGGCCGCGGTGTGGTTGAAGACCTGGTCGAGCACGACCCGGAGGCCGTCCTGGTGCAGCGCCCCCACCATCGTGCGGAACTCGGCGACCCGGGTGCCGCCGTCAGCGGCCTTGGCGCTCGAGGCGTAGGAGCCGTCCGGAGCGCTCCAGTGGTACGGGTCGTAGCCCCAGTTGAAGGCGTCCTTGGAGGCGACGGCACCGACGCACTTCTGCTGCTCCTCGCTGTCGGGCGCGTAGGAGGCGAGGTCGCACTTCGGCGTCTCCTGCTTGGCCGGGTCCTCCTCGATGGAGGCGATGTCGAAGCTCGGCAGCAGGTGCACGGTGTTGAGCCCGGCCTTCGCCAGCGCCTTGAGGTGGGCCCGCCCGTCGCCGTCGGCAGCGAAGGCGAGGTAGCTGCCGCGCAGCGCCGCCGGGACCTTCGCGTCGGACATCGAGTAGTCCCGGACGTGCAGCTCGTAGATCGTCGAGTCGACGTCCTGGGCCAGCTTCGGCGAGGGCGTCGTGCGCCAGGCGCTCGGCATGAGGGCCGGGTCGCGCAGGTCGACCGCGACCGAGCGGGTCGAGTTCAGCGTCAGCGCCACGGAGCTGGGGTCGGTCACCACGTTGGTCTCGACCTTGCCGGTGGTGGGCGCCCACACCTTGACCTCGTAGAGGTAGCGGGCGTTGCGCGACGACGCGCCGAGCGAGGCGCTCCACGCTCCGGACCCGTCGCGCGTCATCGCCGTGCGGCGTGCGGTGTCGACGGGCTGGTCGGCGCTGCCGGCCGGCCACGTCAGCAGGGTCACCTGCTGGGCGGTGGGCGCCCAGAGGCGGAAGCCCACCCGGCCGGAGCCGGCGAAGCTGACGCCGTAGGAGCGGGTCCGCGCTGACGCGGCATACAAGGCGTCCAGGGCGATGGCCGTCTGGGCGCCGGTGGCGTCGAGCAGCGACCCGGTGGAGTCGTACATCGCCACGGCGACCTGGCCCTGAAGGATCTCGGGCAGCTTCCTGGCGGTCGCCTTGTCGAGACGCAGGGCGACGTAGCCCTTGAGCTCGGGGTGGTCGGCGACGAGCGCTGCCGGCAGTCCGGCCGGGTCGCGGGTGAGGCCGGCCACGGAACCGCCCGTGACGGCCTCGGCGTCGAGCCCCAGGCCACCGGTGGCAGACCAGTGCAGGCGCCACGACAGCGTCGCCGGGTCGGTGCCGGCCGGCAGCGCGGACGCGGGCCAGGCCACGAGGTCCTGACCCACGACGTAGGCCTTGGACTTCGTCAGGTCCGGAGCCGCGCCGGCTCGGCTCGTCTTGACCGAGATCGCGTGCGTCGACAGGACGTAGGTGATCGTCGTCAGGACGCCGTCGGCCGGGACGCTGAAGGCGACGTTCGCGCCGCCGGGCGCGCCGCCCACGCCGTAGTTCTCGTCCCACCCGAGGCCGTGCGCCACCTTGAACTCGTAGCTGCCGGCCGGGATCTGGTCGGTCGTGAAGGTGTACGTGCCGTCGCCGTCGGGGTCCTCGAGCCAGGAGCGCATGCACGAGGGGTCCCAGTCACCCGGGCAGCCGAGCTTGCTCTGGAAGCTGCCGGGCGCCGTGATGATCGGCCCCTGCGCGTCGCTGGTGGCCCAGTGCGTGCGGTGGTCGTAGTAGAAGGTGACGCGCTTGCCGCCGGGCGCGGTGTAGGCGATGTTGCCGCCGCCCTTGGCGCCGCCGGCACCGTAGTTCTCGTCCCACGACTTGTCGATGGCGGCCTTGTACTCGTAGTCCCCGGCGGGGATCGAGTCGTAGGAGCCCTTCCAGATCTCGTCCTTCGGGTCGAGGGCCAGCTGGGCCTGCGTGCAGTCCGGCTGCCAGTCGCCCGGGCAGCCCATCTCCGAGTTGTGGCTGCCCGGGACGCTCACGTTGCCGGGCTGGGTGACAGGGCCGACGCCGCCCGAGCTGCTACCGCCGCTGGAGCTCGCCGGCTCACCGACGATGCCATAGGTGGAGGTGGCCGACACGTGGCCCGCGATGTCCTTGGCGACCATGCGGTACTCGAGCAGCGTGCCCTTGGCGACGCCCGACACGTCGTGGAAGACGCGGTAGGGGGCGTTGTCGTCGGTGCCGACCGGCGTCCAGGCGGAGGTGCCGACCGGTCGCTGGAGGAAGGTGACCTCGGCGAAGGTGTTGCCCGGCAGTGCGGCACCGACCTCGGCCCGGCCGCCCACCACGCCGCCCGCGCTGGGTGACGTCGGGTAGATGGCGGGCGCCGACTTCGGCTGCGCCATGGTGTCGTCGGCCTTGTAGACCGCCACCGACAGCGGCGGCACGGTCACCGTCACCCGGCCGTCGGCGGCCACCCGCAGGTCGGTCTTCGAGCCGAGGAGCGGCACGAGCTTGGAGCGGGCGGAGTAGGTGGAGAAGGTCGCCGTCCTGGCGGTCGTGGCGTTGTTGGCCACCACGACGTACTCGCGCTTGGCTGCCTTGTCGATGCGGCTGAAGGCGTAGATGCCGGCCGCGTCGGAGGCGTAGCGGTGCACCTGGGCGCCGTCGGCGAGCGCCGGGTTGGCGGCGCGCAGGGCGGAGAGCGCCTTGATCTGCCGGTACAACGGGGCGTTGGTGTCGTAGTGGGCGGCGGTGCCTTCCGGCTTGTCGCTGCCGACGATGACGTCGTCCTGGTAGATCGGCGTCTGGGTGCCGAACATGTCCTGGCGCGCCCGCTTGTCACCGAAGTCGCTGGTCGGACCGGTGAAGCCCTGCTCGTCGCCGTAGTAGACGACCGGCTGGCCGCGGGTCAGGAACATCAGCGAGGTGGCGAGCTGGTCACGCGCGAGCAGGTCGGCGCCCTTCGCGCCACCGGCCAGGAGCATGGCCCCGACGCGGCCCATGTCGTGGTTGCCGAGGAAGGTCGGCAGCTCGTACGCGTTGGAGTCGGTGTCGGTGTAGTAGTCGTCGCCGGCGAACAGGTCACGGATGCCGGTCGTCGCCTTGCCCTGCGCGAAGCCGAGCGCCGCGCCCTGGAAGCCGAAGTCGAGCGTCGCCGGCAGCTTGCCCTGCGTCGTGAACTGGCTCATGTAGGAGGGGTTGCCGTCGTAGACCTCGCCGAACATGAAGAAGTTCTTCTTGCCCGTCGCCTTCGCGTGGTCGAGGACCGCCGGCGAGAAGGCCTGCCAGAACTGCATGTTCACGTGCTTGACGGTGTCGATGCGGAAGCCGTCGACCCCGAAGTCGACCCAGGACTTGTAGATGTCCTCCATGCCCGAGACGACCTTGGGGTTCTCGGTGAACAGGTCGTCGAGCCCCGAGAAGTCGCCGTAGGTGGCCGACTCACCGGCATACGTCGAGTCGCCGCGGTTGTGGTAGAGCGTCGGGTCGTTGAGCCACGCCGGGACCTTCACGTCCTTGTCGGCGTCGGCGACCTTCGGCACGTAGGGGAAGGACGTGGCCGCCGACATCGCCGGGAAGCAGTCCGGGACCGTGGCTGCGCCGGTGCAGGCGGGTTTGCCGGCGACGGCCGCGTCGTCGAACGCGTTGCCCTGGGCGTCCTTGTAGGGCTTCGTCGCCTTGTTGACGTAGGTGTAGGTGCCGCCGTCGTAGGAGATCACGTCGGCGGTGTGGTTGGTGATGATGTCGAAGTAGACCTTCATCCCCTTCGCGTGCGCGGCGGAGATGAGCGCCTTCATGTCGGCGTTCGTGCCCAGGTGCGGGTCGATCCGGGTGAAGTCGGTGATCCAGTAGCCGTGGTAGCCGGCGCTCGCGTCGGAGCCGGCGCCCTGGACGGGGCGGTTCTTGAACGACGGGGTCAGCCAGATCGCCGTGGTGCCGAGGCCCTTGATGTAGTCGAGCCTGCTCGTCAGGCCCTTGAGGTCGCCGCCGTGGTAGAAGCCCTCGTTGCTCGGGTCGAACCCGGTCGTCATCGGTCCGCCGGTCAGGCCGCCCCGGTCGTTGGCGGTGTCGCCGTTGGCGAAGCGGTCGGCCATGACGAAGTAGAAGCGCTCCCTCGTCGCGAGGTTGCGCAGCGAGGGCGAGGCGAGCTCGGCGTCCTGGGCCGTCGCGGCCCCGGGCAGGTCGGTGGGCGCGACGCCCACCGCGTGGGTCGTGTCGTCGTAGGTGAAACGCAGGGTGGCGGGACCGGCGAGCACCAGCGGCACGTTGCCGCCGTCCCGGCCGTAGCTCTCGGCCCACGAGTGGTTGATGGCGACCTTGAGCTCGTAGCTGCCGGCGGGCACCCGGAACTCGGCGGCATACGTCGTCGTGCCGGGCTCGAGGGTGAGGTCCGTCTTCGTGCAGTCGGGCTGCCAGTCGTCGCTGCACCCCAGCTCGCTCTGCAGGGAGCCCACGAGAGTCGCCGTGCGAGGCGCCTCCGCCCGGGCTGAGGGTGCCCCCGTCAGCGGGACCGCCAGTCCGGCCAGGACGAGGGCCGAGATGCTGGCGACGGACAGGGCCGGGCGACGGCGCATGCGCACTCCTTTGTGGGCTCGGTCGCTCCCGCCCGTGTCTGGACGCTCGACCACCGGAGGAGAACGTAGCGCCCAGATCGGACATCACGCCAGACCTGCGCTGCAACTTCTTGCATTCGTGTTCAGAAAGTTGCGCAGATCTTGCTCGAACCGTCAGTCGGCGCCTGCCGCGCAGACTCAGCGGGTCAGGCCGCCACCCGAGAGCAGCGTGCGCACCGCGGTGCTGAAGTCGGCGACTCGGGTGAGCGTCACCCACCCTCCGGCGACCTCGATGTCCTCGGACCAGCCGGGTCCACCGATGACGACCTCGAGGGGCCAGTCCACCGCGGCGAGGTGCCCCCAGAGCGGCTCGGCGCGCTGGCGGGGCAGGGAGGCCCAGAGGAACACTGCTCGGGGATGCGACGCACGCAGGGTGGAGACCAGCGCCTCCGCCGGGACCCGGGGGCCGAGGAAGAGGCTGGCGACGCCGTTGCGGGCCAGCTCCGCCTCCAGCGCCAGGAGGGGCAGGTGGTGCTGCTCGTCGTCGGCACCGGCGAGCACCACCGGAGAACCGGCGACCCGGAGCCGGTTGGCCCGAACGACCGCACGCAGCTCGGACTGCAGCAGCTCGCTCGTCAGGTGCTCGGACTGCACCCCCAGGCGGCCCTCCTGCCAGAGCTCCCCCACTCGGCGCAGGGCAGGGGCGAAGACCTCCACCCAGGCCCTGCCGACCTCGGACCTGCGCATCACCTGCCGGTAGAGCTGCGCCATGGTGCGCGGGTCCAGGGCGCGGGCCGCTGCGACGATCGCCTCGACCAGGGCGGCCGGGTCGTCGTGCAGGCCGAGTGCCTCGCCGGCACCTCCCTGAGCGACGGTTGCGCCCGGCTCCCGATCCGGGTCGAGCTGGTCGAGGACGGCCGCAGCGTCCATGGCGAGCACGGAGTCGGCGGCGCTCTGGGCGGGCACACCCTGGGCGGTGAGCCGGGCCATCAGGCGCACCCGTCTGATGTCGAGCTCGGTGTAGCGCCGGTGGTTGCCGCTCGTGCGCAGGCTGGGTCCGACACCGTGGCGCCGGTCCCACGAGCGCAGCGTCGGGGCGGCGATGCCGAGGCGTTCCGAGACGACACCGACCGGCCAGCCCAGACGCGGCACCGCCCCGGCGTCGAACTCCGTCGCTGGGGGCGGTCCTGCGGGGGGCTTGGTCGTCATCTGCGTTCATCACCGTCCGGGTTGGGTCCCGACTCGGTCGGAGCGGTCCGAGATTCCCGTCATGGACCGCTCCGACACCGATCGGGCACTCGAATCATAAACTTATGCAAGCCTCTTGTGCAATGCGTAGGTTCTTGCGTAAGTTCTGCACCAGATCACTCCAGAGCACGCCCCGCTGCACCCGCTGCCACCAGGAGGAACCATGACCGTCACTCGCCTACCGCGCCCCACGTACTCCTCGTACGAGTGGCAGGAGCAGGGCCGCTGCCGCACCAAGGCCGTCGAGCAGTTCTTCGCCGACGACCAGGACCTCGACCAGCGCGAGCGCCGCGAGCAGACCGAGGCCGCGCGCATGGTCTGCGGCGGCTGCCCGGTGCGCCAGCAGTGCCTCGACCACGCGCTGCGCGTTCCCGAGACCTTCGGCATCTGGGGCGGCACGACGCCGACCGAGCGTGCGCAGATGCTCTGGGACGTCGCCGGCTGACGCAGCCGTCACCGGTTGGGCGGGCGGCCCCGACCCCCTTCCTCGACTGCGGTGCGAGCTCCGCACCGGGCGCGGCCCCTCAGCGGACGGCGAGCGCGATGACCTCCGCCGTCGGCAGTCCCGCCAGGTCCGCGCCGTCGAGCAGCAGCTTCGCGCCCCGCAGCCCTGCGCCCACCACCACGAGGCCGGCGGACGCGACGGCCTCGTCGACGAGCACCGGCCAGTCGGCGGGCAGCCCGACGGGTGTGATCCCGCCCTGCTGCATCCCGGTGGCCTCCTGCGCCAGTGCCTGGTCGGCGAACGAGATCTTGCGAGCCCCGAGGTGCCGGCGCACGACCCGGTTGATGTCGGCCCGGTCCGTGGCCAGCACCATCACCGCGGCGTGCGTCGTCGTGTCACCGCGCCGCGCCGCCACGACGACGCAGTTGGCCGACGCCTCCGGTGCCACGTCGTAGGCCTCGCAGAACGCCGCCGTGTCGGCGAGCGATGCGTCGATGGGCGCCACCCGCGCCCCGGGCACGTGCTCGAGCGCAGCGGCGACCGGCGGCGCGAGCAGGTCGGGCCGCTCCGCGGCGGCCACCCACGTCAGGTTTCCTTCGGCACTGGGCATGCGCAGAGCGTATGCCGTCGCGCCGGGCCAAGCGGCAGTGGCCTTTCGTGCCCGCCCCGCGCTTCCCGCCGCGGGTCGATGTATCGACGGGTCGCGGGTGACGCGTCGATACATCGACCCGGCAGTCGGTACAGGCGGGGTGCGGCGACGACCCGGCGCAGCGCAGGCTCAGCCGGCCAGCTCGGCCACGACCGTGGCGGCCGGCACGGCACGCGCTGCCCGCCACCCGCTACCGGCCCACAACGCGAGCAGGTCCGGCCGGTCGGCCGCCGCGGAGGCCCGCCGGAGCGGCACGGTCACGTGGTGCACCTCCGGGTAGGCGGCCGGGGCGTGCGCGTCGTGTCGCCGGACGAACTCCGTCTCGAGGCCGCGGGCGAGGCGCCCCGAGTAGGCCCGGGTGACGGCCGTGCGCTCGTGGGCCGGGTCGCCGAGCGCACGCCGGTAGGCCAGGCCGGTTCCGGCCTCGGGCGTGAGGAGCAGCGCCGTGCCGACCTGCACCGCGTCGGCGCCGGCGGCACGCACCTGCGCGGCCCGCTCGGCGCTCGAGACGCCGCCGGCCGCGACGATCGGTACGTCGGTCTCGGCCCGGACCGCCGCGACGAGGTCGACCAGGTCTGCGTCGGACGGCCGCTTGACCGGGTCGAGCGTGCCGCGGTGGCCGCCGGCGCAGGTCCCCTGCACGCAGAGGGCGTCGACCCCGGCGTCGAGCGCGGCCCGCGCCTCGTCGACGTCCGTGACGGTCATCAGGGTCTCGGTGCCGGCCCGTCGCAGCTCGCCGAGGACGGAAGTGCTCGGCAGCCCGAACGTGAAGGACACCAGAGGAACTCGTTCACGGACGACCAGGTCCAGCTTGCGCTCCCAGTCGTCGTCGTCGCCTGCCTTCGGCTCACCGGGCTGGGTCCCGACGGACCGGGCCTCCTCGCCCAGAGTGTCCCGGTAGGCCGCCACGGCGTCCGCCCGCTCGGCGCCGGTCAGCTCGCCCGGCCCCACGGCATACGCGTTGGCCTGGGCAGGGACGAAGAGGTTGACCCCGAAGGGTCGCGAGGTGGCGTCCCAGACATCGGCGATGGCCGCGGCGAGCTGTGGCGCCGTGAGGTAGCCACCCGCCAGGATGCCCAGCCCACCAGCTTCGCCCACCGCCGCCACGAGGTCGGGAGTCGTGGGCCCCCCGGCCATCGGGGCGCCGACGACACCGGTCTCGACCGAGCGCAGCAGCATGCCCCGACGCTACTCCCGTCAGCGGGGACGGACGACTCGTCCCTCGTCCCACACGGGCTCGGACGACTCGTAGACGCGCCCGTCGGAACCGAAGACGAGGAAGCGGTCGAAGCCGCGGGCGAACCACCGGTCGTGCGTCACCGCGACGACGGTGCCCTCGAAGGCGTCGAGCCCCTCCTCGAGCGCCTCGGCCGACTGCAGGTCGAGGTTGTCGGTGGGCTCGTCGAGCAGCAGCATCGTGGCACCGGAGAGCTCGAGCAGCAGGATCTGGAAACGCGCCTGCTGCCCTCCCGAGAGCGACTCGAACCGCTGCTCCCCGGAGCGGGCCAGCTCGTAGCGGTCGAGCGCCCGCGCCGCCTGCTCGCGGGGGCGACCCTCCCGGTGCTCGTCGCCGCGGTGCAGGATCTCGAGGAGTGTGCGGCCCACGAGCGAGGGGTGCTCGTGCGTCTGCGCGAACCAGCCCGGTCGCACGCGCGAGCCGAGGCGGACGACGCCCGAGTGCTCGACGGGGACCGGCCGGACATCCCCGACGGGCTGGTGCTCGCGCTCCGGGTCCGTGCCGCCGCACGCGAGCAGCCGCAGGAAGTGCGACTTGCCCGAGCCGTTGCTGCCGAGGATCGCGACGCGTTCGCCGTACCAGACCTCGAGGTCGAACGGCTTCATCAGCCCGGTCAGCTCCAGGCCCGTCGCGACGATGGCGCGCTTGGCCGTGCGGCCGCCGGTGAGGCGCATCTTCACCGACTGGGTCATCGGGGTCTCCTCCGGCGGACCGGCCTCCTCGAACTTGGCGAGGCGGGTCTGGGCCGCCTGGTAGCGCGAGGCCATGCCGTCGTTGAACTTCGCCTTGACCTTCAGCGTCTGCACGAGGGTCTTGAGCTTGACGTGCTCCTCGTCCCAGCGCCGGCGCAGCTCCTCGAGGCGGGCGTTGCGGTCGGCACGGGCCTGCGCGTACGTCGCGAACCGGCCCGGGTGCACCCACAGCGTGGCCCCGGCGGGACCGGGCTCGAGGGTGGCAACCCGCGTGGCGACCCGGTCGAGCAGCTCCCGGTCGTGGCTGATGAACAGCACCGTCTTCGGGGAGTCGACGAGGGCGTCCTCGAGCCAGCGCTTCGTCGGCACGTCGAGGTAGTTGTCCGGCTCGTCGAGCAGCAGCACCTCCTCGGGGCCGCGGAGCAGGGCCTCGAGGACCAGCCGCTTCTGCTCACCGCCGGAGAGCGTGGTCACCTTGCGCCACTGCGCCTTGTCGTAGGGCACGCCGAGGGCGGCCACGGTGCACTTGTCCCAGAGCGTCTCCTGCTCGTAGCCGCCGGCCTCGCCCCACTCGACGAGCGCGTGGGCGTATGCCATCTGGTCGGCCTCGGAGTCGCGCTCCATCATGAGCAGCTCCGTGCGGTCGACCTCCTCGGCGGCCGCGCGCAGCCGGTCGGGCGCCACCGACACCAGCAGGTCACGCACGGTCGTGTCGTCACGGACCTTCCCGATGAACTGGCGCATCACGCCAAGTCCCCCGGAGCGCGTCACCGCGCCCTCGTGGGCCGCGAGGTCACCGGCGATGATCCGGGTCAGGGTCGTCTTGCCGGTGCCGTTCGGCCCGACCAGCGCGATCTTGGCGCCCTCGCCGACGCGCAGGGAGACGTCGTTCAGCAGCGGCCTGCCGTCGGGCAGGCTGAAGGAGACGGAGTTGACATCGACGTGGCCCACGGGAGACAAGCCTGTCGTATGCCGTGTGCTCCCGTCACGCGGGTTACGTGCCCGCCCGCTGGGCCTCCTCGGGCCGGCGTCCCTCGGCGGGGTGGCGACGGGCACGCGTCATCAGGGCCCGGGCCGCGAGGTCGGCGTCGTCGGGATAGACGACCTCCTCGAGGCTGAGGCCGTGCGGGGGCATCACGTGCAGGCCCGAACCGCGCTCCGCCCGCTGCTGCAGGGACCACGGCCAGGTCCGGTCCCGCCGGCCCTCCCCGACCGGGACGACGGCCCCGACGAGCGAGCGCACCATCGAGTGGCAGAACGCGTCGGCCCGCACGGTCGCCTGGAGGACGCCGTCGGGCAGCCGGGCCCAGGAGAAGTCGAGGAGCGTGCGGATCGTCGTGGCACCCTCGCGCTGCTTGCAGAAGGCCGCGAAGTCGCGCAGGCCGACGAGCGCCCGCGACGCCTCGTCCATCGCCCCGACGTCGAGGGGCCGTCGCCACCAGACCGTGTCGTGCCGTCGCAGCGGGTCCCGCAGCGCGTCCGTGTCGGCGAGCCGGTAGACGTAGCGCCGCTCCACGGCGGAGAAGCGAGCGTCGAAGCCGGGCGGGGCGAGAGCGGCCCGGCGCACGACGACGTCGTGCGGCAGGACGCCGCCCAGACGGCTGACGAGCGCCTCGCCGGGCTGACGGTCGGAGCGCCCGGGCAACCTGGCCCACGCAGCCGGGTCCGGGTCGACGTGGGCGACCTGGCCCCCGGCGTGCACCCCGG
>Ga0308173_10002091_pt1 | contig 10502 bp, 7 predicted proteins | sample PhyPR1_FD_203716 | JGI IMG/M metagenome (GOLD analysis project Ga0308173, IMG submission 203716) | Soil microbial communities from UC Gill Tract Community Farm, Albany, California, United States - DLSLS.P.R1 | ecosystem: Environmental > Terrestrial > Soil > Agricultural land | place: USA... | reverse complement strand
CGTTGTCCGGCAGCGCCGCCAGCAGCGGGAACATCGGGAGCGGCCCCAGCTGCACCAGGGTCGGCGACACGAGCGTGCCGAGGCCGACGGCGAAGCCCGGGCCGAGCAGGTAGCTGCTGCTCAGCAGCGCCGCGTTGGGGACCACCGTCGCGCTGAGGACGGTGTAGACGGACGCGTCGCCCGCGTCGGTGTGCAGCCGCGACATCACGTTCACGGCCGCCCCGAAGTCGACGACGAGCGCCGCGAGCAGCACCACGGTCGACGCCGCGAGCCACCACGCGAGCACCCGCAGAGCGGCCGTCACCGAGGCTCGCGCGGAGGCCGGCAGGACCGCCGTCCAGATCGCCGCCCGACCGGAGCCGGTGGCGATCGCGGCGCCGCCGACGGACACGCAGAGGACCAGGCACCAGAGGACCACCCGGCCGGTGCCGAGCCCGATGCGCGCGTCGGTCGCCTGATGGGCGGTGACCAGGGCCACGACGAGGTAGCCGGCCGCGAAGCCGAGGGCGGCCCGCAGCACGGTCCAGTCGCGCTCGCCGTCGGCGATGGCGTCGGCGTCCGGGCCGTGGCCCGAGACGGCCTCGCCGACGGCGAGACCGAGCCGCCAGACCGCCCAGGCGGCCAGCGCGCTGATGCCCAGCGGTGCCGCGGTGACGGCCACCTGCCCGAGTCGGACGCCCGAGCCGTGGGCCATCAGCCAGCCGATCGCTCCGACCCGGAGCCCGTCGTGGGGCGCCCCGTGGGCGCCGGCGTCCGAGAGGAACCAGCCGACCACGCCGAGGGCGAGGCAGACCAGCAGCGTGGAGGACGCCGCGGCCGCGCCGCCGAGCAGCGCCACCGGCAGCAGCGGGCGCCGGTGGCGGGCGTCGGGCCGGGCGTCCGCGACGGCGGAGGCGGGACCGGGGAGCAGCGACGTCATGGCCCGGCCATCATCTCCCGCCCGCACCCGCCGTTCCGGCATCCCACGCCGAGGGCGTCGGCGCGGGCCCGGTCCGGGCCGCGACGGGTTCGGCCCGCCCGCCCCGAGCGGCTACCGTGGGGCGGTCATGACGGCCCCCGACGAGTTCGACCGGTTCTACGCCGAGCGTCGCGACCGGCTCCTGACGCTGACGTACTGCCTCACCGGCGACCTGCCCTCCGCACGGGCGTCGGTGCGGGAGGCGTTCGTCGAGGCGTGGCACCACTGGCGCAAGGTCGGCCGGCTCGAGGACCCCGAGGCGTGGGTGCGGGTGCGGGCGTGCGCGCACGCGCAGCGTCGGCACACCGCCCGCCTGTGGCACCGCGAGAAGGGGCTCGACCCGGAGGTCAAGGCCACCCTCGACGCCCTCGGCCGGCTCCCGGTGGCCCAGCGCCGGGTGTTGCTGCTCACCGAGCTGACGACGGCCTCGCTCGCCGAGATCGCCCGGGAGGTCGGAGTCCCGCGGCCCGACGCCGAGCGCGACCTCCAGGTCGCGGCCGCGCAGCTCGCCGTGGCCCGCGACGTGCCCACCACCAGCATCCGGGGCGCGCTCGACCGCGTCGCGGGCCACGTGCGCGGCGAGGTCGCCGCGCACCGCTGGCCCCGCGCCTCGATCGTCCGCCGCGCCGGGTCCCGCCGGCGGCGTACCCACACCGTGGTCGGCGCGCTCGCCGCGACCGCGACGCTCGTCGTCACCGGGGTCGTGGTGACGGACGCGACCGGGGTCCGTCCCACGATCGCGCGGGAGGTCGGCACGGCGACCGGGTCCTCCGGGTCGTCCGTCGGGGCGGGCGGCTCGTCGGCGGCACCGGTCGCCGACCTGTCCGCGGACGCCCTGCTCGGCGCGCGCGACGTCGCCCGGGCCACGCCCGGCCGCCACTGGACCGAGGCGTCGACGACCGACGGCACCGGCGGCGACGGGCTGGTGATGCCGTGCCAGGCCGACCGGTACGCCGATCCGCACCCGAGCGCCGCCCTCGTCCGGACGTTTCGCCCGGCGACGTCCCGGCTCACCCCGGGCGGGATCGTGGTGCAGGCCGCCGCGGCGTCGGTCCGGACCGCCGCGGCCGAGCGGGCCTACCGGACGGCCGTGTCGTGGTTCGCGACCTGCCGCACGACGCGGGCTCAGCTGCTCGACACGCGGTCGGTGCACCGGATCGGCGACGAGGCCACGGTGCTCGTGCTGCGGACCTTCGACGGTCACGGGTCCACCGTCGTCGCCGGCGTGGCCCGCACCGGCACGCTGACCACCACCACCGTGACCGAGCTGCCGGCCGCCGAGCGGGCGGCTCCGCAGCGGACCGCCGCGTTGCTCGCCGCCGCCGTCGGCGGCCTGTGCGGCCGTGACGGCGGCGGGTCCTGCGCGGGCAGGCCGCTGCTCCGGTCGACCGCGCCGGTGCCGGCCGCGCCGGTGCCGGCGATGCTGGCCGAGGTCGACCTCCCCGCGGTCCCCGGCGTGCGGCGGCCCTGGGTCGGGACGGAGCCGCGCCGGGCGCGCAGCAATGCCGCCGCGACGACGTGCGACCGGACCGACTTCTCCACCGGCCGGTTCCGCCACGCCGCCACCCGGACGTTCCTCGTGCCCGGCGCCCACCTGCCTCCGCAGTTCGGGCTGACGGAGACGATCGGCGCGTTGGACGAGGGGCAGGCGGCCGCGCTGGTGGCCCGGGTCCGCGAGCAGATGGCGCGCTGCCCCGACCGGCAGATGGGCACCCACGTCCGGGAGGTCGTCGACCAGCGCTCGGGCCGGAGCGAGGTCGCCGTCTGGCAGGTGTCGACGGAGATCAGCGACCACGCCACCGTCGACTTCCTCATGGGCGTGGCCCGCGCCGGCCGGTCGGTCGCGCAGGTCGGCTTCGTGCCGGCCCCGGGGGCCGTCCTGTCCGCTCCTGCGTTCGCCGCCGTCGTCGACCGGGCGCGGGCGCGCCTGGCGGCGATGCCCGCCGGCCGGCGCTGACCAGACCAGCTCGGGGCCGCGCGCAAATCTCCCCACCTCGTGCAACCGTGTGTGCGCACGGGGCGTATCCCCCACGACCCGGCACCCGCCGGGCCGCGAGACGGGGAGAGGGTCGATGGACGAACGCGAGTTCGACGACTTCTACACCGCGTCGTTCCGCCGGGTGACCGGGCAGGTCTACGCCATGATCGGCGATCGCGACGAGGCGCAGGAGTGCGTGCAGGAGGCGTTCGCGCGTGCCTGGGCGCACCGGCGCAAGCTCGAGCGCGCCGAGCATCCCGAGGCGTGGGTGCGCACCACGGCGTACCGCCTGGCCGTCAGCCGCTGGCGACGCACGATGCGCGGCCGCCGGCCGACCGACCGGGCCCTCGGGACGGTGACGGCGTCGGCCCCGCCCAGCGAGAGCCACGTGGCGCTGGTGAGCGCGCTGCGCCAGATCCCCGAGGCGCAGCGCCAGGCGCTCGTCCTCCACCACATCGCCGACCTGTCGGTGCACGACGTCGCCCGCGAGGTGGGCGTCCCCGAGGGAACCATCAAGGCGCGCCTGAGCCGCGGCCGCGCGGCGCTCGCCGCACTGCTCGCCGACCCCGGTGACTCCGCCGCCGGCGGCCTGGAAGGAGCCAGCCATGCGTGATCCCATCGACCAGCTCGAGAGCTTCGACATGCCGGGAACGACGACGACGCCGCTGCCGGCGGCAGAGGTGCGCCACCGGGGCGATCGCATCCGGCGCCGCAACACCACGCTCGCCGCCGCAGGCGGGCTCGCCGTGATGGCGGCCCTCGCGGCGCCGATCGCGGCCGTCGCGCTCGACCACGACACGCGCCATGTGGAGCCCGCACCCGCGCCGGAGGTCACGTGGCGCCAGGACGTCCCCCGCACGCTGGGCCTCGGCGCGGTCCCCGCTGGCAGCACGGTGACGTTCACGGCGCGGCGGGGCGGCTCGGTCGTCGACGACGTCACCCTCTGCGGCGCGGCGGCGTTCTCGACCAGGTCCGACGGGCCCGCCGGGCCGGCGGTGGACACCGCGGGGACCGGCTACAGCGAGCCAGCCACGTCGAGCTCCGCCACCCGGACCCTGGCCGTCTACCGCGACGCGGACGCCGCCTCGGCGGCGGCTGCGGGGCTGCGTGCCGGCGTGGAGGGCTGCCCGGTCGACGAGCACCGCGGCGGGCCCACCTACACCTGGTCGGTCGTGCCCGGCGCGACCGTCGGGGGCGCCGACGAGGGGTTCGTGATCGCCCAGCAGGTCCAGCTGGACAGGACGACGTTGAGCGACCTGACGGCGTTCGAGGTGGCCCGGGTCGGGAATGCGCTGCTGATCGCCGACACGCACACGACGGCGGGGGGGCAGCAGGCGATCGACGGGACGGTACCGAAACTGCTGGCGCTCTCGGCCCCGGTGGTGCAGCAGATGTGCGTCTTCGCGTCCACGCCCTGCGCCACGCCCTGACCCGCGAAGACGCCGACCCGCCCGGGACGTCCCGGGCGGGTCGGCGTACTGCTGGGCTGCCGCGGACCGCGTGCGGTCCGGACCGCCGTCAGAGGCTCTTCAGGATCTCCCGCATCAGGTCGGCGGTCTCGGACGGCGTCTTGCCGACCTTGACGCCGACGGCCTCCAGGGCCTCCTTCTTCGCCTGCGCGGTGCCCGACGATCCGGACACGATGGCGCCGGCGTGGCCCATGGTCTTGCCCTCCGGGGCGGTGAAGCCGGCGACGTAGCCGACGACCGGCTTGGTCACGTGCTCCTTGATGTAGGCCGCGGCCCGCTCCTCGGCGTCGCCGCCGATCTCGCCGATCATCACGATCGCCTGGGTCTCCGGGTCGTTCTCGAAGGCCTCGAGGGCGTCGATGTGGGTGGTGCCGATGACCGGGTCCCCGCCGATGCCGATGGCGGTCGAGAAGCCGAAGTCCCGGAGCTCGTACATCATCTGGTAGGTCAGCGTCCCGGACTTCGACACCAGCCCGACCGGGCCCGTGCCCGCGATGGTGTGCGGGGTGATGCCGGCCAGCGACTCCCCCGGCGTGATGATGCCGGGGCAGTTCGGGCCGATCATCCGGGTCTGCTTCCCCTGCAGGTAGGACCACACCTCGGCGGTGTCCTGCACCGGCACGCCCTCGGTGATGACCACGAGCAGGCCGATGCCGGCGTCGATGGCCTCGATGCAGGCGTCCTTGGTGAAGGCCGGCGGGACGAAGACGACCGACACGTCGGCGCCGGTCTCGGCCATCGCCTCCTTGACGCTGCCGAAGACCGGCAGCTCCTTGCCGCCGAGCTCGACCTGGGTGCCGGCCTTGCGGGCGTTGACGCCGCCGACGATGTTGGAGCCGGCCTCGAGCATGAGGGTGGTGTGCTTGGAGCCCATCCCGCCCGTCATGCCCTGGACGATGATCTTGGAGTCCTTGTTCAGGTAGATCGACATCTGTTCTATCTCTCGCTCTCTACCGGCTCAGGCGTTGGCCAGCTCGGCGGCCTTGTCGGCCGCACCGTCCATGGTGTCGACGAGCGTCACCAGCGGGTGGTTGAGCTCGGTGAGGATCGCGCGACCGGCCTCGACGTTGTTGCCGTCGAGCCGGACGACGAGCGGCTTGGAGGCCTCGTCGCCGAGGATCTCCAGGGCGCCCTTGATGCCGTTGGCCACCTCGTCGCACGCCGTGATGCCGCCGAAGACGTTCACGAAGACGCTGCGGACCTGGGCATCGTTGAGGATGACGTCCAGGCCGTCGGCCATCACCTGGGCGTTCGCGCCGCCGCCGATGTCGAGGAAGTTGGCGGGCTTGACGCCGCCGTGCTTCTCACCCGCGTAGGCGACCACGTCGAGGGTGGACATGACCAGGCCCGCGCCGTTGCCGATGATGCCGACCTGGCCGTCGAGCTTGACGTAGTTGAGGCCCTTGTCCTTGGCCTTCGCCTCGAGCGGGTCGGCCTCCTCGCGGATCTCGAACTGCTCGTGCTCGGGGTGCCGCACCTCGGAGGCGTTGTCGTCCAGCGAGACCTTGCCGTCGAGCGCCTCCAGCTTGTCACCGGCCAGCCGCGCGAGCGGGTTGACCTCGACGAGCGTGGCGTCCTCCTCGACGAAGACGGTGTAGAGCGCCTGGATCATCGTGACCGCCTGCTCGAACACCGCCTCGGGGAACTTGGCGTCGGTCGCGATCTCGCGGGCCTTGGCCTCGTCGACGCCGGTGCCCGGGTCGATCGGGATCTGCTTGACGGCGTCGGGGTTGGTCTTGGCGACCTCCTCGATCTCGACACCGCCCTCGACCGAGGCGATGCAGAGGTAGCGGCGGTTCGCGCGGTCGAGCAGGAACGAGAAGTAGTACTCCTCCTCCGGCGGGGTGGCCGGCGTGACGAGCACGCGGTTCACCGTCAGACCCTTGATCTGCATGCCGAGGATGCGGGACGCGTGCTCGAAGGCCTCGTCCGCGGTCTTGGCCAGCTTGACGCCGCCGGCCTTGCCGCGGCCGCCGGCCTTGACCTGCGCCTTGACGACCGTGACGCCGCCGAGCTTCTCGGCGGCGGCCTTGGCGGCCTCCGGGGTCTCGACCACGACGCCCAGCGTCGTCGTCACACCATGCTTGGCGAAGAGCTCCTTCGCCTGGTACTCCATCAGATCCACTGATCCACCAAGTCCTTAAGGGGGTTCCGTCTCACCGAGGGGCCCTGATCGGCTGGACCGGCGACGGGCACGCCGTGGCACACACGGACCCGACGACCGCCTCGGGCTGTCCTTCGCACCTTAGTCCGGCATCCGGAGGGCGACGAGGCCGGGCCGACGTGAGATCGGGCACGGCGTCGGAGCGCACCGAAGGACTAGTCGGCGAAGTGCTCCGCCACCCAGCGGGTGATGTCGGTGGTCGGCGCCCCGGGGGTGAACACCCTGGCCACGCCGATCTCCTCCAGCAGCGGGATGTCCTCCTCCGGGATGATCCCGCCGCCGAACACCACGATGTCGGAGGCCTCGCGCTCGGCGAGCAGCTCGACCAGGCGACGGAAGAGCGTCATGTGCGCGCCCGAGAGGACGGAGAGGCCGATCAGGTCGGCGTCCTCCTGGATCGCCGTCTCGACGATCTGCTCCGGCGTCTGGTGGAGGCCCGTGTAGATGACCTCGTGCCCGGCGTCCCGCAGCGCCCGCGCGACGATCTTCGCGCCCCGGTCGTGGCCGTCGAGCCCCGGCTTGCCCACGACGATGCGGATCCGGCGGGACGGGGTCGCGGCGCTCATGGCTGCTGAGGGTAACGGACCTCGACCACGGGGGTGATCCCCACCACATCGCCCTGTGGACGCCCCTGTGAGCGGCGGCGAGCGGCTCGGTCCGAGCTGGTCCAGACTGGCGATGGGCGTTCCGGCGCGCGCCGCGACGACGCATCCGTCCACCGACGGGCACGCGGGATTGCCAACGGCCACGTTTTGTCCGTTACAGTCTGGCCTCGCCGTCCGTACCCGACCTGCGGAGATTCCACACATGGGCAACCACCGAGCGGACCGCCGCGGCCTCGGCCGCCGTCCCTCGGCCCCGTCGACTCCTGCCGCGGTCGGCAAGCGCCGGGCCGGTCAGCCGGTCCAGCGGCCCATCACCGAGGTGGCACTCGGGGTGGCGGCTCAGGAGATCGCCGAGCCGGTCGAGCGGGCCCCTGCGCGGACCGCGGGCCGCCGGGTCGCCAGCCGCCACTCGGCCTCGCGCGGTCGGCTGTTCCGCGCCCTCCCCTCACCTCCCGTCCTCCTCGGGGTCGCCGTGCTGGCGATCTCAGCGGGCGGCGCGCTCACCGCCGGCAGCCACGGCACCGAGCAGACGGCCCGCTTCAGCCAGGCCAGCGCGCTCAGCGGCGCCAGCGACGTCTCCCGCGTCAGCCTGGACCGCCAGACCGTCAGCCGCGACTCCCAGCGCGATGCGCTCGCGGACGCCGCCGACGCCCGGCTCGTCGCGCGCGCCGAGGGCCAGCTCGAGCAGCGCGACGCCGCGCTCGCCAGGTTCGCCGAGCAGGCCGAGCAGCAGGCCGCAAAGCTCCAGGCGAACCAGTGGGTCCTCCCGGTGGACCCCGGCGCCTACCACCTGACCGCCCGCTTCGGCGAGTCCAGCGGCCTGTGGGCCCACCTCCACACCGGCCTCGACTTCGCCGCCCCGACCGGCACCCCGATCCACGCCGTCGCCAACGGCGTCGTGACCTCGGTCGGCTACGACGGGTCCTACGGCAACAAGACCGTGATCACGCTCGACGACGGCACCGAGCTCTGGTTCTGCCACCAGAACGCCTTCGCCGTGAGCGTCGGCCAGCAGGTCCACGCCGGTCAGCTGATCGGTTACGTGGGCGGCACCGGCAACGTGACCGGCCCCCACCTCCACCTCGAGGTGCGCCCCGGCGCCGGCGACCCGGTCGACCCGTACCAGGCCCTGATCGTCCACGGCCTCCAGCCGTAGCCCGGGGCTCCCGCGGGGTCCGGGCCGGGTGGATGAATCCCCGGCTGGCCGGGGACTCCTGACGTCGTCGGGGATTGCAACCCGCCGACAACGTCAGGAAGAGGCCGGCAAGCCCCGAGGGCCGAGGCGCGGCTACAGCTTGTCGACCGGCGCGTAGCGCAGCAGCAGCCGCTTGACGCCCTCGGAGCCGAAGTCGATCGAGGCGACGGCCTTCTCGGCGACCCCCTCGAGCGTGACGACCGTGCCCAGACCGAACGAGTCGTGCAGCACCCGGTCGCCCGGCTCCAGGCTCGGGATGTCGCGGGACGGCTTGGCCCGCGCGGCGGCGTCGGCGCGCACGGCGGCCGCCGAGAAGTTGCGGCGACCGGCGGGAGTGGGCGCCCCCAGCCCCGCGGCCCGCGAGCCGGCGGCCAGGTCGGGCCGACCCCAGCGGGTCTGCGCGGCCTCGGTCCGGCGCCAGTCGACGAGGTCGACCGGCAGCTCGTCGAGGAACCGGGACCCCGGGTTGTGGGAGGGGGCGCCCCAGGCGGAGCGCACCACGGCGCGGGAGATGTAGAGCCGCTCCCGGGCGCGGGTCACGCCGACGTAGGCGAGCCGCCGCTCCTCCTCGAGCTCGGTCTGGTCGCCGAGCGCCCGGGCGTGTGGGAAGACGCCGTCCTCGAGGCCGGTGAGGAACACGACCGGGAACTCCAGGCCCTTGGCGGTGTGCAGCGTCATCAGCGTCACCACCCCCTGCTGCTCGGGGTCGTCGTCGGGGATCTGGTCGGTGTCGGCGACCAGCGCGACGCGTTCCAGGAAGTCGGCGAGCCCCGGCGCGACCGTGCCGGCCTCGACGTCGCTCGGGTCGGCGGAGGGGCCGGCGAGCGGGTCGTCGGAGAACTCCCGCGCCACGGCGACCAGCTCGGCGAGGTTCTCCAGCCGGGTGGCGTCCTGCGGGTCGTCGGACTCCTCGAGGGTGGTGATGTAGCCGGACCGCGCGAGCACCGACTCGAGCACCACGTCGGCCCGCTCCCCCGCGTCGACCATCGACTGGAGCTCCTCGACCATCGCGACGAACCCCCGGACGGCCGTCAGCGAGCGCGTGACCAGGCCGGGGGCCTCGTCCGCCCGGCGCAGCGCCTCCCAGAACGTGATCCGCTCCCGCTCGGCGAGCACCTGCACGCAGGCGACCGCGCGGTCGCCGATGCCCCGCTTCGGGACGTTGAGGATCCGCCGCAGCGAGACCTGGTCGGCGGTGTTGACCAGCATCCGCAGGTAGGCCAGCGCGTCGCGCACCTCGCGCCGCTCGTAGAACCGCACGCCGCCCACGACCTTGTAGGGCATGCCGAGCCGGATGAAGACCTCCTCGAACACCCGCGACTGGGCGTTGGTGCGGTAGAACACCGCCACGTCGCCGGGGCGGTGCGCGCCCTCGTCGGTGAGCTTGTCGATCTCCTCGGAGACGAACCGCGCCTCGTCGTGCTCGTCGTCGGCGACGTAGCCGACGATCCGCTCGCCGTCGCCGGCGTCGCTCCACAGCCGCTTCGGCTTCCGGCCCGTGTTGTGGCCGATGACGGAGTTCGCCGCGGTGAGGATCGTCTGGGTGGAGCGGTAGTTCTGCTCGAGGAGGATCGAGGTCGCGTCGGGGAAGTCCTGCTCGAAGTCGAGGATGTTGCGGATGTTGGCGCCGCGGAAGGCGTAGATCGACTGGTCCGCGTCGCCGACGACCATCAGCTCGGCCGGCTCCACCGCGGCGGCGTCGCGACCGTCCTCCTCGGGCTGCTGGGCGCAGAGCTGGTGGATGAGGGCGTACTGCGCGTGGTTGGTGTCCTGGTACTCGTCGACCAGCACGTGGCGGAAGCGCCGCCGGTAGGTCTCGCGCACGTCCGGGAACTCCGCGAACAGGTGCACGGTCTTCATGATCAGGTCGTCGAAGTCGAGCGCGTTGGCCTCGCGCAGCCGGCGCTGATAGAGCGTGTACGCCGCCACGTAGGTCTCCTCGAGGGCGTTCCTCGCGTCCTTCGCGGCGTCCTCGGGGTCGCGCAGCTCGTTCTTCTGGTTCGAGACCCAGTTGAGCAGCGCGCTGGGCTGGTAGCGCTTCGGGTCCAGGTCGAGGTCCGTCGCGACCAGGCCCATCAGCCGCTTCTGGTCGGCCGCGTCGTAGATCGAGAAGTTCGACTTGTAGCCGAGCTT
>Ga0308173_10002090_pt1 | contig 10503 bp, 12 predicted proteins | sample PhyPR1_FD_203716 | JGI IMG/M metagenome (GOLD analysis project Ga0308173, IMG submission 203716) | Soil microbial communities from UC Gill Tract Community Farm, Albany, California, United States - DLSLS.P.R1 | ecosystem: Environmental > Terrestrial > Soil > Agricultural land | place: USA... | reverse complement strand
TCGTCGAGTCCATGCGCGTTGCGAGCCCGCGCTGGAACACGGTTCTCGAGCGCGCCGCGATGACGAATGTCGTCGAACGCGACGGCGCCATCGTGCCCGTCTTCGACGCCGACACGCTGGAGTCGATCATCCAGAGCTTCGACGACTATGACCCGTGCGCGTCGCTTGCCGCCGTCCCCCGGAGTACCCGCATGCTCTTCGTCGCTTCGCGCGACGCTACCGACGAGCAGCTCGAACGCCTGCCCACACATGCGGACGTGCGGGTGCTCGACCAGCCACACGACATCGTGCGCGGGCTCGGTCCCGAGCTCGGCGCCCTCATCGCTGATTGGCTCGGCGAAGCATGACCCCGGTGCGCGTCGTCATCGTCGAGGACAACGACACGTTTCGCGAGACGCTCGAGCTGCTGTTCGGGCTGCGTGACGAGATCGACGTGGTCGGCAGTGCGTCCTCCGGCGACGACGCGCCCGAGCTGTGCGCGCAGCTCGATCCGGACGTGGTGCTGATGGACTACCGCATGCCCGGCCTGAACGGCGCGGAGGCGACGCGTGCGGTGATCGCCGCGTCGCCGCGCTCGCGCGTCGTCTGCCTGACGGCGTCCGTGACGAAGGGCGAAGTCGACGAGGTGTTCGCCGCCGGCGCGGTGGCGTGCGTGACGAAGGACGAGGACTTCGACCGGCTCGTGAACGTCATCCGTGAAGCGGCCGCATGACGCTCACGGCTGAGAACACGGCGATCGTGCTCGACTCGACCGCTGACTTCCCCGACGCCCCGAAGCGCTACGACAACTTCCGCGTCGTGCCGCTCTACGTGCGGTTCGGGGACGAGAGCTACAAGGACTACGAGGAGATCGATCCCGCGCAGTTCTACGAACGGCTGCCGGTGGCGGCGGAGCTGCCCACGACGTCGCAGCCGACGCCGACCGACTTCCTCGCCGTCTACGAGGAGCTCGGCTCTCGCTACGAGCACGTCCTCTCGCTGCAGATCAGCTCGACGCTCTCCGGCACCTGCGCGAGCGCGCAGCGGGCGGCGGAGATGCTCGGCGGCGACACCGTCCGCGTGATCGACACGCGCACCGTCTCCGCCTCGCTCGCGCTGCTCGCGCTCGGCGTCCAGCGGCGTCTCGAGCGCGGCACGACGAACGAGGAGATCGATGCATTCGTCGGGCGCTACCAGCGCGAGCACAAGCTGCTCTTCACCGTCAACACCCTCGAGTATCTCGCCAAGGGCGGGCGCATCGGCAGGGCGGCCGCCTTCGCCGGGAACCTGCTCCACGTGAAGCCGATCCTCACGATCCGCGACGGCGAGGTCGTGCCGCTGAAGCGCGTGCGCGGAAACCACAAGGCGTTCGAGGAGTTCCGGACGCTGTTCGAGGCGACGTCGACCGACTCGCCGACGCTGAAGATCGGGATCGCGCACGCCGCCGCGCCGCAGCGGCTCGACGCGCTGCGCGAGCTCGTCGAGCACGTCCGGCCGCATGCACAGATCGAGATCGCGACGCAGCTCGGCGCCGTCATCGGCACGCACGCGGGTCCCGGGACGGTCGGCTTCTTCTGGTTCGAGGACGAGTAGCGGGGCATGCCGTCCGGACCGGGTCCTATCCTCGGTCCCGGTGGCGACGATGACCCGAATGCACACGGGTTTTGCAGGCGTGGTCCAGCGCGAATGGCCGAGACCGCGCGGCTGGGTGCCGCCGCAACGGCTCGATGCGCTGGACGTCTCGAGCCTGCCCGGCGTCGGGCCGACCCTCGCGAAGCGCCTGCGCACGTTCGGGATCTCGACCGTGCGCGACCTCGTCGACCACGCGCCGCGCCGCTACGAGTCGGCGGCCGAGCAGGTCGCGATCGCGAAGCTCGGGCTCGCCGAAGGCGAAGTCGCGATCGAAGGTCGAATAGTCGGCGCGCGGGCGCGGCCGCTTCGCGGCCGGCGCACGCTCGTGACTGCGGCGATCCGCGACTCGAGCGGCGGCCAGGTGAGCGCGTCTTTCTTCAACCAGCCGTGGCTCGTCGAGAAGCTCACGCCGGGCACGGTCATCCGCCTGCGCGGCAAGCTCGGCCGCTACGGCTTCGAGGTGAAGAGCTACGACCTCGGCGAGGCGAAGCGGACGGCTGACTTCGCGCCGGTGTATCCGGCGAGCGAGCAGATCCCGTCGGCGCGGCTGCGCGAGCTCGTGCGGCGCGCGCTCGCCGACTACGTACGCTTCCTTCCGGATCCGCTCCCGGCGGAGCTCGAGCTCCCGCTCGCGCGGGACGCACGCTTCGCACTGCACTTCCCTGCGAACGACGAGCAAGCGGAAACGGGAAGGCGCCGGCTCGCGCTCGACGAGCTGGTCGCGCTGCAGCTCGTCGTGGCGCAACTCCGCGACACCGACGCCGTCGCCCCGTCGCTCGCGCAGCCGGGCGAGCTGATCGAGCGCTACCGCGGCGTCCTGCCGTTCACGCTCACCGAGCACCAGGAGCGCGCGATCACCGAGATCGACCTCGACCTCGCGCAGACGGAGCCGATGCAGCGCCTGCTGCAGGGCGACGTCGGCTCCGGGAAGACGGTGGTCGCGCTGTACGCGTTGCTGCGGGCCGTCGAGAACGGGCGGCAGGGAGCCCTGATGGCGCCGACGGCGACGCTCGCCGAGCAGCACTTCCTCACGATCGAGGCGCTTTGCCGGCCGCTCGGCGTCGCGGTCGCGCTGCTCACCGGCTCCGTCAAGGGAAGTGTCGACGCGCCGATCGTCGTCGGCACGCACGCGCTGATCCAGCCGGACGTCCAGTTCCGCGATCTCGCCGTCGCGGTCGTCGACGAGCAGCACCGCTTCGGCGTCGAGCAGCGGAAGGCGCTGGCCGAGAACCGCTCGGCGCACGTGCTGCACATGACGGCGACGCCGATTCCGCGCACCCTCGCGCTCACGATCTACGGCGACCTCTCGGTCAGCGAGATCGCGCGGCCGCCTGCGAATCGCAAGCCGATCGTCACCGCTCGGGTCGGAGCGGAGCGCTCGAGCGCGGCGTACGAGCGCCTTCGCGTGCATCTCGACGCAGGCCGGCAGGCATACGTCGTCTGTCCGTTGATCGAGCAGTCGGAGACGCGGCTCGCACGCGCGGCGGAAGCGGAAGCCGAGCGCCTGCGGCGTGCGGAGCTGGAGGGATACCGCGTCGGGCTCCTCCACGGAAAGTTGAAGCCGCCGGAGCGGCGCGAGGTGATGCGGCAGTTCAAGGAGCACGAGCTCGACGTGCTCGTCGCGACGACCGTGATCGAGGTCGGCGTCGACGTGCCGAACGCGACGATCATGATCGTGCAGGAGGCGGACCGGTTCGGCCTCGCACAGCTGCACCAGCTGCGCGGCCGCGTCGGACGCGGCGCCGAGCAGAGCTACTGCCTGCTCGTCTCGCGGCCGGCGGAGGAGCTGACCGAGACGGCCGAGCAGCGGCTGCAGGCGCTCGTCGAGACGACCGACGGGTTCGAGCTCGCGGAGAAAGACCTCGACCTGCGCCGCGAAGGGCAGCTCCTCGGCACGCGCCAGTCCGGCTGGAGCGATCTCCGCTTCACGAAGCTCCGCGCCGACCGCGACCTGATCGAGCAGGCGCGCGAGCTCGCGGCGAGGCTGCGCGACGAAGACGGGCCGTGGCACGACGAAGCCGCGCGCCTCCCGGCTGCAGACGTAAGGGGTGCGTAAGTACGGCGCGGCGTTCCGCCCGGCGTTGTTAGCGTCTACCTGAATCCGGATGCCCACGTCTCGCTCCGGAGAGCAAAGGGGGAAATTCATGACGCGTTACATTGCGATCATCGCCGGCATCGCCGCGGTCGCAGCACTTGTCGCCGCGACGGTCGCACAGGCGAGTCCGACGACGCCGGGTACGGCGTTCTCGATCAAGGCGGCCGGGGGGCCGTACACCGCTTCGGCGGGAACGTTCTCGTGTGAGCTGCCGGACGCGACGTTGCACTGCAACTCGCCGCAGGACATCCGCTCGGCGTACGGCGTCGACGCGGTCGGAGATCCGAGCACCGGCACGGGACTGCTCGGCCAGGGGCAGACGATCGTGCTGGTCGACGCCTACGGAAGCCCGACGGCCGAGAGCGACCTGCAGGCCTTCCACGACCAGTTCTTCCCGAACCTGCCGAAGCCCGACTTCACGCAGATCTTCCCGAACGGCAAGACCGACTTCTCGAGCGCGAACGGGAACGGGCAGTCCGGCCCGGTCGCAGCGGCCGGCTGGTCGGGCGAAGCGACGCTCGACATCGAGTGGTCGTACGCGATCGCACCGCTGGCGAAGATCATCCTGATCGCAGTTCCGCCGGCCGAGACCGAAGGGGTCCAGGGCATGCCGAACCTCTTCAAGGCGATCAGCGACCAGATCGACGCCAATCCGGGCGGGACCGTGTTCTCGATGAGCTTCGGGATCACGGAGCAGACGTTCGGCGGCGCGGCCGCACAACAGACCGCCAAGTTCGACGCGGTCTTCCAGAAGGGAATCGCCAAGGGCGACACCTTCTTCGCCTCCTCCGGCGACAGCGGCACGCTCGGCGTCGCCAAGCAACATCGCCAGACGGCCACCTACTCGTACCCGACCGCCGGCTGGCCGGCGTCGAGCCCGTACGTGACCGCGGTCGGCGGAACGCAGCTTCAGACGAACTGGCGCTGGGATCCGACGAGTGACGTCCCGTTCACCGCGGACGGGAACTTCAACGACGCCTACTTCGCAAGCAACGCAGCGGACTCACCGCTGAATGTGGTCTGGAACGAGTCATGGCTGCCGGCAGCGTCCGGCGGCGGGCCGAGTGCGATCTATGCGCGCCCGAAGTGGCAGTCGGGCGTGCTGCCGGACCAGGGGAACCACCGGCTCGTTCCGGATGTCGCCTGGAACGCCGCGGTGAACGGCGGAGTGCTCGTCTACATCTCCGCCTATCAGGACTACAACGGCCCGGCCGGCTTCTACCTGTACGGCGGCACGAGCGCCGCGTCGCCGCAGGTCGCCGGACTGACGGCGCTCGCGGCCGAGAAGGCCGGTCACGGCCTCGGCAACATCGATCAGGCTCTGTACACGCATCCCGAAGCGTTCACCGACGTCGCCCCGATCCATCAGGGCGCACCGAACGTGATCAGCGGCGAGCTGACCACGAACCGGATGTTCGACTACAACGGCGACGGCCAGGCAGTGACCTGGGACGCCGTTCCGGGCTGGTCCGTGAACCAGGGCTACGACATGGCGACGGGCTGGGGCACCCCGAACGCCCCTGCCTACATCGCAGCACTCGCGGGCTCCTAGCGCGAGACGGAGGCGGCCCCGGTTTCGGGGCCGCCTCCGTGATCAACCGGGGTTCTTGTGGCATCATGTGGCCACATGGCGAGCATGGGCATCCGGGAGCTTCGCGACAACCTGACCGCGGCGGTCCGGCGTGTCCGCGCAGGCGAGACGATCGAGGTCACCCACGACGGTGAGCCGGTCGCGGTGCTGGCGCCCGTGCACCGCCGCAGCAGGCTCGACGACCTGATCGCGCGCGGAGAGGCTCGCCCCGCATCTCGCCCGCTCGACCTGAGCAAGTCACGGGCCGCCAATATTTCCGGTCGCCCCGTCTCCGAGATTCTCGATGAGCAGCGCGCCGATCGCCTCTGAGGCGCGGACGTACATCGACGCCTCGGCCTTCGTCAAGCTCCTGATCGACGAGGCGGAGTCCGAGCCGCTGGCTCGATTTCTCCAGCTCGAGCCTCGTCGACTCGTCGCGAGCGCCGTGCTCGAGGTCGAGGTGACGCGAGTCGTGCGCGCTGTGGGAGTCGACGTGAGCGCTGCGGTCGCAGAGCTCGAGATGATCGACGTCGTCGAGATCACTCGTGCAATCCGTCGAATCGCTGGCTCGCTCGATCCGCCGGCTTTGCGGACACTCGACGCCATTCATCTCGCGACCGCGATCGAGTCCGGTGTCGGTGACATCCTCGTCTACGACCGGCGTCTGGCCGAAGCCGCGGCAGCACATGGGTTGACTGCCCTGAGCCCCGGTGCGTGATGCGGATCATCGCCGGCACCCACCGCGGCCACCGGATCGCCGCGCCGAAGGGGCGCGACACGCGGCCGACCTCCGATCGCGTCAGAGAGAACGCGTTCAACCTGATCGGCCCCGTCGACGACGCGGAGGTGCTCGACCTGTTCGCCGGCTCGGGCGCGATGGGGCTCGAGGCGCTCTCGCGCGGCGCCGCGCACGCCACCTTCGTCGAGTCGGACCGCGACGCGGCCCGCACGATCGACGCGAACCTCGACAAGCTCGGGCTGCGGGCGACCGTCCTCCGGATGGACGCCGTTCGCGCGCTGCAGCAGGAGAGCCGCCGCTACGACCTGGTCCTCTGCGATCCGCCGTACGACTACGACGCGAAACGGCTCGCGCCGCTCCTCGCGAATCTCCTCGACGACGACGGCGTGCTCGTCTGGGAGACCTCGAGCCGCGACGACCCGCCGCAGGTCCCGGGCCTTCACGAGCGAACAACGCGCACGTACGGCTCCGCGCGGCTTACCCTGTTAGAGAGGCTCTGAGACGTGATCACCGCCATCTACCCCGGCACCTACGACCCCGTGACGAACGGGCACGTCGACGTGATCTCGCGCGCCGCCCGCATCTTCGACCGCGTCGTCGTCGGTGTCGTCAACAACCCGCACCACAAGACGCCGATGTTCGACGTGCCGGACCGCGTCGAGTTCCTGCAGGAGGCGCTCCACGGCCTCTTCGACAACGTCGAGGTGGACGTCTTCAGCGAGCTCGTCGTCGACTTTGCCCGCCGCTGGGACGCGAAGGCGATCGTCAAGGGCCTCCGTGTCGTCTCCGACTTCGAGTGGGAGTTCCAGATGAACCAGCTGAACCGGACGCTCGCGCCCGACATCGAGACGGTCTACGTGATGGCGAGCCCGATGGTGAGCTTCGTCTCCTCGAGCGGCGTGAAGGAGATCGCGGCGTTCGGCGGAAATGTCGAGGAGCTCGTGCCGAAAGCGGTCGCCGCACGCCTGAAGGAGATGTTTCCGAACGGCCGTGGCGGCGCCCCCGTCTCCGACCAGGAGTAGACTGGAATCCATGGACGTACTGGTTCTGATCGACAAACTCGACGACCTCGTGCACAACGCGAAGCCGGTGCCGCTGTCGGACAACGTCCGCATCGGCCGAGAGGAGATCTACGACATCCTCGATCAGATGCGGGCCACGATCCCCGAGGAGATCAAGCAGGCACGCTGGATCGTCAAGGAGCGGCAGGAGATGCTCGCCGAGGCGAAGCGCGAGCAGGACAGGCTTCTCCAGGAAGCGCGCGAGCAGGCTGTGCGCGAGGCCTCCCAGACCGAGATCGTGAAGCTCGCGGAGCGCCAGGCACAGGAGATCATCGACGAGGCGCGCCGGCAGGCCCGCGAGATGCGGCTCGAGATGGAGGACTGGGCCGACGGCATGCTCGCGACGCTCGAGACGAACCTCGACAAGTTCCTCGTCGCGGTCCGCCGCGGCCGCGAGCGGCTGCACGAGCGCTCGCAGGAGTCGGTCGTCGCCGGGATCGGCCCGGTCGACCTCTCCGACAATGGTTCCAGCTACTAGCGGCTCCACCTCGTGATGCAGCTGACCGGTGTCTCGCCGGTGCTGCTCGTCTCCGACCTCGACGCGTCGGTCGCCTTCTACCGCGACCTGCTCGGGTTCACCTGCGAGGTGCACGGCGAACCGCCGAACTTCGCGGTCGTGAAGCGCGACAACGCGATCCTGTTGCTCGCTCTCGCACCGGCCGACGCGAAGCTCGTCCCGCACTGGCACGTCGTCGAGAAGATGTGGAACGTCTACGTGCGAGTCGACAACGCGGACGCGGTGTACGCCGACGTCCAAGCTCGCGGCTGTCCGATCGACTATTCGCTCTACGACGCCCCGCACGGCTTCCGTGAGTTCGGCGTCACCGACCCGGACGGCTACGACATCGGGTTCGGGCAGCCGCTCCAGTGACCGTAGGGCGCGTAGGCGTCCCGGCCCGACCACGTCTCCTCCGTGACGCTCTCCGCGAGCGGCGTCGGGACGTAGTGGATGCCCCGCTCGCCGAAGCGCGCTCCGGCCGTCAGCAGCACGCAGGGCCCGTCGCCCGCGCCGGTGAACGAATGGAACGTGCCGGGCGGACAGTGGACGAAGTCCCACGCCCGGAGGCGCCGCTCCTCGCCCTCGATCGTCGCGACGCACTCGCCGGAGAGCACGAGGAAGTCCTCCTGGCTCGTCTCCGCGTGGTACAGCGTGCTCGGCTGGCCCGGCTGGAGCACCGTCAACCCGATCCCGAGCTGCGGGAACGTGCGCGGGTCGAGGCCGTCGACCGCCCGGGCGACCGGCCCGTTCAGCTCGAACGGGCAGCGCATCCCGAACGTGTCGTGGCGGATCCAGGCGGCTTCGCGGGCGTTCACGACGAACCAGCCGTCGGTCAACGGCGCGAGCCCGCTGCCGACCCGCTCGAGGCGTGCCTCGTCCACGTGCCGCACGCTACCGTGCAGGCCGATGACGAGCTTCAGCTTGCGCCAGGTGAAGCTCCGTCCCGGGGAGCAGCACCGCGAGGAGATCGAGGTCGAGCTCTCGCCGCTCCAGTACGGCGGCCAGCGCTACATCCCGGTCCCGGAGAAGGTGCCTGCCGCGCTCGAGATCACACGGGCGAACACCGGCACGGTGTTCACGATGGCGTTCACCGTCCGCCTCCACGCGCCGTGCTACCGCTGCCTGGGCGATGCCGTGCTCGAGCTGCCGATCCACGCGCGCGAGTACCAGGACGAGAAGGCCGACGTCGAGGAGATGAAGACCGTGTATGTCGTGGGGAACTTGCTCGACGTCTCGGGCTGGGCGCGCGACGCGATCGCGCTCGCGCTCCCCGACAAGATCCTCTGCCGTCCCGACTGCGCCGGCCTCTGCGGCGTCTGCGGCAAGAACCTGAACGACGAGCCGCACACCCACGAGGAGGAGCACCGCGACCCGCGGTGGGCCGCACTCGAGGCGCTTCGCGGCGAAGAAGCCTAGAGCTCGAGCGTGCGCGTCACGTCGAGCCGCTCGAGGAAGCGGCGGTCGTGCGTGACGACGACGAGCGCTCCTTCGTAGTCGGCGAGCGCGGTCTCGAGCTCCTCGATCGCCTCGAGGTCGAGGTGGTTCGTCGGCTCGTCGAGGACGAGGCAGTTGACACCGCGCGCCGCGAGCAGCGCGAGCGCCGCGCGCGTGCGCTCGCCGGGCGAGAGCGACGAGGCGGGACGGTCGACGTCGTCGGCGCCGAGCGCGAACTTCGCGAGCAGCGTGCGCGCGTCGGTTTGCTCGAGCTGCGAGAGCCGGGCGAAGTCGTCGAGGAGCACGCCGGTGAAGAGGTCGCGGGCCTGGTTCAGCTCGCCGAAGACGGCGCCTGCGCCGGCGCGGCGCGACCCCGCGGCGAGCGGCAGCTCGCCGGTGAGCGCCCGGATGAGCGTCGTCTTCCCGGCGCCGTTCCGCCCGACGACGGCGAGCCGGTCGCCGTAGTGGAGCTCGAGGTCGACCGGGCCGAGCCGGAACGCGCCTGCCTCGGCGACCGCGCCCGCGAGCGAGACGATCGCGGCGGCGGGTGGTGCGGCGGCGAACTGCAGCTCGAGCTGCCACGGCGACCACGGCTTCTCGACCTCGTCCAGCCGCTCGAGGTGATTCTTCGCCTGCTGCACCTTTCCGCGCAGCGCATTCGTGCCGCGCCGGTCGGCCATCGCGCCGCCCGCGCGAGCCTGCGCCCGCCGCTCGGAGAGAAGTGCCGAGTAGCGATCGCGCTCGCCGGCGTACTCCGCGTACGACGCCTCGTGCCGGGCGCGGGCACGCTCGCGCGCCGCCTCGTACTCCGACCAGGTGCCGGCGTACTCGTGCACCTTGCGCGTCTCCGCCTCGATCTCGACGATGCGGTTCACGGTGCGGTCGAGGAACGCGCGGTCGTGCGACACGAGCACGACGCCGGCGGCGAGTCCGTCGAGGAACCGCTCGAGACGCGCGAGACCCGCGAAGTCGAGGTTGTTCGTCGGCTCGTCGAGCAGGAACACGTCGAAGCGTGCGAGCAGGATCGCGGCGAGCGCCGCCCGCGCAGCCTCGCCGCCCGACAGGGAAGCGACCTCGCGATCCGCGCGCCGTCCGAGACCGACGTCGTCGAGCACGGCGCGGGCGCGCGCGTCGAAGTCGTCGCCGCCGAGCGCGAGAAAGCGGTCGAGCGCGTCCGAGTAGTCGCCGGCGAGGTCCGGCTCGTCGCCGAGCCGTGCCGCGAGCGCGTCCATCTCCCGTTCCGCCGCGCCGACGCCGGTCCGTCGCGCCAGGTAGTCGCGCACCGTCTCGCCGGCACGCGGCTCGGGCTCCTGCGGGAGGTAGCCGACGGCGCCGCCGCGCACGATCCGGCCCGCGTCGGGCTGCTCGATACCCGCCAGCACGCGGAGCAGGGTCGACTTGCCGATCCCGTTCGGGCCGACGATGCCGATCCGGTCGCCCGGCGAGACGACCAGCGAGACGCGGTCGAGCACCTGGACTGCGGCATACGACTTC
>Ga0308173_10002089_pt1 | contig 10507 bp, 5 predicted proteins | sample PhyPR1_FD_203716 | JGI IMG/M metagenome (GOLD analysis project Ga0308173, IMG submission 203716) | Soil microbial communities from UC Gill Tract Community Farm, Albany, California, United States - DLSLS.P.R1 | ecosystem: Environmental > Terrestrial > Soil > Agricultural land | place: USA... | reverse complement strand
GAACGACCAATTCCATGACCAAAGTTGCTGCGAGCTTCTGAATAAGAAGCGCACAGACGAGGGTTTACAAGGGATTTTTTGCTGGAGGAGCTTATGATGTCATGCGACCGGGCGGCTAGGAAGCGCATGAGGCGGGGAAGGTTGTGGTTGGTCGAAGGCATTTTACTGAAATCGTGGCCGCTGTGAACGGGGGACCGTTCGCGGTCCGTTGAGGATCAGGCAAGCACGTCTTTGACGACGTAAGCCGTTTCGACGCCGGTAAGTTTTTGGTCGAGGCCCTGGAATTTGAAGCTGAGTTTTTCGTGGTCGATGCCGAGTTGATGAAGGATGGTGGCGTGCAGGTCGCGGACGTGAACCGGATTCTCAACGATGTTGTAGGACATCTCATCGGTCTGGCCGTACGAGAAACCGGGCTTAACGCCGCCGCCCGCCATCCAAACCGTAAAGCAGCGCGGATGATGGTCGCGCCCGTAATCGGTTTCGGTCAGTTTGCCCTGGCAGTAAATAGTGCGCCCAAATTCGCCGCCGAAGATTACGAGCGTGTCCTCCAGGAGGCCGCGTTGTTTCAAGTCCTGGATCAAGCCGTAGCAACCCTGGTCCACATCTTTGCATTGGGAAGCGAGGTCCCGCGGAAGATCGCCATGCTGGTCCCAGCCGCGATGGAAAATTTGCACGAAACGAACGCCGCGTTCCACCAACCGTCGGGCCATCAGCGCCGAATTTGCGAAGGTGCCGCGCTGTTTGACTTCGGGGCCATAGAGTTCGTAGGTGGCCTCGTTCTCCCTGGAGAGATCGGTAAGGTCCGGCACGCTGGCCTGCATCCGGAAAGCCATTTCATATTGCTGCGTCCGAGTCTGAATTTCCGGATCACCAAACACTTCGAAAGAGCGTTGGTTCAATCGGGCAATGCCATTGATCATCTTATGGCGTAACTCATGGGATATACCCGGCACATCTTTGAGAAACAGAACCGCATCGCCTTTGGCTCGCAAAGCCACGCCGGCATATTTGCCGGGCAGGAAACCCGAGCCCCACAACCGGGAGGAAATCGCCTGCACGTTCGAGTAGGGACTTGAATGGGTCGCATGGAGCACGACGAAAGTGGGCAGGTCTTCGTTCATCGACCCAAGGCCATAAGCCAGCCATGAACCAATCGAAGCCTTGCCCGTGATCATCGAGCCGGTATAGACCAGTTGGTTGGCGGGCTCATGATTGATGGCGTCCGTGTGCAGCGATTTGATCACGCAAAGGTCGTCCACCATTTTGGCGTGCCACGGCAGTAACTCACTGACCCACGTCGCCGATTTCCCATGCTGCTCGAATTTGAAAATCGACGGTGCCAGCGGGAATTTGTCCTGGCCGGCAGTCATGCCGGTCAAACGTTCACCTTGTTTTTTCAGCCAATCCTTCAGGTCCTCTTTGAAGCGTTCTTTGAGTCCAGGTTTGTAGTCGAACAGATCCACCTGCGACGGAGCGCCGATGAACGAAACGTAAATGGCGCGTTTGGCTTTCGGCGCAATGCGCCAGGGACTTACAGGCGGTTGCGAAGCCGTCCCAGCGCCGAAAGCGCGCGGACCCAGCAACGAGGAGAGCGCGGCGACGCCAAGCCCTGTGGCCGTCTTGCGAAAAAACTGCCGACGTGTGAACGCGGCGTTCAGGTCGGCGAGTGAGCGGGTGGTATCCAAATCAAAGTTCATTTAGTCAAACTTTCGTCCAAATTCATGATCTGGCTGGCAACCAGGGTCCACGCCGCCAGGTCGGCGGTTGGCAATTGCTCATCCGACGGGCTTTCGCCAACGCCGAGCAGGCCTTTCGCCGCGGCGAGGTCTTTGGCGTAGTCCTGTTGGGCATTTTCTTCGAGGTCTTTGGCCACAAGCCGTTCGGATGTTCCAAATCGACGCGCCAGAAGCGGCTCGGTGATCGCGTCCAGCCGTTTGTCAAAAGTCTTTTCATTGTGCAACGCCCTGGCGGCAAGCTGCCGGGCAGCTTCGACGAATTGAGGATCATTCATGGTCACGAGTGCTTGTAACGGGGTATCAGTCCGTTCGCGCCGCGTGCAAAGCACTTCGCGCGTCGGAGCGTTCAGGATCTCCATGCTTGGTGGCGGAGCAACCCGCTTCCAAAACGTGTAGAGCGAACGCCGATAAAGCGCGTCTGCTTTGTCCTGCTTATAAAAACGCGTGTTCGAGTCTTTCATCGCCACGTCTTCCCAGACTCCTTCGGGCTGGTACGGTTTGACGGGCGGTCCTCCGAGTTTTTGTACTAGCAAACCGGAGGTAGCGAGGGCCTGGTCCCGAATTTCCTCCGCATCGAGGCGCAGATGAGGAGCGCGGGAATAGAATTTATTTTGCGGGTCCTTCTCCAGCTTCTCCGGTGAGGTCTTTTCCGATTGGCGGTAGGTCGCGCTCATCACCATCAGTTTTGCCATTCGGCGAAAGTCCCATCCCGAATCCATGAACTCCAGGGCGAGCCAATCGAGCAGCGGTTGATCGGTTGGCCGCGCGCCCATGACTCCAAAGTCGCCGGTGGTCTCAACGATGCCCATCCCCATCAAATGCGCCCAGAGGCGATTCACTGTCACACGGGCGGTGAGCGGGTTGTCGCGCGAAACCAGCCAATAAGCCAGCCCCAGACGATTGTGTGGTTGGCCCGCTGCCATGGCGGGCAGCGCCGCCGGCGTAGCCGCAGAAACTTTTTCACCTTTAGCGGCATAATTTCCCCGTGTGAGCACGAACGCCGTGGGCTCTGAATTCGTCTTTTCTTCGAACACGAGGGAGGTCGAGCCTCTACTTTTAATTTTGTTTTCAGCGGCTTTCAGCGTCTCCAACTCAGCCTGCAACTTTCGACTGGGTTCGTCGAAGGCGGCAAGGAAGACCTTGAAAAGCGCATTCGTATTCGCAGTAGACTTGTTGGAAGACGGAAGAAAATCAGCCAGTAGCCCCTTCGCGGCGAGTCGGCCCGCGTCCTGCGGACCGAAGGCGCGGTCAAAGAAGACGAGGTCCTGTAAAAAGACCTTTCCGCCGCTCAAACTATCAGCGGCCGCCTGGTTGTCTGACCTTCCACCGAGCCGGAACGGCGCTTGGGTTTCGATGTTTGAGCCGAGGTTATTATTGTTGATTTCAAGTTCTTCCGGCATCCCGTCCACATAGAGCCGTATTGCCGCCGCTCCCTTTAATGTGCCATTGAAGACGGTCAGAACATGGTGCCACTGTCCGGGAGTGAGCGTTTGTTTCGCGGTTACCTTTAGCGCTTTATCGGGCCATTCATCAATCATGTGAACGGTGGGCCGGCCATCGCTCAGAAATAAATCCCAGCCGCGATATTTTTGCGCCCGGTCCATGCGGGAGAAGACTGCGCCATTCGGTTTGCCCTCTATGAAGATCATCGCGCCATAACTCACCCGGCTTTTCCTGCCGATGACTGGCTCCGCGTTCGTCACGATTTCGCCTTTGGCGACCTCAGGAGCTGAACCAAACGGGCCGGGATGAAATTCTCCGGCGCTTGGCCAGGTGATTTGCGTTCCGTTCATGGTTCCCTCGCAAAGCGCATTTGTCCCAATCAACGGCAGTGATAACAGCGCGTTATTTTCGGGCGCCCATGACTGGCCAGCGCCGGCCGCGCGCGCTGAGGCCACCCATTGCTCGAACTCGGGTTTTGCGCGGTGCTGCCGTTCTTCGATAGCGGCTTTTTCATCCGCCAGCTCTTTTTGCAAAAGGTTCCAACGCTCGCGATCTTCTTTGGCCGGGACAAAGACCATCGGCTCCACGTCCCCGCTTTTGGGATTGTCCAGGACAGGTTGGGTGTTGTTCCGGAAAAAAGCTGTCAGCGCGTAAAACTCCTTCGTCGAGATTGGATCAAATTTGTGGTCGTGGCAATTGGCGCAACCCGCGGTTAAGCCGAGCCAAACGCCCGTGGTTGTCTCCACTCGGTCACGCGCGTAAATAGCCGCGTATTCTTCGGGAATGGCCCCACCCTCGCCAGTGGTTGGCAGCAGGCGGTTGTATCCGGAGGCAATCTTCTGGTCCAGAGTCGCTCCCGGCAGCATATCGCCGGCAAGTTGTTCGACCGTGAACTGGTCGAAACGCTTGTTGTTTTTGAAGGCCTCGATGACCCAGTCGCGATACGGCCAAATTGTCCGCGCATGATCATGGTGAATCCCCTGCGTATCGGCATAACGCACGGCATCCAGCCAAAGCCGCGCAAAATGTTCGGCGCTGGCATCACTGGCGAGCATTTGGTCCACAGTCGTTTCGTACGCCTTTGCTGATTTGTCAGCCAGAAACCGGCGCAGATTTTCCGGTGAGGGCGGCAAACCGGTGAGATCAAAACTCAAGCGACGAAAAAGCCGCGCCTTTTCCGCGCCGGGGTTTGGCTTCAGCCCGGTGTCGTCCAACTTCATGGCCACGAAATGGTCGAGAGGGTTTAGCGCCCATCCTTTGCCACTCGGTGGAACAGGTGGCCGGGAGGGAGGGATCAGCGACCAATGTTTCTCATATTTCGCTCCCTCCTCAATCCACTTCTGCACCAGCGTAATCTCTTCCGGCTTCACCGTTTTGTGCTCGGAGGCCGGTGGCATCACGTCATCGTCACTCGCGGTTATCCGTCGCACGAGTTCAGAGCCTTTGGGGTTTCCCTTGAGGATGACAGGCTTGCCGCCGTCACGCGCTTCAAACGCGAACTGCTCGCGGTCCAGGCGGAGTGGATGTTTTTTTGGTTTGCGCGCCGCCGAATCGGGCCCGTGACAGTGATAACAGTACTCGGAAAGGATCGGCTGGATCTGATTATTGAAGGAAACCGGCCCACTCGTCGCCGCAGCCGAACTGGTTGACGCTGAAATCTCCATCGCGAAAATCAAGGCCAACGCGGTGCAGTTCCTGGTCATCGAAAACATGCCAGCCACAAAGTTCGCTCAGTCGGGCCTGAGTTTCAATCTTTCCCTCACTCCGCAGGCTTAGGTCTTGCCCCAAACAGGGCCGTGCCGATTCTAACGATCGTTGCCCCTTCCTCGATGGCAATTTCGAAATCCCCACTCATCCCCATGCTCAGGTGGGGCAGGGGCGCGCCCAGAACCTGCTCGCACTTCTCTTTCAATTCCCGCAGTTGGCGAAAAATGGGGCGGACCTTTTCCGGGTTCGGCGCCCAGGGCGGAACGGTCATGAGCCCATGGACTTCAAGACGCGGCAGGGAGTTAATCCGTGGCAGGTCGGCCAGCATTTGTTCGGGGCTGTAACCGAATTTACTGGCTTCCCCGCCGCTGTTCACTTCCAGCAGGATTGGCAACGTTTTCGAAGCTTGCTCGGCGCGTTTGTTCAACTCCTCAGCCACGTTGAAACTATCGACGCTTTGTACCATTTCGAACAGCGCGACGGCGTCGCGACATTTGTTCGTTTGCAGATGGCCAATCATGTGCCAGCGGAGCCGGCCTGAACAAAGCGGAATTTTCGCTTTGGCTTCCTGAACCTTGTTTTCGCCAAAGCAAGCCAGGCCGAGCCGGGCGGCTTCGTTTACCACTTCGGGTGGTTGCGTCTTTGTCACCGCCAGCAAAGTCACGGAACCCGGGCTTCGCCCGGCGCGTTGGCACGCAGCCGCGATTCTTTCCTGGATAGTGTTCAGATTTGCGCCCAAATCCATCCGGCGAAACTTAACGTGAGAAGCACCTTCTGAATAGATGAAAAACCCAATCGGGGGTCTCCCGACATTCCCCGGAGCGCGAGCAGTCCCCCGCTCGCAGCAGCCCCGATCGCAACCGGACCGTTCAGATGGCACTTAAGGTTTTGTTAGCAGCCGAACCTGCTGCGAGCGGAGGACCGCTCGCGGTCCGCTAGTCACCCATTCGCACTTGCCTTTTTGGCGTTTTGGCTTTTGTTACTCTTGGTAAGTGGCTTTAGGAACTTCCGGGTATGCAAATGGATAAATTCACAGTCAAATCGCAGGAAGCGCTGCAAGAAGCGCAACGGATTGCACATGGGTTTTCTCATCAGGAGATAGATGGCGAGCATCTCCTGCTGGCAATGCTGCAGCAGGAGGACAGTCTCATTCCTCAACTCTTGGAGAAACTGGGTGTGCCCGCAGCCAGGCTGCGCCCTGACGTCGAGCGCGAATTGAATCGACGCCACAAAGTCCAGGGCACGAGCACCTCCGATGTCTATCTAAGCCAGAATCTAAAAAAAGTCCTCGACGCCGCTCAATCTGAAGCCTCCAAGCTCAAAGACGATTACGTCAGCACAGAGCACCTGCTCCTGGGCTTATTGGACGAAGGCGGTTCGACGCTGAAGAAGCTTTTCCAAACCGCTGGACTCAAGCGCGATGCCGTGCTGAAGGCATTGGCGGAATTGCGGGGCAACCAGCGGGTGACGGACGCAAATCCCGAGGACAAATTTCAGGCGCTCGAGAAGTACGGTCGCGATCTGACCGCCCTGGCGCGACAGGGCAAAATCGATCCGGTGATTGGGCGCGACGAAGAAATCAGGCGGGTCATGCAAGTGCTCACTCGCCGAACAAAAAACAATCCTGTGCTCATTGGAGAACCGGGAGTGGGCAAAACCGCTATCGCCGAGGGTCTGGCGAGACGGATTATCAGCGGCGACATTCCGGAGACGCTAAAAAACAAGCGATTGGTCGCAATGGACCTGAGTTCCATGATTGCCGGCGCGAAATACCGCGGAGAATTCGAGGACCGTTTAAAAGCGTTCTTGAAGGAGATTGTTGCGAGCGAGGGTCAAATCATTCTGTTCATCGACGAATTGCACACGCTGGTCGGCGCTGGCGCAGCGGAGGGCGCGACAGATGCCGCCAACATCATGAAGCCGCAGTTGGCTCGCGGGGAATTGCGCGCTATCGGCGCGACCACGTTGGATGAGTACCGGAAACACATCGAAAAAGATCCCGCCCTCGAGCGTCGGTTCCAGCCGGTCTTTGTTTCCGAGCCATCGGTCGAGGCTACCATTGCCATTCTGCGCGGACTCAAAGAGCGGTACGAAGTGCATCATGGTGTCAGGATCCAGGATGCGGCGCTCGTCGCGGCTGCCACGCTTTCCCATCGCTACATCGCCGACCGATTCCTGCCGGATAAAGCTATTGATTTGATTGATGAAGCGGCTTCGCGATTGCGGATGGAGCTGGACTCGATGCCTACGGAGATCGACCAACTCGAGCGGCAAATCATGCAGTTAGAGATTGAGCAGAGCGCGCTCAAAAAAGAAAAAGATGAGGCGTCCCGCGAACGGCTGAAGCGGCTCGAAAAAGAACTGGCGAATCTCAAAGAACGTTCAACGCAACTCAAAGCGCAATGGCAGAACGAAAAGGCGGCGATTAATGCCGTGAGCGTGGTGAACAGCCAGCTTGAGCAGGCAAAGATCGAACTGGAGCAGGCCCAGCGGCGCAACGACCTGAATCTGGCGGCCCAAATCCAGTACGGAAAGTTGCCTGACTTACAGAAGAAACTCGCCGGGGCGGAAAAAGCAATACGCGAGAAACCCGCCGGACAACGGCTCCTGCACGAAGAAGTTACGGAAGAGGACATCGCACGGGTCGTTGCTTCGTGGACCGGGATTCCAGTTTCGCGAATGATGGAGAGCGAGCGCGAGAAGCTGGTCAAAATGGAGCAGCGGCTCGAGGACCGGGTCGTCGGCCAGAAAGAAGCGATCACCGCCGTCGCTAACGCCGTTCGCCGCTCACGAAGTGGTTTGCAAGACCCGAATCGGCCAATCGGATCTTTCATTTTCCTGGGTCCCACCGGCGTTGGCAAGACCGAGACCGCCCGCGCCCTCGCGGAGTTTTTGTTCGATGACGAAAACGCGATGGTGCGCATCGATATGAGCGAATACATGGAGAAGCACACGGTCGCTCGCTTGATCGGCGCGCCGCCTGGTTACGTTGGCTACGAGGAAGGCGGCCAGCTCAGCGAAGCCGTCCGGCGCCGCCCGTACTGCGTGGTTTTGTTCGATGAGATCGAGAAAGCCCATCACGATGTTTTTAACGTGCTCCTGCAGGTACTCGATGATGGACGCCTGACCGATGGGCAGGGGAGAACCGTCGATTTCAAGAACGCCATTATCATCATGACCAGTAACGTCGGGTCTCCGATAATCCAGGAGTATTACACGGCTGGAAAATTGGGGACCAAAGATCACGCCGAAATGGAGAAACTGGTTCGAACGGAACTCCGCGCTCATTTTCGTCCAGAATTCCTCAATCGCGTCGATGACATCATCATCTTCCACAGCCTCGACGAGACACAACTCTCGCACATCGTCGAGATCCAGTTGCAACGGCTGGAAAAGCGTCTCACTCAGCAGCAACTCAGCCTCGACGTCGATCGCTCGGCCAAGCAACTCATCGCAAAGGAAGGTTACGACCCGCAATTCGGGGCGCGTCCCCTCAAACGCACCATTCAGGATCTGCTGCTCGATCCGCTCGCGAACAAGCTGCTCCTCGGGGAGTTCAAGCCGGGCGACCGCATCAAGGTAGTGGCGCACGATGGTGAGTTGGAGTTTGAAAAGAAATAAATTTGGTCTAATCACCCCACTATTTTCACGCCTCCAGGCGTGGTTCATTGATCGCGCAAGGAGGGAAGAAAGTACGTGCATTGGCTGAGCGGTCCGTAGCATCGGACCGCTCCTTCTTTTTTCGGGCAACGACCTGATTGCTTCCGGGGCCGAATTATTTTATGTTTTTGGCATGGCCAAACTCGCGACTGAAAAGTTTCTCGTCCTGATGGTGGACGATTCGGACGATGATTGCCTGCTCATCAAAATGGCCGTGAGCAAAACGGACCGGCTGCGTTTCATTGGCAGTGTCTCGGATGGCGAGGAGTTGGTTTCCTATCTCAAGGGAGAGGGTAAGTACGGAAACCGCGACCAATTCCCGGTTCCCGACATGCTCCTGCTGGATTTGAAGATGCCCCGCAAGGATGGCTTCGAGGTCCTGCAATGGCTTCAAGGCCAGCCATTCGAGGATATGGTGGTGGTGGTGCTTTCCGGGTCAGACCAGCCGCAGGATGTTGGAAAGGCGTACGACCTCGGGGCAGACCTTTACCACACCAAAGATCCAAGTGCCAGTCGCCGCGTTGAGTTGGTAAAGGCCCTCGAAGAATTTTTGTCCAAACACAACTGAGGCCGTGCGATTCAGTTCGTAAAAAATTCCACCGCCAGCCTCCTCTTCAGTCGGAGTTTGAAGTTTCCCTGAAGTTTGGATTTTGGAGTTTGAAGTTTTACTGCGGCCTATTCCGCCGCATAACTCTTCTCCTTCTCCGCTTTCGCAACCTCAGGCGGGAAATGGAGACTCCCGTTCTCATAGTCCTCGATCCGCCAACGCAAAAAGGGCGAGCATTTCTCGGTCGTCCCCTTGTTTCGCGAAGGCCAGTAGGCCCGAAAGTCTTCGTCGATCCGGTGCAATTCGGCAATTCCGAGCGTCGCCATGCCTTTGGCGGCAGTCGTTTTGCCTGTAGCCAGGGTTTGTTGCCAGAGCATAATCTTGCACGATTGAGCAGCCATTTGTGAGGCGAGTTCCAGTTCCCAGGCCATGATGCTGCCTGTCGGGGTCGCTGGCTGCGCCCGAGACAGCAGCGCCTGGCTTTTTTCCACCTGATCCAGCGCGGCTCGCACATTCTTTTCCGGAATCCGCGCATAATACTTCAGCCCGTCGCGGCAGAACAATTCGCGCGTTTCCGGTCGCGGCGCTGCGATGACGGCTCCGAACGGCGTCACGTTCGCTACAAAATAATCGAATTTTCGGTGCGCCCATCCGAGCGCCCAGGCCGCCTTCGCGATGCTTTGTGTCTTGTCGTGAAAAATGTCTCGGCTCGCGACCGGCACAAGGCGTGATTCATCAATCGTCTCACCGCACCACCCTGCTGCTGCTCCAAGCAAATAAGGCAGCCAACTCACAGCCAACGGCTGCGGATGACCGCCATCACCCCAGTCGGTATTCAGATAGCCGCATGCGCCGTGTTTGCGGCCAGCGGCTGCCGCCGCTTTCAGATTGGCGAAAGCTGTATCGTGGCGGCCAATAAGACTCATCCAGCTCGAAGTGCCCGGGCAGACATAAAACGGCATCTTTGAGGCACGAAACATCGCCGCTTCCTCCTCAAATGGATGGTTAGCCTCGTAACCCCAGTTCAGCGCTGTGAGCTCACGCGGCAGTTCCTTCAGAAGCTCCGGATACTTAATGATGATATCTCCCCAGAACATCATTTCCCGCCCCCGCCCCTTCACTTCCGCATGAATCCGCTTCACGAAATCGACATAGACCCGGCCTTTGCCTTTCTGCTCGCAAAGCTTTTTTGATTGGCCCCGGCCAAGGTCCCACGTTTCGTCGCAGCCCACATTGAAGCGCTTACTCCTAAAGTGGGGGAGCAGCTCATCGAACAATTCGCGCAGGAAGGGGAGGGTGCCAGGATTGTTTGGAGCCAGGGTGGTTGGAAAGCGCAGGAAAGTTTGGTCGGCGCTTTCGTACGGTTCTGTTATTTCCCCTAGCTTCCGGAGCGGGTTGTATTCCAGCCAATAGC
>Ga0308173_10002088_pt1 | contig 10511 bp, 11 predicted proteins | sample PhyPR1_FD_203716 | JGI IMG/M metagenome (GOLD analysis project Ga0308173, IMG submission 203716) | Soil microbial communities from UC Gill Tract Community Farm, Albany, California, United States - DLSLS.P.R1 | ecosystem: Environmental > Terrestrial > Soil > Agricultural land | place: USA... | reverse complement strand
TCTACGAGGTGTCTGGCGATGGATCCGCCGATTCCTCGCGCGCCCCCGGTAACCAGTGCAGTGCTCATGATGGCGAATGATGCTCCTGCGCCCGGGTGAAGTAAAGACGCGAAAGACGGACGGCCCAGCTCCCCGGAGTCCGGGGAGCAGGGCCGCGCGTTCAGTGGGTAGAAGCTGGAGGTTACTCCGGAACCACCAGTGCGGGGGTGTCCTGCCGGATGGTCTCGCCGCGGAAGAAACCCGGATGCAGTTTCGCGGTCACCAGCATCACCACGACGCCGAGTGCGAGGATTCCGACGCCGAGGATGAACACCAGGCCCACGCCGAAGACCTCCGAGCCGCTGCCGAATTCCGGTGCCCAGCTGTCCACGGCAGTCTGGATGAAGACAACGGTGAGGACCAGACCGCCCAGCACGGGGAACAGCAGCCGCATAAAGAAGTTGCGGACGCTGGAGAACAGGCTGTGCCGGAAGTACCACGTGCAGGCGAATGCCGTGAGGCCGTAGTAGAAGCAGATCATCAGGCCCAGCGCCAGGATCGTGTCATTCAGGACGTTCTCGCTGACCACCTTCATGACGGCGTAGAAGCCGCCGGAGATCACGCCCGCGATCACGGTGGCGTAGCCGGGGGAGCCGAAGCGCTTGCTGACCGACGCGAAACGCGGCGGCAGGGCACCGTAGTGACCCATCGCCAGCAAGCTGCGGGCGGGGGAGGCCATGGTGGACTGCAGCGACGAAGCGGTGCCGGAGAGCACGGCTAGCGACATCAGGATGGCCAACGGACCCATCACAGGCGAAGCCAGCGCGGCGAAGATATTCGACTGGTTGTCCGGGTTGTTCAGGCCGATGCCGTCGGCGCCGGTGCCGGCCACCATCATGGTGGCCACGATCACGGCGAGGTAGAGGGCCAGGACGGCGACCGCCGTCGTCGTTCCCGCCTTGCCCGCGGTGCCCCTGCCGCCCTTGGTTTCCTCGTTCACGGTCAGGCACACGTCCCAGCCCCAGTAGACGAAGACGGCCAGTGACATGCCGGCGGTGAACTGCTCGAAGCTCTCTATCTTCGCGGGGTTGAACCAGTCCCAGCTGAACGCGAGGGACGGGCCGGCGTCGCCGGACGCTGCGTGCGTGAGTGCCATGACGATGAAGACGCCCAGGACCAGGACTTGGAAGCCGACCATGCTGTACTGCACCAGCTTGGTGGCGTGCAGGCCGCGGTAGCTGACCCAGACGGCGAGGGCCACGAACACGAGGCAGGTGACGATGTTAAGGGCCGTGTTGGAGGTCAGGTCGGCGAGATCGGGGTTGTTGAACACCTGAGCCAGGAAGAGGTAGAAAAAGTCCACCGCTACGCCGGCCAGGTTGGACAGGACGATGATGTTGGCGGCGAGCAGACCCCAGCCGCCCATCCACCCGACGAACGGGCCGAACGCCTTCGTCGCCCAGGTGAACGTGGTGCCGCTGTCCGGGGAGTCGGCGTTGAGCTCGCGGTAGGCGAAGGCCACCAGGATCATGGGAATGAACGCGACAATGAAGATCGCCGGCAGCTGCACGCCCACGGCGCCCACGGCCGGCCCGAGCGAGCTGGTGAGGCTGTAGGCCGGTGCAACGGAGGAAATGCCGAGGACGACGACGGCGAGCAGGCCCAGCTGGCCGCCCTTGAGCCCCTTGCCGGTGATGCCGTGTTTGGAGCCGGCCGGATCGATGACGTCGTGGCCGGCGGCGCCGTGGACGGTGGTGGTGCCGTTTTTGCGGCCGATTGTTTGACTCATGGCTGACCTGTCTTTCGCGAGGCGGACGGTTGCTGTTGGGTGATGCAGTGGATTCCGCCGCCGCGGGCGAAGAGCTCGCGGGCGTCGATGCCGACCACCGTGCGGCCGGGGTAGGCGTCGCCGAGGATTCGCAACGCTTTTTCGTCCATCGGGTCGCCGAAGGTGCAGGCGATGACGCCGCCGTTGACCACTAGATGGTTGATGTAGCTGTAGTCGACGAAGCCGTCCTCGTCCCGCAGGATTTCCGGGGCGGGGACCTCGATGATGTTCCATTCGCGGCCGGCCGCGTCCCGGGTGGTGGTGAGGTGGCTGATGATGTCCCGGCTGACGTCGAAATCGGGGTGGGCCGGGTTCTGCTGGGAATGGACCAGCAGGGTACCCGGCGACGGGATGGCCGCGACGATATCGACGTGGCCGCGCGTGCCGAACCGTTCCGAATCCCTGGTCAGCCCGCGGGGCAGCCAGACGACGTGGCTGGCGCCGATGGTCCGGGCCAGTTCCGCCTCGACGTCGGCCTTGCCAAGCCCGGGGTTGCGGCCCGGGTCCAGCTGCACGGTCTCGGTGACGAGCACCGTGCCTTCACCGTCCACGTGGATGCCGCCGCCCTCGTTCACCAGCGGCGACACGAGGTGGCTGGCCTCCGAGCGCTCGGCCACGGCCGCTGCCACGAGCGAGTCCTTGTCCCAGGCGGCCCAGTCCTGTCCGCCCCAGCCGTTGAAGACCCAGTCCACGGCGCCGAGCCGGCCGGCGTCGTCCAGGACGAACGTGGGACCGATGTCCCGCATCCACGCGTCGTTGAGGGCGGCGGGAACCATCTCGATATCGGGGCGCAGATACCGGGCGGCGGTTTCGACGTCGTCGGGGGCCACCAGCATGGTGACCGGCTCAAATTCGACGACGGCGTTCGCGACGGCGGCCCAGACGGAGCGGGCGGCGTGGGCTTCTGCCGCGGTCTCGCCCAAGGTGTAGCCGCCGGTGGGGAATGCCATCCAGATGCGGTCCTGGGGCGCAGTTTCGGAGGGCATCCGCCAGGTGGTCATGCGGTTGCCTTCTGCGCGGTGGCCTCATACGCATTGACGCCGAGCGGGGCGTCCGGGCGCACGGGTTCGGTCAGCCGGGCATAGGTGTCCGGGCGGCGCGTGGCCAGGAAGGGGAAGAGCGTGAGCCAGTCCCGGCGCTGGTCGAGGTCGAGGTCGGCGACGATCACGGCGGATTCGTCCCGCGGTGCCTGGGCGAGGATTCGGCCGTAGGGGTCGGAGATGAAGGAGGATCCGTAGAAGTTCAGCGTGCCTTCGCTGCCCCAGCGGTTCGGGACCACCATGAACAGGCCGTTGGCAATGCCGTTGCCCACGATGACCTGCTGCCACAGCGGCTGGGTATCGAAGTCGGGGTGGTCCGGCTCGGAGCCGATGGCGGTGGGGTAGACCAGAAGTTCTGCCCCGCCGAGGGAGTAGATCCGCGCCAGTTCGGGGAACCATTCGTCCCAGCAGGTGGGCATGCCCAGCCGTGCCCCGCCGAGTTCGGCGGGACAGTGGATCTCGTAGGCGTCGTCCATGTCCGGGCCCTGGCGGAAGAACTTGTCCTCGTAGTAACCGGCCGTGACCGGGATGTGCAGCTTGTGGGTGCGTCCCAGCAGTTCGCCGTCGGGGGACACCAGGATGGCGGTGTTTAGGCCCAGGCCGTCGTCGGAGTCGTCCGGGTTCTCCGCCTTCTGGTACAGCGAGGCGTGGACGCAGACGCCGTGGCGCCGGGCCGCGTCGGCCGCGAAACGGAACGTGGGCCCGGTGAACAAGTCTTCGGCGATGTCCGACGGCCGCGGACGCTCGGCGCCTCCGTGGTCACGGTCGTTTTCGGGAAGTGTATCCGCCGGGTAGCGGGACAGCGTGAGTTCGGGCAGGAAGACGACGGAAGCTCCCAGCCGGGCGGCCCGCGCGATGCCGTCGTCGAGGTCGGCGTGCAGGGCGGCGGCGTCCGGCTGCCAGCGGTGCTGCACGACGCCGACCCGCAGCGCCGGGCGGCTCGAAGGTTCGGTCCGGGCGGGGGAGGGTGGGCTGGCGAGGGCGGTGATTTCGATCATGGCTACTCCAGTGAGACGGGCATCACATAAATGAATGGTGTTCATTTAGTATTGGGGCGACGGTGGTCCGGAGGCAAGACCCAATATGAATAAAGTTCATTTATTTATTGGCTGCGGTCTGCGGGCGGCCTGGCGTGGGTCCGGCTCGATCTGTGCGAGCCGGCCGGGCGCGGGCCGTAAGCCCCTAGACCGGGAACGGGACGTGGCAGACGCTGGGCCTATGGATGAGGGGAATGCGGGTCCGGCCCGGGAGATCACGCGCGCCCAGCTCACGGAGCAGCCGACGGCGGTGGTGCGGGAGACTGTCCCGCTGAACGCATTGCGGGCCTTTTTCGATCGGGCCTTCGGCGCCGTGATGGGCGTGGTGCAGGAGCAGCATGCCCAGTTGGCCGGGCCCCCGTTCGCGCTCTACCGCGGGATGCCGACCGACGTCGTCGACGTGGAAGCCGGGTTCCCGCTCGCTGCGCCGGTCATGGGCGGGGGCGACGCAACCGTCACTGCCGGCGTCCTCCCCGCGGGTCCGGCGTACGAGGCGCTGCACGCCGGACCTTATGGGTCGCTGCAGCAGACCTACGCCGCGATCCTGGCCCGGATGCGCAAGGACGGAGTCAGCCCGGCGGAAGCGATGTGGGAGTACTACCTCAACGACCCCGGCGCCGAGCCGGACCCGGCAAAGTGGCAGACCCTGGTGGTTTGGCCGGTCGCCTGAGTTGGCAGTCTTCCGGTCCGCTTCCCGGGGGCTCGGACGGCCTGGGGGACTCATAGTGTCTGTTTGGCCACACTATTCTTCAACTCCCTGCATAATGTCCTAAACTGCTTCACTGAGGTGCCTGAAATGGCGCTGCGCAGCAACGAAAGTGAACCCCGATATGGCTACCGATTACGACGCCCCACGCAAGACAGAAGAAGAATCTCCCGCTGAGTCGCTGGAGGCCCTTCAGGCGTCCCGTGGTGGCGGCGCCCAGACTGCTGTGATCGACGTCGACGAGAACGACACCGCGGAAGGCATCGATCTGCCGGGTGCGGATCTGTCCGGCGAAGAGCTGACCGTCATTGTTGTTCCCGAGCAGTCCGATGAATTTACCTGTTCCTCCTGCTTCCTGGTCCGCCACCGGTCCCAGGTCGCCCTTGAAAAGAACGGCATGAAGTACTGCCGCGACTGCGAAGGCTAAAACCCTTCCACCACGAAGCGCCGGACCCGCGAGGGTGCCGGCGCTTCGTGCGTTCGGGGCCGGTGCCGCTCCGCGTGTTATCTGTTCGTGAAAGAAGATCGCGAAACGTGTCCGGGAAATCTGTCCGTGACCAGCAGCCGGCCACATTAACAGTTGGGCGCCGAAACGGCTCCGGGCCTCGCCCACCGGTAGCGGCACGCCTACGCTGAAAGGGTCCCATCCCGCTGGCCGTTCAGCCAGATTCAGGGAATGGCCGCGTTGAAGAAGGTTCCGGTGAAGAAGTTCCAGGCATTGATCGCAGCAGTGCTGATGGCCGTGGGCCTCGGAGTGCTTGCACCGGCCGCGGCCACCGCCGCGGACCCGTACTGTGGGCTGGCCTGGGGGTCGCTGGCCAGGACGGATCCCGCCATGAGCCAGGCGAAGGTGGTCAACGTCCGGACCGGACAGCATTACTGCTTTGACCGGCTGGTCATCGACGTGAACGGCCCCGTGGCCGGCTACACCGTCCGCTACGTGCCGCAGGTGGTGCAGGACGGCTCCGGGGCGCCGATCCCGTTGCGCGGCCAAGCGTTCCTTCAGGTCACCGTCAATGCGCCTGCGTATGACAACGCCGGGAAGCCCACCTACAATCCGGCGAACAAGAACGAACTCTCGAACGTGACCGGCTACCAGACGTTCCGGCAGGTGGCATGGGCCGGCAGTTTCGAAGGCTACAGCAGCATCGGCGTGGGCGTCCGTGCGCGGCTGCCGTTCCGGGTGCAAAGCCTGCCCGGGCCGGATGCCGGCTCTCGCCTCGTCGTGGACGTGGCCCACTTCTGGTGAGTACGGGGGCGGGGCTCGCCGGACGGGCTGGCTAGAGCAAGCCCAGTTCGGCCCGCAGCGGGTAGTCCCGGCCGTCCAGTACGAGCTGGATGCAGCGCCCCGCGGCGCGGTTGAGAACGATCGGCGCCATCAGGTTGACCGTCGTGGAGCCGGGCGAGTGGTTGACCACAATCAGCACCTGGGGAGCTGCCCGCTCGTCGAGTTCCAGTGCCTCCAGCGCCGCCGCCGGGATCGGCGGGGCATAGCTTGGCGCGAACACGGCGGCATCGGCCAGGAACAGCCGCACCGGTGTGGTTCCTGCCTCCAGGGCGTACAGTCCGGTGGCGCCTTCGACGCTGCGCAGCGAGAAGTTGTGCAAATCCTCGAAACCCGGCATGGGTGCGGCGAACGTGACGGGCTGGCTGGTGACGGGGGTGTCCATGACCGGGGCGCTCACCGCAGGAAGTCCATCAGCGTGGGCTGAAGAACCTTCGCCGTCGCGGCAAGGGCCACCTGGTAGTTCGTTTCCTGAAGTTTCAGGTCCATAATGACGCTGCCGAGATCTGCCGTCTCAATGCCCGTCTTCTGTGCGTCCAAGGAGGCCTCCAATTCTGCGTTGACGTTGCCGGCCCGTTCCAGCTGCGCCTGGCGTGTTCCAATTTCAGAACGGCCGTTCACGATGTTCTTAAAAGCAGTGTCGACCTGGCCGACCCGGGGCAAAACGTCCGTTCCTGCCCGCAAGTCGGCGGCCAACTGACTTACGGTATCGAAGACCGAGCCGGTACCACTGCCGAAGATGGCGGCACCGTCGGCGTCGACGCGGACGGTCTCGGTGGCGCTGATGCGGCGCTCCACGGGGCTCTTGGGCAGCCCGTCGAGCGCGGGCGGGGTGCCGGTGAAGGCGCTGGCGGCATCCGAGCTGCCGGCAAAAATGTTGCGGCCCAGGTGCTTGCTGTTGGCGATCGAAACCAGGTCCTTGTTCAGGGAGTCCAGCTCGTTGGCGAGCGCGTCCTTGCCGGACTGAGGCAGGGATCCGTTGCCCGCCTGGACCGTGAGGTCTTTAACCCGCTGCATCACGTTGGTGGCCTGTTCCAGTGCGGAGTCAGCAGCTGTCAGCCACGTGTTGCCGTCGTCGATGTTGCGGCCGTACTGGGCGTTGGCGGCGAGGAGGGCGCGGGTCTCAAGGGCCTGTGCCGTGGCTGCGGGATCGTCCGAGGGGCGCGAGATTTTGTTGAGAGTGCTCGCCTTGTCCTGCAGTTCGGCCAGCTTGGACTGCTGCGTCTGCAAGGTCCGTTGAGCGGCTGCGCTCATGGTCAGGTTTGTTACCCGGTTCAGCATAGCTACCTTCCTACCAGTCCGGTGCGGTTGATCAGAACATCAAGGGCCTCGTCGACGGCTGTCATCACGCGGGCCGCTGCCTGGTAGGCGTGCTGGTTGGTGAGCAGGCTGACGTTTTCCTCATCCAGGCTCACTGATGCCTGCGAAGCACGGCCGGTCTGCGCCGAGGTCTGGGCCGCCGTGGTGAGTGCCTCGTGCTGCTGGGCGCCGCGGGACTGCACGCCGATGCCGGTGACTATGCCTGACCAGACCTTGTCCGGGGAGCCAGCACCTGTGCCGAGCTGGGAGATACGGTCTGCGATGCTCGTGTCCAGCGCGCCGTTGTTCGGCAGCTTCAGGGCGATGTCATCGGTGTTCGCCGGCGCCTTGATGCCCAGGGCGGCAGGGCCGGTGGCGCTGATCGAGAAGAACTCGGCATTTCCTGCGCCAGTTCCCGTTTCGCCGAGCTTGTGAACGTCATTGACGGCTTTGGCCAGCGCGTTCGCGAAGTCGTTGTAGGACTGAGCCGCCTCGGCAATGGCGCCACCCGATCCGCCGGAGGTGGGTGCCAGCACCGACAACGCGCCGGCGATCTCGCCGCCGTCGAGCGCTGCCGTCCCGCTTGGGTTGGTCCAGTCGATGCGCGGGGCGTTGCCCGCTACCTGGTTCATGGATGTTGCACCGGCCAGCACCAGGGTCCGGACGGAACCCCCGGTGACCAGGGCGTTGCCGCCTACTAAAACATCCACTGTGCCGTCGGGTTGATCGCGGACGGCGCCGCCGGCGAGGCTCGCGATTTTGTCCGTGAGTTGGGCCCGGGCGTCGATGAGCTCATTTGCTGATCCGCCCGCGGCCAGCGTTGAACGGATGGTCGTGTTGTAGGCCGCAACCTGGGCTGCGGCGGCGTTTACAGCGTTGACCTTGTCGGCGGCCTGGGCTCGGACGCTGCTCCACTGGGCATCCAAGACCTGATACCCGGAGGAGATCTTGTCCGTCACGGAGTTGGCCGCATTCAGGAGGAGCCCCTTCGGGCCGTCCTCCGAGGGCTGGTTGGCGGCGGCTTGCCAAGCGGACCAGAAGCCCTGCAAAGCGGTTGAGATGCCGTTTTCGCCGGGTTCCTGAAGCACGCCCTCGATTCCCTGCAGGGTGGAGGAGCGAACACTCGCGTAGCCGGCCTGAGCACTTGCGGAGCGCACACCGCCGTCGAGGAAGCTGTTGCCAAGCCGTGCGATGGCGTCCACCGAAACACCCTGCCCTGGCTGCAGCGGGCCGCCGCTGAAGAGCCCCCGGGCGGGCGCAGCCAACGACGACTGCTCTACACGCTGACGGGTGTACCCCTCGGTGGCGGCATTGGCGATGTTCTGGCCTGCTACGTTCATCCCCTGCTGGGCGGCAGTCAGCCCGCGGTACGCGGTGTTCAGGGCGCCGAAGGTGCTCATGGTCGCTTCCTTAGAATTGCTGGTCGAAGATGCGGGAGCCGGCAGACTGGCCGGTCTTTCCGCGGGCGTCGTAAGTGCCGGCTGCCACCGCGGGGTTCAGGTCGGCGAGCGACTCCTGCGTGGAACGGACCGCAGTGCGCAGGTACTGCTCGTTGGAATCGCGCAGTTCCTTAATCAATGCGGTCTGGCGGGTCAACGCGGTCAGATGTGCGGTGAGGACCTCAGCCCAAGCGCTTTCCGGAGCTGCGGCCGCCAGTTCGCCAAGGGAAGCGTCAGTGGGCAGGCCCCACATCTCGGCCACGACGGCGGCCTCGATAGTGCGCGCAAGACTGGCCTGGGAGAGATGCCCCAGCACCTGCTCCACTTCCTTGGTCCCGTGCGGCAGCCACCGGGACTTGCCCGAGGTCAGCAACAGCTGCTCTTCCTCAAGCTTGAAGGTGAGAACGTCCAAGAGTTCACGCTCCCGCCACAGCAGGGCTGAAAGTTCGTGGATGGCCATGGTCCGGACGGCTCCCTCAGGTGTGAATGATGCGGGTGACTGATGCGGTGGTGCCGAGGCGTCAATTTCATCGTGCGGACGATGCCGCCATCAGCAGGGTTCGTACAAACTATCGGCAGGGAATGCGGTTGCGTTAGGAAGGCAGATGCACGCCTGCGGTGAGTTGTCCAGTCACACGGACTGTCGGTCATCCACGAGGGGTTCGGAGCGAGCGGGGAATCTTTCTCACAGTTTTACTTACCTGTGCTGTCCAAGTGGCGATAGCTACTCCTGAAGGCCCACGGATGGGCCATCGCTTACAGTCCCACTCACGGAGGAAATACCATGGGCTTCGTTATTAACAACAACCTTGCGGCAAACAACTCTTACCGCAGCCTCAACAACACCCAGAACGATCTCTCCAAGTCCCTGGAGAAGCTGTCCACTGGCCTGCGCATCAACCGCGCCGGCGATGACGCAGCAGGCCTGTCCATCTCCGAGGGTCTGAAGTCTCAGGTCACCGGTTCGGCCCAGGCTGCCCGCAACGCCCAGGACGGCATTTCTGTCATCCAGACCGCTGAAGGCGCCCTGACCGAGGTCCACTCCATCCTGCAGCGTGTGCGTGACCTCGCTGTCCAGGCCGGTAACGACTCGAACAACTCGGATGCCCGCACGGCAATCAAAACCGAATCCGACGCACTCGCGGACGAACTGACCCGTATCGGCAACTCCACCAACTTCAACGGCACCTCACTGCTGAACGCCAAGGGCGGCACGGCTACGGACGGAAAGCTGACCTTCCAGGTTGGCGCTGGTGGGGTTGCTGCCAACGACCAGATCGTGGTGGACCTTTCCGGTGCTGACATCACGGCGGTGGGTACCGCGGTGAAGGCGCTTACTTTCGACACGGCGGCCAACGCTGCAACATCGATCACCGCGCTGGACGGGCAGATCAAGGCGGTTTCCGCCGAGCGTTCAAACATCGGTGCTGTCCAGAACCGCCTCGAGCACGCGGTCAAGACCCTGAACGTTGCCGGTGAAAACCTGCAGGCCGCTCAGTCCCGTATCGCCGACGTCGACATGGCTCAGGAAATGGTCAAGTTCACCAAGGCCAACATCCTGTCCCAGGCCGGTACGGCCATGCTGGCTCAGGCAAACCAGTCCAGCCAGGGTGTTCTTTCCCTCCTGCGCTAAACCGGTTCCGGCAGTCCGGCAGCCCAGAAGTAAGTGAGTCTGCCACCCTGATCGGACGAAGAGACACCCCCGATCGCCACGCTGCGGAAGGGCCGGACGATGCCACAATCATCGTCCGGCCCTTACGTGCAACTCGGATATTTGAAGAACAGCACCACCAACAAGCAGATCTTGACAGCAAGGAGAGGCAGCGATGGGGATCTCACTCGACGGACTGGCTAGCGGGCTGGATACCACCGCGCTCATCAGCTCCATCATGCAGTCG
>Ga0308173_10002087_pt1 | contig 10511 bp, 7 predicted proteins | sample PhyPR1_FD_203716 | JGI IMG/M metagenome (GOLD analysis project Ga0308173, IMG submission 203716) | Soil microbial communities from UC Gill Tract Community Farm, Albany, California, United States - DLSLS.P.R1 | ecosystem: Environmental > Terrestrial > Soil > Agricultural land | place: USA... | reverse complement strand
TGGCACGGGGCAAGATTGTTTTCGCAGAGCGGTGCGCACGCTGTCACTCCAGCAAGATTCCGACGCCGGCTCCAGGGGTTGATCCGGGCGGCTGCTCGGGTCCGAACTATCTGGATTGCTGGAATCGCTATTGGGCCTGGACAAAAACGGACGATTTCAAATCGAAGATGCGGGTAATGGTGCTGGCGAAAGATTTTCTCGATAATAATTTTCTGTCGACCGATCTTCGTGTTCCGGTGACTTTACTGCAAACCAATGCGTGTAGTCCTTTGGCGACGAATGCGATTGCCGGCAACATCTGGGATAACTTTTCTTCGCAGAGCTACAAGGAACTGCCGTCGGTTGGGGAAGTGACCGTTTACAATCCGTTGACCGGCGCACCGCAACAGTTTAAGATGCCGGGCGGCGGCCGCGGCTTCACCCGGCCCGCTTCGCTAATCAGCGTGTGGTCTAGCGCTCCATATCTGCTGAACAACAGTGTGGGGACGTTCGAATGGAGTCCATCGGTGGAATCCCGGATGAAGTCATTCCAGAATTCGATAGAACAGATGCTCTGGCCGGAGAAGCGCGACCACGACGCTGTCCTGGGTGATAAGGTTCCGGGCGCCATCGACCGCACGACTACGACCAGTTACCTTCGAGTGGCTTCCGGGTATCTGCCGGATTCGCTGATGGGCCTGATTGGACCGCTGCATCAGCTCTTTCCGAACCTATTCAGCAAAGAAGGTATTCAGATCGGTCCCATTCCGGCAGGAACTCCGGTGGATTTGCTGGCAAATCTGGAACTGATTTCGGACGATCCCGATCTGGGCCGGAGAGCCGAACACGAAAGGAAAGTTATAGCGCTTCTGAAGGAGTTAAAACGCGATCTTGACAGACTTCCCCCAAATGCAAGCGATGAACAGGCGCGCCAGGTATTTGTAAACCTGATAGGCCCGTTAATGGACGCCAGTAAGTGCCCGGACTATGTAGTAAATCGCGGCCACTACTTCGGTACGGATAAGTTTTCCGAGGAACCGGGGCTCAGCGATGACGACAAGAAGTCACTTATCGAATTTTTGAAGACAATGTAGCGGGCTTCCAAAGCGAACCGGCTTATCTATGCGAGTAAATTCCGAAGCGGTTGGTATCGGCGAATCGGTTGTTGCGGAGCTTGCGGACGTGTGCCGGCGGAGGGGGTTCGAACCGCCCCCGTTTGACGCTGCGCGTTGGGAGCAGGAGTGCCATCAGCAGAGGCTGACCGGGCTGTGCATCTCAGGCGGAGGCATACGGAGCGCTACATTCGGCCTTGGCGTTCTACAGGGGCTGGCGGAAAAGCAGTTGCTGCGAAGAATAGACTACCTGTCTACGGTTTCGGGGGGCGGCTATATCGGATCGTGGCTGCAGGGAGTGGTCAGCCGCCTGGGCGGATTCTCGGCGCTCACTCGGCGGGTTCCGGGTCCAGCGGCGGAAGACCCGATTACTTTTCTTCGTAAGTACAGTAACTATCTTGCGCCGCGTCCAGGCCTATCGCTTGACAGCGCTGTAATTCCAATTATCTGGCTGCGCAATACGGTTCTGAACCAGGCGATTCTGCTATGCGCTTTTGTGGCGCTGTTTGTGGTCCTGATTTTTCCGGGATTCGGGCTTAAGATCCAGGCGGAAAACGGCGGCGGGCTTTTCTTTTGGATTGAACTGATATTAGCGGCGGTGGCTGGCGCCTGGACCGTGGCATCGATCGCCGACAATCTCAAGAGCACGGCCAGGCGCAGTTTCGATATCCGCGAACCAGCAGGATTCAAAGCAGGTGAAGGAACCGAGCGGGTTGGTTGGACCGTCGTGGTTCCCTTGATGGCAGGCGTCATTCTGACCCTGCTTTCGGTGATCTCTTCGCAGATGTCCGGCACTCGCGGCCGGCTGCCCGTAATTGCGCTTCTCATATTGTGGGTACTGCACGCAGCGTTGCAGTGGCGCGGCGGGTTCGTGCTCTGCTACCGCAAGCGCCGCATACGCCCCAGCGGCCCAGTGATTCCCCACCTGCATGTCGTGTGGATGTCTCTGTCTTCGGCGGTATTCACTCTGGTTCTGTTCATGGCAATTCATGCGCTCCTGCGTTTCTGGAACCCGCTAAGCACTACAGGGAGCCAGGAGATTATCGCGTTTGGGCCGCCTCTGTACGTGCTTGCAATCATCTGCGGAGCTTCGCTGCAAATCGGGCTGATGGGGCAGGAGTTTCCGGATGCCAGCCGCGAGTGGCTGGCGCGCTGTGGAGCATATCTGATTACGATAGCGGCGTTCTGGGCGGCGCTGTTCGCGATTGCCATATTTGCCCCGCTAGGGATTGCCAAACTTTGGCTTCACACGAAAGCCGGATGGTTTTCTGCCGCGGGGACTTGGATTGCGAGCACTGTTGCCGCGGTTTTGGCTGGAAAGAGCAATAAAACCGGCAACAGCGCGGAACCGGAAAAGAATCAGAGCTCCACGCTTGACCGGATCGCGCGCTATGGTCCGTTTGTTGCCATTCCGGGTTTCATGATCGCCGTGGCGACAGCAGTGCAATTCGTGCTGTTCCTGCCCGCACTGGCTACCGGCGGACATCTTCAGGCGTTCGCTTCCGACTACTGGGACAGGCTGGCTTTTAGCGAGCCGTCTTCCTGGGTCATCCCCCTGGCGCTATTCCTTTTCGCGGTCATCACCGGAACGGTGCTGTCATTGCGCGTCAATATCAACGAATTTTCGCTGCATTACTTCTATAAGAACCGGCTTGTACGATGCTATTTAGGAGCAAGCAATACCCGGCATCGGGAGGCTGATCCATTTACAGGATTTGATCCGCAGGATGACGTTCTGCTGGACAAGCTGAGATGCGACACACCACGCACGACACCCGGCGCGCCATTTCCCATCATCAATGCGTGTTTGAACGTAACTGCCGGAACCGAACTTGCGACGCAGGAAAGAAAAGGCCTTTGCTGGACATTCACGCCGCGGTTTTCCGGATTCGTCCCTTCCCGATCGGACGCAGACCGGGAGGCATCCGGCGCTGCTCTTGCCGCTAAAGCGTTCGTGGATACAGCACGCATTTTAGGCGGAGTCCATCTGGGGACCGCGTTTTCGATATCGGGAGCGGCGGTGGGGCCGAATCAGGGGTTTCATTCCTCGCCGCAAGCCGCATTTCTTCTGACGTTATTCAACGTCCGGCTTGGCTGGTGGACAGGTAACCCGAGAGACTCCGCAACGTGGTACCGGCCGGGGCCGCTTTTCGCGCTCCGCTGGCTGTTGCTAGAACTGTTCGGATTCGTGAACGAGCGGTCGGCTTATCTGAATCTCTCCGACGGCGGGCATTTCGAGAATCTAGGATTGTACGAGTTGGTGCGGCGGCGCTGCCGCTTCATCATCGCAGTCGATGGCGAGGAGGACCCCACTTACTGCTTCGAATCACTGGGCTCCGCGGTTCGCAAGTGCCGTTCCGATTTTGGCGTGGAGATCGATATCAATCCCAGGCCGATCATTCCGGAAAAAGGTGCGAGCAGCTCCCATTTCGCGGTGGGGCGCATTCAATATCCCGAGCCGGGTTCTGAGCCGGGCTGGCTGCTTTACTTGAAATCGAGCATCACTGGCGACGAGCCGGCGGATGTGGAAGAGTACCGGCGTCAGAAAGTTGAATTTCCACAGCAGCCGACCCTTGATCAATTCTTTTCCGAGTCACAGTTTGAAGCGTATAGGGAGCTTGGGTTACATGTCTGTAGATCGGCTTTGGGCGCGCTGGAAGGCACGGACGAAATGCATGAGGCATTCGAGCAGATGCTGGTTGGCCAGACGAACGAATAGGTAAAGTCGGCCCCGCGGTAGCTAACTATCGATTCGCCTGCGGCTAATCATCTCGCCAACCCATCCGATCGCGAGGCCGGCTAGCGCGCCGACCACGCCAACACCCAAGTGCCAGACAAGTATGTGGCGAAGATCAAAATTCGAGCAGTGAACTTCCAGGACGCTTACGCCAATGAGTCCCGCAAGCGCGCCGCAGATGACGCCGGTTGCGCGGGGTGAAAGCATGACGCCGCGGCGCAAGATCAGCCAGAACAGAATTGCAGCCGGGACCGCGTAGGGAATACCTGCTTCAAAGCACGGTATGCCATCACGAAGAAAACGTCCGCTATGGCCCACTTCGAACAGAGCCGCCAGGATGAGAGTGAGGCAAACAAAAGTGCCCGCGGACAGTAATGCCGGGGATAAGCGGCGTCTGCTGCCCGGAAACATTTGCTGAACCATGGAGTAAGCCAAAAGAGCGGCGCTTGCGCCCAGGGAAGCGCAGATCATGATGCGGCGCGTAAGGCTGAGTTCGGCCCAGGCGAAAGCGCCCAAATGAAAAATACCCAGCGCGAGCAGGACAAAAAATATCGACAAAAAAGCCGCAAAGAACAGCTTTTTCGAAGGCAGCGCATGGACCGGCTTTAGGTTCTTAAGGAGCCGGTCTTCGACCGAAGCGATCGACTCGCCAGGAAGGCTGGTTAACGGCTGGGACTGATTGAGCGCGGCCGCCAAGGCCTGGCAGCGCGCGCACGTTTTCAGATGTGCGCTGAGGCCGGTTGGAAGTGGACCGTCACTTCCGGCTGTGCTGAGAAGGAAATCTAAATCGGAGCAGTTCACGCCGATTCTCCCGATGCCGTATTCGCGACGCTCTGCTCTTGCGTCAAAATCTCGCGAAGGCGTTTATACGCGCGATGCGCTTTTTGCTTTACACTCCCGACCGTAGAAGCGGTGACCCGAGCGACCTCTTCCAAGCTGAGCCCCTCCACTTTGAGCAAGGTGACCACTTCGCGCTGATTATCCGGGAGATAAGACATGAGCACTTCGAAATCGGGAAGTTGAGAATGGATGCTGTCATTTGTTCTTCGTTCGGGCAGCACGTCTGTCGCGACCTCGCGCTGAGCGATACGGTGGCGGCGGCGATATCCATCCACTCGAACGTGCCGTGCAATGGCGTAAATCCAGGGCAGCACAGGCTCGCCACGCCGGTACGTGTGGCGGGCCTTATGGATCTGAAGCCACGCTTCCTGAAGGAGATCTTCGGCCTCATCGCGGGTTGAGACCTGGCTTGAAAGGAAGCGGAACAGAGCCGGGCTGAGGCTGCGGATCAGCGCGCGAGCTGCATCGGGATCGGCCGCCTGATAGCGCAGCATCCAGTGTTGCAACTCCTGCTGAGAGTAGGCAGCCGCCGTCTGGGCGCCCGTGATCTCCATACGTTCATCATTACTAAGTTCGCTGGCGCCATGCAAAAAGTTATGGATACCGGGCGAGCTCGACGGATTTGCCATCAGTGCCTCAGCGAAACGGGACCGAACCACACGCCGCGCAAACTGCGCCGCCACACTGCGCCCGTGCGCGCGCGGTCGGATGGCAGAGTGAAGTCATACTGGTACAGCAGCGCACGCATGAACCGCGGGGGCTTTGGGAACGGCGGCGGATCGAGCAGCCCGAGGACAGATTTCTCGCCGGTAAGCAAACGGTAGACCAGTTCCCCGACCCATTGGTTCTCCTGATAGTTTCCCAGAGCGGCAAACCACATCTGCCAGTCGAGGCGCGGCTGATAAGGCGCCACGAATGGAAGGGCGCGCGAAAGGTTGCCGGGTTTGTAGGGGAACGAGTATTCGCGCCAGGCGATTCCGTCATCCGATCCTTCGAGAATGATCTCAGGCCGAGTGGTCGTCATGACCGCAAATAGCCCGTAGGTATTCACAATTTCAAATGGCGTCACAGCGGCCAGCGGCTTTGAGAACACACGTCCGGTATTGATGCCAAGCATATTTAGTAATTGAACCGCGGCCAAGAGCATGAGAATGGCAAGCGCAGCATTTCCGGCCGAGCCCCAGACGCGCGCACCGGGCACAGCGCGCCGTTTACCACATGGAATACGCCGGTGAAATGCCCGGCCCAACGCGTCGAAGGTCCGGTCATCCAAGCCGCACAGGCACAGCGCCAGAGCAAGCAAGTTAAAGAAGGCATAATTCCCGGTCAGAATGATTGCCAGTTGCAGCAGGATCAAGAGCACTACGCCGATATAGCGCGCGCGACGGGGACAGAACAGCAGGATGGGGGCTCCGAGTTCAATGCAGAGTGTCGCGGCGGTCATGCCATCCAGCATCCAGTAGGGCAGCCGGTACGCGTAGTAGGCAACGGGATCGGGTAAGGGCTGCGTCATGAAATGAAAACGCAAGGCGTGAAAATTTCGCCAGTTCGGATCGTGGGAAGCGAGTTTGACTATTCCAGATTCAAACATCAGGCGAAAGAGGAGGAAGCGGTACGCCCAGATAAGCCAACCCGCACCGGCGAAGAGCGCGAGGAAACCGCATTCGAGCAAGAGGGCATCCCACTGGAAAGCGGTGAAGGGCTGGCCGATGGATACCAACGAGAGATACAGGACGAAACAGGCGCCGGCGGAGATGCGGGGTAGCAGGCCCGCGATGAGCAAAACCGCAGCCAGACATCCGAGAATACAGAAGCACAGGAGCGCTGAGTCGGTTTGAAAAAACCAGAACAGAGATGGCGCCTCCCAGAACACGCCGCCGTAACTGGACTGTAGTAACTGACCGAGGCGCGCAGCCGGTGAAATGCCGTGAGATCCGACGAGGCCGAGAATCTGCGGCCAAAGAGAAGCGAATGCGGCGAGATAGACCAGGCCGAGCAGCCGCAAGAAAATATCTTGCGTGATTTCAAATGCGCTCGGAGCGGATACCCGCGCAAAAAATCTATTTGCCGCCGCGGGTAAGCTCATCCGCTGTGGTGAAGACCGGTTGAATGTCCACCGGGATGCCCTTTAATCTGTCGAGGGCGTGTGTGAGGACGGGGCGCATCACTCCAAACTGATCGAGCATGCTTTTCGCGGCTGCGTAATCGCCGTGCGCCTCGATGGTGAGCAGATCATGAGTCAGATCCCGAACACCCTGCTTCACCTTGGAATAGTTCACTTCGAAAGTCCCGTCCGGGCGGGCGGCGAACGCGCCGTGGTCGAGGAGATAGTTAAACTGCAGGGCCATTCCTCGTCCATGCGCTTCCGTGATCCCGAAGCGCAAGGTACGAAATGACGATGCGAGAAATGTCGCGTAAAGCTGATGCTCGTTCGCTTCCCCGCCCGGCAGGACGTGGCTATCGAAGAAATATTGCAGCATGAACAGGCCTGTGACATCGGCCTTTGCTTCTTCGATGGTGCTGTAGAGGTCCTTCAATTCGAGGCGAACCGAACTCTTTCTGCCATTCACCGTGATTTCGTGCGGACCGATTCCATGGCTGAGCTCATGGGCAAGGATATGGGTGAAGAACCAGTCGAAGCTGACGTCGGGCTGAGCTGCGGCCGGGAGGACGATTTGCGAAACCGGCAGCAAGATGCGGTCGAACTTGGCGTGCTGGACGTTCTTCAACATCACCTTCTTACTGCCTTTTTGCTGGATGACGCGCTCGTCATTGGGCAGATTGAAAGCCGCGGTCTGCACACCGTGGTTGCCGTCGCCGGCGGAAAGCACTTCATTGACTACTCGGATTGGCATGGTTGCGCCAAGCCGCGGATTGCGATAAGCGGAATCAACGGGCAGGTTGTTTTCCACCTGCTGAAGGTGGTGCGAAAAATTTTGCAGTTTTCCGGTTTCGGCCTCATCTTTCAGGCAAACGTATGCCTCGAATGAAGCTTTATAGCCGAAGAGTTCGTCGTTGTAGGTTTCGTAGGGTCCGATGGTGATGTCTATCGGGCCGTCCAAATCCATCCAGGCAAGATCGCTCTGGTAGTAATCGTCATTCAGAAAAGCATCAGCGCGGGTTTGAAGAAATCGTTTCAGGGACGCATTCCCGGTGAGACCCGCCGCTTCGCGGAGCAGTGCGGCCGCCCGGAGCAGATCGGGCTCATAGGCGCGGTGATAGGGAACGATCTCAAGCTGCCGCGAATCTGAACCCCGTCGTATGACAGTGAAGAAGTTTTTAGCGAGATCAGCCTCATGGGCGGGCAGTGCTGACACCCAATTCTCGAAAGCTGCACTGGTCATATCCTCCGGGTAGAAGTTCGCACCCAGCGGTTTGCGTTCGGGAACGCCGGGCATGAAAGCACGATGCGCATCGAGATCGGACCAGGGGCCCTTGTAAATCGAGAAAAGGCGGAAACGGGCGCGGCCGAGGGCTGAGTGGTCGGCAAGCAGGCGACGTTGCAGGCTCTCATTTCCACTCCAAAGCTGTTGGAGGAAAATATCATCGATGACGCGGCCGGACTGAATGAGCTTGATGAGCGCCTGGCGGTCCTGGGGAGTGAGATGGGAAGTGTCGACCGACAGTCGAGTCGGTGCGAACCGGGCTGCCATCCGATCGAGTTGGACAGCGTTGGGGAATGCCGTGGGTGGGGAGGGCTTTTGCGCGTCGATGGTGTGAGTGCTCATAAATAGAAGGGTCAGGCAAACAGCGAGAGAGGATCTCATCTCGACATCCAGATTTGAGGGTATCGCGCCGGGATTAGGCGGAAACATGCAGTCCTGTGGTATGTTGCGAAGAGAATCCCTTCGATTGGCGCGGTAGCCAAGTGGTAAGGCAGAGGTCTGCAAAACCTTTATTCGGCGGTTCGATCCCGCCCCGCGCCTCCAACAACTTACACAAAACAAACGATCTTCCCCTCGGACGAAAGCGACCCCAAACAGGCGAATAGAGAGCGCAGCCCACGTTGGGTGGACAAAAAGGTGGGCAAAGGACCGAACTCTGCCCACCCCTGTCGACGGCCATGTCCAGGTACGGCTTGGGATCTGCATTCACAACATTCTGGCAGCTGCGATTTCCTTGAGATCTGCACCAGTTCATCTGCTTTCCCGAGCCGATGTCCTCAGTCCGGCGAATGCCTTGCTTTCGCGCATCGCGCACACGGCCGCAGCGCAAGCGGATCGCTCTCGAGGTTTTCGGCCCCCAATTTCAAAAGACTTTAGGAAGGAATCTCTTCCAGAAAATCGGCTCCCCCGAAAAGGTTGCCAGCAACCCGATCTCGCTTGCGCTCGCGGTGCCCGGTGTGCGCCAACAATATGCGCGAAAGGCATTCGCCGCGCCTTTCAGCCCTCAGCCAGAGGGCAACAGAAAGGAGATTGAAAAGACGATGATCGAGACGAACCGCACCGCGACAAAGCCGCAGAGGAATTCGCCAACGGGCACCATCTACTTGCTGCATTTCGAGCGGGCCTATTATCACGCACACCATTATCTTGGCTGGACCGAACGGGCAATTGAACAGCGTTTGGACCGCCACATGGTCGGTACGGGAGCACGGCTAATCAGTGTTGTTACTGAAGCTGGCATCGGCATGGAAGTGGCGAGATTGTGGGCCGGAACGCGCGCGCTCGAACGGCAATTGAAGAACCGCAAGAACAGCCCGAAGCTGTGCCCAATCTGCCTGAGAAAGCAATCGTCGCTGTTGAAAACGAGGCAACTCCGATGATTCCACTCGAACTTCGAGAGTACAGACAGTGGGTTTGCTGGGTACGTCCTCACGGCAGCACGATTAAACTGCCGATCTGCCCGGCGACCTGCAAGCCTGATCAAAGCGATCCGCGACTACATCCGCCACCACACCAGCAGCCCTCGTCCATTTCAGTGGGTCGCCAGTGCTAGCCAGATTATCAGGAAGGTCAGCAAATATAAAGAAATTTTAGAAACGGGAGACTAGCTTTGGCGACTCCGGTTCTACGTTGCCGCGCGGCTGATCGGGAACCTCGGTTGCCACTTCCGGTAGCCGGACTCTTCAGGGGAAACCAGACAAAGTTTTTTCGATCGCACAAAGAATCGATCGTACGTCCAATTTTCACGGTTCAAGCGCGAGTTCATCTCCGCCAGGTGCGCCTGCTGCTGCGGATCATGGCCGGTGAAGATCCAGCAGGACCACATCTGAACGCTCCTCGACTCGCTCAAAGATAACTTCACGTCCGTCCGGCGAAATGTCGAAATCGCGAATCGCGAAATCGGGAGTGAGACTGGTCAATTGCCGTTCGGCGCCGTTACGGAGGTCCATAAGCCAGAGATTTTTATGTTCAATCTCGCCCCGCAGGTATACAAGGAGCCCTCCGGGTAGGAAGGCCAGATGTCGAGCCCCCCGGGTCAGGGTCAATTCCGGCAGGGCATGCAGTCCGCCTTCGGACGTGATGGCTTTCACCGAAAACTTGGTGCCAATGTCAGCTCCCGAGTAGACAGCGAAACGGCCATCGGGTGACCACGTCGGATCCACCGAGTAGTCTCGTACAAAAGAAACGGCGCCGCGACCGTCGACGGGCACGCGGACCAGGTGGGGAAAGCCGTGACTATCCGCTGCCACGGTGATGCTGCCGTCGGGGGCCCACGCGGGAGAGCCCTTCAGATCGAGCGAATCGGCCACAACCCGCGCGTTCGTGCCGTCGGCTTGCATAATGTACAAAAGGCTTCGACCGTGTTGCCGAACAGAGAAGGCGACCTGCCTCCCATCGCGGGAGATGCCGGGCCCCCCGAGAATCTGCGCCTCCTGGGCACTCCACAATTCCGTACTC
>Ga0308173_10002086_pt1 | contig 10512 bp, 6 predicted proteins | sample PhyPR1_FD_203716 | JGI IMG/M metagenome (GOLD analysis project Ga0308173, IMG submission 203716) | Soil microbial communities from UC Gill Tract Community Farm, Albany, California, United States - DLSLS.P.R1 | ecosystem: Environmental > Terrestrial > Soil > Agricultural land | place: USA... | reverse complement strand
CCCGGCCACGGCCAGCCCGTTTCCGAACTGCAGACCCGAGGCATTCTGCTCGACGGTGACACGGCCGGAGAGAACCCTCGGCTGTTGTTGCAAATCTTCTCGGACGCGCTGCTGGGCCCTGTTTTCTTCGAGTTCATCCAACGCCAAGGCGACGAGGGCTTCGGAGAGGGTAATTTCAAGGCGCTGTTTCAGTCGATAGAACGAGATCAGATCCGACGCGGTGTGCTCACGAGCAACTGATTCGCAAACGCGGAATCACGCGTGAACGGCGCCGAACAAGAAGTGCCGTCATCTTGGCGATATATCTAGGAGACAAATATGCAGCCCACGGTTACAGCGGCTTCGCAGCCCCTCGCCTCCCCGAATGTCAACGTCAGCACGACGCCGGGCGCCGAAATCTCTGCGCGCATGGATCGCCTTCCCATAACCCGGCATCTATGGGGTCTTGTGTTTCTTATTTCGCTGGGCGGTTTTTTTGAAGTCTACGACCTCATTTTCACCGGCTATATTGCGCCGGGCATGGCAAAAAGCGGATTGCTGCAAACGACGACGCATGCGTTTTTCGGTTTCACGGGCATTGCTGGTTTCATCGCCGCAACCTTCGCCGGCCTCTTCGTCGGCACATTCGGGCTGGGCTGGATGCCCGATCGCTACGGTCGACGCGCCGTCTTCACCGTTTCGTTACTGTGGTATTCGATCGGCTCGGCAATCATGGCCTTTCAAACCACGCCCGAAGGCGTCGTTCTGTGGCGCTTCATTACGGGCATAGGCGTAGGTGTCGAGATCATCACAATTGACAGCTACGTGACGGAGCTGGTGCCGCAGCACATGCGCGGCCGCGCGATGGCTTTTAACCAGATGGTCATGTTCGCGGCTGCCCCCGTCGCTGCTCTCCTCTCGTACTGGCTGGTACCGACAACCGCGTTCGGGCTGGACGGGTGGCGTGTCGTTGTGCTCGCGGGATCGGTCGGCGCGATCGTCGTGTGGTTCATCCGTCGCGCGGTTCCTGAATCGCCAAGATGGCTCGCCATGCACGGCGACGTCAGCCAAGCCGAACGAATCATGCAGAAGATTGAAGCTCACGTTGAAAGGCAGTCTGGCCGCCCGCTTCCGCTCCCGCTGCCGGTGATTGAGCAACCTGCACATCGCCGGGCATCGTTGAGCGAGCTTCTCGCGGCGCCGTACCGTTCGCGGCTCATCATGCTGATCGTCTTCAACTTCTGCCAGGCCATCGGTTACTACGGGTTCGCTAATTGGGTGCCTACCCTTCTCATTGGGCAAGGCATCACGGTGACGAAAAGCCTGCTGTACTCGTTTGTGATCGCTTTTGCCCTGCCGGTCGGTCCGATGATCGCAATGCTCTTTGCCGACAAGGTTCAGCGCAAATATCTGATCGTTGGCGGCGCCATTGCCGTGATTGTGTGCGGTCTTGCATTCGCACAGATGAGATCAGTCTGGCAACTCATCGCTCTTGGCGTGCTGATCAGCCTTTCTGGCCAACTGATCTCGGTTTGTTACCACGCCTATCAAGCGGAGCTGTTTCCAACGGCGGTGCGTTGTCGAGCTAACGGCATCGTTTATTCGGCGAGCCGCGTTGGCGCAATGATGTCCGGCTTCTTTATTGCCTTTTTGCTTCGAGACTTCGGCGTTGCGGGTGTGTTCACTGGAATTACTGGGACTATGCTCGTCGTCGCAGTGTCGATTGGTGTTTTCGGTCCGAAGACAAACGGTCTGCGTCTGGAAGAACTAAATCACTAAAGCAATTTAGTCGCTTTTGAAGAAGCATCAGCACGCGTATTGCCGCAATCCGCGCCGCCGGCAGGGTGTGCGGAACTTGCGGCCGTATCATCGGCGGGACAGTCGTCAAGAGGAGAAAACCGCCTCTGCACAAGAGCACACCAAGCGGACACAGGCTAATGTCATCGATCCAGTTGCTACCTTTATCAGGCCTACCACGGCATGCGTCCCTTGAGCGACGTCCTGGCAATGAACGAGCGATCGTCTGATGCTACCTGTCCACGTGGCAGGTAGCATCAGACTACATGACAGAAGATCGAGATTTGCATAGTCGCCTGTTAATCGGCGGGAAGCGGGACGGCCGTCGAGAATACGGCCCCCAAGGCGGCGAGCAATTGATCAAAGGTACCGAGTCCACTGTGCCCGTACCGGACGCCGATTCTTCCCTACGGCACTGGTAGGCGTCTGACCTTGCGATGGAGAAGATCAGACGCGCGGCGACGCACACAAGCGGCTTGAATACTGGCGACGCAACACCTACAGTTAGCCTCGGACTTCTAGGCGGACATTTGCATACCTTACCTTCTCCAGTAACTGAACGGAGAATGCGATATGGAGAACGCGCCAGCATCGGCAGTCACTGATAGCCTTTCTCCTGAGAGACTACTGCAAATAGGTATGGGCTTCTGGGCGTCGAAGGCGCTCCTGTCTGCGGTCGAACTCGGTGTCTTTGCGGAACTTGCAAACGGTCCCCGTGAAGCGTTCGACCTTATTAATGCCCTCGGCCTGCATCCGCGTTCGGCGCACGACTTCCTGGACGCCCTCGTCGCTCCTCAGTTGCTCGAACGGGAGGGATCGGTGTATGGGAATACACCTGAGACAGCTCTTTTCCTTGACAGGGCCAAGCCCAGCTATGTCGGTGGTTTGCTCGAAATGGCAAACGCGCGGCTCTATCCGTTCTGGGGCTCTCTCACCGAAGCGCTCGTCACGGGACTTCCGCAAAACGAGGCAAAGCGCGGCGGCAACCCGTTTGACGCGATTTACCGTGACGAAGCGTCGTTGCGCAGCTTCCTCAAAGGAATGACGGGCGTCAGCCTTGGCGCGGCGCGCGCGATCGCACAGCAGTTTCCATGGACCGACTATGACACGTTCATCGACATCGGCGCCGCGCAAGGCGCCTTACCGGTGCAGATCGCCCTCGCGCATCAACACCTAACGGGCGGAGGTTTTGATTTGCCGGCCGTCGGGCCAATATTCGACGAGTATGTTGCCGACCATGGCCTTACTGGACGCCTGCGCTTTTATCCGGGCGATTTCTTCCGGGATGAATGCCCGTCGGCCGATGTGCTGGTAATGGGCCACATCCTGCACGACTGGGCGTTGGCGCAGAAGCTCGAATTGCTTCAGAAGTGCTATGCCGCATTGCCGCCGGGCGGCGCACTCATTGCTTACGATGCAGTAATCGACGATGATCGTCGCAAGAACGCTTTTGGTTTGTTGATGAGCCTGAACATGCTCATCGAAACGCCGGGCGGGTTCGACTACACCGGCGCCCAATGCCGGCAATGGATGGAAGAGATGGGTTTTCGGGGGGTACGGGTCGAGCCACTAACCGGACCGGATTCAATGGTCATCGGTTTTAAGTGACCGGGCAGTAAGCGTCCCGGTGCGCTATGGTCCAATAGTCCGCTTATTAAATGATCGGTACACGGAGAGCCGGAAAACCTGCCAACGGTAAGCTAAGCATTCTTATCGGTGAGTACAGAGGCCAGTATTCCGCCGCTCGACCGGCGTGCGGGTCTAACCTCCCGCCAACGGGTACTTGCGACAAGCCGAGGTGCCCTCGCCCTGCCCTTCGCTCGCGCCCGCCTGCCTGCCTCCGGCAAAGAAACCTGGTAAAAAGCATCGCTGTCGTCGACCGATTAGGCAAGTTTCCCCGCGAGCGTCCTCCGGCTGTTAAGCCCCAAGCGACGTCAATGGCAGCTTTCGAAGTCAGGAGGGCCATCTGTGCGTTATCGCCATCCGCCAAGTCGTTGGTCACCGCATTCGCATCCATGGTCGCGACAATAAACAGTCATCACGCGGCCGGCATGAACGACTGATCTCCCTATGTCCCCTCAAACCGAGAGGTACGTTGAGGGGACGGCGACTACTTTCACCGCGCGCGCGAAGCCAGGCGCGCAGCAAGCCGCTCAGCCAGCGCGCGGTCAATGACTTCGAACGAGCGGCTCGCCCGCTCATAGGCGTACATGTCGCCGGTCGCGATGTCGAACCACCAGCCGCTCAATACCAGCGCGCCGGCGGCGACCTGCTGGCGGACAATAGGATAGGTCATCAGATGCTCGATTTGCACGAGGACATTGAGCTGCGACAGCTGATCGTGTGGCTTAAGCCTGTCGTCGAGCGGCCCTTCGTGTTCGAGGCGAAACGCCGCGTTGTTGGCGTGGTACAGCCACTTATCCAGGTTCGGCGCTTTCACCTTCGGGCTGCGCGCATAGACGGCTTTCATCGCGCCGCATTCGGAATGTCCGCACACGACAATATTGGCGACTTTCAGGATCAACACTGCATACTCGATCGCGCCTGCCTCGGAGAGGTCGCCGGTCGAAACGCCTTCCGCAGTCGCCGGCGGTATCAAGTTGCCGACATTGCGCATCGTGAAGAGGTCGCCCGGATGAGTCGATGCGAGCAGGTCCGGCACCACCCGACTGTCCGAGCACGTGATGAACAGTGCGTCAGGCGTCTGGGCGAGCGCGAGCTTACTGAACTGCTCGGCGTACTGCGGCAGCATTTTCTCTCGAAATTCGACAATACCCATAATGAGTTTGCGCATGGCGAACCTCCAAAATACAGTCGAGCACCGTCGAGCCTGACAATTCGCCGTTTCGCGCGCCACCCGAATGCAGGCGAGTGTTTAGTCTTCTGCAGAGCCAGATGCCAAATGCGATTGCGCCCGCGCGCAATCATTGACCGCCTACGGCGTCCTGTCGTCGATGTAACTCTCTTTCAGCGGATAAACTCCGGCCAGTCGGGCGATGAGGATCGCGACGAATAAAGCTCCGGTTATCTGCTCGATCATGCATAAGCCGCGCGCCTGGCGTGTGAGCGGCGTCACGTCTCCAAAACCCGTGCTGGTGAGCACGGTTATGCTCAGGTAAAGGGCGTCGGCATAGACCAGTCGCCCCGGTTGCCCGACGATCATGTACGACTGCGGATAGAAGAATCCGACGATTGCGTAGAGGTACGCCCAAAGCACACCGATCAGGAGATATGCCGCCGCAGCGCCGAATAGCTTGTCCTGCGTCATGATCCTTGGCTGGAAAACATAGCGGAGCAGGTACGCGGTGCTGATGAAATAAAGTGTAGCGCTGAACATCCACGACCACGTCAGGTCCGTGAAACTGTCATACCAGAGACCGCGATACTGGAACCACACGGCGGCAACCGCGAGCAGTAGCCCGACGACGAGCGAAAAAGTCGTGCGCCCGACAGCAGCGACCGTCGCGATAAGGAGCAACATGTTGACACCACTTACCATCAGGCGGCCGTGGTCGGTCGCAGGAACAAACGACACCGCGCCGATGAGAGTGAGCAACACGGCAAACAGCCAGAAGCAGCGCTGAAAGAAGATACGCGGCCCGGCGTGACGGGGGGCATCGAGACCCATACTAACCTCTGGCTCGGTTCGTAAAAATCACCAATTCGAGGACCCAAGGGCGAGTAGCGGGGGCAGACGGACCCTTGCAACGAGCCGCCGTTTGGCGGAAGCCGGAGCCCCCGCGGTGGCCGACTGCCGTGCTGTCTCGATATCTCGTCTGCGCATCCAACGTCGAGCCGAAACGCAGACTGAGGCTCGCCGAGGAACCTTGGCTTGAACGGCCAGCGATCCGACAGCTTGACTGCAGGGGCTTGTCGCCGCTCGATGCACACCGAGACCCGATGCGATACCTGCTCCGGCAAGCGGCACAACCGCGTTGACGGCGATCACCACGTCGCTGGCAGTTGTGGAGCAGTGCATACGGGAACGTTCTGCCAGTTGCCCGCGGTTGCACACGCGCCCGTCTTTGCCTGTCCAGCCCAGTGATCTATGAGCCATTACGATCTCCGCCGTCGACTCGTTGGTGGCCACACAAGCGCGCTAGCGTGCAAGCGCGAGCCTCTACTGTGAGGGAATAAAGATGACGACGTTGTGCGACTAGGTGTTCAAAATATAGAAGGATATTTCCCGAATAGTTAGTGCGAGCGCGGTCAGACGAAAGGCGATTCTCCGGCGGAAGTCAAGCCGCTCGGATACCCTACTTCGAGCACTGGTGCGTGATTTAGATGGGAAATCCGGGAATCCAGCCACCGCCGTCAATCCCCGTTCGCGCCACATCACCGGGCTTTTGCCGCCGACCGCAAGCCGACGGTTGCACGCCTGAGCGTGCAACGCTACACACGGCGTGACGCTGCCATGGACTTGCCGAACTACGGCACTTACGGAACTCGCCGCATTTCGGGATTCGAGGGGGCTGGTCCGAAGTCAGCAATTGCAGAATGTGTGATGGAGCTGCTTAGGACGTCGTAAAAAAACATACGCGGCATTGCTCGGCAACTTCTACAATCTGTTGCATACGCTTCGAATTCACAGATCCAAGAGGATTCTTCGCTTCGACTGCAATTACCGTCAATCCATTTAGTCTCAGTCGATGTGTGATGTCTCGTAATGGAAAGATCGCTGAGTGCAGCGTTCTGAACAATGAGGCAACGCAACGCTCGTCGGATTCGCCGGCATTATCGTAGCCGTCGGGACGTGCGCGAAGGAGGGCTGGCCGCACCGTCGACCGGTTCACGCACTACTGCTTGTCGGCAATAACATGACAGCTCACCGTCATGGCCGCCAAGGCCCTTGTGCGTGACACGTTAGTGAACAGGTGGAGACTCTGAAACTATGTCATCCGACCGACCCGTTGACCGGCGCGCGAAAGTTGAAGAGACCTTGCCGCGATGGTGGCGTCACCTACCCGGCGCCACGGTGCTTAAGGACTATCAGATAGCGTGGCTCAGGCACGACATCGTCGCGGGCCTAGTGCTGACGACAATGCTCGTACCCGTGGGCGTGGCGTACGCGGAGGCGTCCGGCGTGCCGGGCGTGTGCGGCCTGTATGCAACCATCGTCCCACTCCTCGCATACGCGATCTTCGGCCCAAGCCGGATTCTGGTGCTCGGCCCGGATTCGGCGCTCGCGGCGCCGGTTCTCGCGGTCGTCGTGTTGAGCGCATCGGGCGATCCTTCGCGCGCGATCGCCGTCGCCAGCATGATGGCCATCGTCTCGGGGCTCGTATGCGTCGTCTTCGGTGTGCTCAAGCTCGGCTTCGTCACGGAATTGCTCTCCAAGCCCATTCGTTACGGGTACATGAATGGTATCGCGCTGACCGTCCTGGTTAGCCAGTTGCCCAAGCTCTTTGCAATCTCGTTTGACGATCGCGGGCCACTGCGCGATGTGGTCAGTCTCGTCAAGGCGATCGCCGTCGGCCAGTCCAACTGGTATAGCTTCGCCGTCGGCGCGGGCAGTCTCGTGCTGATCTTGCTGCTCAAGCGTTTCGACAAGGTGCCCGGAATCCTGATCGCGGTGGTACTCGCGACTTTCTGCGTAGTCGCGTTCGATCTCGATCGCGCGGGAGTCAAGGTGCTCGGCACGATTCCTCAAGGCCTTCCCGCCTTCGCGCTGCCGTGGGCGAGCGGGGCCGACATCGTCAGGATCGTGCTCGGCGGCTGCGCGGTCGCACTGATCTCGTTCGCGGACACGAGCGTCCTTTCCCGGACCTTCGCGGCACGCACGAACACGCGCGTCGATCCTAATCAAGAAATGATTGGTCTGGGCGTCGCCAATCTCGCGACCGGGCTCTTTCAGGGCTTCCCGATCAGCAGCAGTTCTTCGCGCACACCGGTTGCGGAAGCTGCGGGTGCCCGAACGCAAGTGACGGGCGTGGTCGGCGCACTCGCGGTCGCGGCCGTTCTGCTCGCGGGACCGAATCTGCTCCGCCACCTGCCCAGTAGCGCACTCGCCGCCGTCGTTATCGCCGCGGCGATCGGGCTGTTCGAGTTCAGAGATCTGAAACGCATCTATCGCATACAGCAATGGGAGTTCTGGCTGTCGATTTGCTGCTTCGTCGGCGTCGCGGTATTCGGCGCGATTCCCGGCATCTGCATCGCCGTCGTGATCGCGGTCATCGAATTTCTGTGGGACGGATGGCGGCCGCACTATGCCGTGCTTGGGCGCGTGGACGGTCTGCGCGGCTACCACGACATGAAACGATACCCGGCCGCACTACCGATCCCTGGACTGCTGCTGTTTCGATGGGATGCGCCGCTCTTCTTTGCGAATGCTGAGCTATTCCAGCAGCGCGTCATCGAAGCCGTCGATCGGGCGACCACGCCGGTGCAGCGAGTCGTCATCACGGCGGAGCCGGTGACGAGCGTGGACGTCACCTCGGCCGACGTCCTGCGCGAGCTACATCGATCATTGCATGAACGCCGGATCGAGTTGCATTTCGCCGAGATGAAAGACCCGGTTCGCGACAAGCTCAGACGCTTCGAACTGTCGCCGATCTTTCCCGACACATGTTTCCATCCGACAATCGGCAGCGCAGTCGATGCCCACCTCGACATCGGCCAAGATCAAGCTACCGACGTGCCGTCTGACCATCACCGAGGCGTCTCGTAGCGATCATCGCGGATCGCCTCGGAAGCCCCTTCGTGTCGACCTCGCCACTGTCGCCGTGCTTGCACGGCTGCCCGTTCGGTCGAAGCGGTTGTGACAGGGCCCGCGACAACGTATCCGCTAGGCAAACCCATGCGCCGACGACTCAAACCGAAACTGATGGGTCAGACTGGAACGCCGCGGTAGTGGATGGCAAGACAAGCAGCGCCGGTATGCGGCGACGACTCCTCGCGCCTGCCTCGACTCCGGTCGGATGTTCGGCCTCTCACGAGCCTCGGGGAATCAACGGCGGGACGCCTCGACGACGGCCATCGCGGATCGTGTTCAGGCGTCGCAGGATGCGCGATGCCGATCGAAGGCCAGAAGCATCAGGCACGCGTAGACGGTGACAGCGAGAAAAAGCCCCATACGCACGGCGAACGCCGTGTAGACATCCTTGCCCGCCACACCGTCCTGCACCGACTGGCCGAGCAAGATGATCATCGTGACGAAACTGTTCAGCCAGAAGCTTGGCGAGTACGCCGTCGGGTTAATACGGTAGAGCTTGCGCGCGAGGAGCAGGCCGAAGAGCAGCATCCACAGAAAAAACATCCACAGGTTCACGGCCAGTTTGAGCGCAAACCAGAACGCGATCGCGAGCAGCCCGCCGAGCAGCGTCGAGCCGATGAGCTCACGCGCCGCACTGCGCGCCGTCGCAGTGCAACTCTGTCTGCCGAGGCTCACGGACTTCATGATGATCGGCATATAGCTCGCCGGATCGGTCATGGCGAGCAGGTACGCCGGCATAACCACGAGCGCCGCGCGCAGCGCGAGGTACATCGCCCAGTCAGCGGGCGTGGCGCGCGCGGCGGCTCGTGGGCGCGCGCTCGCATTTTCGGGAAATAGCCAGTGGCTCAGTGCGGAGATTGACACGGCCAGCAAGAGCCCCTTCACGAGCGCGCCGACCACGGTTACAGCCACATCGAAGTCGGCGGTGCCCGCCGCGGAGATCATTGTGAGCCCGGCCACCAGGAAAGTCGCGACGAGATTGTTCCCGCCACCGAGTCCGTAGCAAAACGCGAGGAAGAGCAAGAGGCCGACGAGCATCACGCCGGCGAAGGCGTAGTGCCGAAGCAGCGGGACCAGCAGAAGGCCGCTGCCGGTGGTCAGCATGACGACAAGAGCGAGCTTCGCGCCTGCCCCGAGCGACAACGGCCGGTTTTGCGTCGCGAGCAGAAAGACAGCGAACACCGGCGCAATGACGGGAATTGGCAGATCCAGCGCGAAACTGATCGCCATGCACAACGCTGTTCCAGTCGCAAGTCGCAACACGCGTCGGCCGGAAAGGAGGAGCGCGCTGTCCACGGCCGTCTTCAGTACACGGAGGAGATCCAGCTCATTACGCGCAAAAACATCCGGCCGAGCGGATTGAGCGGATTGCTCTGACTCGGAAACGCCATCACCTCGGCCTGCCCGCCGACACGGATGTTGGAGAGACGGACACGCTCAGCCGGGTCGAACTGGACGATCACCGGAAAGCGCTGCGCGGGACGCAGCCAGTCACGGCTGTTCTGCACGCTGGGCAGGCTGCCGGGCGGCGCGGCCTGCCCGACGCTCACGCCATATCCGATGCTGCGCACCCGCCCTTCGAAGACCTCGCCTGGCAGCGCATCCAGCGCAACGGCAACGCGGGTGCCCGGCTTCACCCGGCCCAGATTGTTCTCGGTCATATCCGCGCTGATCCATACATCGCGTATCGCGATCAGCGTCATGACCGCCTTGCCTGCCGCCGCGAATTGTCCGACCTCGGTGCCGAGATCCGTGATGACGCCCCCCGTGCGCGCCTTAATGCGCGTGTTGGCCAGATCGAGATCGGCCTTTTTGAGCGCGGCGGCGGCGCTGCGCAACTGGGCGTTCTCCGCTTCGACTCCACCCTGCTGCTCGCGTGCCCGCTCGACTTCCGCGCGCGCCGCCGCGACCTGGCTCTGCGCCTGCTCGTACGTCGCGCGCGCCACCTCCAGCCGCCGCAGCGAAATGGTGCCCTCGTCGTCGCGATAAAGCCTCTCGAGCCGCTCGCTGTCCTGCCGCGCCTT
>Ga0308173_10002085_pt1 | contig 10516 bp, 10 predicted proteins | sample PhyPR1_FD_203716 | JGI IMG/M metagenome (GOLD analysis project Ga0308173, IMG submission 203716) | Soil microbial communities from UC Gill Tract Community Farm, Albany, California, United States - DLSLS.P.R1 | ecosystem: Environmental > Terrestrial > Soil > Agricultural land | place: USA... | reverse complement strand
GTTAACGCCGAGCACGCCCGAGACGCCTGACACGCCTGACACGCCTGCCGTGCCGGAACCCGGCACCTGGATGACCATGCTTCTTGGCTTCGGCCTTATTGGCGCGACGTTGCGTCGCCAGCGTTCCCAGCAAAGCACCATGGCGGCCTCGTGAACATGCGTTCGGGGGCAATCATCTTTGCGGCACTCGGCCTCGCCGGAGGAGCTGCGGCGGCGATCGCCGTTCCGCACGGCTCACCTCGCAGGCCAACTCCGGTGGCAGAGGCCGCTGCGCCCTCGGCGCCCCTAGGAAGAATCGCCGTCACCGCCGCTGAACTGCGCGAAGCTTATGCGTCAGGCGAGCTCGATCGACCTGTACGAACTATGCTCGATGTCCGCTCGCCGATGAAATTTGGCGAGTCCCGCTGGGACGACAGAGGCGTGCCCGATGGCGAGACCTGGGTCCGCGTCGACCTCAAATCGCAAATCATCTCAGTCTTCCGCTCTGGCGAGGAGATCGGCACCGCCGTCATCTTGTACGGCGCGGATTCAAAGGAGACGCCGACCGGCAAGTTCCCGATCCGCGCGAAGCTGAAAGACCATCGCTCCGCCACGTACGACGGCGCGCCAATGCCGTACACTCTGCGGCTGACGGACGATGGCGTGTCGATCCATGGCAGCAATGTGCGTTGGGGCTATGCAACGCATGGCTGCATCGGCGTACCTGAAGCCTTCGCCGCGAAGCTGTTCGCGGCGGTCAGGACGGGCGACGAAGTTATTATCTCGTCCGGAAAGCACCCGGCGAAGATCTGAAGATCAGCCGCTCTGCGTCGGCGTCGTGACCAGCCAGCTTTCGATCATCCGCCGCTCGTAGGAAGTCAGCGGACGGCACGCGAGACCGGGCCGCTTGAATTCGAGCGTAACGCGCTGCTTCGGGGCAGGCACATAACGGAGCACTTCCTCGGAACCGAGCGCCCGTTCGAACCGGACGCCGGCGTAGCGTCCCTGCACCCAGACAACGGTGGCGTTGAGGCTAAGCTCATTGCGTGAAAACTGGGTCGTCGCTCCTTCGGCGGGCAGGCAATCGCCTTCGATCAGCGCGCCGTCGGCAGAGAAATTGCGGATCTTTACCTGCTTGCGTCGGCGAGCGACTTCAATGGTGCCCGCGAGCAGTACAGGCGCGCGGCGTGAGCGCCGATCGGCCGGCCCTTCCGCGCCAGCTTCGGCGTCGACCGCCTTCTCGAAGTGATTGCTCCAGTCCATGTGCTTTGAATCTCTAGTTTTTAAGATAGCCTTCGAGAACCTCGTTTAGCTCGTTGACTGACAGGCGGTCCCAGCGATGCTGCACCGGCGAATCCGGATGCATGTGCTGCTTGATGTGTTTGGGCGGCTCCCACGTCACGGGAGCGATCTTGGGCCGTGACTTGGAAAGCCGGGACACGTCGAATGGCTGACTGAAACGGAGGCCGACCTGATCGCCGACGGCCCACGCAACGGTTGCGAATATCGAACCCGCATCGCCAAGGTCCAGCAGGGGCTCTGCGTTTGGCTCAATATTGATGTCGCTCTCGATCGTCGCGCCCATCGCCGAGATGTTGCGCAGTCGCACGGGCCTGCTCTCGTAATCGTAATGAAGCACGCCGGACCAGATAAGCGGGTGACGACGCTCGCTGCGGTGTTCGCTCGCATCACGCACCATTGACGGTTCAGCCGCGCGCTCCTCTTGCTTCCGCTGCCGGTCGAACTCGGCCTCGGGGAAGTTACGCTTGATAACATCGCGCAACAGTTCGGCTTGCTCGTCCGCAGAGCAATCGAGCCGCGTCTCCTGAGCAAACTCTAGCCCCAGGCGTCCGTCCTTCACCCACAGCACCGCGCATTCAATCGTCCCATGATCACCGAGATGCAGGTCCAGGCGATCCCAAGGCAGCACTTCGAACTCGGCGGAGATCATCGCTCCGCCTCCGGAGACGTTGATCAACTGGACGTCGTGCACGGCGCCGCTGTGCGTCACGCGCGCCCGCTCGTTCACGAAGCGGTGACGATCCTGCTTGCGCATGTCTGCGCGGCGCTTTTCCTCCCGCGAGACGGCGATGCTGTGCAGCTCGTCCGTCTTCGCCCCCTTTGGCTGTTTCGCCTTTAGCAGCGGCAGCTCCTCGGAAGATTCCGAGCCGCCGAAAATCTTCGCACGAATATTCATGAACTGTGCTCCGTGTACGCGCCCGCAGCTTATGAACTAAACATCGTTACCGAATGGTGCACTACGGCTGGTAAATCACGCCTCTGCGATAGGACCAGACCTGTTCGGATCACCGGGCGCCGGGGTACCGGCTTGGCACAGCCGCGTGAACGGGATGGCAGTTCGGCAGCCTCCTTGCCAGCGTGGGAACTAACACTGCCCTTCGGTCGCTGGAGTCCCCGTGAATGCACCTGCTTTTGCCGATCGGTTGATCGGCAGTGTCTGCGTTGATGATTGGGAGAGGCTCCCCTGGCTTCCGGATCCGCCGCGCCGTCGACCGAAATGGCACCGAAAGACAATTTTTCGGACGGTCCTGATCGCCTTCTACCTGGCCGTGGCCGCGGTCTCATATTCGGCGGGCCGCGCGAGTGACGAAAACGAGCCGCGCACTCACGCAGCCGCTGCGAACGTGCCGAGCGCGACACAAAGCCAGGACCTCGCGGCCCGGCTCATCTCAGTATATTCGGCGGTGCCGCTAGGCCGGCGAAAACCCAACGCACCGTTTTGAAGCCGCTCGCGAATTACTGGCGTGTCGCCCTCGTCACTCGAGCGGGAGACCGGTTTCGCCGGGGAGCATTAGTCATCAGCCAACCCTCGTGACGCTGCGAAACTTTGCCGCTAGGCCGCTCGCATGACCAGTCAGACTGTACCGCCCAAGCGTATATTTCCGTCCTCCGAAGTCGATGCTCGTGCCGCCGAGCATGTGCCATCGATCCCACAGACCGAGAACATCGCCTACAAGCTCGCCTTCCAAGACGAGGAATTCCTGCTTCGCGAGGACCTGCGCCCTGTCCGCTTCCAGCTCGAGCTGCTGAAGCCGGAGTTGTTACTGAACGAGGCTGGGATCGGCTCGACATTCGTGTTCTACGGCTCGGCACGCATCCCTTCGCCGGAGATGGCGGACGCGCTGATCGCGGCCGCGACCAATACCGAGCAGGAGCGAATTGCAGAGCGCCTGAAGGCGAAGGCGCACTATTACGAAGTGGCGCGCGAGCTGGCGCGGCTCGCCAGCCGCAACGGCCTGGACGAAGAAGGAAAGCATCACTTCGTTGTCTGCTCGGGCGGTGGGCCTTCGATTATGGAAGCGGCCAATCGCGGCGCTTCTGAAGAAGGTCGAGACTCGATCGGACTCAACATCGTGCTTCCGCACGAGCAGCTGCCCAATCGCTACGTCACGCCGGGTCTGAGCTTTCAGTTTCACTATTTCGCGCTTCGCAAGATGCACTTCCTGCTGCGCGCGCGAGCGGTCGCAGTCTTCCCGGGCGGTTACGGCACTTTTGACGAGATGTTCGAGCTATTGACCCTGATCCAGACCGGCAAGGTACGGCCGCTGCCGATCCTGCTGTTTGGCAAGGATTACTGGAACCGCGTGGTGAACTTCGAAGCCATGGTCGAGGAGGGCGTGATCGCGCCGCACGACCTCGATCTCATCCACTGGTCGGAGGACGCTCAGGAAGCGTGGGACTATGTGATGAACTTCTACGCGGAACACCCTGCACCGGCGCCAGTCCAGTCGGCCCCGCCGGAATGAACCGCTAGACCCTAGGGCTGCTTCGCAGTCGGCCCGTTCGTCTTGCCGTTTCCTTCGCCGCCGGTCGTCTCCGGAAGCTTGCCTTCGGCCTGAACCGGGAGGGTCGGCTCCTTCTCGGCCTTTTGCGGGCCGTTGTTGGGACCAGTGCCCGGCTTCGCCGGGGAGGCGTCGGTCGTTGCGGCGGGCGCTTTGGGCAGTGGCTGCGGGCTGCCGCTCTGCTGATTGAGGTAGGCCATCACGTCGGCGCGGTCCTGCGGATTGCTCAAGCCGGCAAAGGTCATCTTCGTGCCGGGAGCGAAGTTACGTGGGCTGGTCAGCCACTGGCTGAGATTGTCCCAATTCCACGTGCCGCCCTTTTTGGCCAGCGCATCGGAGAATGGGAAGCCCTTCCCCTGTCCGATCGGTTCGCCAAGGACGCCCCACAGGTTTGGGCCAAGTTGGTTCGGGCCACCGTTGGCGGCATTGTGGCAGGCGGCGCATTTGTTGAAGATCTGCGCGCCCTTTGTCGGATCCGCCTTGGCAAGGAACACCTCGATCGGCTGCTCGGCGGCACCGCCGCCTTCGCCTTCCTGCTCCACGCCTGCGATCGGGTAGCCCATCTTCTCGGGGCGTTCACTGTGGAACATCTCGCCCGCAACGATCGACGATCCGAGCGCAACAATTCCTGCGAACAGCACCCAGCCGGCAATAGTGTTGAAGCGATCGTCCATGGAGTTTCCCTGCTTACCTCGCGGACGCGAGACGGATGGATTTTCGCGCGTCTTTAAGGGCGACTTCGCGAGGCATCAAGCGCCGAGCCAGTGCTCAATCAGCGTGCGGGCGATGGCAGTCCGCGGTGGCGGCTGAAAGGACGCGCTTTGGGAACCCGTCAGCGCATGGCGGACCTCGTCCCGCGGGAACCACCGCGCATCCTCCAGTTCGGTGACGTCGATCGTGAGATCGGCCGATAGCGCCTCTGCGTGGCAGCCGATCATAAGCGAGGAGGGGAAAGGCCACGGCTGGCTTGCGACGTAACGGACGTCGCGCACGCCGATCCCGGCTTCCTCTTTGATTTCGCGAGTCACGGCATCTTCAATGGATTCGCCGACCTCTACGAAGCCGGCGAGCGCAGAATAGCGTCTTGCCGGATATTGCGGCTGCCGCCCGAGCAGCACGCGACCGTCGTGTTCGACCAGCATGATCACCACCGGGTCGACACGTGGGAAATGCTCCGTCGAGCAGCGCGGGCATTTTCGTGACCAGCCGCCGCGCACCACGTCGGTAGCGTGGCCGCAGTTGGCGCAGAAGCGGTGACGAGTATGCCACCGCGACAGGCTTAGAGCGGCTGCGAAGAGCGGCGCGTCGGCTGAATCGAGTTGGGCGATGAGCGGCAGCACGCTGAAAGCAGCGGTGGCCGGCTCGACGATCGCGGAGAAGCGCGGTGCGCCACTATCGAGACCAAGGAAAAGCGTCGCGTCCTCCAGATCCTGCCATTGGACCTTGCCGCGCTCGTCCATCGCTGGGAGTCCCTCATGCCACGCGAGTTCGCGCGCATCTTGGCGTGTCGCCAGTGCCGCAAGCGCATCGGCCGACTGACGCAGGAGGTCGGCGCGGTCGAGGCCCGCTCCGGAAAAGAAAGACTCAGGCGGCACGGCGCTCCTGTGCGGACAATGCGAGGTATGCGGCCTTTTTGAAGAGGGTTGGCAGCCCGGCCCGATCGAGCTCCTCGATAGCTTGCCACCAGCCCTCGCTGACGGGCTCTGACGAACAGACGACGTGAAGGTCCAGCGAGAAATGCGTGAAGACGTGCCGCGCGACACCCAAGGAGTTTACGCGGGACGGCCCAGCTTCTGTCCATTCGCTTACCGGAAGCCCGGCCATTCCGCCAAGCAGCCCCTTGGATGGTCGTCGCACGAGCCACACGTGTCCATTGCGTTCCGTCCAATAGGCGATGCCGAAACGGTGGGGCCGCTCGCGGCGGGGCTTCGGAGAAGGGAATGCTTCGGGCGTTCCGCTGGCGAAGGCGCCGCACGTGGATTGCAGCGGACACGTGCCGCAGAGAGGCTTCTTCGGACGACAGATCGTCGCGCCGAGGTCCATCATCGCCTGGACGAGATCGCCGGGCCGATCGTGCGGCATCATGGCGAGGAAGAGACGTTCGACGTCTTGCCGCTGAGGATCACGCAGACCATTCAGCCGCGCTGTCACCCGCTGGACGTTGGTGTCGACGGCTGCGGCGCGCTCGCCGAAAGCAATCGCGGCGATCGCTGCTGCGGTATACGCGCCGACACCTGGAAGCTTACGGAGTTCCGTGGAATTTCGCGGGAATTCTCCTGATCGGGCAACCTCGCGCGCACAGGCGATCAGGTTGCGCGCCCTCGCATAATACCCGAGACCGGCCCATTCGGAGAGAATCTCTTCATTCGAGGCGGCGGCGAGTGCTTCGATGGTCGGCCAGCGACTGACGAACCGCTCAAAACGGGGCCGTACCGTCGCGACCGTCGTCTGCTGCAACATCACCTCGCTCAGCCACACGCGATAGGGCTCGGGCGGCGTCTCGCCGGGCGCGGAACGCCACGGCAAGCGCCTGAAGTTATCCACATAATGTTGAAGCAGCAGTGCTGCGACATTGGCGGTCACCATGTTGCTATGCCATGCTTGAAGCGCATGTCGAAGCGAAAGCAGGCCCAGGAAGATTCGCCCCGAAGCTGCCGCGCGCGCGCGGCCGGCGAGCTTCTCGGTGACATCGGTGGCATGTCCTTCCGTCGCTTTGGCTTCGTCCAGAGCTCGATCGTCAGTCGTTGGCGAGAGATCGTTGGCGCGCGCTACGCCAAGGTCTCGTGCCCCGAATCGATCAAATTCCCAGCGGGCAAAAGAGCAGGCGGCGTTCTGACGCTGTTGGTCGAAGGAGCGCACGCGCCTTTGATCCAGCATCTGACGCCGATGATCGTAGAGCGTGTTAATCGCTTCTTCGGCTATTCCGCGATCAATCGCATCGTGTTCAAACAGGGCAAGGCGCCCGCGAGTGCTCCTCGACCGAAGCGGCCAGAACCTCGGCCGGTGCCGAAGGAACTGGGTGAAGGGCTTCGCGAAATCGCCGATCCCGAGCTTCGCGCTTGCTTGGAGTCGCTTGCCTCCCAAATTGCCGCTACGAGCGGCCCGCCTTTGGTGGAGACCGAGGGTGATACGCCGATACCCGTCATCAAGGGAGTTCATTGAACCCGTGAAGCAGACGAATCTACTCACTTGCGCCGCAGCCCTGCTGGCCGTCGCAGGATGCAACAAAAACAACAGCAGCAGCTCAACCAGCAACGCGACCGCCGATGAAAAGGTGACCATTACCACGGCTGCACCGCCACCCGGCGGCACCTGGGCCGACGTCGTCAACGCGACACCCGCGGGGTTCCTGATGGGCAACCCCAATGCCAAGGTGAAGCTGATCGAGATCGGCTCGCTTTCGTGCCCCCACTGCAAGAAATTCGAGGACGAGGGCTCGCCGCAGCTGATCGACAAATATGTGAAGACCGGCAACGTCAGCTGGGAGTTCCGCCCGTACATCATCCACGGTCCGGTCGACATGGCGGCAAACCTGATCGCGCGCTGCAACGGCGTGAAGAGCTTCTTCCCGCTGACGCAGGCCCTTTACAAGGATCAGACGCAATGGATGGGCAAGATCGAATCTGCGCCGCAGGACAAGGTTGCGCAGATCCAGAACCTGCCGACGAACCAAGTGTTCGTGCAGATGGCAAGCCTTCTTGGGCTGCAGGATTGGGCGGCCGCGCGCGGTGTGCCGCAGGCCAAAAGCAACCAGTGCCTAAGCGATCAGAAGATGATCGACCATGAGGTGCAGGTGACCGGTGATGTGAGCACGCAGTACCCGCAATTCACGGGAACGCCGGCGTTCGTCATCAACGGCAAGATGCTCGCCGACGCTAACACCTGGGACAAGGTGGAGCCTGAACTGCAGGCTGCGCTGAAGTGAGGCTTGCCGCCGTCGCGCTGGTCGCCGCGTTCTGCGTTCCGCAGACGGTGAACGCGGCGAAGCCTGTACCTAGCCGGGATTGGTCCCAGACGGTTGCGGCGACGCCCGACGGCGGTTTCCGGATGGGTAATCCCACCGCGAAGGTAAAGCTGGTCGAATATGGATCGCTAGCCTGTCCTCACTGCCGTCATTTCGAGGAGACCGGGTACAGGCCGCTCGTGCAGGCGTACGTGCGGCCCGGACGGGTCAGCTATGAGTTCCGGAATCTGCTGCTCAACGCGCCTGACCTGTCGGTGAGCTTGCTGGCCCACTGTGCGGGTCCAGCCAAGTTCTTCCCGATGACCGCAGCGGTTTATGCCACCCAAACACAGTGGTTCGATAAGCTCGCCCACATGACTGACAGGCAGAAGGCCGAGATCGAAAATATGTCCGATGCGCAGCGAAACGTCCGCTTGGCTGAAATTGCAGGATTCGTGGAAACCGCTTCGCGTTTCGGTGTGACTCCGGCCGCGGCGCGGCAGTGCCTTTCCGATCCGAAGCGGCTCGAAATGCTGCTCAACATCACGAAGCGCGCGGAGGACGCGGGGGTAAATCATACGCCCACCTTCCTGATCAACGGCAAGGCGATCGAAGCAGCGACCTGGGAGCAGCTCGAGCCAGAGCTCAAGAAGGCTCTCGGCGGTTAGGCCCAGCGTATGGGGGGAAAATAGTTGCGGATCCGGCGGCTTAAGCTCAGCGGCTTCAAAAGCTTCGTAGAGCCCGCCGAGCTGCGCATCGAACCCGGCCTGACGGGTGTCGTTGGGCCCAATGGTTGCGGCAAGTCGAACTTGCTGGAAGCAATTCGTTGGGCGATGGGCGAATCCAGCCCGAAGTCGCTGCGCGGCGGCGGCATGGACGATGTCATCTTCGCCGGCACCGCTACCCGGCCTCCGCGGGACTTTGCCGAAGTATCGATCCTGCTCGAGCGGGACGTGAGCGAAGAAGATGAGCGCAACGAGAGCGAGGTCACGCGCAGGATTGAGCGAGGTGCCGGGTCAGCCTATCGCGTCGACGGGCGCGACGTTCGCGCGAAGGACGTCTCACTGCTGTTCGCGGATGCAGCGACCGGCGCGCATTCGCCGGCGCTCGTCAGCCAGGGCAAGATCGGCGCGGTCATCGCAGCCAAACCCGTCGAGCGGCGGCAGTTGCTCGAAGAAGCTGCCGGCATTTCCGGGCTTCACGCGCGACGTAAGGACGCGGAGCAGAAGCTGCGCGCGACTGAAGCGAACCTGGCTCGACTAGGCGAAATCCTCAGCGATCAGGAGCAGCGCGCAGCGCAGTTGCGGCGGCAGGCGCGGGCGGCGGAGCGCTATCGCAAGCTGACCGAGCAGATCCGTTCGGTCGAAGCGCGGCTGCTTCACGCCCGCTGGGTCGAAGCCGACCGTGCCGCTGAAACCGCAAACGCTGAAGCTCGTGCGGCGGCTGAAGACGTCAGCACGATCCAGGCTGCCATCAGCGAAGCGCAGGCTGCGCAGGAACGCGCGAGCGTCGCGCTGACGGAACGGCGCAAGGAGCTGGAGCAGCTGCGCGAGCAAGGTCACGAGTTGGCGCACCAGCTCGCGGCAGCTCGGGCCCGCCGTGACACCGTCTCACGGCGTCTGGCGGAGCTCGAGCGGCTGGACGCTTCGCTCGCCGGCGACATCGCGCGCGAGGAGGCGTTGCAGGGCGATGCCGGACGCACGGTTGCCCAGCTGGAGCAGGAGCGCTCGACCATCGAGCGCCGGCTCGAGGACAGCGAAAACCGCGCTGCACGCATCGCTGCCGAGCTCAGCGCGGCGGAAACGTCGTCGCGTGAAGCCGAGGCCGCGCTCGCCGAGCTTCTCGCCCGGCAGGCGGCAATGCGAGCGGAGCGCCGTGTCGCCGAAGCGGCGCTGGAAGCGGCTCGCGCTCAACTTGCGCGCACCGAGCAGGAGCGCGCGAAGCTCGCGGAGCAGCTGAGCGCCCTTGGCGATGGCAGTAACCAGGTCCAGGCGCGTGACGAGGCAGAGGCCAGGGCCAAGGCGGCTAATGAAGCGCTCGCCGCAGCCGAGGCTCGGCGGATCGAGGCTGAGCAAGAACGCACCACGGCGGCTGACTCGCGCGATGTCGCGGAAAGCAAGCTGGCTTCTGCGCGCGCCGGACATTCGGCAGCGAAGTCGGAGCATGACGCGCTGGCGCGAGCGCTGGAACATGGCGGCGGGGCCGCGATCGCGAGCCTGCAGGCCGAACCGGGTTACGAGCGTGCTCTTGCCGCCGCGCTCGGTGAGGATGCGGATGCTGCGATCGGCGAGGGCGACAGCCCCAGGCGGTGGCAGGGGAGCAAAGCGCTTGAATCGGACCCGCCGCTCCCGTCAGGGACGGGGTGCCTGGCGGACCATGCGTCGGCTCCCGCGCAGCTGCTTCGGCGGCTGCGGCAGGTCGGAGTGGTTGACCAGGATCGCGGCGAACTGCTCGCGGTTGGGCAGCGGCTGGTCACGCGCGATGGGCGGCTGCGCCGTTGGGATGGGTTCGTTGCAGAAATATCCGGCGCCGCAGCCGCAGAGCGTCTGTTGCGCGCCAACCGCCTCGCAGCGCTGGCGTCAGAACTTCCGTCTTTGGAGCACGCGGTCGAGACAGCTTCCGCGGAGCGGAACGGCGCTCTCGCGCAAATGGAACGATACCGCTCGGAGGCGGAGCAAGCGCGCAACGCGGCGCTGACGGCGGAGCGCGAGGCACGGGATGCGACGCGTGCAGGGGATGCCGCATCGGCCGCGCTCGAGCGGATCGAGGAGCAGCGTGCCGGCCTCACGCA
>Ga0308173_10002084_pt1 | contig 10517 bp, 9 predicted proteins | sample PhyPR1_FD_203716 | JGI IMG/M metagenome (GOLD analysis project Ga0308173, IMG submission 203716) | Soil microbial communities from UC Gill Tract Community Farm, Albany, California, United States - DLSLS.P.R1 | ecosystem: Environmental > Terrestrial > Soil > Agricultural land | place: USA... | reverse complement strand
CGGCGTCTCCCTCGCCGTGCACACGCACGTGAACGCCGCCCAGTCGGTGACGCCGCTGGTGGCCGAGGCGGCGAAGGCCATGCTGGCCGCCGGTGTGCGCGACGTCCGCAACCAGGGCGTGCTGCTGAAGGGGGTCAACGCGACCGCGGGCCAGCTGCTCGACCTGTGCTTCGCGCTGACCGACGGCGCCTCGATCACGCCGTACTACTTCTACATGTGCGACATGATCCCCAGCGCCGAGCACTGGCGGGTCTCGCTGGCCCAGGCCCAGACGCTGCAGCACGACATCATGGGGTACCTGCCCGGCTTCGCGACGCCGCGGATCGTCTGCGACGTCCCCTACGTCGGCAAGCGCTGGGTGCACCAGGTCGCCGAGTACGACCGCGAGCGAGGCATCAGCTACTGGACGAAGAACTACCGCACCGGCATCGAGCGCACCGACGAGGCCGCGCTCGACCGCCGCTACACCTACTACGACCCGATCGCGACGCTGCCCGAGAGCGGTCGGGCCTGGTGGGCCGAGCGGGAGCACGACCCGGTGGCCGCCGAGCTGAAGGCGGCCTCGTCCCGGGCGGCGTCGGCGGCCGACCTGATCAACTAGGGAAAGGAACCCCGGGTCCCCCCTTTCATCGCGCGCTCGGGCGGCCCCTGACCCGGGGCCGGATCGGGGTGTCCCCCGCTCCGCCACGGGGGTAGGCACGCCCTGTGACCTCCGGGGACGACGGCGTGCTGCAGACGGGCCGGCTGCTGCTGCGGCCGTGGACGGCGGCGCCCGCCGACCTGGCCCGCATGACCGACCTGTACGGGCGCGAGGAGATCACCCGCTGGGTCGGCGGTACTCCCTCGGTGCCGCCGGAGGAGTTGGTGGCGCGCTGGGCGACCGTGCACGCCCTGGACGAACGCCACGGCTGCTGGGCGATCGAGCGGCCTGACGGCATCGTCGCCGGCACGGTGCTGTTCAAGCCGCTGCCCAACGGCGTCGGTGAGATCGAGGTGGGGTGGCACCTGCACCCCGACTCGTGGGGCCACGGATACGCCACCGAGGCGGCGCGGGCCGTCATCGACCGCGGGTTCTCGGCGGGGGTGCCGGAGGTCTACGCCGTCGTCCGGCCCGGCAACGCGCCGTCCCTGGCGGTCTGCCGGCGGCTGGGAATGACGGCACTGGGCCGGCTGCGCCGGTGGTACGACGTCGAGCTGGAGGCGTTCCGGCTGATGGCTCCGGTGGTGGTGGAGTAGGGCGTCGAGGGGTGGGCCGTCAGCGGCGGCGGAGCACCTTCGACACGCGGGCGAGGGCTCCTGGCGTCGGCACCTTCTCCTCGCGGCCGCTGGCCCGGATGGCGGCGTCGGCGGCGGCTTCCTCGGGGGTGGGCGCCGTGCCGCCGAGGTGCGCGGGCTGCCACCAGCGGTCGTCGTCGCCGTCCGGCCGGTCGGGATAGGTGCGCTGGGCCTCGTCCAGCAGGACCTCCATCGCGGCCCGGGTGCGGCGCAGCACGGACTGCGGCTTCTCCCCCGGTTCGGGCACGAGGGGCTCGCCCAGGATCACGGTGACCGGCACCGCGCGGCGGCGGAGGTCCTTGTGGCCCTTGGTCGCGATCCGGTGCCCGCCCCAGACGGCGGCGGGGATGATCGGCACCCCGGCGTCGACGGCCATGCGGGCGGCGCCGGCCTTGAGGTCCTTGACGGTGAAGCTGGTGCTGATCGTGGCTTCGGGGAAGACGCCGACCACCTCGCCGTCCTTGAGGGCCCGGACGGCGGACTCGAAGGCGGCCGCGCCGGCCTTCCGGTCGACCGGGATGTGGTGCATGGCCCGCATGAACGGGCCGGAGAACCAGTGGTGGAAGACCGACGCCTTGGCCATGAACCGCACGAGCCGGTGGTGCGGCAGGGCGCCCAGGCCCAGGTAGGTGAAGTCGAAATAGCTGACGTGGTTGCTGCAGATGATGGCGCCGCCGGTGGTCGGCACGTGCTCGGAGCCCCGGACGTCGAACCGGAAGCCGAACAGCCGGAAGACCACGAGGGCCAGCCTGATGACGAACCGGTAGGGCCGGTCCCGCGGATCGGGAGACGGCCCGAACAGGTCGCCGCGGACGACGTCGCGCCAGCTGGCCGTGTACATGGCCGGAATCTAGCGGGTGGGGCTGCGGGATGCCTCCGGGGAGCTGATTCCTACCGGGCTGGGCCGCGTCACCACAGGGGATCCGGCATCGCCGACGCCCTCCGGGCACCTCTCACGGGCAGCCGGTCGTGACCGCCACCGCCGCCCGCACGACGGCGGTCAGGTCGCCGGTCTCCCGGTGCACGCGCCGCTGCAGGTCGGCACCGGTACCGCGGGCCAGGAGGCGCGCGACGCCGTCGCTCACCCGCTGCTCGTCGCCGGCGTCGACCAGCGCGGCCCGCACGTGCGCCAGGAGGTCCGTGAGGACGTCGGCGGCCGGAGCGGGCCGGCCGGTCGCCGGGTGCACGAGGTCGCCGGTGAGCCCGGAGCGGCCGGCCCGCCACGCGGCCAGCCCCAGCACCTCGGCGCGCATCGCCGGCACCGGCTGCCCGGCGCGGGCCGACCGGGCGGCGGTCTCCACCAGCCCGCGGACGAGGCCGGCGAGCGTGACGGCGTCCTCGACCTCGAGCGCGACGTCGGCCGTGCGCACCTCGACCGTGGGCCACTTCTCCGACAGCCGGGCGTCGAAATAGATCATGCCGGTGTCGAGGACGGTGTCCGTGGCCAGGACCGCGTCGATGAGCCGGTGGTAGTCGGCGGCATCGGCGAAGGGCTCGTTCGCCCCGGCGGACGGCCAGCGGCGCCAGGCCTGGGACCGGAAGCTGGCGTAGCCGGTGTCGGCGCCCTCCCAGAACGGCGAGTTGGCGGTGAGGGCGGTCAGCACGGGGAGCCAGGGGCGGATCCGGTTCAGGACGGCGACGCCCTCCTCGTCGTCCTCCACCGACACGTGCACGTGGCAGCCGCAGGTGAGCATCTCGGCCGCGGTGGTGCCGAAGGCGTCGAGCAACCGGTCGTACCGCTCCCCCTCGGTCGGTGTCGGCCGCACGGCGACCGGCGACGTGGCGAGCGCGGCGACCCTCGCCCCGACGGCACGGGCGGCGACGTCGGCCCGGCCGCGCCAGTGCCGCAGCGCGGTGTCGATCTCGTCGAGTGTCCGGCAGACGGGCGTGCCCAGTTCGACCTGCTGCGCCTTGAGCTCGGGCACGAGGTGGGCGCCCTCCGGTGGTTCGGCACCCTCGTGCTCGGCCCTGTCGTGCTGCTCGGTGGTCTCCCCCTCGCCGCGCCGGGCCGCGACGGAGAGCGCCTGCGGGCCGAGCGGCACCGGGACGCCCGAGGCGTCGACCACGAGCAGTTCTTCCTCGACTCCGACGGTGCGCACCCGCCCATGATCAGCAGGCGGGCTCCCTGTCGCATCGCGGACCGGGTGCCGCCCCCTGATTGGGCGACGGGTTTCTACCGTTATGCCCAACTGTTTCACCGGCATTCCGGACGGGACCTCCGGTCCCGATCCCCTTGGTCCTGTTCCGACGCGGCGCACCGCTCCCGCGATTGCTGCAATGCCGCCCGGAGGGCGGCGCGGCGTGTGTTCGGCAGGTGACGACAAATTGAGAGCGCACAATTGTTGGGGATAACGGTAGTATTCCGTCATGAGAGGTCGGTGGCAGCCGCCGCTGCCCGACATGCCGGCTCCCCCACCGGCCCGCGCCTGGCGGCGCCTGCGGCCCCCGGAGGGCTACGAGCCCCAATGGCGGCGACTGATGGACGCAGCCCTCGAGCTGGGCATCGGTCCCGATGAGCTCGCCGGCACCGGCCTGGACCCGTTGACGGCGGCCCGTGGGTGGAAGCCCGCCACGGTGGCGCTGTACAGCAAGGTCGCCCGGTACGGCGGTCTCGCCCTCCCCCGGGTGCCCACGCCCGAACCCGATCCCCCCGCGCTCGACCTGCGGCCGCTGACCCAGGTGCGCAGCGACGATCCCGAACACCTCCGCACCGTCGCCTGGTGCGCCCTGGCGCTGGCCTGGCCGGCACCGGTCGCCCGGTTCCGGACACTGCGTCGTGACCAGGTCCAGGTCACCGCGCGGCGCCTGCTGCTCACGACCGAGGAGGGCTCGTGGGCCGCGGCGGGCGCGCTGACCGCGTGGCACGCGTGGGAGGACGTCCGGTCCCGCTTTCCTGCCCTGGCGGACAGTCCCTGGGTGCTGCCGGCGCTGCGCCGCGGCCCGGGGCTCGACTCCCGAGTGGGCGGTCGGCTCTCGCACCAGGCGCTGCAGGTGACGTTCCTCAAGCACGCCCGCCGCACCGCCCAGCACCTGCGGGCGACGGCGGCGCCGTCACAGCAGGAGCGGGTCGAGGAGCTCGCGATGGCCTACCGGGATCTCTCCTACGACTCCTACCGGCGCCTCGCACTGGCCGCGGGGGCGCCCCCGGTGTCCCCCCGCGGTGTCGTCCGGGCGGCCCGCGCACACGCCCGGTCGACGCGCCTCGCCGGCTGAGCGCATGAGTGTGCGCTGACCGGCAGGTTCCACGAGGGGACCTGCCGGTCAGCGCACAGTGTTTCGGCGGCGCTGTCCGGGCCTCAGTCGGCGGGGCCGGTCGCGAGCGGGACCGTCGCGGTCTGCTGCGCCCCGTCGACGCCGGTCCACGTGACCGTCACCTGGTCGCCGGCGTGGTGGGCGGCCAGTGCCGAGCTGAGGTCGGCCGCGGAGCCGATGGCGGTGCCGTCGACCGAGGTGATGACATCGCCGGCGGTGATGCCAGCGTCCGCGGCCGGCGCACCGGACACCACGCCGGCGACCGTGGCCCCGCCCGAGGTGTCCTGCACCGAGACGCCGAGGAAGGCCGGCAGCCCCTTGTGGATGGTCGCGTTGTCCACGCCCGCCACGATCTGGGCGGCGATCGCCTCCGCGTCGTCGATGGGGATGGCGTAGGCCTGGCTGACGCCGCCGGCGGACGCCGCGGTGTCCATGCCGATGACCGTGCCGTCCACGCCGTAGAGCGGACCACCGGAGTCGCCGGCCTGGATGGGCGCATCGGTCTCGATCAGCCCGGACAGCTGCTCGGAGTTGCCGCCGGTCTCGTCGGACGCGGTGATGCTCTGCTCCAGCCCCGTGACGGTGCCGGCGGCGGCGGTCAGGGTGCCGGTGCCGCCGGCGTTGCCGACGCCGGTCACGCTCTCGCCGACGCTGGCCGCGGTGGTCGAGAGGTGCGCCGTCTGCAGGCCGGAGGCGTTCGACAGCTGGAGGACGGCGACGTCGTCGGTCGGGTCCGTGCCCACGACGGCGGCGCTGTAGGTCGCCCCGGTGCTCGAGATGGTCACCGTGATGCTCGTGGCCCCGTCGACCACGTGGTTGTTGGTGAGGATCTCGCCGTCGGAGGTCAGCACCATGCCGGTGCCCGCGGCCCGGGCGCCCTGGTACTGCAGGACCGTGTCGATCTCGACGATGCCCGCCTGCTGAGCGGCGGTCGCGGCGCTCAGCGTGCCGAAGGACGTTCCGGTGGCCGTTCCCCCCTGCGTGCCCCCGTCAGTTCCCGAGGACGACCCGCCGCTGCCGAACGGGTAGCTGCCGAACGGTCCGCGGCCGTAGTTCGGCACGAACGTCGCCGACTGGGACGAGCCGACCGCCGGCGAGGCCTGCCCGACCACCGTGGTCGGCTGCAGAGCCTGGTGGACGCCGAACACCGTGCCAGCCGCGATGCCGAACGCCCCGACGGTCGCCACGGCGGTGCGCCCGTGCCGCGCACGCGGGGTGGTGGTTCCCGGGGTCGTCGGCGCCACGGGGCTCGACGGGGTCATGCCTGTCTCGGTCATGTCGTCCAGCATTCGACCGCTGCGCGGGAGGGGGCTGGGACCGAACCGTGAGGTTCCTGTGAGCGCCGGCGGGCGCCGTCACAGGAGCGACAGCTGCTCCGGCTCGGGCAAAGTCGGTGCGGGCAGCTCTCCCTTGGCGCGGACGCCGGGCAGGCCGCCCGTGGGCAGGCTGCCGGCCGGGAAGCCGACCTCCTCGTCGCCGGGGACGCCTGTCGCGATACCGGCGTCCACCCCGCGCGCCGCCCCGCCCTTCTGCCGGTCCAGCCCGTGCCGTGCCAGGAGCGGCGCGACGCGCGTGGAGAGCCATTCGCGGTACTCGGCGGGCACGTAGGCACGGCGCGCGTAGAGCTGCTGGTAGCGCGGCACCAGCTCGGGGTGGGCCCGCTGCAGCCAGGCCATGAACCACTCGCGCGCGCCGGGCCGCAGGTGCAGCGGGATCACCGTGACGCCGGTGGCTCCGGCGGCCGCGATGGCGGCGAGGGCGGCGTCGAGGTGGTCCACGCCGTCGGTGAGGCCGGGCAGGACCGGCGCCAGGAAGACGCCGCACGGCAGGCCCGCGTCGGTGAGCGCCCGCACGAGGTCGAGACGGGCCCGGGGCGTGGGGACGCCCGGTTCGAGGGCCGCGTGCAGGTCGTCGTCCCAGATCGCCATGGAGACGCCGAGACCGACGGGCACCTGCTGCGCGGCCGCCGCCAGCAGCGGGACGTCGCGGCGCAGGAGCGTGCCCTTGGTGAGGATCGAGAACGGCGTGCCCGAATCGGCGAGGGCGGTGATGACGCCGGGCATGAGCCGGTACCGGCCCTCCGCCCGCTGGTACGGGTCGGTGTTGGTGCCGAGCGCCACGTGCTCCCGCTGCCAGGACGGGCGGGCGAGTTCCTTGCGCAGGACGTCGACCAGATTGGTCTTCACGACGACCTGGGTGTCGAAGTCGCGGCCGGAGTCGAGCTCGAGCCATTCGTGCGTCTTGCGAGCGAAGCAGTTGTGGCTGATGACGCCGTTCGCGAGGAAATCGCCCGTGCCGGTCGTGATGTCGTACATCGGCATGTCGACACCGAGCGACTCGACGGAAGCGACCCGCAGATCTGCGTTGCTCTTCACGGCCGTATCGACTATCGAGCACTTGCGGCGAATGGCTGGGTCGACAAGGTGGATGAACCGCATCTGCTCGACGAGACCGCCGCGCAGCCGAACCGTGCACACTTTGTTCTCGCGGTCCGGGTCCTCGAGCACCGAGTCGAAGTGGAACTCGTCGAACGCGGCGCGCGTGTGGTCGAGGATCTCCGGGTCGGAATTGGATATGCGTAGGACGCCTCGGCTGCGGCTGCCCTCTGCATCGAAGATGCCGGCCAGGAAGCCGCGCGACCAGGTGGTGGAAGGCTCAGCCGGCCACTGGATGAGGTCGGTGATCGCCGCGACGGCAGAGGCCGACGAGGTACGGATCGCGTTCATCGCCCGGTGGGTCGTCGTCTCACTGGCGAAGGCGAATCGGGTCGTCGTGATGCCGAGCCGCGACAGGTAGTCCTGTGCTCGTTCCAGCCCGTCCTCGTCGGCCAGGGCGAGGCGAAACCGGTGCACGTCGCCGTGCGTACGGCCCGCTCGCTGGTACCTGTACACCTCGAGGTTCGCGTCGCCCCGGATCATGCCGGTCAGGTAACCCTGCCGGTACTGCTCGCAGGCCTCCAGCGTCTCGACGGTGCGCCCGAACCCGAGCATCTCGTCGCTCGTCGTGAGGTAGGGACGCTGCATGGGGCCGGACATGGCGCCGGTGACGTGTTTCCAACCGCGGCCCGTGAGGAAGCGGTGGTCACCGCTGGCAACGATGGTCGTCCCATCTGCCAGCGTGACGCGATGGGCCGGCTTCACCGTCGACCAGTGTGCGAGCACTTCCGTCGTCACGTAGTGCCGGTAGGTGCCGCGACGCTCGGTTCCGACGATTCGGTCGCCCACCCGCACGTCGGCGAGCTGCTTCTGACGCCCGTCCGCCATCAGGATCCGCGTGTCTCCCGACAGGCAGTAGAGGCAGGCGTGAGAGCAACCGCGGTACGGGTTGATCGTCCACGGGAACGGCATGGCCGACTCGCCCGGCACGTGGTTCAGGGCGCTCTTCGCCCGCACCTCGTGGAACGTGAGTCCCGGGAACTCCGGCACCTGCACGCTGCGCAGCAGACCGCGGATGCTGGGCATGCCGGGCAGCGCCGACTCGTCGTCGGCGTCCAGGCGCTGCGCGTCCCACCGCATGGCCCACATACGAACACATGTTCGAAGTGGTGTCCAGTCCGCCACTCAGGCCGTCGGCTGCGTCGACACGATGTCGGCGCGCACCAGGACAGCCCTGCGGGCCGCCTCCGCGATCGCCGTCTCGTCTGCTCCCGCCGGGAGCCCGAAGGACCGCCGAGCTGAAGGCACGGCGGCCAGATAGACCGACAGACCGGCGGCGCACTCCTCCGGCCGTTCGTCACCCTTCAGCGCCACCGCGCGCGCCCGGGCGTGCCGGCCCGCGAGCCAGAGTTCGACGTCGGCCGGCGTCCGCAGGTTGCGCCACCACACCTTGCGCTCGGGCCAGGCGACGAGCACCCAGACCGTCGTGCCGTCCCGCACGTAGCCGCAGACCAGTTCGTGCGGCCGGCCGGTGCGCCTCCCCGTGTACCGCAGTACGGCCAGCCGACGTCCCAGCGTGCGGCCGGCCGGTGTCCGGAGCAGCCGCCGCAACAGCGGGTTGGCCACCCGGTTGGTCATCCAGAAGGCCGCCATGCGCCGGGAGGCTAGTGCCGTCAGAGCGGCGGGCGATCCTCGTAGAACGTCGACAGGACCACCGTCGTCCTCGTGGTCACGTTGGCTGCCGCCCGGATGTCCTGGAGCAGGTGCTCCAGCGCGTCCGGCGAGGCGACCCGCACCTTGAGGATGTAGCTCTCCATCCCGGCGACCGAGTGGCACTCCTCGATCGCCGAGAGGTGCGCCAGCCGCGCCGGGGCGTCGTCGGGCTGCGCCACGTCGATTGGCGTGATGGACACGAACGCGGTGAGCGGCAGCCCGAGCACCTTCGCGTCCAGCGTGGCCCGGTAGCCGGTGATCATCCCGCGCTGCTCCAGCCGGCGGACCCGCTGGTGCACCGCGGACACCGACAGCCCGACCTTCTCGGCGAGATCGGTGTAGCTGGCCCGCCCGTCCCGGGCCAGCGCCGCGAGGATGGCGCGGTCGACATCGGCTGCCGGGGAGGTGCCCCCCGGGCCCCCGGCCTCAGCCGGGGAGTTCGACGAGCTCACGGGGACCGTCGTTCAGGGTGCGGACGCCGTCCTCGGTGCAGACGACGATGTCCTCGATGCGGGCGCCGCAGCGGCCGGCCAGGTAGATGCCCGGCTCGACCGAGAAGGCCATGCCCGGCACGAGGGGGATGTCGTTGCCGGCGACGATGTAGGGCGCCTCGTGGGTGTCCAGCCCGATGCCGTGTCCGGTGCGGTGGATGAAGTGCTCCCCCCAGCCGGCCTGGTCGATCACCGCCCGGGCCGCCGCGTCGATCGACTCGGCGGTCGCGCCCGGACGGACGGCGTCGGTGGCGGCGCGCTGGGCCTCGTGCAGGACGGCGTACCACTCGGCGACGTCGGCTCCGGCGGACCCGCCGACGACGTACGTGCGCGTGCAGTCCGACCGGTAGCCGGTCGCCGTCTCGCCGCCGATGTCGACCACCACCAGATCTCCGGCCTCGATCGTTCGGCCCGACAGCTCGTGGTGCGGGCTCGCGCCGTTCGGCCCGGAGCCCACGATCGTGAAGTCGACGCCGACGTGCCCCTCGGCGCGGATCGCCGCGGCGATGTCGGCGCCCACCTCCGCCTCGGTGCGGCCGACCCGCAGCCACTGCCCCATTCGCGCGTGCACCCGGTCGATCGCGGCGCCGGCGATCGCGAGCTCCTCGATCTCGGCCTCGGACTTGACCATGCGCAGCCGGTCCACGACCGGGCCGGCCAGTTCCAGCGCCGAGCCGGGCAGCGCGCGCTGCACGCCGAGGGCGTGCTCGGCCCACGTCCGGGCGCCCACACCCACGCGGGTCGGCGCGGTGCCGAGGCGCGCTGTCGCCGTCCGGGCGAGCAGCGCGAAGGGGTCGTCGGTCTCGTCCCACGCCAGCAGCTCGAGCCCGAGGGCACCGGCCGGGCTCGCATCGACCATCGGTGCTTCCAGCCGGGGCACGACGAGGACGGGCTCGCCGCGCTGCGGCACGGCCAGCGCCGTGAGCCGCTCCATGGCGTGCGCGTTGTACCCGCACAGGTAGCGCAGGTCGGAGCCCGGAGTCAGCACGAGAAGGTCCACGCCGAGCTCTCCGGCCACCTCGCGCGCAGCGTGCACGCGCTCGATGGTCACCAGAGGCTGGGTCGCCGTATCGGTCGCCACAGCGGCAGAGTAGCCAGCCGGCGGCCCGATCTCCGCGTCGCGCCGCGAACGGCTAGCGTCCGCCTTCGTGAACGAGCTTGCGAGTTCAGCCAGAAGCACAGTACGAGTCGGCACGAGAGCGACGAGCGCCAGCGAGGAGAACTCGTGACGACGATGCTGCTGGACGCGGCCAGCCTCTACTTCCGGGCGTTCTACGGGGTGCCCACGAGCATCACGACCCCGGACGGACGGCCGATCAACGCCGTCCGCGGCTTCCTCGACATGAGTGCCCGGCTGATCACCACGCACGGCCCGGACCGCTTCGTCGCCTGCTGGGACGACGACTGGCGG
>Ga0308173_10002083_pt1 | contig 10519 bp, 10 predicted proteins | sample PhyPR1_FD_203716 | JGI IMG/M metagenome (GOLD analysis project Ga0308173, IMG submission 203716) | Soil microbial communities from UC Gill Tract Community Farm, Albany, California, United States - DLSLS.P.R1 | ecosystem: Environmental > Terrestrial > Soil > Agricultural land | place: USA... | reverse complement strand
CGATGCGCACCAGTGCGGACACGATGTCGTCGATGTAGGTGAAATCGCGCCGCAAGGTTCCTCCGCCGAACACCGGCAGCGGCTTTTCGCGGAGAACGGCGTCGGTAAACAGCCAATATGCCATGTCTGGCCGTCCCCACGGTCCGTAAACGGTGAAGAAGCGCAAGCCTGTCTGCTTCAGGCCGAACAGCTCGGCATAGGAGTGCGAGAGCAACTCCCCGGCCCGCTTGGTGGCACCATAGTACGAGACCGGCTTGTCAGCGCGCGCGTCCTCCGAAAACGGTGCTTTTGAATCGTTTCCGTACACCGAGCTCGACGACGCATACACGAGATGCTCCAGCCCGCGATGGTGCCGCGCGAATTCCAGAATATTCTGATGTCCGACGAGATTGGAGCGCGTGTAGGACGCGGGATCGATCAACCCATAGCGCACACCAGCCTGCGCAGCAAGATTGAGAATGACGTCGAACCGTTCGTCGGCCGCCGCAGAGTTCAGTGCCCCGGCATCGGCAATGTCGCATTCCGCGAAGCGAAATCCTCGGCGCGCCGCAAGCTGCCCCAGACGCGCCTTTTTCAGCGCGGGATCGTAATAGGCGTTGAGGCTGTCGAGTGCAGTGACCTCATGGCCACGGTCAAGCAGCGCCGTGGTCACATGAAAACCGATGAATCCGGCCCCACCGGTCAGCAGAATACGCATTCAACCACCTTGTGTGACCGAACAGTTCAGCCGTTCAATCTACACGGCTTTCTGCGGCGGGAAAGCAGCCCGAAGACGAGCGTGCGCCGTATGCACTTCAATGCTTCGGCTGCGCTAAGCTGCGGGACGATTCGGAGGGGGTATGCCGGAAAGCAGGGCGACCGCAAAGCCGTCGGAAATCCGAGCTTTGGCGGGGGCCCGCGCGCTTCCGCCGTTGCTGCTCGTGCTCTATCATTACCACGAGGCGCACGGGTATCAGAACCTGCGCTGGTTCGATGTGTTTGTGGCCAAGGGTTATTTGTGGGTCGAATTCTTCTTCGCCCTTTCCGGCTTCATCCTGGTTCATGTGTATGTGGCGCGGCGCGAGTTCCGCTATTTCGATTTTCTGAAGGCTCGGCTTGCGCGGCTTTATCCGCTGCATCTCTTCACGCTGTTGCTGATGCTGGCGATGGCGATGTTCTTCCGGTGGCTGGCGGCGTGTGGGCACTACGTCTCCATCTATGACGCGCCGGGCTATCACCCATACGCCACTTTCTGGAGTTTCGTGGGCAACCTGTTTCTGGTGCAGGCGTGGCACCTGTTTCCCCGCCTCTCGTGGAACGGTGTGTCGTGGTTCGTGAGCGTGGAGTGGTTCCTGTGCCTCATCTTCCCAATCTATTTGTGGATCGCCCGCCAACGCCTTTTGGCCGGCCTTGCATCGATCATCTTCGGCCTTCTCGTGTTGCGGCTGTTGATCCAGCCACGGATCGGACTGGACATCACCTACGATTGGGGGATTGCGCGCGGCATCGGCGATTTCGCGGTGGGCGTCGGGCTTGCCGTGCTTTATCGGGAGCTCAAATCACACGGCGACGCGCTTTCGGAGCATTGGCATTCGGCAGTGCAGCTTCTCGTCTTTGCCGCCTTCTTCTATGCCGTCTACACGACCGGCTGGTCGCACACGGTGCGCGATTATTGGGTGCTGCCACCGCTGTTCGCCATCATTCTGGCGCTGGCATTCGATCGCGGCATTGTCGCGCGACTCTTTCAGTCCACGCCGCTGCGGCTGCTCGGCGAATGGTCATTCGCCATCTATATGGGCCAGACCACTTTCCTGCAGCTGCTGCGCGTGGCCGAGCAGCGCCTCTATCCCAATGCCGCGCCGCAATGGGCGCACACCGTCCATATTGCGGAGCCGGCCACACTGCTGATCCTCTGCACCGCTTGGGGCGCCTTGCTGTATTATTTTGTTGAACGCCCGGCCAATACCTGGTTGCGCAAGAACTGGCGATAGCTCGGCTGCCATGCATCTGCGGCATTGATTTGGGTGCCATGTGATTGCGACAATCATGCGCATGATCCTCGTTGGCCAATATGATTCGCCCTACGTGCGCCGGGTGGCGATTTCGCTGCGTGTGCTGGACCTGGACTACGATCATGACACGCGATCCGTGTTTGGCGACTTCGATTCGATGCGGACGACCAATCCGCTGGGACGCATACCATCGCTTATTCTCGACAACGGCGAAACGCTGATCGACTCCGCCGCCATTCTCGACTGGCTCGACGAGCAGGTTGGCAGCGAGCGCGCCCTTCTTCCGCGTAGCGGCTTCGAACGCCGCGAAGCCTTGCGTCGCATTGCGTTGGCGACTGGCGCCATCGACAAGTTTGGCGGCGCGAACTACGAGCGGCTGATCCGACCGTCGCAGTTCCGCTGGCCCGAGTGGATCACACGCTCCCTGACGCAAGGAAACGGCGCGCTGGCGGCTTTGGAATCGATGCCCTGGCCCGAAGATGCGCCGCTCGATCAGGCGCACATCACCACAGGCTGCGTGATTAATTATCTGAAAGTGACAGCACCGGAATACTTCTCCACGCAACATTTCCCGGCACTAAACGCGCTTTCGCACCGGCTGGAACAAAAACCGGCCTTTCGCGCCACCCGCTTCGAGGGCTACGCCGTTCCGCGCGCTTCCTGAGTTCTCCGCTTCGGCTGCAACGGGGACGTGGTGCGGTATCGGCGCGACGTGACACAATCCGACGTCAATTCCCCGCTTGCGCGGCAAAAGGTGTTTGAAAACAACGATGAAAATAATTTTGCGCCCCATCGAGAAAACGGCCTTACACTTGCGTGCATGAAAAGCTGGCCGATTCCGTTTCCTGCGCAAATGCCTGCGCGAAATTCGGGCGCGGCTGTATTTCTCAAAGCACGCGGAGTTGCAGGGGGGACCCCCCTCCCCCTTTTTCGACAAACAAAACGAACAATTCCGGTGTCCGGATGGTAACCCTACCCCGTCGGGATCCCTCTACAGAGGAGAGCCATGACCATTCGTTTTGACGGTAAGGTTGCCATCGTCACCGGTGCGGGCGGAGGACTGGGCCGCGCGCATGCGCTGGAACTCGCGCGGCGCGGCGCGAAGGTGGTGGTCAACGATCTGGGCGGTGCCGTGGATGGCACGGGCGGCTCATCGGAAGCAGCCGCGAAGGTCGTCGGAGAGATCGAGGCGGCTGGCGGTCAAGCGATCGCCAACGGCTCCTCCGTCACCGACAACGCCGGCGTCGCCAACATGGTGAAGCAAGCCATGGAGGCCTTCGGCCGCGTCGATGTCCTCATCGCCAATGCCGGCATCCTGCGCGACAAGAGCTTCGCCAAAATGGAGATGGCGGATTTCGAGGCCGTAATGGCCGTGCATGTGATGGGCACGGTGAAACCTGCCAAAGCCTGCTGGCAGATCATGCGCGAACAGCAATACGGCCGCATCGTGGTGACCACATCGTCTACTGGCCTCTATGGCAATTTCGGGCAGGCAAATTACGGCGCTGCCAAGCTGGGGCTCGTCGGCTTCATGAACACGCTGAAAATCGAAGGCGCCAGGGACAACATCAAGGTGAACGCCATCTGCCCGGTGGCCGCTACGCGCATGACGCAGAATTTGATGCCGCCGGCGATGCTGGAGATGCTGAAGCCGGAATATGTCACACCGGGCGTGGTGTATCTGGCGAGCGAGGAGGCCCCAACCGGAGTCATTCTAACGACCGGCGCCAGCGTATTTTCCGCTGCGCGGTTGGTAGAAACCGAAGGCGTCAATCTCGGCCACAACGCCGATGCCGATACGGTGGCGGCGAACTGGGCCAAGATCGCGGATTTCTCCGCCGCCCGGCACTACGAAACCGGTATGGAGCAGACGCAGAAGATCATGTCCCGCCTGCAGGACACACCGCTAACGTAGCTGCTATTCACCGTGAAACTGAGGTGGGCGTTTTTCGAAGAAGGCGGCAAGGGCTTCCTGATGATCGGCCGTGGTGTGGGCCAGCGACTGCATCGCCGCGGACATTTCCATGATCGATTCGAACGAGCCGGTCTGGGCTTCGCGCATCAGCCGCTTGGTCATGCGCAACACATCCGGCGGCTGACGGCAGATGCGGTGCGCCAGGGCTCGCGCCTCCTCCATCAATTTTGTCGCAGGAACCAGCTGCGACACCAATCCCCATGCCAATGCCGTCTGCGCATCGATGGTGTCGGCAGTAAAGAACAGCTCTGCCGCGCGCGACGCCCCAATTACCCGCGGCAGAATCCAGGCTCCGCCGTCGCCCGGCACAAGCCCGACTTTCAGGAAGGTCGCGCCAAATACAGAATTGTCGGCAGCAACCCTGATATCGGCCAGACAGGCGACATCGTTGCCAAGCCCGATGGCAGGGCCGTTCACCGCCGCGATCAGCGGCACCTCAATGCCCCACAATGCGCGAATGATCCGGTGAATGCCGTTGCGATAATTCTCCCGGATGTGCGCGCCGCCGCCACCGAATCCGCCAGTGCGCTCGCGCATCGCCTTAAGATTTCCGCCGGCGGAAAAAGCGCTGCCTGCCCCGGTCAAAATGGCACAGCGGACCTCGCGATCCTGATTGATGCGGTCCGCTGCGGCCGCAAAGCGCTCGCCATCGCCCTCTTCCCCCAAGGGGTTACGCGATTCTGGCCGGTTGATCGTGAGGGTAACGACGTGGCCGTCTTTCTCGAACAGCAAAGGGGACAAAGATATCTCCATCTCGATCGGTCCGGACTTAGCACGCTCTCGCCTTAGAACTAAACAAGCCTTAACCCTAAGAGGAGATGATGCGATCCAACGGTAGCAGCGAAAGGGCCACATTGGGGTGATGGTTGATTCCGTGAATTTCGAGGTGCCGATTCCTGCCCCGGCGCTACTTGGTAACATCGCCAAAGCAGTACGAGCCTTCACCCAGACACTGGCCCGCTCCGTCTCGCCGGAACCGGAAGAAGCCTGGCTTACTGCTGCCCAACTTGAGCTTTACAGAAACAGCACGCGCCACGCGGCCTGGCTGATGCCGATGGCCATCTTCTTCGTCACCCTATCGGTGAGCAGCTGGGTGAGCCTTGGCGTTAGGATGGCGTGGTTCGGGGCTGTCACGCTGGTGAGCATTTTGCTCGAAGTCCTGGAACGCCACCTCGACGAAACCTTACCCCACGATCTTGCGGGCATCCGCGCGCGCGCGCGCTGGTTCACCATCGACAACTCCGTTTTCCTGCTGGCGTGGTGCTCGATGACGGTGTTTCTGTGGGTGCCGGGTGTCCCCACAAATCACATGATGCTGATGCTCGCCCTCGCCTGCTCTTTGGCGGGGTCGGTGTCAGCAGTCGCCATGCATCCCGCTCTCGCGGTCTCCTGCATCGGTTTGCATGCCGCTTTCGTTCTTGGGCCGACGTTCGCTTCCGGCGATCGCCTGGATCGAACTCTTGCCGGATTGGGCGTCGCTTACCTCCTTATGCTGTCGGGGCAATTTGTGGCTTCCTACCGGAGCAACAAACGAATGCTCTGTCTCGAGCACGAGCGCGCCGGCATCGTTCATGACTTACGCATCGCAAAGGAAGATTCCGATCGCGCGCAGGTGCGGGCTTTTTCCGCGGCACAGGCAAAAACGCAATTCCTCTCCCACATGAGTCATGAATTGCGAACGCCCATGAATGCCATTCTCGGCTTCTCCGAAATTATCCAAAAAAAGGCATTAGATTATCTGATTGACGACTACGCTGAATATGAGCGCATCATCGACAAATGCGCTGAATATGGCGGCATCATTCACGAGTCCGGGCAAACTTTGCTGGCGATGATCAACGGCGTGCTCGATCTGGCGAAGATCGAAGGCGGCCGCCTTGTCTTGCGGCAAGGAGACGTGGATCTTGAGCGGCTGCTTCACGAAGCGATCGAGCGGCAAGAAACAAAGGCGAAGCGGGCGAGCCTCACTCTTGAGACGAGAATTCCTCACCAATTTCCCTGGGTGCGCGGAGACCAACGCGCCTTACAGGAAGTCATGACCAATCTTCTGTCCAACGCGATCAAATTCAGCCGGCCCGGCGGCCGAATCACCGTCTTTGCCCGGCAGGAGCAGGATGGGGGGATTGCCTTCGGCGTCGAGGACACGGGGATGGGAATGAGCCCGGAAGATCAGGTGGACGCGTTCGAACGCTTTGGCCGCGGCCGCCACGATGTGACGACGGCCGCTCGCGGAATTGGCTTGGGTCTTGCCATTGTGAAGGGCTTTGCAGAAGCGCACGACGGTAGAGTGACGCTGCGAAGTGCGATCGGAAAGGGTACGACCGTCACGGTGTATCTTCCTTCGGACCGCGTACTGCAATCGCTGAAAGCAAGCGCCTAACGCATCAACCCCGTATGGCCGAGGGAGTAACGTCCCGGCAACGGCCAGATCGCCAAGCCGTGCGGCTCGTGCCCAACGGGAATCGTCCTGATCGCGCCGGTATGCGTGTCGATTCGATAAATGACATTGTCGAAGCGCCCGGACAGCCAGAGGTATTGGCCGTTCGCGCTTATATTGCCCATATCGGGGCTGCCGCCGCCAGCGATGGGCCAAGTGTGCTCGATCTTGTTCGTTGCAAAATTAATGATGGAGACGCTACCGGGTCCGTGTGGACGATCTTCGACCACATGCGAGCCCCTGTTGGCGACATAGAGTGTCCTGCCGTCGCGCGAGACGACAAGCCCATGCGTGCCGACGCCGGTGTGAATGAAGCCTGCAAGGCGGAAGCGGTCGCCATCCACCAGGAACACGCCATCATGCATCATATCGGCGATATAGAAGAGCCGGCCATCCGGTGAGATCCTCACATCCTGTGGCATACTGGGCGCGGGAAGCTTCAGCGTGCCCACCACGCGCCGCTCGCGTACATCGAATTTGATCAGGTTGCCGCCGAACTCGCAGCTGAAGATCGCGTATCGGCCGTTCATGGAGAAATCGGCATGATTGATGCCACGGCACTCTGGCGTGCGAACCGTCTGCTGGAAACGCATGGTATGAGGATCGCGGAAGTCCAAACGCCGATCCTCCTCCGCCACAATCACAGCTGAGCGACCATCCGGTGTAAAATAAAGATTGTAGGCGTCAGGGACGAGGATGATCTGCCTTGGCTTGCTGGTTTTCGGATCGATCGGCATGACGAAACCGGGGCCGCGGCCGGGTGCAGCACTTCCCGCTACCCACAATGTCCGCAAATCGTATGACGGGACGACGTGCTGCGGATGCCGCCCGGCCGGGAAGCGGCCCACTACACGCAAGGTTGCCGGGTCGATCACGGTCACATCGCCGGATTTTACATCCGGGACATAAACGCGAGTCGGCACACCGGCCGTGACTGGGCTGAAGCGGCCGGCGGCCGCCTCGCTGTACAGGTTCTCGCGGTGGACGGTTGGCGGCATGCCGGTCAGAGGCTTCAGCTGCTCCAGCCGGAGGCGATTCATGACCGCAAATCCAACGGCCACGATCGCAACGAAAACGAGGAGGGCGAGAAAATATCGGCGCATCGAGTGGCAGGATTACGGATGAAGCGACGCCAAATCAAACGCGCGAGCGAGCTTCTCTATCCGGCAATCATACGAACCCGGCGGCGATGCAACAGGAGATGGAGCGGAGAAACGACTCCGCTCCATCCAAGAACCACGTTACGGCGTATAGCGGACCACTGTTGTTCGGTAATCCAATGCAACCTTGTGGCCGAAGCGGCTCCGGAACTGAACCTTCGCAGTATGGGCGCCAGCTGCCACGCTGGAGCAGATGTAGTTCATGGCATGATCCGCCAGATCGTTGGATGGACTATCCGAGGCGAAGATGTTGCCAGCCGGGGCGCATGGGGTGCCGTCGAGCAGCACCTGGGTGAGCAGTAGCTCGCCCGGAACCGTTGCTGCTTCGGCACTAAAGGACACTTCAGCACAACCCGCGGTGCCTTGCGTGAAGGAAACGGTAGTACCCGTTACGTCCTTGTAACTTTTCGAGCTGGTGGTCTGCAGATCGGTCGACACACTGTAGGCGCTCGCGCCGGACGCACAGGTCCCGGAAATCGGCGCCGCTGGTTTTTGTGCCAGATCATGGTGATCGGGCAGTGCAAGAGCAGGAGCGGCGGCGAAAATCATGGCCGCACTGGCAAGCACACCTGCATTGGTTACGGATGGCATAAGCAGTCTCCGCTGCCGCGAGCCGCGGAAACTATCGCTTCTGGACGGTCCATGGCTCGCGACGCTATTGGGTCGTGAACCCCTCCGGCTGAAGGCTAACCGCAGATTTGTGAAGAGCGCAAGACGCACGAAACCTGATCTATGATGGCATCCGTCGCTCGGCTCCAAACACTGGGGAATGAATGAATTTTCACCGATTCCGTTTTCTATTGGGTGGGGCAGCGCAGGCCGGCGTGCCCGAACCGGACTTCCTTTGCGTCGGCATGGTGAAAGCGGCGACAGATTGGCTGTTTGATCAGCTGCTCCATCATCCGGACTTCTGGATCCCGCCTGTGAAGGAGTTGCGATACCTAAATGTTCCAATGCCGCGCATGGACAACACCTTGCGCAAACTGTCTCACTACAAATCGGCACGTCGTTCGCCCGCGCGCGACGGAAATCTGGCATTTCTGCAGGAAGCGAGTGCGCTGGCCGAGCAGCCGCGGAATTTCGAAAAATACGCGGCGCTCTTTCGGTTCAAGGGCGCGCGCCTCTCCGGCGACATCAGCCCCGGCTACTACGACCTCGACGGTGAAACAATCGCGTCCCTCGCGAAGCACTTTCCAAAGCTGAAGGTGATATTGATGGTGCGCGAGCCGCTGGAACGTGTGTGGTCTCACATTTCCATGCGCTGCCGCGAAGGCCACTTCGATGCTGCACTGCTGAACGATGTTACCGCGTTCTCACGATGGTTCGGGGAGAGCGAGGTGCGGCGCGCATGCTTCGCCACTCAGGTGGCGCAGAACTGGGCAAGGTTCGCGCCGAACGTGCCGTTTCGCTATTTTTTCTTCGACGATGTAAAGGCAAAACCAGAAGCTGTTCGTGCGGAAATCATCGCCTTCCTCGGAGGAAATCCGCGCAAGAAGAGCGGCAAGCTGGCGGCCGGTTACAATCGCAAGGCAAACTTGCAGAAATTGCCCATACCCGAACCAATCAAAGCATTTTTGCTCTCGGAGCTAACGAGTGAAATTCGCGGTTGCGCAAACGCATTTGGCGGGCCTGCACAGGAATGGCCCGCGCGTTACGAACTTCAGAATTGAGGGCTAATCCTGTTTCCAGGCAGCGATGTCGTAGCCGTCCGGATCCTTGAATTCGAAACGACGGCCGCCCGGAAATGAAAAGATCGGCTTCGTAATAGAGGCGTCTGCGCTCTTCGCCCGCTCCAGTGTCGCTTCCAGATCGCTCACATGGAATACCAGAAGCGGTCCGCCGGGACGCGGCGGCCGGTCGGTGGTGAAACCGCCGCCAAGGCCGTTATCGAGAAAACTGGTGTAACCGGGTCCGTAATCGGTGAACTTCCATCCAAAAACGGAAGCGTAGAATCTTTTGGTTCTAGTAATATCGCTGACGCTGAATTCCACATAATCCATAGCAGAAGGCTCAGTCATCGGAGCACCCTTTCGATTAAGGCGTGACTTCGTATACGACGCCCATGCCGTTTGCTCCACCTAGCACGGCGGTGCCGAAAAGATGACCGGCAGAATCAAATGCCACTCCGCCGCCGGGATAACCGCCATCAACCCCACCCGTAAAATCGTGCAGGTCCTTGTAACGCCACTTACCTGTCTCCGGCGTAAGGCTGAACACGGAACCATAGCCATCGGCACCATCCATGAAGTTGGTGCCATAGATCGTGCCGACGGTATCGACCGCGAGCGAGGCCACGGGACCATCGCTGCCTGACAGGCCGTGCAGCACATGGAACTTCCAGTTGCCGCCGGAGGGGATCATTTCGAAAATCGTGCCGCCACCTTTGGAGCCGTAAGAGGTGGTGGCGCCGTACAGATTGCCGGCATGATCGAACGTAAGCGCAGCAACCGGCTGGCCGCCATCCTTGCCGCCGGTGAAGGTATGCAGGACCCGATACGTCCAGCCGGACTCCGAAGGACTCAGTTCGAACACCGTACCAGCATTGACGGTACTCGCCGACGCCGTGCCATAGAGATTGCCAGCATTATCAGAGATCAACTCGGAATAGGGCGCACCGCCATCTGCCTGCCCTTCGAAACTGTAGAGGATGGTTTCAGTCCATCCGGAATCGGACGGGGATAGCTCGAACACCGAGCCCCAGCCTTGAGCGCCGCCATTTTGAGTAACGCCGTATAGATTGCCCGCGGCATCACGCAGCAGATTGCCGGTGGGGCAACCATCCTGCGATTTGGTGTAAGTGTGCAGCAATGTGCTTGCGAATTTGGCGCCGTTGGCCGGCGCCTTCGCAGGGTCAAGCTCTACCGCGCTGCCGCACGGGCCGCCCAATACGCTCGCATAGCTGGCGTTGACGAAAAGGCTCCCATTCGCACTGGCGATCACGCCCCACCCCGGCTGA
>Ga0308173_10002082_pt1 | contig 10520 bp, 7 predicted proteins | sample PhyPR1_FD_203716 | JGI IMG/M metagenome (GOLD analysis project Ga0308173, IMG submission 203716) | Soil microbial communities from UC Gill Tract Community Farm, Albany, California, United States - DLSLS.P.R1 | ecosystem: Environmental > Terrestrial > Soil > Agricultural land | place: USA... | reverse complement strand
CCATTCGACCGACGTCATCGGCCGCATCATCGAGATCGTCTCCGGGCAGACACTGTATCAGTTCGAAAAGCAGAACATCTTTGATCCGCTTGGCATGACCAGCACCAAGTTTGTCCTCGACAGCGCCGGCGAACGCGCGCGCATGGCGGAGCCGTTGCCGGATGATACCATCCTGAAGGACGCCGAGACCCAACGCCGCGCCCATCCGGAGTGGGAATCCGGCGGTGGTGGGCTGGTATCATCGCTCAACGACTACGCCCGCTTCGCGCAGATGCTGCTCAACGGCGGTGAGCTCCACGGCAAACGCTATCTTGGCCCCGCGGCATTCAAGGCGATGACCACAGACCATGTCGGACCGGGCTCCGGCGTGGCGCGGGACTATTACTATTTTCCGGGCGACGGCTTTGGTTACGGCTATGGCCTCGCGGTGCGCACCGATCCCGGCAACGCCCGACCGCCGCCGCCGGGCTCGATCGGCGAACTCAAATGGGATAGCGGCAGCGGCACCTACTTCGGCGTCGATCCCAGCCTCGACATGATCTACATCCTGCTGGAGCAGACCCAGAACGAACGCGGGCGCATCGTACCCGCTTTCAAGAAGCTGGTTTATGACGCGTTCGGCCGGCAAAACCCTGGGGACATCGACAAGGACGGCAGCAAGGACAATTGATCAGTCCGGGCGGATCATCTCGAACATGTCTTCCGGCTTGACCGTGAAATAATCGCCGCGGCGGCCGGCGCGCACGATCGGGCGTGCCAAGGCAGTAATATAGACGCCGTCCTTGATCATGGTCTTGTCGATATGCACGGCGACCACTTCGCCCAGCGTCAGCCAGGCGCTGGCCTTTTCGCCGTTGGCGCCCTGCAACTGGATGATCTGGGTCAGCCTGCATTCGAACGCCACCGGACTTTCCGCCACCCGCGGCACGTTGACGAGCTTGCTGGGCACCGCCGTCAATCCCGCGAGTTGAAATTCGCTGATTTCGGGCGCGACATGCGCGGCCGTCGCATTCATATGCTTCGCCAGATCCAGCGTCGCGAGATTCCAGACGAATTCGCCGGTGTCCTGGACGTTCTGGACGGTGTCCTTCCAGGACGTCGAGGAGAAGCCGATGATCGGCGGCTTGTAGCAGAAGCCGTTGAAGAAGCTGTAGGGCGCGAGGTTGACGTTGCCCTTGGCCCCGCGCGAGGAAATCCAGCCGATCGGGCGCGGCGCGATGATGGCATTGAAGGGGTCGTGCTTGAGGCCGTGGCCGTTCTTGGGTTCGTAGGTGTGCAGGTCTTTAGTGGTCACGGCTGGCGATCCTCGTGGCTTACTTCCGGACCGCTCCTTTAGCACGTGGCGAAAGCCCTGCGATCACAAAGTCGATCATTTCGTCGATCGACGGGCCCGGCTTGTTGGCGCATTGGGCAATCATCTGCGGATGGAAAAAGCGCATCATCGCCGTGCAGGCGCACAACGACGCAACCTGCAGGTCGGCAACGTCGAACTCGCCGGAGGCGGCGCCCTCGGCGATGATGCTGCCGATGGTACCGGTGATCTGCTCCATGTGGGCGACGCAGACGTCCCAGTCCTCCTCCATCGCGATTTCGACCATCTCATGCAGCTTGGAATTGCCGACATAGCGTTCCGAGTTCATGCGATGGACCGTCTTCATCATATCCCGAAGGCGTTCGGCGACCGGGCCGCGCGTACGCGCGATCCGCTCCGCCTCGACCTCGACTTCGCCCATCAGGCCGCGCGCCACGCCCTCGTGGATCGCCTTCTTTGAATCGAAGAAGCGATAGACGTTGGCGGGGCTCATCCGCAGTTCTTTGGCAATATCGGCCACCGTGGTCTTCTGGTAGCCGATCTGCCGGAACAGACGCTCCGCCACCACGAGAATCCGTTCCCGGGTGTCGGTTTCGATATTTTCCGAAATCAGCGTCATGTCAGAACACAATCTTCAATTATTCCGCCGCATCGGCAAGCGGAAATGCGACCGAAGGCCTTGCCGAATCCTTGGCAAAACCTTCCTTGGCGAGATCTTGGCCCGCATGTTGCGCCGCAAGATCGGATGGCTCGATTTCGCCGCTTTCTTCCAGGCTCTTGCGGAACCAGAGCGCGTAGAGTCCCGGCAAGTACAGCAGGGTCAGGAAGGTTGCAACAAACAAACCGCCCATGATCGTGATCGCCATCGGGCCCCAGAAGGCCGAGCGCGACAGCGGGATCATGGCCAGGATGGCGGCCAGCGCCGTCAGCACCACCGGCCGGGCGCGCCGGACGGTGGCTTCGACAATGGCCTCCCGGCGGGTCAGGCCGTGGGCGACGTCGGACTCGATCTGGTCCACCAGGATCACCGCGTTGCGCATGATCATGCCGGCCAGCGCGATCAGCCCGAGCAGCGCCACGAAGCCGAACGGCTGGTTGGCCACGTTGAGCCCGAGCGAAGCACCGACGATGCCGAGCGGCGCGGTCAGGAACACCAGCATCAGGCGCGAGAAGCTCTGCAACTGGATCATCAGCAGCGTCAGCATGACAAGCACCATCAACGGAAACAGCACGAAGATCGAGGCGTTGCCCTTGGCGGATTCCTCGAACGCGCCACCTGCCTCGATCCGGTAGGCCGGCTCGAGATGATCGCGTATTTCCTGCAGTTTTGGCGAAATCTGGCTGGTGACGTCGGGTGCCTGGACGCCGTCGACGACGTCGCTGCGGACAGTAATCGCCATGTCGCGGTTGCGCCGCCACAGGATCGGGTCCTCGTGCGCATACTCGATCTTGGCGATCTGTTGCAGCGGCACGGCAACGCCGTTGCGAGAGGTCACAGTGAGGTCACCGACGCGGCCGAGATCGAGCCGTTCTGACGGCACCGCACGGGCGATGACGCCGACCTTCTCGATACCGTCTCTGATGGTGGTGACCGGCGCACCCGAGATCAGCATCGCGAGCGCCTGGGAGACGTCCTGCGGGGTCAGGCCGAGCGCGCGGGCGCGGTCCTGGTCCACGACCAGTTTCAGATACGGCGACTGTTCGTTCCAGTCGAGCTGAACGTCCTTGGTGTTGTCGTTCTGCCGCATCACGTCGCGCACCTTGTAGGCGATGTCGCGCACCGTGTTCGGTTCCGGTCCGATGACGCGGAACTGGACCGGGAAGCCGACCGGCGGGCCGAAATTGAAGCGATCAACGCGCACGCGCGCTTCGGTCAGTTCGCCGTTGTCGACCGCCTTCTCCAGCCGCGCCTTGATCCGCTCGCGGGCCTCGACGTCCTTGGACACAATCACGATCTCGGCAAAGGCCTCGTTCGGCAGTTGCGGATTGAGGCCGAGCCAGAACCGCGGCGAGCCCTGACCGATATAAGAGGTATAGGTCGCGATGTCCTTGTCGTCCTTCAGCAGCGCCTCGGCCTTCTTGACGGATTTCTCCGTGACGTTGAAAGCGGTGCCTTCGGGCAGGCGCAGTTGCAGGAACAATTCGGGACGTTCCGACAACGGGAAGAACTGTTGCTGGACATGACCGAAGCCGACAATCGAGAGCGCGAACACGCCGACGGTCGCCAGCACCACCTTGACGCGGTGATCGACGCACCACTGCACCACGCGGCGCAGGCCGCGATAGATCCGGGTCTCGTAGACCGCGTGCGGATCGTGGTTATGGCTGACGGCGATGTTCGGCAGCAGCTTGACGCCGATATAGGGCGTGAAGATCACCGCGACGAACCAGGAAGCGACCAGCGAGATCGCCACGATCCAGAAGATGCCGCCGGCATATTCGCCGACCGCCGAATTGGCAAAGCCGATGGGGAGGAAGCCAGCGGCCGTGACCAGCGTTCCCGTGAGCATCGGAAACGCAGTTGATTCCCAGGCAAAGGACGCCGCGCGGACGCGGTCCCAGCCCTGTTCCATCTTCACCACCATCATCTCGACGGCGATGATGGCGTCGTCGACCAGAAGCCCGAGCGCGATGATCAGCGCGCCGAGCGTGATGCGATGCAGGTCGAGCGACATCGCATTCATGACGATGAAGACAATCGCCAGCACCAGCGGCACCGAGGCCGCCACCACGATGCCGGTGCGCCAACCCAGTGCAACGAACGAGACGAACAGCACGATCGCCAGCGCTTCGATAAAGGAGTGCACGAACTCGCCGACGGCGCGTTCGACCACCTTCGGCTGGTCGGCAATCTGATCGACATTGATGCCCTGCGGCACCGCTTGCATGAATTCCGCGACCGCTTTCTCGACGTCCTTGCCGAGTTCGAGGATGTTGGCGCCACGGGTGGTGACGACGCCGATCCCGAGCGCGGGCTTGCCCTCCTGGCGGGCAATGAAGGTCGGCGGATCGACATAGCCATGGGTGACGGTTGCGATATCGCCCAAGCGAAATACGCGGCCGTTGCTTTCGACCGGCGTTTCCGCCACCGCCTTGACGCCGTCGAGCGCGCCGGTGACGCGCAGCGGCACGCGCTGCGACGAGGTTTCGACCGTACCGGCCGGGGTCACGTTGTTCTGCTTGGCCAGCGAATCGAACAGCGCCTGCGGCGTGATGCCAAGCGTTGCCAGCTTGGCGTGCGAGAACTCGACATAGATGCGCTCGTCCTGGGTGCCGTAGAGGTCGACCTTGGTAACTCCAGGCACCTTCAGCAGCCGCTGGCGCATGCCCTCGGCGATCTTCTTCAACTGCGCGTAATCGGCGCCGTCGCCGGTCATCATGTAGAGGATCGAATCGACGTCGGAGAATTCGTCGTTGACGACCGGGCCGAGCAGGCCCGCCGGCAACTGGCCCTGCACGTCGGCAAGTTTCTTGCGCAGCAGGTAAAACAGATAGGGCACGTCTTTCGGCGGGGTCGAATCCTTGAAGGTGACCTGCATCGCGGTGAACGCCGGCTTCGAATAGGTCTGCACTTTTTCGAAGAACGGCAGTTCCTGCAGCTTCTTCTCGATGGGATCGGCGACCTGGGTCTGCATTTCCTGCGCGGTGGCGCCGGGCCAGATCGCGGAGACGTTGACCACCTTCACCGTGAAGAACGGATCCTCGGCGCGGCCGAGCTTCTGGTAGGAGACGAAGCCGGCTGCACCCAGCGCAATCATCAGAAACAGGATCAGGGTCGGATGGCTGACCGCCCAGCCCGAGAGATTGAAGCGCTTCATGTCACCCTCCAGTGGTCAGGCTTAGAACGACAGCGACGAGACAACCCGGACCTTCTGGGCCGGATCGAGCTTCTGCACGCCCAGCGCCACGACCTTGGCGCCTTCAGGCACGCCGCCGGTGATCACGACGCAATTGCTTTCATAGGATTTCACCGTGATCGGCTTCAGAGCGATCGCACCGGAATCGTCGACGATGTAGAGCGAGGGATCGCCGCCCTGACTGAACAGCGCCGACAGCGGCAATTTTGCCACGCGCTCGGTGGCGGGATCTGAAAGCGTCAGCGTCGCGGTCATGCCGAGCGAGACCTTGTCGCCGGCTTCCGGCAGCGAGAATTTGGCGAGATAGGTCCGCGTCGCGGGATCGGCCGAGGGGGCGACCTCGCGCAGCTTCGCGGCGTACTTTTTGTCGGCATCCGACCACAGAGTCACCGTGGCGGTGCCTTCCTTGGCGCGGCCGACCAGCGTCTCGGGAACAGCGACCACGGCTTCCTTCTCGGCAAAGCGCGCGACGCGGATCGCGGTCTGGCCGGAGGACACGACCTGGCCGGGATCGACCAGGGTCGCCGTGACGACGCCGCGGGTATCGGCCACCAGCGTCGCATAGGAAAGCGAGTTCCTGGTCAACTCGACCGAACGTTCGGCGCGGTTGAGGCGCGCGCGGGCCTCATCGGCAGCGGCACGGCTCGTGTCCATCGCCGCGTCGGTGGTCCAGCCTTTGACGCGCAGGTCCTTGGCGCGCTGTTCGGCGGCGCCGGCCTGGGCCAGCACGCCGGTCGCGGCGGTGAATTCGGCCACCGCCTGCTCGGCCTGCAGCTTCAGATCGACCTCGTCGAGGGTGGCGAGCGGCTGGCCGACTTCGACCGTCTGGCCGACCTCGACCAGGCGTTTTGCGACCTTGCCGGGGACCCGAAAACCCATGTCGGTCTCGATCCGGGGCTTGATGGTGCCGACGAAACTACGCTCCGGCGTTTCCGCCTCATAATGAACGGTCGCGATCAGAACCGGGCGCCCGGGGGCCGCCACCTCGGCCGCCTTTTCATTGCAGCCGGTCAGCGCAACCACCGCCAGCGCCAGCGCGGCGCCAGTCAAGAGCCTGTAATAGCTGGAAAAAATGGAACGGGCGAACATCGGGACACTCCATCGCGGATTTGATGAAGAGTGTGTAATGATCACTGATGAATGTCAATAATCGTCAGTGATCATGTATTCGTGATGGGAGACGATAGAGATAGTTGATGGCGTCTGGGACGTGGCCGGACGCATCCGGCCACGCTATATCTCGCGGTATCGCGGTGTTGTGAGCCCAATCCCTACTTTGCATGGGGTTGTTTTCGGAATTTTTAGCCCCGGGCGGCTCACCGCCGGTCACTTCGCCGCGGCGAACTCGGTCTTGGTGTCGTGGCCGCCGAGAAACACCAGCAGTCCGGCGGCCAGCGGCAACAGCGATAGCACCAGCAGGCCGGTCGACGTGCTCCCCGTCGCGTCCTTGATCCAGCCGACGATGTAGGGTCCGCCAAAGCCTGCGAGGTTGCCGACCGAATTGATCAGCGCGATCGCGCCGGCCGCCGCGGTGCCGGACAGCCACGCGGTCGGCAAGGTCCAGAACACCGCGAAGGTGCAGAACACGCCGATCGCCGCCACCGTCAGCACGATCATGGTCGTGGTCGGGTCGGTGATGTAGCTGGAGGCGCCGAGTGCCACCGCGGTGAGCAGCAGCGGTCCGCCGACATGGGCGACGCGTTCGCGGCTGGCATCGGAATGCCGCGCCCACAGGATCATCGCAATGGTGCCGAACAGATACGGGATCGCGGTGACGAAACCGGTCTGCGCGTTGCTGAGGCCGAACGCCTTGACGATCTGCGGCAGCCAGAACTGCATGCCGTAGAGCGCGCCGACGAAACCGAAATACACCAGGCTCAGCATGATCACCTTCGGCGAGGACAGCGCCTGCCCGAGCGACATGTGGCTGGCCGCCTGCTTGGTGGCGGTTTCGGCCCGCAGCTTTGCCGCAAGCCAGGCCTTCTGCTCGGCGGAGAGCCAGTCAGCCTTCTCGGGCTTGTCGGTCAGATAGAACCAGGTGACGACGCCGAGCAGCACCGAGGGAATGCCCTCGATGATGAACAGCCACTGCCATCCCTTCAACCCCATCGCGCCGTCGAGCCCGAGCAGCAGGCCGGAGACCGGCGCGCCGATCACGGTCGATACCGGCACCGCAATCGCGAACGCCGCGAGAAACCGCGCGCGATATTCCGCCGGATACCAATAAGTCAGATAGAGGATGATGCCGGGGAAGAACCCGGCCTCCGCCACGCCGAGCAGGAAGCGCAGCACGTAAAAGCTCGTTTCACCGCTGACCAGCGCCATCGCACCCGAAATGATGCCCCAGGTCACCATGATGCGGGCGATCCAGCGGCTGGCACCGAACTTTTCCAGAGCCAGATTGCTCGGCACCTCGAAGATGAAATAGCCGATGAAGAAGATGCCGGCGCCCCAGGCGAAAATGAGCGGCGTGAACTTGAGCTCGGCGTTCATCGTCAGCGCGGCGAAGCCGAGATTGACGCGGTCGAGGTAGGAAAAGAAATAGGCCAGTACCAGAAACGGAATCAGCCGCCACGAAATGGTGCGGATGGTGGACGTCTCGATCTCGCTCTTTGCAGGCGTGGTGGCAAGCGTACTGGACTGGCTCATTGGTTTCCCCCGGGTTTTCTTGTCGGTCGAGGATTACCGAGTGCGCTGAGGTCTGGCAACGGCGAATGCCCGCGCCGGCGCAACGCGGGCATTCCTTCGGTGAGGGGCTCGACTGCCGGTTGAGGTACGGGGCGTGCGGACGATGATCAGCGCGCTGTCTCGTTAATCCGCCAATTGAAACCGCTCGAACCGGTCGAGTTCTTCCTCGATACGGCGCTTGTAGACCTTGGCGCCGCCGCGAAGCGCGACCTTGCCGACCCAGCTCCATTTCTGCATCAGCAGTTTCCGGTTCTGGCGGTCGGTCTTGAGATCGATGGCCGCGACGATGTCGTCGCCGACCAGCACCGGCAGCGCGAAATAACCGAACACGCGCTTTCCCTTCGGCACATAGGCCTCGAAGCGGTGGCCATAGCCGAAGAACAGTTCGGTGCGCTTGCGCTGGATGATCAGGGGATCGAACGGGGAGAGGATATGCACGAGACCGCTATCGCCCTCGCCTGCCGGCGCGGCCGCATCCGCCTCCAGCACTTCGGGCCGTCCCCAATGCTCCTGCTTGCCGGCGCCTTCGAGGGCGACCGCCGTTAATTCGCGGCGCCGCACCCGCGCCTCGATCAGGCGACGGATCGCGGCCTTGCTCGGCGCATCGAGATGGCAGATCGAATCAAGGCTAACGAGCCCTTGCGACCGTAGCGCGCGGTCGAGCAGATAGGCGGTGGTCTCCGCCGCCGCGGCCGGCTTCGGCGGTCTGTCCCAGCCGAAATGCCGCGCCGTGAGCTCGTAGGTCTTGAGCATACCGGTACGTTCGGAGATCGTCACCTCGCCGGTATAGAACGCCAACTGCAGCGCGCGCTTCGACGGCTTGCGACTCTGCCACAGGTGCTCCTTCTCCGTGAGCACATCGTCCTCGATGTCGCGGATGGTGAGCGCACCCTCGCGCCGCAGCAGCCGCATCACCTTCCTCGTGTCTTCGGGTTTGACCGAAGAAAACCAGCGGTGGCCTTCGCGCTTGTGCCGCTTCATCGCCGCCACAAAGAAGCGGAAATCCTTCGCCGGCACATAGGACAACGCGTGCGTCCAGTATTCGAACACGCTCTTGTCGACGCTCTGGGCCGCGCGCAGATCCGCGCGGCTGTAGGCGGGGATACGGCTGTAGAGAATATGGTGGTGGCAGCGCTCGATCACGTTGATCGTGTCGATCTGCACATAGCCGAGATGCTCGACCGCCGCCGCGGTGGCCTGCGGTCCGTCGCCGAACGGTACCGGCGTATCGAGCCGCTGGGCGCGAAGCCAGATCCGCCGGGCTTGGGCTTTGGTCAGGGAAAGGGGTTCAGTCGCGCGGGACATTGCGCCGCAATGTAGTCGGATTCGCGCAACTGGGGAGTCCCGGATTGAAGCGGTTACCGCTTCGTCCGCTCCGCAATGCTGCCGGTCGTGACCGTGGCGTCGCAGGAAGCCCGGCCGCGTTCCGAAGCCTGGCACCGATAGACACTGCCGGTAAGGCGATCGACCAGCCAAGCGGTCTCTTCCGTCGGGCTCTCGACTCCGACATAGCGGCTGCCGAGCGCATTGACCAGTGTCGATAACAGGATCGCCGCGGCGATCATGGCGGCACCGATCAGGATCGGCATCGAGCCTGCGGAACTCGGCTCCGGTATGCTGGGACGATAGCCCTGATACTCACGCTGACGCTTTACCGACTGAAACACCCGCCCGCCCGTCTTGCTGGTCTTGAACGATTTATTCTTCGACTTTTCTTGTGAGTCGTCTTGCTAGATCGCCATCTGGCCGATTTGTTGTCCACAGATCGGCGCTTGCGCGACGGCATTGAGACCGCTTCGTAGCCGGAATGAAAAGGCGGGCCGCCAGCCAGCTGTTCGTTCGATCGAGAAAGTCAGATTTGGCGGAGGAACAGTCCGCCCGCTCTCCGGAAAGGCACGCGCGACTGCGGCGCCAGCGCGGCCGGAAAAGCCGGGCCTTTCCGAAGGTGACCCATATCACATTCGGAGCTTTTGAACCCGTCCTATGGTTCCAGCACCAAAGACCGTGCACGCCATGCCGGCGCAATGTGAGGAACAGGACAATGACCCGCTCGACTGGACTCTCCATCGTGATAATCGGCGCCGCGCTGTCGATGACGGCGGGCCTTGCTTTTGCGGGCGACACGGTGCCGGCCGACCAGATTCTCGGTGCACTGAAGCCGAAGCCTTTGACCCGCGGCCTTTCGGCAGCACCGGTCGACACCGCCGCGCAGGCCAAGGAAGCCGGTTTCGTCGAGACGCTGCGTAACCGCAAGACCCGGTCGCTCTCGCTTGGCGAGCGTCAGGAAATCGCCGAGATCGCCGCGACCAAGCCGAAGATCGATCTCGAAATTCATTTCGACTACAACTCCGCCGAGATCGCCAAGGACTCGATGCCGTCGGTACAGGAACTCGGCAAGGCGCTCTCCAACGCCAGCCTGAGAGGTTCGACCTTCGTCGTGGCCGGCCACACCGACGCGATCGGCGGCGAGGCCTATAATCAGGATCTGTCCGAGCGGCGCGCCGATACGATCAAGAAATACCTGACCGGCAAATACGGCATCGCCGGCGCCAACCTCGTCACGGTTGGGTACGGCAAGACCCAGCCGAAGGATCCGAACGCGCCGATGGACCCCGCCAACCGCCGCGTTCAGGTCGTCAACATGGACAGCAAGACCGCGTCGA
>Ga0308173_10002081_pt1 | contig 10520 bp, 10 predicted proteins | sample PhyPR1_FD_203716 | JGI IMG/M metagenome (GOLD analysis project Ga0308173, IMG submission 203716) | Soil microbial communities from UC Gill Tract Community Farm, Albany, California, United States - DLSLS.P.R1 | ecosystem: Environmental > Terrestrial > Soil > Agricultural land | place: USA... | reverse complement strand
GAGTCGGAGGCGACGTCGCAGCCGGTCAGCGTCATGGTGGCGCTGCCGGTCACGTCGATCGCCCGGCTGGCGGCGTGGCTGAGCGCCACGACGCAGGCGTTGGCGGCGACCTGGTACATGGCGACCGCGCGCCGGCGCAGGGTGATCGGCTGATGGACGAACAGCGCCGTGAAGTACCGAGGCTGGACCTGGGTGAGGATCACCTCGACGGCCTGGGAAACCTGGTTCGGGCCCGTGGCCGGCGGCGTATTCACCGTGATAGTGCCCGAGCCGCTGACCCAGCCGTTGGCGGCGGCGGCCTTGTTGGCGGCGTTCTGGATGGTGGCCGAATCCGAGCCGTCGAGCACCTCGAGCGCGCCGGAGAAGGCGGCCGCGTCGGCGGCGGCCTGCAGGCGCTGGTGCTTGTAATAGTCGAAGCTGGTCTCGACGCTGAACGCCGCGCCGGCTGCGATCATCGGCATGCCGAGCGCGAAGACGATCGCGACGTTTCCGCGCCGGTCGCGCTTCAGACGCGCCACGAGGCCGGCCGGGGTTCGAAATAGCGTACGAAGACTGAACATCTGTCGAGCGCCCAATTCCGCTGAGGCTCGCAGGCTCTTAGGTCGCGCTTAAGATTGCGCTGAATTCCTTGGTGTATTTTGCGTTGACCATGCCTTGTTCAGCCGCGCTTGGCCGGCGATCAGCTTTTGTTCGCTTGCGAGCCGCCGCCCACGGCCTAGGGTTCGGCCGCCAAATCCTGGTCGTTCGGAGACGCCTGCGATGATCGAGCTGCACTACTGGCCCACGCCCAACGGCAAGAAGGTGACGATCCTCCTGGAGGAGTTGGGAATCCCCTACCGCATCGTGCCCGTTCAGATCGGCCGCGGCGATCAGTTCGAGGCGGACTTCCTGAAGATCAGCCCGAACAACCGCATGCCGGCGATGGTCGACACCGAGCCCAAGGGCGGCGGCGCGCCGATCGGCGTCTTCGAGAGCGGGGCGATCATGATGTACCTCGCCGAGAAGGAAGGCCGCTTCTGGCCGCAGGACGTGCGCGGCAAGTACGAGGTCGCCCAGTGGATCATGTGGCAGATGGCCAACCAGGGGCCGAAATTCGGCGAGCAGGGCCATTTCGGCCGCACGCCCGAGAGCGCCGGCGACCAGTCCTATGCCCGCAAGCGCTTCGCCGACGAGGTGCACAGGCTCTATGGCGTGATGAACAACCGCCTCTACGACCGCCGCTACATGGCCGGCGACGCGTACACGATCGCCGACATGATCTGCTATCCGTGGAGCGTGAACTTCCAGATGCGCGGCATCGACCTTGAGGAGTTCAAGTATTTCAAGCGCTGGTACGAGGAGCTCTCGGCCCGGCCCGCCGTGCAGAAGGGCATGGCGGTCACCGCCGGCGTGACGCCGGGGGACCCGGCCAAGCTGCCGCCCGAGGAGCAGGATCGCCGCCGCAAGCTGCTCTACAACCAGCGCGCCCGCCCGGCGCCCGAAGGCGGGCTGCTGAGCGTCTAGTAGATCACCACCGAGCGGATGCTCTCGCCGCGCCGCATGAGCTCGAAGGCCTCGTTGATCCGCTCCAGCGGCAGGGTGTGGGTGATCATCGGGTCGATCTCGATCTTCCCGTCCATGTACCAGTCGACGATCTTCGGCACGTCGGTGCGCCCGCGCGCGCCGCCGAACGCCGTGCCACGCCAGACGCGCCCGGTGACCAGCTGGAAGGGCCGGGTGGCGATCTCCTTGCCGGCTTCGGCGACGCCGATGATCACGCTCTCGCCCCAGCCGCGGTGGCAGGCCTCCAGCGCCTGGCGCATGACCTCGACGTTCCCCGTGCAGTCGAAGGTGTAGTCGGCGCCTCCGTCGGTGAGCTGGACGAGGTGGGCCACGAGGTCGCCATCCACGGCCCTGGGATCGACGAAGTGGGTCATGCCGAACCGGCGGCCCCAGTCCTCACGGGCCGGATTGACGTCGACGCCGACGATCATCGAGGCGCCGACCAGCCTCAGGCCCTGCACCACGTTGAGGCCGATGCCGCCCAGGCCGAAGACGATGCAGTTCGAACCGGGCTCGACCTTGGCCGTGTTGACGACCGCGCCCACGCCCGTGGTCACCCCGCAGCCGATGTAGCAGGCCTTGTCGAAGGGCGCGTCGGCGCGGATCTTCGCCACCGCGATCTCCGGCAGGACCGTGTGGTTCGAGAAGGTCGAGCAGCCCATGTAGTGGAAGATCGGGGCTCCCTTGTAGGAGAACCGGCTGGTCCCGTCCGGCATCAGCCCCCTGCCCTGGGTGGCGCGGATGGCGGTGCAGAGGTTGGTCTTGCGCGACAGGCAGCTTTTGCACTGGCGGCATTCGGGCGTGTAGAGCGGGATGACGTGGTCGCCGGGCGCGACGCTGGCGACGCCGGGGCCCACCTCCAGCACCACGCCCGCGCCTTCGTGGCCGAGGATCGAGGGAAACAGCCCTTCGGAATCGAGCCCGTCGAGCGTGTAGGCGTCGGTGTGGCAGATCCCCGTCGCCCTGATCTCCACGAGCACCTCGCCGGCCCGCGGGCCCTCCAGATCGAGCTCGACGATTTCCAGCGGCGTCTTGGCCTCGAAGGCGACGGCGGCCCGGGTCTTCATGGTCGCCCTCCCCTTCAAGGCGGCGCGAGTTTTTCGCAAGCCGGAGCGCTTGTGAAGCCGCTTTACGGTCCTTGGCCGCGCGCCTTGCCTCGCCCTCGCTCAGGGAGGACAGCCATGCAGGCTCGGTTCACCTATGCGATCCGCTTCACCGACGACATGGAAGGCGCGGTGGCGTTCTTCCGCGACAGGCTCGGGCTGAAACTTCGCTTCTACACCCCGTTCTGGTCGGAGTTCGAGACCGGCGACGTCACCCTCGCCCTGCACCCCGCCTCGCCAGCAAACCCCGCCGGAAACGTGCAGCTCGGCTTCGCCACCGACGACGTGGTGCGACTGCACGCTGAGGCGGAAACCGAGGGCCTGATCTTCAGCGCGGCGCCCAAGGATGAGCACGGGACCAAGCTCGCCACCATCCGCGATCCGGAGGGCGCCGAGATCAGCCTGACCTCCTGAGGTTCGGACGGGCGCCAGCCGCCGGGAAGCTCTGCCGGAGAAACGGGACTCGGTTCCCGGCGTTAGACGCGCCATGAGTGACATCCACGACCTGACCGCCGACGAACGCGCCCTGCTGTTCCAGGCGCTCAATGGGCCGCTGGTCGACCGGAATCCGGCGTTCCTGGGGCTCTGCCTGCGACTCTGCGGGCGCAGGCTCCTGCAGCGGGCCGGCAGCGCGGCGGCGGCGAACGGCTGGCGCGGCTCGCCGCACGCCTTCGTCCTGACCCGTGACGGCTGGCGGCTCGTCAAATCGGAACGGCGGCGGAAGCCCCTTCGGCGGACGGGTTGAGCCTCATCCGCCGTCGGAGACCAGGGACAGCGGAGGCGTGACGCTTTCGAGCGACCGCCGCTCGGCCGAGACCCCGAGCCAGATCTGCACGGCGGCCGCCAGCAGCATGAGCCCGCCGCCCAGGAGATAGCCCTTGAAGATCTGGCCGCGCTCGCCGGTGTCGATCAGCGCGCCGAACAGCGCCGGGCCGCCGACCCCGCCCAGCAGCGTCCCGAAGGCGTAGAACAGCGAGATGGTGACGGCGCGCGTCTCCAGGGGGAACAGCTCGCCGACGGTGAGATAGGCTGCGCTGGCCGCGGCCGAGGCGAAGAAGAAGATCACGCTCCAGGCGATGGTCTGGGTCTCCGCCGTGAGCGCGCCGCGGGCGAACAGCCAGCCGGTGACGCAGAGCAGCGCGCCCGCAAGCCCGTAGGTGGCCGCGATCATCGGCTTGCGGCCCAGGCTGTCGAACAGTCGCCCGAGCAGCAGCGGCCCCAGCACGTTGCCGAGCGCGAACGGCAGCATGAAGTAGCCGATGTTGCGGTCGGCGATGCCGTAGAACCTCGTCAGGATGAGGGCGTAGGTGAAGAAGATCGCGTTGTAGCAGAAGGCCTGCGTGGCCATCAGCACGACGCCCAGCGCCGTCCGCCGAGGATGGGTGCGGAACAGGATTGCGGCGATCTCCAGCCAGTTGGTTTCTCCGCGGCGCATGAAGCGCAGCTTCGGCGTCTCCTTGATCAGCGGCGGCAGGGCGGTGTGGCGCTCCACCCGCCGCTCGATCTCGTCCACCACGGCGGCGGCTTCCTCCGGCCGGCCGTGGGTCATCAACCAGCGCGGGCTCTCCGGGATGAAGCGGCGGACGAAGACGATGATCAGCGCCAGCACGCCGCCGATCACGAAGGCAAGCCGCCAGCCCCAGGCCTGAGGGACCACGGCCGGGTTGAGCACCACCAGCGAGCCCACCGCCCCCATCGCCGCCCCGACCCAGAAGGTGCCGTTGACGGCGAGGTCCGTATAGCCGCGCCGGCGGGCCGGGATCAGCTCCTGGATGGCCGAGTTCACCGCCCCGTACTCGCCGCCGATCCCGGCGCCGGTGATGAATCGGAACAGCATGAAGGACCAGAAGTCCCAGGACAGGCCGGTGGCGATGGTCGCCAGCAGGTAGACCCCGACCGTCACGGTGAACAGCCGCCGCCGTCCCAGCCGATCGGTGAGGCGGCCGAACACCAGCGCGCCGATCACCGCGCCCAGGATGTAGGAGCTGCCCGTCATCCCGATCTGCGCCGCCGTCAGGTTCAGCGCCTGCGGGCTGGCGATCGCCGAGGACAGCGAGCCGACCAGCGTGACCTCCAGCCCATCGAGTATCCAGGTGATCCCGAGGGCCGCCACGACCAGCCAATGGAACCGGCTCCACGGCAGCCGGTCCAGCCGGGCCGGAACATCGGTTGCGAACACCTCCCCCTCGGACGCCATGCCGGCTCCTTCAGCCCCTCACGCCCCGCCTCAACGCGCAGCGGTGGAGCTTGGGTTCAAGCGGCAGGCGCCCTATGGCTCGGAACATGCCGAACGAGGAGGTTCTGGTGGATGCGCGCGGGCACCGCTGCCCCGTGCCCACGCTGCGCCTGCGCCGCGCGCTGGAGGCGGCGGGCCGCGGCGTGCGGGTGCGCCTCTTGGCGGACGACCCGATGGCGCGCATCGACGTGCCGCACTTCGCCGCCGAGATCGGGGCGGTGATCCTCGCCTGCGACGAGCGCGACGGCGGGATCAGCTTCCTGGTCGCGAAGCCATAGGCCTTGCGCCCCTGAGGTCCTTGAGCGCCGGCCTGGGCGCGTTCGCGTCGATGGCGATCTCCACCTCCGTGGCCAAGGCGCCGCCGAAGAAGATCGCGTTCACGTTCCACGACAACCAGATCAGGAAGACGACCACCGTGGCGATGGACCCATAGGTCGCCCCCAGCGGCGCGATGTTCTCGACATAGAAGGCGATGGCCCAGGACATGAACAGGCACAGGCCCGCCGCCACCACCCCGCCCAGCACCGAAGCGCGCCACACGACCGGCCGGCGCGACATGGCGAAGCGATAGACGAAGGAGAGCCCGATGCTCAGGCTGGCGCTGGCCCAGGTCCACTCGCTGAACAGCCATGTGACGCCGCGCAGCGGCCGCAGATCGAAGGCGGAGCCCAGGATCCTGAGGCCGAAGAACACCGAGGAGATGATCGACAGCGCCGCGAAGGTCGCGACCAGCACGGCGAACGCCAGGAGATTGAAACCCACGAAGCCGTGCGGCTCGTCCTCGTCGTGGATGAAGGACAGGCCCGCCAGCAGCGCCTTGAAGCCGCGGTGAGCGGCGTAGGCGCCGACGAAGAGGGCGAGCAGGCTCTGGGTGGAGACGGCGACGTGCGAGGCCTGCACGAGCCGCACGAGCTCGCTCTGCAGCAGGGTGCGCGCGCCTGGCGGCGCCAGCACCGAGAGCACCTGTCCCAGCCGCGCCGCTTGCTCTGGGTCAGCCAGAAGACCGTAGAGGCCCACCAGGATGGCGAGCGCCGGAAAGATGGCGAGCAGGGCGAAGAACGAGACGCCGCCGGTGTAGAGCATGACGTCCCGGCCCCAGATCCGGACGAGCGCCTTGCCGGTGACGATCAGGCCCGTGCGAAGCCAGTGGACCGGGTCCCAGTCGATGCGGCGCAGTCGGGCCATGAGCCGGCGGTTCATCGGCGCGGAGCGTGGGGAGGAACGTCGCACGGTGCAAGCGCAATGCGCAGGGCTGAGGGCCGGGCGCCAGAACGGCGCGCCACCGGGTTGAGGGGTGACGCGCCGCCGATGGGCGTGTCTTTGCCATCCGGGCCATTCGCCGCTTCGAGGGACGGGAGAGCGCGACGAACAACCCTGCGTCAATCTGCGATCGCGCGGCTGAACCCAGGCTGAACGCGTCCGTCAGGAAACCGTCTCGCGATCGATCGCCCCGGCCTTGGCGAGCGCATCAATCTCGATCCTGGAGAAGCCCCAGTCGGCCAGCGCCGCCTCGTCATGCGCGCCGATGCGCGGCGGCGGCCCCTGGATGGCGCCCGGGGTGGCGGAGAATCGCGGTGCGGGCGCGGGCTGGGTGACGCCGGCCACTTCGACGAACGTCTGCCGCGCGGCGTTGTGCGGATGCTTCGGCGCCTCCTCGAGGGTCAGCACCGGGGCGAAGCAGACGTCGCTGCCGCCCATGATCTCGGTCCATTCGTCGCGGCTCTTGGCGGCGATCACCTTGGCGAGCTTTTCGTGCAGTTCCGGCCATGCGGCGCGGTCATGCTGCCTGGCGAACTCCGGATCCTCAATCCCGGTCTTCTCCAGCAACAGTGCGTAGAACTGCGGCTCGATCGAGCCGATCGAGATCCAACGGCCGTCAGCGCACTGGTAGGTGTCGTAGAAGTGCGCCCCTCCGTCGAGCATGTTGGCGCGCCGTTCGTCTTTCCACATGCCCGAGGCCTTGAAGCCGTAGAACATGGCCATCAGGGACGCCGCGCCGTCGCTCATGGCGCAGTCGACCACCTGGCCCTGCCCGGTGTGGCGGGCGCTGATCACCGCGGCGAGCAGGCCAAACGCCAGGTAGAGCGCCCCGCCCCCGAAGTCGCCGACCAGGTTGAGCGGCGGGACCGGCTTGTCCTTGGTCCCGATCGCGTGCAGCGCGCCGGTGATGGCGATGTAATTCTGGTCGTGGCCCGCGGCCTGCGCCCACGGTCCCGTCTGGCCCCAGCCGGTCATCCGTCCGTAGACGAGCTTCGGATTTCGCTTCAGCGCGACCTCCGGCCCGAGGCCCAGCCGCTCCATCACCCCGGGACGGAAGCCTTCGAAGACGGCGTCGGCTTCGGCCATCAGCTTGAGGCACGCCTCGACGGCGGCGGGACTCTTCAGGTCCAGCGCCACCGACCGGCGGCCGCGTGAGGTGACGTCGGTGGGCGCCCCGCCCCGCCCGCCCTTGCGGTCGATGCGCACCACGTCGGCGCCCAGATCCGACAGCAGCATGCCGCAGAACGGGCCTGGTCCGATGCCCGCGAACTCGACGATCTTCAGGCTGGTGAGCGGTCCCTGGCGCATGTGGTCCTCCATGGTCCTCCCCACTAGAGCCCCTGCCGCTTGGTCAGCCAAGGCCTCGCGGCGCGCGAGCCCGCCGCGCCTGTCGCAACCGGAGCGCGCCGTCTATGGTGGCGCCGCGCGCGCGATTCACCTCTCGTCAGGACGCGGTGGCGCAAGTTGGCGTTCGGGGTTCGGGACGGGGGCATGGCGGCAGGCGTGCAGGCGCGGGTTGTGATCGTGGCGCGCGACGACGCCCTGGCCGGACCGTTGGCCGACGGCCTCGACCGGCTGGGCTGGCGCACGGTCACGGCGCGCGGCGCCTATGCCGCCCTGGCGGCGCTCGCGGATCTGCAGATCGAAGCCGCCGTCATCGACCTGGCGGGCGGCGCCGAAGCCCTCGAACTGGCCGAGCGCATGAAGGAGGCCTGCGCGCCGCGCCGGCTGCCGGTGGTGGCGGTGGGTCAGCCCGACGCCGCCCTCGAGCTTCGCGGGTTCGAGCTGACGCTCGCTCCCCCGCTGCATCCGGCGCAGGTCGCCATGCGGCTGGAGACGCTGGTGCGCACCGCGGTCGCGGAAGAGGAATTCGAGCTCCGGCTGGAGACCTTCGCCGAGCGAGGCCGCGGCCTGGAGGTCGTCGAGCCGCCGGCTGCGCCCTACCAGGTCCTGGCGATCGGCGAGCCCGCGCCACAGTTCCTGGCGCTCTCCAACGCGCTCGGCGAGCATGGGGCCGAGGTGGTCGGCTCCTTCACCGCCTACACCGCCTTCGACTACCTGCACGAACGCCGCTTCGACGCGGTGGTGCTCTGGGCGGGAGAGAACCCGCAGGAGGCGCTCTCGATCGCCGCGGGGCTGCGGCGCAACACGCGCCTCTACCACACCCCTGCCCTGCTCTACATGCGGCCCCATTCCTATGTGACCGCGGCGGAGGCCTATCACCGCGGGATCAGCGACGTGGCGACGCCGGAGACGCCCGAGGCCGAGACCGCGCGCCGGGTCGTCGAACTCGCCCGCAGCTACCGCCGCCAGAGCGCCGTGCGGCAGGCGCTGGAGGCCGCCCGCACCTCCGGCCTGATGGACGCCGCCAGCGGACTGTTCACCCGCGATCTCTTCGCCGCCCACCTGGCGCGCCTCGCGCGCGCCGCGATAGAGCGGAACCGACCGCTGTCGGTCTGCGTGCTGCGGGTGGCGGACAAGCCGGAGATCCTGGCCGCGCGCGCCGGCGGATGGATCGCTCGCGCCATTCCCCAGATCGGCTCGATGATCGGCCGGCTGGTGCGCGTGGAGGACACCGCCGCGCGCCTGGCGCCGGAGGTCTTCGCCCTGGCGCTGCCCGCCACGCCGGCCGGAGCCGCGCGCGCCGCCGGCGAGCGCATCGCCGCGGTGATCGGCTGCACGGCTTTCGAGGCCGGTGACGGGAAGCCGCCGTTCGTGGTCGAGTTCGACCTGGGCGTCGCCGAGGTCTTCCGGGCCGATGGCGCGGCGCTTGCGCTCGAAGCCGCTGCGGCGGAAGCTTTTGGACGGAAAGCCAGCTGATGACGCCGAACCCGCCCCCCAGCCTGCCGCCCGCCGCCTATCTCGTTCCGCTGGTGGTGATCGGCCTCGTCATCCTGCGCAACGCGCGGGCGCGGCAACTGAAGATCGAGCGGATGTGGGTCACCCCGGCGATCCTGCTGGCGCTCACGGCGCTGACCTTCGTTCAGCAGGGCCCGCCAAGCGCAGCGTCGCTCGAGCTGGACGCGGCCGCCCTCATCGTGGGCGCGCTTCTCGGCTGGTGGCGCGGCCGCTTCACGCGCATCGCCGTCGATCCGGCGACGCAGGCGCTCACCAGCCAGACTTCGCCCATCGGCATGCTGCTGATCCTGGCCGTGTTCGCCCTGCGCTATGGTCTGCGGGCCTATGCCGCGGCCAACGCCGGCGCCCTCGACCTGCCGATCAACGATCTCACGGACGCCTTCCTGCTGCTCGCCGTCGGGTTGGTCTGCGCCCAGCGGCTGGAGATGGCGCTGCGCGCGAGCCGTCTGCTGAAGGAAGCCCGCGCGGGTTGATTTAAGCCGGTAATCCGCTAAGCGGCGAGCCGCGCGAGCTCGGCCAGCACCTTCTCGGCGGCGTTCAGCCGCTGCTCCGGCGTCTCCCACTCCCCCTTCACCACCACCTTGTGATCGGGCCGCAACCGCCAGGAAGTCTGGTTTTTCTGAACCAATTGAATGAGTCCAGCCGGATTCCTGAACTGCTCGTCGCGGAAGCTGACGACCGCACCCTTCGGGCCCACGTCGATCTTGGCGACATTGGCCTCGCGGCATAGCCCCTTGATCGCCACCACCTTGAGAAGCTGATCCGCCTCCGGCGGCAGGGGGCCGAAGCGGTCGATGAGCTCGGCCGCCAGCGCCTCGCGGTCGGCGGCCTTCTCGGCGTCGGACAGGCGCCGGTAGAGCGACAGCCGCACGTTGAGGTCGGGGACGTAGTCCTCGGGGATGAGCACGGCCGCGCCGGTGTTGATCTGGGGCGACCAGCCTCGATCGACGACCAGGCCCTGCGCGCCGGTCTTCGCCTTCAGCTCGTTTACCGCGTCCTCGAGCATCTGCTGGTAGAGCTCGACCCCGATCTCGCGGATGTGCCCCGACTGCTCCTCGCCCAGGAGGTTTCCCCCGCCGCGGATGTCGAGGTCGTGGCTGGCGAGCTGGAAGCCGGCGCCCAGGCTGTCGAGCGATTGCAGCACTTTCAGCCGCTTCTCGGCCGAGAGCGTGATCGGCTTCTCCGACGGCGTCGTCAGGTAGGCGTAGGCCCGGGCCTTGGCGCGGCCGACCCGACCCCTGAGCTGGTAGAGCTGGGCGAGGCCGAACATGTCGGCGCGATGGATGACCAGGGTGTTGGCGGTCGGGATGTCGAGCCCGCTCTCGACAATGCTGGTGGAGAGCAGCACGTCGTACTTGCCGTCATAGAAGGCCGCCATGACGTCTTCCAGCTGGGTGGCGGCCATCTGGCCGTGGCCGACGACGAAGTGGACCTCCGGGACCTGCTCGCGCAGGAAGCGCTCCAGCTCGGGCAGGTCGGCGATCCGCGGCGCGACGTAGTAGACTTGGCCGCCGCGGTAT
>Ga0308173_10002080_pt1 | contig 10520 bp, 4 predicted proteins | sample PhyPR1_FD_203716 | JGI IMG/M metagenome (GOLD analysis project Ga0308173, IMG submission 203716) | Soil microbial communities from UC Gill Tract Community Farm, Albany, California, United States - DLSLS.P.R1 | ecosystem: Environmental > Terrestrial > Soil > Agricultural land | place: USA... | reverse complement strand
TGGCGGCTGGGTGCTGCTCTATCTGCCGTCGCTGGCTTTGCTGGGGCTCGTCGCGGCTGCCGCCGAAGGCGTATTTAAGTCTTCGACGCCGCTGCTTGAGATGCGCTGGTTTCTCGATCGCCTCACCCTCGGCTTTGAGGTTGCCCTGTATTTCGCCGGCGCAATCGCCCTCGCCCTCGATTTCGCCCGGGCCGAAGATCCGGTCGCGCGCCGCCAGTTGAAGTATCTGCGCAATGGAGCCTTCCTTGGATTGCTGCCTTTCGCGCTTCTCTACGCCATTCCGTACGTTTTGGGCGTCGTGCCCACCCATCTGATGAATTTGAGCGTCCTCTCCATGGGGCTCATTCCCCTCACTTGGGCCTATGCGATTACCCGCTACCGCCTGATGGACGTGGACATCATCTTCCAGCAGGGCTACGTCTACACGCTCGCCACGCTTGCCATCATCGGCGCTTTATACGGGCTCATTTTCTTCGCCTTAAACGCCAGCACCATCACCTCGCCGGCCTTCATTGTCTTGATCGCCATCGCTACTTTCGTTTTCCAGCCCATCCGGCGTTGGATTCAGGAGCAACTCGACCGCTGGGTGTTCTATCGCGACCGCTACGATGCCCGCTTGACCTTAATTGAATTTGCCCGCGAGCTTAGCTCCGAAACCGATCAGAACGCCATGCTCGCAAAGGTGTCCGATCGCCTGTTGCGCACCCTGTCCATCCAGCAGATCGGGTTCTTTCTTTTGGACGAAGCTTCCGCCAAGCTTCATCTTCATTCCCTGACCCAAAAGACGGGGCGGCCCCCCAGGACTGTCGCGCACCCGCTCGATTTGCGATTCCTGCAGCAGTTTGCCGATAAACCGTACATCTTCTTTGAACGCCCCAAGCACTTGCGCGATATCGTCTCGCAAGAGTGGCCGGCTTCGGTGCGCGACACCATCGCGGAGCTCGATTTCACCTATTACATCTCCTGCAAATCGCGCGGAAGAACCATCGCCTTCTTCGGCGTGAGCCGGACCACCGAAGGAGACTTCCTTTCGAGCGACGATATCGAACTCCTGGTTACGCTCTCCAACTATGTCGCCATCGCCATCGAGAATTCGCGCCTCTACAGTTCGCTTCAGCGCAAGGCGGACGAGTATGAGCGCCTCAAGGAATTCAGCGAAAATATCGTGGAATCCATTAACGTCGGCATTCTTGCCGCGGGCCTCGATGATTGCGTCGAGAGTTGGAACACCCAAATCGAAAAGTTGACCGGCATTCCGCGCCAGGAGGCCGTTGGACGCCGCCTCTCGGAATTGTTTCCCGCCGAATTATGTAATAAGTTCGATGAGCTGCGCGGCGATGAGCGCATCCATAATGTCTATCGAATCGCCCTTCGCCCCCGCATCAGTACTTCGTTCGTCAACGGGAACTCCGAACCGAGCCGCGACCGCCAGGGAGCGGTGTCCGATGGCGCTCGTAATGGCCATCCCCGCCTCGAACTTACAAGATCCGCTCCGCCCGTGCGCGAATCCATTGTGAACCTTGCGATAGCCCCGCTGGTCTCGAAAGAATTCAAGCAGATCGGCCGGCTTGTTATCTTTGACGACGTAACCGATCGCGATGAACTGGAGCGCCGCTTGGTACAAGCCGACAAGCTCAGCTCCATCGGGTTGTTGGCCGCTGGTGTCGCGCATGAAGTAAACACGCCGCTGGCTGTCATTTCAACCTATGCCCAGATGTTGGCCAAGCAGGTCTCGGGCGACGACCACAAATCCAAGTTGCTGGAGAAAATCGCCAAGCAGACTTTCCGCGCCAGCGAGATTGTCAATTCCCTCCTGAATTTCTCGCGTACCTCTCCCACCGATTTCACCGAACTCGATCTGAACCGCGTGGTCCGTGAGACCTCCATGCTGGTCGAACATCAATTCAATAAGGCCGGTGTTTTGACCCTGCTGACTCTGGCTGACGACCTTCCGTCCATTCGGGGCAACGCCGGAAAACTCCAGCAGGTCTTTTTGAATCTGTTTATCAATGGACGTGACGCCATGACCTCTGGAGGCACCTTGACCGTGCGCACTTGGGCCGAGGGTGGTTACGCCCATGTTGAAGTTGCGGATACCGGGCAGGGCATTGCTCCCGAGAATCTCGCCCGCATTTACGATCCGTTTTTCACCACCAAGGGACCTAAGAAAGGTACGGGCCTGGGGCTCTCCATCACCTACGGCATCGTGCAGGAGCACAACGCCATCATTGAGGTGGATAGCAGCCTGGGGCGGGGGACCCGGTTCCGCCTGGAATTTCCGACCATCGCATCGCGCCTCGCCAGATCCCCTGAACCGCGCCGCGAAGCTCTCCCCGCCTGAGAGGGGACTTCGTTCCGCAAAACCTCTGGGTGGGGTGGGCTTCAGCCCGCGCGGGGCTTCAGCCACGCCCATCACAAATTCCCGAAATTCTCCTTCTTCCTCTAAATCAGCATCTTACCCGCCGCAAACTCGCGCTCGCCGCTTCCTTCGCGTCACACTCGCGTACGAGAACGCCATGGCCGATCGCGAAAAAGAAAATCCCAACGGTTCCACCGGCCCCCGCAGCACCAACGGAAAACAGCGTTCCAGCCAAAATTCGTTGAAGCACGGCCTCTGCTCGGAAAAACTAATCCTCCCGGATGAGGACCCGGCCGAGTTTGAGGAAGTCAAGCACAAATGGCTCAACGATACCCATTACGATGAACCCTTACTCATTACTTTCGCTGAGCAGACCGCCGTTGCCGAATGGCTCTACCGCCGCGCCCTGCGCCGCCATAACGAAGCTGAACAACGCCTCTACGACTTACAACCCGACCCTTTCCTCTGGACCCCGGATCAAATTAAACTCATCGATCGCTTCCAGCGCTATCTCACCACCCGCGAGCGCGCTTTCAACCGTGCCGCAGCCAATTACCAGCGCTTCCATAACGATTGCCGCCGTCTTTACGAGGAAGCAAATCAGCTCCTCGAGAAGGCGTATGATCTCGTTAAGGAGAACCCGGATTTGGCTGCTCAATGGATACGCGACGAAGTTCCCATTCGCCTCCCTCGCCGCTTTCTTTCAACCGTAGTCTTGAATCACCCGCTCCGCCCCGAAACGAGATATGGTGAAACCTCGGATACTACGCCGCGTCTTGAAACCATTGACTCCGAGCCGGAAGCGTTAGCGACCTAACCCGGCCGGAAGGGGTTTGCTTGGCGCATCAGAAACACGATCTCGCTGAAGCGAAGCTGAGCGGAAATATCGTCGTCGGCGAACTCATCCGCAACATGGAACTGGGCCGCTTCGAGATGACGTATACCGTGCTGCTGCCTTGCGTATTCACGGTGTATCTCAATCCCTCCGACCACGCCACGTTGAGCGGTGTGTTCAATTTCATCCTGGAAGACGCTCGCAAGGCTTTGCGCGCGCGAGTGGCGGAATTGAACGCACCCCCGGTTCTGCTTGGCCTGCCCAGGCGAGGCAAGCGAAGCAAAGAATATAAAATCGCCTGCCGGGATTGGGACATCGAGTTTCTACCGGATGCCGAAGTTCCGCCTGGCGATGTAGAAATCCATTCAGAGCTGAACGAGGCTGTGCAGCCGGGTTACCGCGGAACCAAAACGACGCTCATGGGCCGCGAGCCTTCCGCTACCGCCCAGCGCTCAACTACCCGGCGATCCGGCAGTGCGCGAACCCTTGATCCCGTTTTTGCCGAAATCCGCTATCAGGATGATTCCGGCCCTCAGGTCTACCTGGTCACCCAGAACAAAATTCGAGTGGGTCGCGGCGGAGATGATGCGCCCATGGATCTGGCGCTCTACACCAGCGATGAGGTGTCGCGCGAGCACCTCGTTATACGCCGCGATCCGGGTACTGGTCTGTTCTTTATTGCCGATGCCAGCACCAACGGGACCTGGGTCAATGGAAAGCGCCTCCGCAAAGGCGCTGAAGACCTGCTGCCCAACCGGGCCGAAATCGGTGTGGGTGAAGTAATCACTTTACAGTTTGAAGTTCGCGTATGAAGTTCCTGTACTTCGCCCACATCCCGTTTGTCGCACTGTTTGTGATCTTCACTCTGGCATTTGTCGTTTCCAATTGGAGCGGAAAGAGGCGGCCGTGAAGACCGCGTGTCCCTGGCAGGTTGGCTCCGCAACCGATGCGGGCCTGGAACGCGGCGTGAATGAAGATCGCCTGCTGGTCGATGAAAGCCGCGGAATTTTTCTGGTTGTCGACGGTCTTGGCGGCCACGCCGCCGGCGAAATGGCGGCCGAAACCGCCGTGCAGGTCATCAGTGAGAGTCTCGTTCTCGATGGCGATCTCGAAGAACGAATACGAAGCTCCATCACTGAAGCGAATAATCGAATTTGCCGCCTGGCGCGCAACAACCCAAACTGGTACGGCATGGCATGCGTGCTCACGCTTGCCGTTGCCAGGGACGGCCGCGTGACCGTTGGGCATGTTGGAGATTCGCGGCTGTATCTGGCCTGGAACAGCACGCTGCGAAAACTTACCTCCGATCATTCGCCCGTCGGAGAGCAGGAAGAACAGGGTGAAATCGACGAGCAGGATGCCATGCGCCATCCCCGCCGCAACGAAGTTTTTCGCGACGTCGGCTCTCAAATGCGCGAGCCGGGCGACCCCGATTTTATTCAGACCAAGACCTTCCTGTTTCGCGAGGATGCGGCCCTGCTCTTGTGCAGCGATGGCCTGAGCGATTCGCTTACCTCAGCCGAGATCAACGCCATCATCGAACGCTATGAGGGCGACCCCACCGTCACCGCCCGCGAGCTGGTCGAAGCTGCGAATGCCGCTGGTGGTCGCGACAATATCAGCGTGGTTCTGGTCGCCGGGCCCGAGTTTTTGGGAGGCGAATCCACCAAATTGCTGGAAGCGCGGCCCCGCCACGCAACCACCAGGATGCGCAATCAGCGCACGCCTTGGAGCGTCATCATCAACCGTGCTCTTTGGCTGATCGCCGGGGTGATTCTGGGAATCCTGCTGTGGGCCGTCGTCGATCCTGTAGTGAATTGGTATCGGCCGCCCGCCCGGCAGATGGATCGGCCGGTTCCTCCGAAGCACATCACCGCCGACGCCGCGGATTCCCTCGGAATCATAAAGGCGCTAGCCGGCGCTCAACCCGGCGACACGGTTGATGTTCCTCCCGGACGATATCTCGGCCCGGTTCAAATGAAAGATCACGTCAGCCTCGTAAGCGCGTTTCCCGGGCAGGCGATGATCCTCAGTGATCCTTCCGCCACCGCTGAACCGGGAATTGCGGTAGTCGCTAAGGGGCTGTCTAGCGGACTGCTGCGCGGAGTGCGGATCGCGAGCGATCAAACCCACCCGCTGCGGACCGGAATCCTGCTGCAGGATTCAACCATCGATGTGGAGGACACCGGCATCTCCGGCGCGGTCGATGCGGCCATTCGCGTCGAAGGCAAATCCCGGCCCGGCCTTCTTGCCAATTTTATTCACGAGAACTCCGGCACGGGAGTCCTGTTGGGCGCTGGCACGGCAGCGCGGCTGGTTGGCAATCGCATTTCAGATAACGGCATGGGAATCGAAATCGAGCCGAGCGCCACTCCCGTCCTGGAAAACAATTCCGTACTCCACAACGGACTCAAATGACAACGAGAAGGACGACATCGATCGCTAGGCTCCCCACCTGTTGCTTGCTGCTCGGCTGCTCTGTGGGGCAGGATGGCATCCTGCGCGGCGGTTGTATACCGCCGGTTCGGCGAATTCGGAACCCTGAGCGTAACCGAGGGGCCTTTTTCCACCATGGTTCAAATCGACACCTTCGGTAAATACTGCATCGTCCGCAAACTTGGCCGCAGTATGACCGACGTGTACCTTGCGGATGACACTGCTCTCAATCGCCGCGTTGTCCTGAAAATCATCGAACATTCGCGGGACGACTTTACTCAATTAGCCATCGAAGCCGAGAAACGTGGAGCGCTGATTCAGAAACAACTGCATCAAGTGGACCGCCGCATTCTGGAGATCCTCGATTGCGGCGAACAGGACGGATGCTTCTTCGTCGCAATGGAATATTTCGAGGGCAAAACGCTCGCCGAAATCCTTCAGGCGGAGCGCAGACTCGACCCGGCGCGCGCGGCCCGGTTCGCGGCAGAAATCTGCAGTCAGCTCAGGACCCTGCACTCGTTTCTATCTGACCTCAACGGGCGAAAAACCGCGGTTGTGCACGGAGATATCAAACCGTCGAATATTCAGATAGGCGTCGGCGACGAGCTCAAGCTGCTTGACTTCGGCATCGCAAAAGTTATTACCTCCACTCATAACCTGACGCGGCACAATCTCGGCAGCCCCAGCTACTGCTCCCCCGAACGGCTCAGCCGCGCTCAGGTGGATCCGTTTGTTGACCTCTGGGCGGTCGGTATCACGCTGTATGAGATGCTGTCCGGCTCTCCGCCCTATCAAGCGCAGGATACGCGCAGGCTCGAGAATCTGATTCAATCCCGCCGGCCGCCCCGTGCCTTGCCCGAGGGATCTCCCATGGAACTCAAGGCGATCGTTGCGAAGGCATTGGCCAGCGAGATCGACCGGCGCTATCAAGCGGCCGATGCTTTTGAGGCTGATCTTCGTGCCTTTCTGGAAGATCGCCCCAGCACCGCATCTCGCGAAAAAATCCCGGCCTGGAATGCCAATGCAACCGTCGAGAGGCATCGCGGCTCGTCCGCCCCGAAGAAACAGAAGAACCAGCAGTTACAGTCTGCGGCGCGGAGCATTATGGGCCGCGGCGATCGTGCAAATCTCGCCATCGCTCTAGTGGGAGGCATTCTCGCCGGCCTGCTTCTGTTCGTTCCGTTCAGTTACTGGTACCGGCTGCGAGCCGCAGCGGCGCCGCTTCATCTTCGAAAAGATTACGCTCACGAACAAATCCAGGAGGTTTCCGCCGACTGGAGCCTTTTGCAGGATCTTAAAAAGCGTTACCGTTTCGGATTCCAGTTTCCGCCCGAGAATTCCCTGGAGTCCTCCATTCGAACCAATCTTGTGAACGGCGCCGGGAACATCATCGAAAACTTCCGGAACAATTCGGACAGCGTTTTGAGCGATTTCGATTGGTCGAAAGCGCGGCTTTGCCTCATGTACGCGCTGGAGCTGGATCCCGGTGATCCGAAATTGCGAAGCGAACTGGCGCTCTGTGATGGCTATCTGAACTTAATTAAGAATCCTAATCCGCCCAAAGCCTCGCTCAGCATCGACAATTTCCGGATGGCTGAATCGTTTCTGCCTCGTTCGGCGGATCCACACCTTGCGCTCGCCCGCGTATATGTGTACGCGTTTCACAACATCGGAGAAGCCGCGGCGGAATTTCACGAGGCGGAACAGCTTGGATACCGCCTCGGGCCGCGTGAGGCCGTGCAAGAGGCCGATGGCTATCTGTACCGTGCGCGCTGGGCGCTCCAACGCGCCAGGCGATTTCCGGTAAGCGACCGCGAGCAGATAACCAAATGGCTCCAGCTCGCCCATGATGATATGGACCGGGCCCGCAAACTGTATGAGCCGATCGCAGGATTTTCTGGCGTGAATTCGAATCTCCAGCGGCTCGACCAGTTCCAGGCTGAGGAGATCAGCCTGCGAGCGGCGGTGTCGAAACCCGCCGTGTCGAAACGGCATTATACGAAGCGCGCGTCTCTAGGTGCACATCGATGGCGGTAACGAAGAGTTGGGAATCCGGCATTGCCGCGAAGCTCGACTTCGCCCAAAAGGCGATCCCGCAAGAGCGCCGCCGCGAGCTCTTTTGGCTCGCTGGCGCTTCGCTGCTTGTAGCTTGCGGGTTCGCCCTCGTGCTTCTCGCAAAAACCGAAGATTTTCCCGAACTGCAAGCTCATCTGAACCACGGCGAGTTGCTCAACCTGAATCTCGTCTCAAATGCCAGAGACTTGCTGCCCGCTTTGCAGATGATCGACGATTCTGCTCAGCGAGAACTCGATGCGGAGCGGATCGCAGGCTTCTTGAAGCAGCATCGGCCAGTGCCCAATGTCGGTTCGGTCGCCCATTTGCGGCTCTTTCGAACCTCAAGAATCAAGCCGCTTCTGGTCGTGCGTACGCCAACCGCATTCTTCCACGCCTTTGCGCTCTGGATCGGCGCTTATTTCGCGGCTTTCTGGACTGTGCATCTCTGCTGGCGCTGGCGGCGATTCCGCGGCGATCCGGCTATACTTCCGGCCCTCCACCTGCTCACCGGCATCGGCCTGATTCTCATGGTGAGCCTGCGCGATCCGTTGCGCGACACCCTCGAATTTCAAAAATTTTCCTGGGGCGTCGTGCTTGGCTGCGCCCTGCTCCTTCTACCGCTGCTGCGGGCGTTTCAGTACCGTCATCTGTCCCGCTGGATTTATACTCCGCTCATCTGCGCCTTCGTTCTCTTTCTGGCCTTGCTAAACATTGGGTCGGGACCAACCGGCAGCGATGCAAAGGTGAATCTCGGCCCCTTCCAACCAGTCGAGGCCATCAAGATTCTGGTTGTTCTTTTTCTGGCGGGTTACTTCTCGCGAAACTGGGAACGCCTGCGCGAATTGCAGGAGAAGAAACTGGTTCCGCGCTGGTTGAACAAAGTGTCACGCTGGCTCGAACTGCCCCGCATCAGCCATGCAGTTCCGGTGATGTGCGCGGTTGCCTGTGCCCTTAGTTTGTTCTTCCTTCTGAAAGATATGGGACCGGCACTGGTGATCGGGTTCGTTTTCCTGACTATGTTTGCCGTGGCCCGCCGCAGAGCTGGGCTGGCGTTATTGGGCGTCATCCTGCTGGTTTCAGGTGTTGCCATCGGATATCATTTGGGTGCGCCGCACACCGTCACCCAGCGCGTCTCCATGTGGTTATCGCCTTGGGACAATGATATTCGCGGCGGCGACCAGCTCGCTCATTCCTTATGGGGTTTCGCGACTGGCGGCCCCTGGGGTTCCGGTCCTGGATGGGGCGATCCAGGCGTAATTCCGGCGGGTCACACCGATCTCGTGCTCCCCTCTATCGCCGAGGAGTGGGGCTTTCCCGGCGTGCTGTCCGTCTGCCTACTCTTTGCGTTGTTGATCCGGCGCGGCTTCTCCATCGCTCTCCGGGCGTCCGACGAATACGGTGTGTTTCTCGGAACCGGCCTGACCGCCTTAATCGCGCTCGAGATGCTTCTGATATCCGGCGGCGCACTCGGAGCAATTCCTCTCTCGGGCGTTGTCTCGCCGTTTCTGAGTTCGGGGAACACCGCGATGCTCGCCAATTTTGCGATCTTCGCCATCTTGCTTGGTATTTCGAATCAGTCCGCCCGGGCGAATGCTGATGAACAACTGATACCGCTTTTCCGGGTGCCCGTCGGCATTCTCGCGGCGTGCCTGGCAGCTTGCGCCGCCGTCTTGATCGGGCGAGCCATGTATGTCGAAATTCTGCACGATCAGGCGCTGCTCATCAGGGATGCTCGTGTCTTCGCGCAGGACGGTGTGAAACGCGCCGAGCACAATCCGCGTTTGAATCTCCTGGCCGCTTCAATCCCACGCGGCGATATCTACGACCGGAACGGCATTCTTCTTGCGACCAGCAGTTGGTCCGAATTAGAGAAGAACCGCGCTGAGTACCAGCAATTCGGAATCTCGATAGACCGGAACTGCTCTAAGTTCGAGATCAGGCACTACCCATTCGGTCCTGTGATGGTGCACTTCCTCGGTGACCTTCGCACCGGCGAAAAGTTTCACGCCACCAACGCGTCACTCGTCGAGCACGATGTGAACGCGCATCTGCAAGGCTACACGGATTATCGCGAGCTTGCCCCGGTTGTGCGCTATCGCCATCAGCGCGAAAATCCAATGCTCCAGGCGCTTCTCAACCGGAATCGCGACGTGCATACCACGCTTGACGCCCGCCTGCAGGTGAAAGCATCTGAGATCCTTCGCGAGCGTCTGGACCCGCATCATAAGAAGGGCGCCATCGTGGTAATGAACGCGCAGAGCGGAGAGGTGCTGGCGCTTGCAAGCTGGCCGATTCCCTCGGACACAGGTCAGGCGAATCCTGATGAATTGCTGGATCGCGCGCGATACGGCGAATACCCTCCTGGATCGACCTTCAAGCTCGTTACGGCGATGGCGGCCCTGCGGCTGGATTCCAAGGCGTTGCAGAAAACGTATTCCTGCCGAAGGCTAAGCGATGGCCGCGCGGGTACAATCATTCCGGGCTGGCGTCGGCCGGTTCGCGACGATATCGGCGACCACGCTCACGGAACACTCAATATGGCGAACGCCATCACCGTTTCATGCAACGCGTATTTTGCGCAGCTTGGTGTATACGCGGTCGGAGCGCCGGCTCTCCGCGAGACTGCGGAGCTATTGGGCATCCCGGTCGGGTCCGATTCGGAACTCCGGCAGATGTTGCCGTTTGCCTCCTACGGGCAAGGGCCGGTCGTGATCACCCCGTTCAAAATGGCGCGGGTTTCCGCCACCGTCGCATCGGGCGGCTTCATGCCCCAGGGCCGCTGGATACTCGATTCGAGTAACCGCCGCAGCGAGGCTCCTCTTCCCGTTCTGGCTG
>Ga0308173_10002079_pt1 | contig 10523 bp, 9 predicted proteins | sample PhyPR1_FD_203716 | JGI IMG/M metagenome (GOLD analysis project Ga0308173, IMG submission 203716) | Soil microbial communities from UC Gill Tract Community Farm, Albany, California, United States - DLSLS.P.R1 | ecosystem: Environmental > Terrestrial > Soil > Agricultural land | place: USA... | reverse complement strand
ACCAGCAGGCCGACGTCCTCCGGCGGGCCGGCGAGCACGTGCTCGCCGTCGAGGCCGAGGCGCTGGCGGAGCGCACCTACGAGCTGTCGCAGTTCCTCGTCGACGTCCTCGGCGTCACCGACGTCGGCGCCTACTACCCGCACCGGGTCACCTACCACCCCACCTGCCACTCGCTGCGGCTGCTGCGGGTGGGCGACCGGCCGCTGCAGCTGCTGCGCGCCGTCCGCGGCCTGGACCTGGTCGAGCTGCCGGGCGCCGATGAGTGCTGCGGCTTCGGCGGCACCTTCGCCGTCAAGAACGCCGACACGTCGACGGCGATGCTGACCGACAAGATGACGAACATCCTGGGCACGCACGCCGAGGTCTGCACCGCCGGTGACGCGTCCTGCCTGATGCACATCGGCGGCGGCCTCTCCCGGCTGAGGTCGGGCACGCGCACCGTGCACCTCGCCGAGATCCTGGCCTCCACCGAGGACGCGGTGACGCCGCACCAGACCACGGCCCCGGCGGTGGCGCGATGACCGAGGTCTTCCTGGGCCTGCCGACGGCGCCCCGCGGAGTCGGCCACCTGCGCGGTGAGCAGTCCTTCCCGGACGCCGCCCGGTCGGCCCTGCGCAACGGTCAGCTGCGGGCCAACCTCGGGCACGCCACGTCGACCATCCGCGGCAAGCGGGCGGCCGTCGTCGGCGAGGTGCCCGACTGGGCGGAGCTGCGCGAGGCCGGCCGCGCGATCAAGGCCGCCACGATGGCCCGTCTCGACGAGCACCTGATCGCGCTCGAGGAGCAGGTGACCGCCCGCGGCGGCACGGTGCACTGGGCGCGCGACGCGAACGAGGCCAACGAGATCGTCACCCGGCTGGTGCAGGCCGCCGGCGCGGACGAGGTGGTCAAGGTCAAGTCGATGGCTACCCAGGAGATCGGTCTCAACGAGGCGCTCGAGGCCGCGGGCATCACCGCGCACGAGACCGACCTCGCCGAGCTGATCGTGCAGCTGGGCGAGGACAAGCCGTCGCACATCCTTGTGCCGGCGATCCACAAGAACCGCGCTGAGATCCGCGAGATCTTCCTGCGCACCATGCCGGGCGTAGACGAGAGCCTCACCGACGAGCCCCGCCGGCTGGCGATGGCGGCGCGCGAGCACCTGCGCGAGCGGTTCCTGCGGGCCACGGTCGCGATCAGCGGCGCCAACTTCGCCGTCGCCGAGACCGGCACACTCGCCGTGGTCGAGAGCGAGGGCAACGGCCGGATGTGCCTCACCCTGCCTAAGACGCTGATCACCGTGATGGGCATCGAGAAGGTGGTGCCGACCTGGCGTGACCTCGAGGTGTTCCTGCAGCTGCTCCCCCGCTCCTCCACCGGCGAGCGGATGAACCCCTACACGTCGCTCTGGGCCGGGGTCACCCCCGGCGACGGACCGCAGGACTTCCACCTGGTGCTGCTCGACAACGGGCGGACGGCGGTGCTCGCCGACGAGGTGGGCCGCGAGGCGTTGCACTGCATCCGCTGCTCGGCGTGCCTGAACGTGTGCCCGGTCTACGAGCGCACCGGCGGCCACGCCTACGGCTCGGTGTACCCCGGGCCCATCGGGGCGGTCCTGTCGCCCCAGCTCACGGGAGTGGAGGACAACGCCTCGCTGCCGTACGCCTCGTCGCTGTGCGGGGCCTGCTACGACGTCTGCCCGGTCGCCATCGACATCCCCTCGATCCTCGTGCACCTGCGCGCCGAGCACGTCGAGGCCCAGACCCACCTCACGCCGGAGGCGGCAGCGTTCCGCGCGCTGTCGAAGGCCATGTCCCACCCGCGACTGTGGCGGCTGGCGCAGAAGGCCGCGGGGCTGGGGCGTTTCCTCTCCCGTGGCAGGCCGACACTGCCCAGCGCGCTGCCCCCGCCCGCCTCGGCGTGGACCCGCACCCGCGACCTGCCCACGCCGCCGGCGAAGACGTTCACGCAGCAGTGGGCCGAGGACCATCGATGAGCGCGCGCGACGAGGTGCTGGCCCGCATCCGCCGGGCTCGCGGCGACGCCGCCGTGCCGCCGGTCGACCGCGCCTACCGGACGGCGGACGGCCGCCCCGCCGGTGACCCCGCACTGCTCGACCTGCTGGTCGACCGGCTCGAGGACTACAAGGCCACCGTGCTGCGGTGCTCCCCCGGCGACATCGCCGCCACGGCGGGCGCGGCGCTCGCCGAGGTCGACGGCAGCGTCGTCGTGGCCCCGGGCGTGCCCGCCGCCTGGCGGCCGGACCGCGTCACCGAGGACGACGGCCGCCCCGCGGTCGCGCTCGCCGAGCACGCCGCGACCGTCACCGGGGTCGCCGTCGCGATCGCCGACACCGGAACGCTCGTCCTCGACGGGTCCCCGCTGTCCGGGCGCCGTGCGCTGTCGCTCCTGCCCGACTTCCTGGTCTGCGTCGTCGAGGCGGCGCAGGTCGTCGGCACGGTGCCGGAGGGGCTCGCCGTCCTGGACCCGGTCGCGCCGCTGACGATGATCAGCGGCCCTTCGGCGACCAGCGACATCGAGCTGCAGCGGGTCGAGGGCGTGCACGGACCGCGCACACTGGTCGTCGTCCTGGTCGAGTGAGGGGGTCCGAGATGGCCGACGACGTCGCCGCGGTGCTCGCCGCGGAGGACCGCCGCTACCAGGCGATGGTGGACACCGACCTGGCCACGCTCGACCGGATGCTCGACGACCGGCTGAGCTACGCGCACTCCAGCGGGGCGCGCGACACCAAGGCGGAGTACCTGGAGAAGGTCCGCAGCGGCTACTACGACTACCTGACCATCGAGCACCCGGTCGAGCGGGTCGAGGTCGTGGGCGACACCGCCATGGTGATCGGCCGCATGACCAGCGACCTGACCGTCCAGGGCATCCGCAAGACCATCGACAACCTGGCACTGTCGGTCTGGGTGCGGGCGGACGGCGACTGGCAGCTGCTCGCCTACGCGCCGACGACCCTGCCGGCCTGAGGCCCGGTTACCTGAAGGGGCCGACGATCAGCCTCGGGGCTCGTCGTCTCCCTGCCCCAGCGCGTCGTCGACCGTCGTCTCGCCCTCGGTGCGCCCCCCGCCGGCACGGCTGACGTCCCTCGGCGCCGAACCGTCCTCGTCGTCGGGCTGCTGCGGGGTGCTCGGCTGCTCGCTCATCGCGTTCCTCCTCCTGCTGGGGTTCCCACTCTCCTCCGTGAGCCACCGTCGAGCTCAGCTCGCGGTGGGCTCGAGCTCCTCCGCGTCGACCACCGGCCCGCGGAACTGGGTGTTGTAGAGCCGGTAGTAGGCGCCCCGTGCGGCGAGCAGCTCGTCGTGCGTGCCGGACTCGACGATCCGGCCGGCCTCCATGACCAGGATCAGGTCGGCGTCGCGGATCGTGGAGAGCCGGTGCGCGATCACGAAGCTCGTCCGGTCGGCCCGCAGGGCCGCCATCGCACGCTGCACCAGCAGCTCGGTGCGGGTGTCGACGGAACTCGTCGCCTCGTCGAGGATCAGCAGCGACGGCTCGGACAGGAACGCCCGCGCGATCGTGATGAGCTGCTTCTCCCCCACGCTGACGTTGCTGGCCTCCTCGTTGATGAGCGTGTCGTAGCCATCGGGCAGGCTCTTCACGAAGCGGTCGACGAAGGTGGCCTCCGCGGCGGCGTGGATCTGCTCCTCGGTGGCGTTCGGCGACCCGTAGGCGATGTTCTCGCGGATCGTGCCGCCGAACAGCCAGGTGTCCTGCAGCACCATGCCGATCTGGCTCCGCAGCTCCTCCCGCCGCATGTCGGTGATGTCGACGCCGTCGAGGGTGATCCGGCCGCCGTCCAGCTCGTAGAAGCGCATGACCAGGTTGACCAGCGTCGTCTTCCCGGCGCCGGTGGGCCCGACGATGGCGACGGTGTGGCCCGGCTCGGCGACCAGCGAGAGGTCGTCGATGAGCGGCTGGTCCTCCTCGTAGCGGAAGGACACGTGCTCGAACGCGACCCGGCCGCGACGATCCGTCGGCACCAGCGGGTCGGCGGCGTCCGGCTCCTGCTCCTCGGCGTCCAGGAGCTGGAACACCCGCTCGGCCGAGGCCACCCCCGACTGCAGCAGGTTGGCCATGGAGGCCACCTGGGTGAGCGGCTGGGTGAACTGACGGGAGTACTGGATGAACGCCTGCACGTCGCCGAGGCTGAGCGACCCGGTGGCCACCCGAAGCCCGCCCACGACCGCGATCAGCACGTAGTTCAGGTTCCCGATGAACATCATCGAGGGCATGATCAGGCCGGAGACGAACTGCGCCCCGAAGCTGGCGCGGAACAGCGCCTCGTTCTTCTCCTCGAACTGGTCGTGCACCTCGCGGCGGCGACCGAACACGGTGACCAGCTCGTGACCGGTGAACGCCTCCTCGATGTGCGCGTTCAGCTTGCCGGTGTTGGCCCATTGCGCCACGAACTGCTTCTGCGAACGCTTGGCGATGCGGGTGGTCACGAAGACCGACACCGGGATCGTGAACACCGCGATGAGTGCGAGCAGCGGCGAGATGAGGATCATCGCGCCGAGGACCCCGATCACCGTGAGCAGCGAGGTGAGGAGCTGGCTCATGGTCTGCTGCAGTGTCTGCGACACGTTGTCGATGTCGTTGGTGACCCGGCTCAGCAGCTCACCGCGCGGCATCCGGTCGAAGTACCGCAGCGGCAGCCGGTGCAGCTTGTCCTCCACGTCGGAGCGCAGCCGCAGCACGGTGGCCTGCACGACGTCGTTGAGCAGGTAGCCCTGCAACCAGCTGAAGACCGAGGCAGCGACGTAGAGCGCGATGGCCCAGAGCAGCACCGTGCCGAGGGCACCGAAGTCGATGCCCCGACCGGGGACCACACCGGACCCCAGCAGCAGCTCGGCGATGTTGGAATGTCCCGCGGCCCGGGCGCCGTCAGCGGCCTGCTGCGTCGTGATGCCCGGGGGCAGCCGGCGGCCGAGGACACCGGCGAAGATGATGTCGGTGGCCCGGCCGAGCAGCTTCGGACCGGCGACGGCGAAGCCGACGCTGAGGACGGCGAGGACGAGGACCGCCGCGACCTTCGCGCGCTGGGGCGACAGCCGGCGCAGCAGTCGCTTGGCCGAGGGCTTGAAGGTCATGGCCTTCTCGGCCGGCATGCCGATGCCGGCCATCGGCCCACGACCGCCGAACAGGCCCCCCTGCGGCCGCGGCGGACGGGCCGGTGCCGCGGGCGCGCTCACGGGACCTCCTGCAGGGAGAGCTGGGACTCGACGATCTCCTGGTAGGGCAGGCAGCTCGCCAGCAGCTCCTCGTGGGTGCCCTTGCCGGCGACCAGCCCGTCCTCGAGCACGATGATCTGGTCGGCGTCGGCGATCGTGGACACCCGCTGGGCGACGATCACCACGGTCGCGTCCCGGGTGGTGGGCTCCAGCGCCGCGCGGAGCCGGGCATCGGTCGCGAGGTCGAGTGCGGAGAACGAGTCGTCGAACAGGTAGATCTGCGGACGGCGGACCAGCGCCCGCGCGATCGCCAGCCGCTGCCGCTGCCCACCGGAGAGGTTGCTGCCGCCCTGGGTGATGGGCGCGTCCAGCCCACCGGGCATCGCCTCGACGAAGTCGCGGGCCTGCGCCACCTCGAGCGCCGCCCACAGGGCGTCGTCGTCGGCGTCCGGGTCGCCGTACCGGAGGTTGCTGGCGACGGTGCCGGTGAAGAGGAAGGCCTTCTGCGGCACCAGACCGATCCGGCGCCACAGCGCCTCGGGGTCCATGTCGCGCACGTCGACGCCGTCGACCTCCACCGAGCCGGCCGTCACGTCGAACAGGCGCGGGACGAGCGAGATCAGCGTCGTCTTCCCGGCACCGGTGCTGCCGATGACGGCGGTGGTACGGCCGGGCAGCGCCCGGAACGAGACGTCGCGGAGAACCGGCGTCGCCGCTCCCGGGTAGCGCAGCTCGACGCCGGTGAACTCCAGCTCGCCGACGGCGGGGACGTCGCGCGCGGGCTCCAGGGGCGGCAGCACCGAGGACCCGGCGTCGAGGACCTCCCGGATGCGCTCGGCACAGACGGCGGCGCGCGGGATCATGATCGCCATGAAGGTCGCCATCATGACGGCCATCAGGATCTGCATCAGGTACTGCAGGAACGCCGTCAGCGAACCGATCTGCATCTCACCGGCGTCGACCCGGCCGGCCCCGAACCACAGGACGGCGACGCTCGAGACGTTCAGGATCACCATCACGGCCGGGAAGATGAGCACCTGCAGCCGCCCGGCACGCAGCGCGGTCGCGGTCACCGCCTCGTTGGCGTCGGCGAAGCGGGCCGTCTCGTCCCGTTCGCTCACGAACGCCCGGACGACGCGGATGCCCATGAGCTGCTCGCGCAGCACCCGGTTGACCGAGTCGAGCCGGGTCTGCATGGCCCGGAACTGCGGCACCATGCGCACCACGATCGAACCGATGGAGATCAACAGCGCCGGCACGCTCACGACCATGAGCCAGGCCAGGCCCAGGTCCTGCCGCAACGCCAGGATGATGCCGCCCACGCACATGATCGGCGCCGTCACGAGCATGTTGCAGGTCATGACGACGAGCATCTGCACCTGCTGCACGTCGTTCGTGGTGCGCGTGATCAGGGACGGCGCCCCGAAGGAGGCCATCTCCCGCGCCGAGAACTCACCCACCCGGGCGAAGAGGCCGCCGCGCACGTCCCGGCCGAAGGCCATCGCGGTCCGCGCCCCGAAGTAGACGGCCGATGCGGAGCAGACGATCTGGACGAGGGTGACCAGAAGCATCCACGCGCCCGTGGACAGGATGTAGCCGGTGTCGCCGGTGACGACGCCCTGGTCGATGATGTCGGCGTTCAGGGTCGGCAGGTACAGCGACGCGATCGTGGCGACCAGCTGCAACGCCACCACCGCCACCAGTGGGCGTCGGTAGGGCTGCAGGTAGTGCCGCAGCAGGCCGGTCAGCATGACCGCGAGGCTAACCCCGCGCGCGGGGATCGCTTGCGAATATCAACGACTGCCGTCCCGCGACGGCGGGACCCTCATACCTCCAGGCGACCACGCTGCTGCAGGACGAACAGCAGCGCCATCGACGGCACCACCAGCACGACCGCGGCCACCGCGACGACGGTCAACGCCACCAGGGTGGCCCGCGGGGCCGCCGCAGCAGCGATCGACAGGTGCGTACCGAGGAGGAAGGGGTACTGAGCGACGCCCCAGCCGACGACGACCGCACCGACAGCCGACACGGCCAGGGCCTGCACGAGCCGCGGAGCGCCCCGGCTGATCAGCGCGAGGGCGCCCAGACCGCAGGCGCCGGAGAGCAGGACGAACACCAGCCCTCGGCTGAGCAATCCGGAGAACAGCCGCGAGGCGTCGACGCGCAGGACGGCGATTCCCGCGAGTGCGACCACTCCGGTGACCACCGCGGTGACCCGGGCCCGCCACCGGAACCACCGCTCGAGGTCCGGCTCCTCGCGCCGCCGTGCCTCGGCGCTGAGAAAGACCGCCGCGGTGAACGCGCAGGCGAGGACGGCCAGTACGCCCCCGAGCAGCGAGGTGGGATTGATCCAGCTCGTCAGAGGGTTCCCGTGCCCGGCCGAAGGCACGCGGCCCGAGGCGATGCCGCCGGCCACGGTGCCCAGGAAGAACGGCGTCATCACGCTGGAGATCGCGAAGGCCGCGCCGACCACGCGCTGCTCCTGGGTGCGGACGAGGACCTTCCGGAAGGCGAAGCCGCTGCCCCGCACGACGATGCCCAGCGCGGCGAGGCCGAGTGGCACGTAGAGCGTCGTCATGATCGCCGCGAACGCGCCCGGGAACCCGGTCCAAAGCATGACGAGACAGAAGATCAGCCACACGTGGTTGGCCTCCCAGACCGGTGCCAGCGACTGGTCGACCAGGTGCCGCGGCTCGCGGCCCCGCTCGGTACCACCCGCCGTCAGGTCCCAGAAGCCCGCGCCGTAGTCGGCTCCCCCCAACACCGCGTAGGCCACCACCCCGATGAACAGCACGACGGCGGCGAAGGTGCTCATCGGGCGCCGGCTCCGGCCTCGTCCGATGCGCGGGAGGGCCCGTACGGCACATCGGCGTCCGCCGCGTCCGTCTGCCGCCACCGGCGGCGCAGCAGCCGGAGCACGTAGAACGTGCCGGCGCCGACGATCAGGTACAGCACGACCGTCGCGGTGAAGAAGAGCCACAGGTTGCCGCTGGTCGTCACCGCGTCGCGGGTCAGCAGGTAGCCGACCACGGTCCAGGGCTGGCGGCCGACCTCCGTGACGACCCAGCCGGCCTCCAGCGCGACAACGGTCAGAAGGCCGCTGACCGCCACGGCGCGCAGGAACCAGCGGTTCTCCGGCACCACCCGCCGGCGCCACCACAGCAGCGCGAAGCACAGCGCCAGGGCCAGCAGGGCGAAGCCGATGCCCACCATGACGTCGAAGGCCAGGTGCACCGTCGTCACGAGGCGGTCGGGAGAGCGGACGTCGGCCGGGATCTCGTTCAGCCCCGCGATGCGCGTGCGGGGGCTGTATCCGACCAGCAGCGACGCGCCCGAGGGGATCTCGATGGCGTACCGAGGCTCGCCGTCCACCATGGCGCCGCCGAGGACCAGCGGGATGTGCGTGCCGGTCCGGCTCACCATCTCGATCGCGGCGAACTTGGCCGGCTCGTTGTGGGCCACCTCCCGGGCGGCCACGTCGCCCATGAAGATCTGCAGCGGCGTCACGATCGCTGCGACGGTCAGCGGGATCGCCATGCCCAGCCGGTGATATCGGTCCCGCCGGCCACGCAGCAGGCCGACCGCGTAGACGCCGGCGACGACGAATCCGGCGACCATGTAGGCAGCGAGCAGCATGTGCAGCGCCTCGTACCAGAACGCGTCGTTGACGATCACCGCGAGCGGGTCGACGGCGACCACCCGTCCCCCGCTCAGCTCGAAACCCTGCGGCTGGTTCATCCACGCGTTGGCCGCCACCACCGACGACGTCCCGCCGACACCGGACAGCACGACCGGCACGCCGGTCCAGAAGTGCGGCCAGGGCCGCATCCGCTCCCAGCCGTACAGGTAGATCGCGACGAAGATCGCCTCGAGGAAGAAGAACAGGCCCTCCACGGCGAAGGGGATGCCGAAGGCCGCGCCGTAGTTGCGCATGAGGCGCGGCCACAGCAGGCCCAGCTCGAAGCTGAGCACCGTGCCCGAGACCGCGCCGACGGCGAACAGCACGCCCGCCACCTGCGACCAGCGCCGGGCCAGCAGCATCGCCTGCGCGTCGTCCCGCCGGATGCCGCGGTAGTTGGCGATCAGCATGAGGAACGTGAACGCCACCCCGAACGGCACCAGGATGATGTGGAAGCCCAGGGTGAAGGCCATCTGCTCCCGCGCCGGAATCAGCTGCGAGGGATCTGCGGCGAGAAGAGAGGCGTTCTCCACCGCCGTCGAGGCGAGTGTCACTGCGGGTGTGCTCCTGGGCAGCGGCCCCCGGGCGTTCGAGGTCGTGCCGACGACTCTCGCGCACGGCTCAGGTGAGGGCCAGTCGGATGCCTAGGCTGAACGCGATGACGGAGACCGCACCGCCGCGCCCGCCCGGTGGCGTCCCCGCGGCCCGCCACACGCTGGCGCTTCTCCAGGCCCTGGCCCGCCAGCCCGGTGCGGTCCCGGCCGCGGCGCTGGCCCGTGACCTCGGGCTGCCCCGGTCCACGACGTACCACCTGCTGACCGAGCTGATCGCGGCCGGCTTCGTCGTCCACCTCCCCGAGGAACGCCGCTACGGCCTCGGGGTGAGCGCGTTCGAGATCGGCAGCGCCTACTCCCGGCAGGAGCCGCTGGCCCGGCTGGCCCGCCCGCTGCTCGCCCGGCTGGTCGACGCCGTCGGGCACTCCGCGCACCTGGCCGTGCTGCATGGCCGCGAGGTGCTCTACGTCGTGGAGCAGCGCGCCCCGGGCCGGCCTCCGCTGGTGACCGACGTCGGCGTGCGGCTGCCCGCGCAGCTGACCGCCAGCGGCCGGGCGCTGCTCGCCGACCTCCCCGCGGCGCAGGTGCGTGCGCTGTTCCCGAACGCCGACGCGTTCGTCGACCGGCACGGCGCCGGCCCGCAGAAGCTCTCCGAGCTGCGCCGGCTGCTCGGTGAGGTGCGCCGGGCCGGACATGCGACCGAGGACGGCGAGGTGACCCCCGGCTTCGCCTCGGTGGCCGCCGCGGTGCACGACCACGCGGGCCGACCGGCCGCCGGCATCGCGGTCACCTTCCCGACCGAGGACGTCGACCCCGCAGCCCGCGGCGAGCTCGCCGCGCGGGTCAGCCGTGCCGCGGCCGAGCTGACCCGGCGCATCAACGGCCACCCGCCCGAACGTCTCGGATCCAAGACAACTCCTCCCGTCGGGGGCTAGGCCAGCACCGCGACCGGGTGTGCCATGAACACATGGCACTTCCTCAGATCGTCGTCGGCACCGGACCCGTCGCCCCGGACGACGTGCTGCGGGTCGCCCGGCACGGCTCCGGCGTCCGGCTGGCCGACGACGCGCTGGCCGAGATCGCCCGCAGCCGGGCCGTCGTCGACGGGCTGGCCAA
>Ga0308173_10002078_pt1 | contig 10524 bp, 10 predicted proteins | sample PhyPR1_FD_203716 | JGI IMG/M metagenome (GOLD analysis project Ga0308173, IMG submission 203716) | Soil microbial communities from UC Gill Tract Community Farm, Albany, California, United States - DLSLS.P.R1 | ecosystem: Environmental > Terrestrial > Soil > Agricultural land | place: USA... | reverse complement strand
ATCCGACGTTCGGCTACGGCCTGGTCAACGCGAAGGCCGCAGTCCAGCAGGCGCTCGGAACGCCATAGCGTCCTCACATCGTTCGTAAGCGAAGGGCGGCCTCCAGGTCGCCCTTCGCTTAAAGCCACGTGCCCTTTGTCAGGGTCGCCAGCCGCTTAGCCAGGAGACGGGGCATCGCGGCTCAGCTGCGCTCCAGTACGAACACCAATCTCGTGGGCCATCCGCGCTCAGGGGCCACTCCGGAACACCGGCTGAAAGCAAGCGGGAGCCCAGCACCGGCGCTCCGGCTCCATCACGGGATCATTCAGCACGGTTCCTCGCCGAGCGGCAACACTGGTTCGAAAGGGGCTACTCGGCCGACAGAGCCGGTGGATCCGACACGTTCGATGGAAACCTGTAGCGGCGGGTAAGCCGCTGTGATGTTGGTGAGGTCGGGGCCGCATGCGTTCTCCTTCGAGGGGTATGGGCTGCTCATGACGGGCGTCCTGGAACGGCACTCAGCCCTTCCAGGGATTCGATTGGATATGTGATCTCAACAAAGGGGGAAAGTAATGCGTCGGATGCTTTTAATCGCTGCGGGGGTCGCCGTTAGCGCGATCTTCGCTGCGGCTCCGGTTGGTGCGGGCAACCTGAAGTCCTACGAGGGCGCCTCCTGGTACGAGAAGTACCTCGCGGTGTCGGGCCAACTCGTTGCGCCGCCGTGTGCGTCGAACACGGGCGACGTCGGGAACCTGCCGCCGTTCGGAAGCTCGCCGCCGAACATCGACGCGAGCCACGAATGCGGCTCGCAAAGCGAGACCTTCATCGCAATCAACCCGGCGAACGAGCAGAACGTCCTCGCCGGATCCAACGAGATCCAGCGGCTGCCGATGCGCGCGATGGCATCGTTCGACGGCGGCGCGACGTTCGCGGGCGTCGACCTTCCGCTGCCGCCGCCGCGCACGAACCACGGCTTCGACTTCGGCTCCGACCCAGGCGTCGCCTTCGACGCGGCCGGGAACGCCTACTACTCCTACATCGTCGTCTTCTTCTCCCACGGTGGCGGCATCAACGGCACCGCCATGGCCGTCGCACACTCGAGCGACGGCGGTCTTACTTGGCATGCGACGTACTTCGCACCGCAGACCGGCGAAGGGCAGTTCAACGACAAGCCGATGATCACCGTCGACACCGGCAACGGCGCACATCACCACCACAACCGCATCTACGTCGCTTGGGACAACGCAACCGGCTACTCGTCGTCGGAGAAGAACGGCAACAACGTCGTGCTCTCCTACTCCGACGACGGCGGCATCACGTTCACCCATCCCGTATCAGTGAGCGGAAGCTTCAGGGGCAAAACGGGCGGGATTGGCGCCGACCCGTACGTCGCCGCCGACGGGACGCTCCACGTCGCCTGGCAGGACTACGCGCATTTCGGGATCGTCGACGCGTCGTCGACCGACGGCGGTCTGACCTTCTCGGCGCCGCACACGATCGCCCCAATCGGCGGATTCGAGTTCGACCCCGTGGCGCAGAACGTCCGCGGTGCGCTCGTATATCCCGCCTGCGGTGCGTCCGCGGCCGCGCTCTACTGCTCCTACATGAACGACACGGCCGACGGCACGAAGGTGTACGTCGCCCGCTCGACCGACGGCGGCCTCACGTGGCCCTCGATCACGCAGATGCCTGCCGGTGGCGACCAGTTCAACCAGTGGCTAGCCGTCGATCCAGCAGACGGCTCGGTCAACGTCGCGTACTACGACACCGGCACCCCCGGCCTCCCGACCACCCAGTACACGCTCGCGCGATCGACCGACGACGGCGCGAGCTACGCGGCGCAGACTGTCGCTAACGCACCGACCGACGAGACCGGAGGCGTAGGCGTCAACCTGGGCAACCAGTACGGCGACTACGAAGGCATCGCCACGCTGAACGGCGTCGTGCGGCCGGTCTGGACAGACCGCCGGCAGGACGTGATCGAGTTGAACCTCCGCGAAGAGGTCTTCACTGCGACGCTCACGTTCCCCTAGCACAGAGCGGGAAGCCGCGGCCCCACCCGGCCGCGGCTTCCCGGCTCAGCTATTGAGCGCCGCTCAACCTTTGGTTGCCTGGCGCGCAGCCCTCGCGCGCGCATGAACACGCGCGTGGTCCCTCTGCGGCTCGGCCCCTCGATCATTCTCGCGGATTGCCTGCACGGCTTCAGTCTCGAAGTGCTCGAAGGCAACCTTGGTTCAGGCTCCGCTAGACCAAGCGAGAGCGGGACGGAGCTTGCGTGCAGCAGCGATCGCTTCCCGTTGGCGCACGCTCCAAGAGCGTCTCGTACAGCGCCCGCGCCTCGTGGTCCGAGACCTCGAGCATCTCGCCGTCACTCAGTTCTAGCCGCATTACGTCGTCCGATGACGTGCCCGAACATAGGCTCGCCGTGCCGTCTGGCCCCGGAAGCCCTTGGTGGCTCAGGCTCCACCACTGTCACTACGAAGGCCAGGGTCGGCTAAGGGCGCTGGCGAAGTCGCTCTAGCTCGGTTTCGGCGGCTTCAACTCGACCGCTCACTTGGTTTGCCTCCGCTTGGGCGGCGTCTGCGTGCTCACGCTTTTGCTGCGCCTCCGCCTCCGCTCGGTCAGCCTCGCGCGCTGCCGCGCGCGCGGCTGCTCGCAACTTGCGCTCCTCTTCTCGTAGGTCTTGGAGGAATTCGCGTGCTTCTTTCACCGAGCCGTGTTGGCTGTCGGCGGTGTCGGCCTGAGCGTGTGGTCGCGGCGCAAAAGTCAATCCGGTGAGCGCCTCGAACCCGGGTGGTTGGAGTTCGTCTGTGAGCCGTCCCCGCTTCAGCAGTTTTCGTCCCTCTTCTGTCAGCGCGGCGGCGCGGAGGGTCTGGGTCGCCCGGTCGATTGCGCTGCCCCCGACGCCTTCGCGGTCGGCGAGCTTACGCGCCGCACGGGCGAGCCGTTCGAGCGCCTGCTGTTCCTCTCGGCGGGCTTCGAGAAACGCTTCCGGCGACTGGCCCCGGGCGACTTTAGCCTGCGTCTTGGTCATTGACTCGCCGGCTTTGAGCAGACGCTGGATGTCTAACTCGTCCTCACGCGCAAGGCGGTTTACGAGCCAGACCGCGGCTGATGGTTTCCGCAGCGCCTTTACCTTCTGGGCCGCCTCCGCTTGTCCGTCGGCTCGAAGACGGTTCGCGAGCTCGTTTCTAGCGGCGGTGAAGCGATCGAGCGGGAGCTGATAGAGGGCGTCGAGTTCCCGCTCGAGGGCGGTGGCCATAAGTTCAGGCGCCGGAGCGGAGCGCCTCGATCAGCTCCTGCTTGGACATCTTCGAGCGGCCCTCGATTTCCGCTTTACGTGCCCGCTCCTCGAGATCGCTCTTGGAGAGTTTGTCGAGGCTGCCACCGCGGGCGCCGTTCGAGCTCCGACTTGGCTGCCTCCCGCGTCGGCGTTGGTGCGACTCGAGGCTGGCCCGGAGCGCAGCCATCAGGTCGATCGGCTCCTCTTCTTCGGGCTGCGCGGCGATGTGGATTTCTTTGCCCTTCCGCTTCGCCTCGATCACCTCGCAGAGCGCGTCGCGGTAGGTGTCCTTGTACTGCTCCGGCTTCCACTCGCCGGAGAAGTTGTCGATCAGCTGTTGTGCCATCTCCAGCTCCCGCTTCTCGACCCGGGTCAGCTTCGGACGGATCTCCTTCGCGGGACGGACCTCGTCGGCGAAGTGGAGCTGCTCGAGCGTGATCGTCCCCTCACGCACCCGCAGCGCGCCCAGATACTGGCGGTCGCGCATCACGAACTTGGCGATCGCTGCCAGCTCCGAGTCCTCCATCGCCTTCACGAGCAGCGAATAGACCTTCTCGGCCCCCTCTTGCGGCCCGGCATAGTAGGTGTGGGCGAAATAGATCGGATCGATCTGCTCGTAGGGCACGAAGTCGGTGATCTCGATCGTCTTATAACCCTCCACCCGCGCCGCCTCGAAGTCTTCGTCTTCCATGTACACGTACTCGCCCTTGCGGTACTCGAACGCCTTCACGATCTCCTTGTCCGGAACGGGCTTCTCCTCCAGCTTGCAGATCTTCTGGTAGCCGATCGGGCTCTCGTCCTTCTCATGCACGAAATGAAACTCCAGCTTGTGCTCGGACACGGCGCTGTACAAGCGAACCGGCACATTGACAAGGCCGAAGCTGATCGAACCAGTCCAAAGCGCGCGGGGCATCCGCACAACTTCTAACCCGACTCGGCAACCGAAAAACGCCATTGCACAAGCCGATCTGAGCTACAGAGAGTTCACACCAGGCGTTTCGCTGCCCCGCGCGGGGTTAGGACAGTGCTGCCAACAACGAGGCGGATCACGATGGCAGAGCCCGTGCCCGCTGGCAGCGACGTCAGTGCAGGAACATACGCATGCACGAAGTGCGGCAATCAGATCGACGTCGGTTCCACCAAACACCTTCCCCCCTGCTCCTCATGCGGCAACGGTGAGTGGCAGACCGTCAGCGGGGGTGACGCGGCTGGCGATCCGTATCCGGGATAGCGACTACACAGCTAGCACCGTTTGATCGGGACCTAAGCAGTGGCGCGAGTACCTGGGGAGCGGCCGTCGAGAAAACTGCCGTAAGTCCCCCTTCCGGCCAGCGTTCCCCAGGCAGATATAGAACGCGACGACTAGCGTGCGAGTTATGCCGCTGCCGGACCCGATGCTCGCCAACCCGGGGCCGCTTCCGACTGGCCGCGGCTGGTCGTTCGAGCTGAAATGGGACGGCTTCCGCGCGATCGTCCGCAGCGGCGATAGCTATTGCGTCCGCAGCCGACGCGGTTGGCTCATGACCGAGGCAGCTCGACCAGTTCCACGCGGTTCTGGGGATCAACATCGGCCGCCGCTCAGCGAAGGAGCTGCGCCGCCGGCATCTCCCGATCACTTCGCAGTACATGCCCTCTCGAGCGCGGCCGGGCGGAAGGAGTGTTCATGAGCGAGGTGTCCGCCGGATGGCTGATCCCCGTCGTGCGCGCGATCGTCCACACGGCGAGCCTCGAACTGCAAGGCGGTCGCCTCTCGCGGGATGCCGTCGAGCGGACGATGCTGACCACAGCCCTTGCTGCCATCAGTCCGCCGATAGGGGAGCAATGCACGCCGTAGCCATCGCTGTCTTCGAGGGCGCCGAGGAGCTCGACTTCGTCGGCCCGTGGGAAGTTCTCGCAGCGTGGCGGTACCTCCATCCTGAGGAGGTGTCGGTGTCCCTGGTCGGCGACACACTCGACCCCGTGACCTGCGCCAAGGGGATGCGCATCCTGCCGGAGACAACATGGGACGACCTCGGAGAGATTGACGTACTCGTCTACCCAGGCGGCTACGGGACCCGCGCCAAGCTCGGTAACAAGAGCCTCCGCTCGCGACTCCGCGCGATGAACGACAGCGGAACACTGATGACCAGCGTCTGCACCGGTGCCCTCGTCTTCGCTGACGCCGGACTCCTCGACGGACTACCGGCCACGACGTACTGGAGCGCCTTCAACGAGCTGCTACCGCTCGGCCGCGACATCGAGCCGCGCCCCGACGACCGCTTCGTCGACGCCGGTCCGATCATCACCGCAGCCGGCGTCTCCGCCGGAATCGACATGGCGCTCCACCTGGTCGGCCGGCTCGCTTCACCCGAGCGGGCGCGAGACGTCCGCCGCTACATCCAGTACGACCCGCAACCACCCTACTAGCAGTCGGAACATCCTCCGGCGGCGTTCGACCTGCACAGCAACTTCGTCCGCATCCGCGGCACCGGCCGCCGCCGACCGAGGCCACGGCCGGCGACGCAGCTCAGAGCTGACCAGCGTTCCCTGTGGGTGCCTGCGGGCTGTTTGCGGCCAGGTAGGAGGCCAGCTCGGTCCGGTTTCGCACTCCGAGCTTTGCCAGCACGCTGGATACGTGGTGCTCGATCGTCTTCCGTGACAGATACAGGTGCTCCGCGATCTCCGGGTTGCTGGCTCCGTCGGCGACGAGCAGCGCGACTTCCTGCTCGCGCGCGCTCAGTTCGGCCAGAGGATCGACGCCGTTGGGGGCGGTGGCTCGGGGGCGGCGCCAGGTTCGGACGCCCAGCCCGCGCAGCTCCTTCTCGGCGAGCTGTTGGAGGCTCGTCGCACCGAGCTCGGATGCTGTTGCAGCCGCGGCCCGCAGGGCCTTGGTGGCGCTGCCGCGCTCGACTTCCACCAGCACGCGACCTAGATCAATCTGTGTCCAGACGGCCTCGAGGGCCGTCTCGTCTTGCTCGAAACCGGTTTGAACCTCGCGGAGCACGGCAGCCGCGGCGTCGAGCTCGCCGGTGCGCCAGCTGACCAACGCGCCGGCCGCTCTGCGCCGCAACGGCTCCCAGGGCATTGACGGTATGTAGTTCACGTCCCAGTCAGCGAGAGCTTCCCGAGCCTCTTCGACGTGGCCTATCCTCACCAGGACCTCACCGGCCACAAGCCGCGTGATTCCGGCGAGCACGGGCGAATTGGGGCTGCTCTCAACGTATCGCTCGGCGGCGGTCAGGCTGGCGAGCGCCTTCTCGGCGAGCGCCTGTCCGCGCACGCGAGCGCACCAGTGCGCATGTTCGAGGTCGAAGTTCACTCGTCTGATGTCGAGCGGCTCGGCTGCCGTCTCTCGTTCGAGCTCGCGGAGACCTTCGTCGAAGTTGCCGCGGTACAGCGCGAGGATGCAGCGGTATAAGGCGAACCGGCACCGTCCCCGCGGGACGTCCGGGACGCGGCCGGCGAGCTCCTGCGTCTGCGCGGCGGCGTCCTCGGCCTCGAAGAGCCGCCCATGCCAGAGCGCCTTCTGGACGAGTTGAACTCCGGCATCGAACGCGATCCGGGGCAGGACGCGGCGAGTCGCTTCGTCTCGTACCTGCCGGATGCTCTCGATCGACCAGCGTGAGGTCGCGAGCGTGAGACAAGCCGACAGATATGTCGGCTCGTCAAGGAGGCGCCCCGCTGCTACGCGATCCTCAGCGGCCGCTTCCCACTCTCCCTGATTCACTGCATTGAAGGAGGCATCGGCGTGCACTCTCATCGCGAACTCGTACGCGCGGAGGGAGCGAGTGTCGAGACGTTCGAGTCCTCCTCTGGCGTCGGCGAGTGCGTGCGCACGGGCGGCTGCCTCGCTTGCGAATCGGCTCGCCTCTGCCCTCCCTTGCTCTCCGAGCGTATGAGCGATGTCTGCGCGGTGGCTGGCAAGCTCGATCGCCAGTGTCTCGTCGGTGCCACCAATGGCCTCGGCGCGATCGAGCGATCGCCGTGCCTCGTCCTCGAGTCCAAGCTCGAGCGCCGCCTGCGCAGCGCCCAGCAACGCGGTTGCCCGTTCCAATGAATCGGTGAGCGCGTCGCCGAGCAGCATCCACCGGTGCAACGCTCGTTCGTGTTCGGCCAGTTCGGACGCGAGCGACGCGACGGCCTGCTGGAAGGTCAAGGCCTCGGCTGCGGTGAGCCCGACCTCGTCGGCAACGGCTTCGAGCTGCGCCAGGCCCTGATCGCCGAGTAGACACCTGCGCGGCGAGATTGCGATACGGGTAGCCAACGAGAGGGTGGGCTGCCCCGCGGCACGTCGGTGCTGGAGGGCCTCGAGCAGCAGTTGAAGGTCGGTGCCCGCATCCGCCTCGAGCCAGTCTGCAAGCTGCCCATGCAGCCGCGAGCTGGTCTCGCCGGCGAGGGTCTGCGTCGCCGCAGCGCGGATCAGGTCATGGGCCAGCCGCAGGCCGCCTGCGCCCTCGAGCGCGACTCCGGTGGAGACCAGCTCGTGCGCGGCCCACTCCGCTTGCTCGCTCGACCAGTGAGGCAGCCGCGAGAGGTCGGCGACAGGAAGCGGCCGGGCCGCGACGGCCAGCAGCTCGACCAGCCGCGCCCCATCGCGGCCGAGCCCTCCCAGTCGTGCGCTGAGGAGCCGGTTCTGGTCAGGCTGAGTTCCGCCGGCGCGGACCAACGCTTCGAGCCAGAAAGGCGAACCGGAGGCACTCCTCCATAGCTCCACCGCCTCGTCGACGCTCAGCCGCGGGGCGAGCGCCTGCGCCAGAGCAACACCGTCCTCGAGCTGCAATCCGCCGAGCTCGATCGTGCACAGTGCGGCCGGGGATAGAACGGCTTCGACCGAGGCGGCAAAACGGTCGGTGTCTGCCGACGGACGCGACGCCGTAGCCAGCACAAGTGGCTGGCCGACGTCCACCGCGGCGCGCACGAGGTAGTGGAGGAGCGCGAGCGAAAGCGGGTCGACCCATTGGACGTCGTCGACGACCAGCACCCGCGGGCCAAGCGCTCGGAGCGCCCGATGGGTCGCCTCGAACACACGCAGCTGGTCGAGGGAGCCCGGGTCTCCTGCCCGGCTGAAGAAGAGATCCTCCAATCGCGCTCCCTCCTCGCCGACCTGTGCAAGCAAGCGCAGAGCGCCGGCGACAGCCGCGAGCGGTACCGCTCGCTCGGTCTCGTAGCCCGTGAGCTGCAGGCACCGGTCGTGTCCGGCCCGCGCGATGACCTCGGCGAGCAGGCGGCTCTTGCCGGAGCCCGGATCGCCCTCGATGAACGCGGCTGAAACGAGGTGTTCATCGGCCCCGTCTGCGAGCGCGAGCAGCGCGGCGAGCTCTTCTTCCCGGCCAACGAACACGTCCGCCATCGGCCAACCGTACTCCCGGCGAGCTCCAATCCCCAAGCGATTCGAGGGAGCCCGTGGAGCAAACCGAGGGAGCTCACCGATGATCGGCTCTGAGCGCCCTCATAGCGTCCTGCGCATGACGAGAAGGGAGTGCGCAGGTGCCGATGGTCGTCCTGCTCGTGCCCAGCGGAGATGACGGACTGTCGCTCGGGCCGGAGACGCTGCGACAGCTCGCGGTGCTCGGGATCACCGACCTCGCCGTGCTGCGTGACGAGCAGTTCGTCGGTCTCGTCCTCCAAGGCTGGGCGTTCGATCCCGAGCGGTCGGCGGCGGCGCTCCGGACTCTCGTCACCGACTCACAGGACGCGAAGACCCTTCTGCCGCTTTCGCAGGCGTCGGTGTCACCTGTGGCAGGTGGTGTGAATCACACCAAGAGATTGGAGTTGAGATGACACGCAAGGTGGTCGCGACGACCGCGGCAACTGCAGTCCTGGTCATCACTGCCAATGCTTCGGGACGCGCCGCTTCTCCGATCCGGGTGCATGTGCAGCCCCGGATCGTCGAGTACCGGCCGTCCCAGGTGTCGGTCACCGGGATCGCGGCGGCTGAGCTGAGCGTGCGCCTGCGCGGCGCAGACGACCCGGCCGGCCCGGCGTACCGCTGGACTGCGTACCGCTGGCATCGCCTACGCCTGGTGCGGGGCAGGTGGCGTGGCGTCCTGCCCGCGCCGCCACTACGCGGCATCTATCAACTCCAGTTCCGCGTCCAGCAGTCCAACCGATTCCTTCAGTCGCCGCGCTGGCTGCTGCGGGTGATGGCGCCCGGCACCCTCAGACGCGCCGCGTTTGCGACACCCCGCGCCGTGGTCGACGACTACGTCCGCAACCTCCCCGGCGACCAGGTTCTCGTCGCTGCCCGCGGCTGGACCCGAGCCGCGTACGACCACCGCGACCCGCGACTGAACCGAACGTTCGTGATCGCCTACGCACCGCGTGACGACAAGCGACCCAGTTCAAGGCTCGGCGTGTTCGTAACCACCGTCCGTGACGGCTACCACGGCCGCTGGCGCTTGCTCGAAACGACAACCGGCCCGCCCGACTGAGATCACGGGAGGAACTTCGCCAGATTTCCCGGAACCGCTTGACCCTGAGACGAGGCCGCACACGATCGCAAGGCCAGCCTCGCGCTCCCCCTCGAACCACGACTCGATCAGTTCTGGACTCGCCGCCGTCTCCAAGGGGGCGCCACACTCGCCTGGGCCAGTGTCCCGTGGCCCCTGAACTGGCTGGGAACCACCTAAGTCGTCAAGGGACGCGAGCGATGGGCTGCGTCAAGCCCTCGCGACCAGGCTGCGGGTCGTACGCCATCGGCCAGTACTCGATCTGGCGCGCGATCTGCGAGCCGTCAAGAATCGAGAAAGCGACGACGCGCGCAGCCTGCTTTCCGTCACTGACCGTCACCTCGCTGACCACGATGTCTTCCTCGGCAACGATCCGGTGCACATCGAAGCTCCAGCGGCCGGTACTCGTCGGATACCGCGATTGAATCGCTGCGAAGTTTTCTCGCCCGACTATGCGCTCGCCCGAGCACGGCCAGTCGATCACGCAGTCCTGCGTGAAGTGACCGGCCCCACGGTGCCAATCATTCTCCTGCATGGCAGCCCAGAACGACTCGACTCTGGCGCGACTCGACACGACCGCGAGCATAAAGCGACGACGGCACCATGTGGCGGGCTGCTCGGCTGGGACAGTGTTCTGGAATGACGGCTGACGGGGTACGGTTGCCGCGTGACGCGGTTCGTGGTCGATTGCGAAACGCTCCTGCGGATTGCGGCGGGTGAAATCGAGGTTGCGCCCGAACACCAACTCGTCGCGCCGACGCTTGTTCGATCGCAGGCGCTGGCGACGCTGTACGAGGCGGCTCGTCGCGGTGAGATCTCGGATCGCGAGGGCGT